>RCUH01001761.1_pt1 | contig 14875 bp, 8 predicted proteins | sample 2166191 | NCBI WGS metagenome assembly RCUH01 (sample SAMN09932848, study PRJNA488358) | compost metagenome | feature: garden; material: soil; isolation source: compost soil in an enriched community after 214 h of incubation | place: Germany: Experimental Botanical Garden Goettingen | collected...
TGACCAGGAGATCGACCTTGAGTTCATACACAACCGCCCGCATCGGCAAGCGCGCACTGGTGACCGGCGCATCTAGCGGCATCGGTGCGGCCATCGACGCGTGGACCCACATTTTCGCTGACGCTTGAACCGCCTGTATTCCAACGCGCACGCCTGTGGTTCTGCGCATCGGTGCGCAGAAGCGGGTCAGCGTTCGATGGAAAAGTGGGGCCAATGAGCGTGGGAATCCACATCAAAGGCCTCCCGCAGAAACGCGGAGTTCGAAACCTTCGAGATCCCGAAGGACTTGGACTACGACGTGGCCGTCCCAGCGGACGACATCAGGGCGCCTGGTCACGCCGCAGCAAGCTGGTTGCGCGATCCTGCTCGCTTCAGTGACAACCCGCAGGGAGGCGCGCATCCTTCGCACGTTGCCAGCTCACTGCGCGTCGATCCTCATCCGCGAACCTGTAGGCTTCAACCGGCTCACGAGAAAATCCAGCAGTGCCCGATGCACCGCCGTGCTGTGCCGGCGCTCCAGGTACACAGCGGACAGCCACATGTCGCTGCGAACGAACTCCGACAGCACGGGCACCAGTCGCCCGCTCTCGACGTAAGGCGCGAGCATCACCGAGGGCAAGTAGACAACGCCTGCGCCAAGCAGCGCCGCCTGGATGAGCGGACTGGCTTCCGTCGCATCCAACGGTCCACGGACCGGGACCTCGAGTGGCTGACCGTCGACTTCGAAGCGCCACTTGGGCAGCGGATTCAGATGGCTGCTGAACAGCGCGATGTGATGCGCAAGTTCGCCCGGATGAGCTGGCACACCATGCTTACGCCAGTAAACGGGAGCCGCGCAGACAGTGAGCTCCATCGATACCAGTTTTCGAACGATCAGGTTCTCATTGGCTGACGCGCCGAAGCGAAGCGCGATGTCGACGCCTTCCTCCGCAAGATCGACCATGCGGTTTGTGAGCACGAGACTGATGCTGACCTCCGGATAGTGGCCAAGAAAGGCGTTGATCAATGCCGGCAATTCGGTCAGTTCCATGCCGTAAGGCGCCGAGATGCGCACGCGCCCGCTGGGGATCCGCGCGCGGTCCTGGAGCTCGGCTTGCGTGACGTCGGCCAGTTCGAGCATGGGCCTGCTTCTTTCGAGCAGCAAGGCGCCAGCGTCCGTCAGGCTGACGGCATGGCTGGTCCGGTTCAGCAATCTGACACCGAACCGGCTCTCGAGTGCCGCGATGTATTTGCTGACGGTGCCCTTGGACAGCGAAAGATGCTTGGCCGTGCGGGAGAAGCTCCCCGAAGTGGCGACCTCGCTGAATGTGCGCAGGAGATCCAGGCTGTCCACAAATGTTCTCCTTCTTGTTGGTCAGGGCGACGCTCGGTACAAGCATCTCGGACAGGTGCTCAGACGAGCCCGAGTTTTTTCCTCAGGCTCGCATCCACCGGTCCCGCCGGCATGAAGCGGCGCAATTTCGTCAACAGAGACGCCTCCCCCGGCGGCGTGCAACGCATTCGCCACGGGCCCAGCGCCGCCTCGACGATGGTGCTCGCCACGCCGTGCGGCTCGGGCGCACTGCTCACGCTCTCGGCCACGGAGAGCGTCACCAGTTCGCGTTCGCGGTCATAGCCCGCGATCCGCGCCTTGACACGGGGCGCATTGGCATCGAGGTTGGTCCGGGTGAAGGCCGGCTGCACCAGCGTGGCACGAATGCCGAACTGGCGCACTTCATGGTCCAGCGACTCCGACAGCCCTTCCACTGCGTGCTTGGCGGCCGCATAGAGTCCCATGTACGGAGCCGGAAGCACACCGAGCACGGAACTCACGTTGACGATTCGCCCGCGGCGTTTTTCACGCATGTACGGGAGCACCGCGCGCGTCGTGCGGAGCATGCCGAAAACGTTGGTATCGAACAGCACTGCAGCCTCGGCTGTCGCGGTTTCCTCGACCGCGCCGATCATCATCATTCCCGCGTTGTTGACCAGCACGTCGATGCGCATGGCCCGGTCGATGACGGATTCGATGCCCCTCTGGACAGAGCCTTCGTCGCGGACGTCCATTTCGATGAACTCCACACCAGGCAGCGCGGGTGCCTTGCGCAACTCGCGAACGGTGCCGAAAACCCGGCAGCCTCGCGCCACGAACATTTCCGCGGCGGCACGTCCGATGCCCGAGGACGCGCCAGTCACTACGACGACTGATGAACTCGACATGACTGGTTCCTTCGATCTTGATGAATGATGATGAAGCGCATCAGTGCGCGGGCTGGGTCGCGTTGCCTGGCCTGATCCTGAACCAGATCGAATACATCGCCGGCAGGAACACCAGTGTCAGGATCGTCCCCGCGAAAGTGCCGCCGATCAGCGTGTACGCCAATGCGCCCCAGAACACCGAATGCGTCAGCGGAATGAACGCGAGGATCGCCGCCAACGCCGTCAGGATCACGGGCCGCGCTCGCTGCACCGTCGCCTCGACCACCGCGTGGAAAGGGTCCAGCCCCTCCTGCTCGTTGTGGTGGATCTGCCCCAGCAGAATCAGCGTGTTGCGCATCAGAATCCCCGACAGCGCGATGAGCCCAACCAGCGCATTGATGCCAAATGCCTGCTGGAAGATGAGCAGAGTTGGCACCACACCGATCAGTCCCAACGGGCTGGTAAGGAACACCATGACCATCGCCGACATCGAGCGCACCTGGAGAATGATGATCAGAAGCGTGACCGCCAGCATGATCGGGAACAGCGGCAGCATCGCCGCGGTCGCCTTCTCCGATTCCTCGATGGAGCCGGCCTGGACGATGCGGTAGCCCGCGGGCAGCTTTTCGATGATCGGCTGCAGCTGCTTGGTGATCGCGTTCGACACGTCCGGCGGCTGCGTTCCGTCGGCGATGTCGCCCTGCACCGTGATGGTGGGCACGCGGTCGCGTCGCCGCATGACCGGCTCTTCCATGCGCATCTCGACCTGGCCGACCTGCGACAGCGGAATGCGTTGACCGCCGGCACCGGCGAGCGTGAAGTCCGCGATGCGGGCCGGGTCGAGACGCGTGTCGCCCGCCGAACGGGCGACGACCTGCACGGTGCGGATGTCTTCGCGCACGGTCGTCACTGGCACGCCGCTCAAGAGGAACTGCAGTTGTTGCGCCACGGCATTGGAGCTTAGGCCCACGGCCTGCAGACGGTCCTGATTCAAGGTGAAGTGCAGCGCGGGCGTGCGGGTGCCCCAGTCGGTGCTGACGGTGCGCATCATCGGGCTCGCATCCATGACCTGACGCACGTCGGCCGCGATCTTCCGCAATTCGTTTGCATCCGGCCCCGTGACACGGTAGGCCACCGGGAACGGCGAGTACGGGCCGAACACCAGTTGGGTCACCCGCAGCCGCGCCTCGGGCGCCAAGCCCTGCGCGATGGCCTCGCGCAGCCGCAGCTTCAGGGCGTCACGCTCTTCCTGGCTGGCTGTGCGGATGACGATCTTGGCGAAGGACGGGTCCGGGAGTTCCGGGCCCATGGCGAAGAAGAAGCGCGGTGCGCCCTGGCCGATATAGGAGGTGACAATCTGTGCCTCGGCTTGCTTAGACAGCCAGGCCTCGACTTTCGCCGTCGCGTCGCTGGTCTGCGTGATGGCCGTGCCATAGGGCATCTGCACCTCGACCAGGACCTCGGGACGGTCAGAGATCGGGAAGAACTGCTTCTTCACGACACCCATGCCGAGGATGGACAGCACGAACAGCGCGATAACGGCGCCTGCGACCAGCCACTTGCGTGCGATCACGCGCTCGAGCACGCGACGCAGGCGGTTGTAGCGCGGCGTGTCGTAGATCGCGGCGTGGCCGCCTTCGATTTTCTTGAAGTTCGGCAGCAGCTTCACGCCCAGGTACGGGGTGAACACCACCGCGACGACCCAGGAGGCGATCAGCGCGATGCCGACGATCCAGAACATGTTGCTCGTGTACTCGCCCGCTGTCGACGGCGCAAAGCCGTTGGGCATGAAGCCGACGGCGGTGACCAGCGTGCCCGAGAGCATCGGCGCCGCCGTGTGACTCCACGCATAGGCCGATGCAGCGATGTGGCTGTAGCCTTCTTCGATCTTCACCACCATCATCTCGATGGCGATGATGGCGTCGTCCACCAGCAGGCCCAACGCCAGGATCAGCGAACCGAGCGTGATACGGTCGAAGTTCTTGCCGGTGGCGGCCATTACCACGAAGACCACGGCCAGCGTGAGCGGCACGGCTGCAGCGACAACCAGGCCCGCGCGCCAGCCCATGCTCAGGAAGCTCACCAGCATCACGACCAGCAAGGCCGCGAAGAACTTCATCATGAATTCGTCGACCGATGCGGCGATGTTGACCGACTGGTCCGTGACCTTCGACAGGCTCAGGCCCAACGGCAGTTCGGCATTGATGGCGCGGGCTTCCGCGTCCAGCGACTTGCCCAGGTCGAGCCCGTTCCAACCCTCTTTCATCACGACGCCGATCAGCAGGGCCGGTTCGCCGCCGCTGCGGATCATGAAGGTGCTTGGGTCTTCATAGCCGCGCTTGACCGTGGCGACGTCCGACAGCTTCAGGGTGCGCCCTTGCGCGACCACCGGCGTGTCCCGGATCTTCTGCAAGGTGTCGAAGGCACCGTCCAGGCGAATGAAGACCTGCGGACCTTTGGTTTCTACCGACCCGGCCGGGCTCAGCGCATTCTGGGCATTGAGCGCGGCGAACACATCCTGCGGGCCGATGCCCAGTGTGGCCAGCCGGTCGTGCGCGAACTCGACGTAGATCCGTTCGGGCTGCTCGCCGGCGATGTTCACCTTCTTCACGCCCGGCACGTGCAGCAGCCGCTGGCGCAGCGTTTCCGCATCGCGCACCAGCACGCGCTGCGGCTCTCCCTTGGCCTTGAGTGCGAAGAGGGCGAAGGTGACGTCGGCGTACTCGTCGTTGATCATCGGGCCAATCACGCCCGCCGGAAGATTGCCCGCTTCGTCGCCGACCTTCTTTCGTGCTTGATAGAACTCTTCTTGCACCTTGGAGGGTGGCGTGCTGTCCTGCAAGGTCAGCGTGGTGAACGCGAGACCGGGCCGCGTGTAGGTTTCGGCGCGATCGTAGTAGCGCAGTTCCTGCAGGCGTTTCTCGACCTTCTCGGCGACCTGGTCCTGCATTTCCTGCGCCGTGGCGCCGGGCCAGGCCGTGATGATGGTCATCACCTTGATCGTGAAGGCCGGGTCTTCCGCGCGCCCCAGCTTGAAGAAAGCGACGAGGCCGGCCAGCGAGATCAGCAGGATCAGGAACAGGGTGATGGCGCGCTCACGGACTGCGAGCGCCGACAGATTGAAACGGCCTTCGCTCACGGACGGGCTCCGCCACCCGCAGGCGCCGCGGCCGCGCCGGCAACGCGCACCTCTTCACCCTCGCGCAGCAGGTGCGCGCCGAGTGCGATCACGCGATCGCCCTGCTTGAGCTCGCCCGTGATCTGGGCGCGGTCGTCTTCCAGCGACTCCACCGTCACCGGCTGCCAGTGCACCTTCGCCGGATCACCGGTGATGACCCAGACCCCCGGCGCCTTGCCGGCGTCGAACAGGGCGCCGATGGGCACCTGCACACCGTTCTTCGCAACGACCTTGCCATCCCCGACGTGAACCGTCACCGTGGCCCCGAGTGGCGCGTTGACCATCTCGCCATCAAGCACATAGCGCGCCTCGAAGGTGCGCGTGAGCTTGTCGGCTGCATCGGAGAGTTGCCTGAGCTTGACGGCCACCGCAACACCTTCCCTGCCGAACAGCGTGGCCTGACCGACGGAGCCGATGACCGGACGTAGCGTTTCCGGCAACTGGACCACGGCCTCCCTGCGCCCGGCCTGCGCCAAGCGGACCACCGGCTGCCCGGGGTTGACGACCTGGCCAGGCTCGGCCAGCGTCTCGAGCACCGTGCCGTCCGCGTCGGCAACGAGTTCCGAATAACGATTGGAATTGCGCGCAACCTCGGCCTGCGCTTCGGCCGCACCGAGCTGGGCCTGGGCCGCATCCGCCGCCGCCTTGACCTGGTCGTACGCCGAGGCGGAAATGGCGCCGGTGCCGCGCAGATCGCGGTAACGCGCTTCTTCGTCGCTCGCCTGCTTTGCACGCGCCCGTGCAGCGCTGACAGCCTCCTGCTGGGCACGCGCCGCCAACCTCAGGTCGACCGGGTCGATGCGCATGAGCAACTGCCCGCGCTTGACCGTCTGGCCCGCGTCCACGAAGCGCTCCAGCACCTTTCCGGAGACGCGGAAACCCAGGTCGCTTTGAACCCGCGCGGCCACGGTGCCGGTGAACGAGCGCGATGCCGACGCGGCCGTCTGGACGGTGGCTGCGCGCACCAGCGGCGCCTGGGTGCGCGGATCGGGCGGCGCCTTGTCGTCGCAGGCGGCCAGCGCGAACGGCAAGGCGCAGACAAGTGCAGATGTAAGGAAGCGGCGCGAGTGCATGAGGGGCCCATAGACGAATCGATCAGGGCCCCGATTCTGATAACAGTGACCATTTTAGTCAATGGTCACATCCGATTTATATCTTCAAGGAGACAGACTGCGCAGCACCAGACCCGACAGCTGGGCCGGCGCCTGGTCCGTGTAATGAGCGCTGAGCTGCAGGATCACGGGGTTGATATAGGGGTGCATGACCAGATAAATGGCCGCCGCCGCCTCGTCGATCGGCGTCTTGCGCTCGAAGTCGCCCGACTCGCGGCCCTGCTTCAGCAGCTCGATGAGCATCTGCCGGATGCACTCTTCATGGGCAATGGCCGAAGGCCAGCGCTCGCTGGCCGCCGAGATGGCGATCTCGTAGAGCTTGCGGTCCTGGAAGAACAGGCGCAGGCCCGAATCGACAATGGCCTTGAACATACGGCGCAGCTTCTCGGGCGGGCTTTCGACCCCGTCGACCGCCACGCGGATGCCCTCCTGGATCTCGCGCAGGCAGTTCGCGCAGATCATTTCGCCAATCGCCTGCTTGGACTCGAAGAACTTGTAGATGTACGCCTTGGAGAAGCCGATGGCCTTGGCGAGGTCGGAAACCGTGGTCTTCTCGTACCCGTACTGGCTGAAGTGCTCGGTGGCCGCGACGACGATCTGCGCGCGCACGTCGTGATCGGCCGGCCCCCGCGCTACAGGCGGAGAAGAAGTTGCATTGCTCATGACCAGAGCTTACCGCCCGGACAAACAAACGACAACAAGTGACCATATTGAATTATAGTCACACACCTTTTCCTGTCCGCCGTCCCGGAGCAACCCATGTCCCAACGTACTCTTGCCCTGCCCCTGCTGTTCAGCCTCCTCGCAGGCTGCGCTGTCGGGCCTGACTATGTCCGACCTGCCCCGAGCCTGCCGGACCGATTCATCGGCGCGACAGCCCTCGACCAGCGATCCGCCACCGCCATCGCCGAGCTGGTGGCGTGGTGGACTGGCTTCGGAGATGCACGACTGGCCCGCTATGTCGAACTCGCGCTGAAACAGAATCTTGACCTTGCGCAGGCATCCGCCCGCGTGACGCAGGCCCGGGCCGGGCTCGGTGCGGCGAATGCGGCGCTGCTGCCCTCGGGCAATCTCGGCGGACAAGCCGCCAGGGCCTACCAGTCGGTGGAGACGCCACTGGGCCAGGTCCTGAACTCGCAGCCAGGGTTCGATCGCTACGGCAACGCCTACGAAGCGAGTCTCGGCGCAAGCTGGGAGCTGGACATCTTCGGCGGCCTGCGCCGGGGACGCGAGGCAGCACTGGCCGACTACCAGGCATCGGAGGCCGGCGCGACCGCCACGCGCCTGGCCGTGGCCGCGCAGACCGCAGACATCTACATCACGCTGCGCGGTCTACAGGCCCGCCTCGACGTGGCACGGCGGCAAGTCGCCACGCAGCAAGACCTGCTGTCGAAGATCAACCTCCTCTACGGCAAGGGGCTGGCCGCCGAACTCCAACTGAGGCAAGCCGAAGGTGCCCTGGCGCAGGTCCGTGCATCTGTGCCAGTGTTGGAGGCGGGCGAGGCCGCGGCCATGAACGCGCTCGACGTGATGCTGGGCGCGACGCCGGGCGCGCACCGCTCCGAATTGGCGGCGGGGGGTGTCATTCCTGTCGCACCGCGCATCGGCGCCACCGGATCACCCGGCGATTTGCTGCGGCGGCGGCCCGACCTGATCGCTGCCGAGCGGCGCCTTGCGGCATCGAACGCGCGCATTGGCGTGGCCATGGCCGAGTACTACCCGAAACTCTCACTGGGGGGAACGATCGGCAGCGCCACGTCCGTGGCCAGCGGCAATCTGTTCACCGGCGGCGCCAGCCAGGCTGCGGCCCTGCTCGGCCTGCGCTGGCGGCTGTTCGACTTCGGGCGCATCGACGCGCAGATTGCACTCGCCAAGGGGCAGGACGCGGAGTTGCTCGCAGCCTACCGGCTCGCTGCACTGCGTGCGACCGAAGACGTGGAGAACGCCTTCTCCGCCCTGGTCAAGCGTGAAGAACAAGCCGCCTTGCTCGCGCAGGGCGAGGCATCGCTCGGTCGCGCGCGAGGGGCATCGTTCGCGGCCTATCAGCGAGGCGTCATCAGCCTGATCGAAGTGCTGCAAGCGGACGAGAGCCTGCTGCGCGTGGCCGATGCAAGAGCGCAAGCGCAAACGGAGTCGGCGCGCGCGGCGGTCAGTGCGTTCAAGGCGCTGGGTGGCGGCTGGCAGGCTGAGCCCCTCGAAGCGGTGGCAATCCGTCCGCATTGAGACACTGAATACGTCCCGGCAACCCGGGCGATCCGACAGACTCACCCGTTGCGCTCGAAAACACCGGTTCGTCCGACCTCCACGCCGAAGGACAGAGAGACGCAGCGACATCGCACAGATGTACAGCTACAAACCTCCTGTGCCGCAGCACGAAGCGTGTGACTCTAGCGTCTTCCCCAATCTCCCCGGGCGAAGCCCCACACCGTCACTGCGGCGCCGACGATGGCGCCCCCAGCCACCAGCAGGAAGGCAGACTCGAGGCTGAGCCTCCCCGCGAACACCAGCGCCGCTGCGGACAGCGCGCACACGAAGCGCAAGACACCGGCCGCGAGCGGCCAGCCGACGCGCCGCGCGCCCTGCCCCGCGAAATACAGTGACAACGCGACGGCAATGAAGCCGAACACCGGGCCCATCACCCTCAGGTACTGCCCCCCGACGGCCAATACGTCGGGGTCGCTCGCGAAGTGAGACATCCACAGTCCAGGAAAGAATGCCACGCCGAGGCCCAGCACTTCGAGCAACCCAGCAACGAACAATGCGTTCACCAGCGCAGCGCGCCGCGCACGCACCACATCGCCGGCGCCGATGCAGGTTCCAACCACGGTGACGGCGGCGGTGCCAAAGCCGAACATCACGGGAACCAGCAACATTTCCAGTCGAGACGCGATACCGTAGCCCGCGATCGTCGACACGTTGAAGGCGCCTGCAGCCGCTGTGATCGCGGCAATTGAAAGCGTCGTCATCGCCGCGTTGAGGGTCGACAGCAAGCCAACGCCAAGGATGGCACCGAAGTGATCACGCCGTAGCGGGTGCCGACGAAGTCGAAGCCTCGAGCCCGCGGATCGCATGGAGGCAACGATCGCCACGAGCGAGCCTGCACTGCACAGCACCTGCGCCACGCCCGCACCGGCGACGCCCATCCGCGGAAACCCCAGCCAACCCAGGATCAGGACGGGAGAAATAATGAGCCCGACGCCAACGCCGCCGAGCATGATCAGTGCTGGAGTTCTGACGTTGCCCGCACCTCGCAAGGCTGACTGCAGCAACGTCGGAATCCAGAACAGCACCGCGCCGCCAAAGAGAATGTCCGAGTATCGAATCGCCTGCTGCAAGGACGCGCCTGTTCCACCCAGTTCACGGTAGAGCATCGGACCCGCGGCGATCACAGCCAAGGCGAACAGTCCGCCTGCGATGATCGCGATCACGACGCTGTGCCACACGAGACTTTCGGCTTCGTCTTGCCGCCCGCCGCCGAGCGCCCGCGCGACCGCCGAAGAAACCCCGCCTCCGACACCGCCGTTGGAGACCATGGTCATAAGCAACATGACGGGCACGACTAACGAGGCCGCTGCGATAGCGTCGACACCCAGCCCGCTCACGAAGTAGGTTTCTGCCACGCTCAGCACCGTCTGCATGAGCATCACGGCGACCGTGGGCACCGCGAGGCGAATCAACAGCGGCAGCAGCGGCGCGTACAGCAAGGGGTTGGCGACGCCCGAGTTGACCTTGGCGGGCAAAGGGGCTGGCTCCAAGGCTCTGGCGGCGTCAGCAGTGAGGGAAGTTGTCATCAGGTGTCCACCCTTGGCTGGCATGTGCGTGATGGGCACCCGCAACTCCGGGCTCTCCTGCCAACCGTTTTTTTCTTACCGCACGCGGAGCGTGAAGCAGTCGTTGCTCAATTGGCCTTGGCGCGCAGATCGGCCGGGTGCGGCATCGTCGAAATAACTTTGCTGTTCACACGAGAGCCGGAGCCGACATTCTGGTCGGGCCGCAGGTTGTAGTGAACGGCCTCGGCTTCAACGAGAGAACGCGCCGTCGAAACAGCCATGGTCTCGGGACCGCGAGAACCGCGAACCACGTTCTGGTCGGGCGCTTTGGCGGTGCGCACGGCCTCGGCATTCACCTCATCGCGCGTCTTGCTGGAGAAGGCCTTGTGCACACCGTCGTACGCCTCTGCGTGGGCGCCGGCCGCGACCAGGAGGGTCAGAACAGGGGCCGATACGATCTTCATGGCTGTCGTGAGATTCATGGAGGTTCCAAAGAAAAAGGTTGGAGCAAAACGCTTGCGGGTCTCGTCTCGAGAACCTGCAGATCAAGTCTTGCGCCAAATTCGACTTCGGCAGTCATGCGATCAAGACACGCCACGTTTCCGTAGCCGAAACCTTCTGCATCGCAGCAACGGGCCTTCCAGCATGCCCGTCCCGGCGGGCTTTGAGAATCAAGTCGCGCGCCCGAACGTCTGGAGCGCGCGTTCCAGTCGTTCGTCCTGAGATTGATCGCCAGAGAGGAATCGGAAAGACCTGCGCTCGTAAAATCGGCATGCGCACATCAGGCGCGGATCGGAAAACTAGTTCACACGTCACATCGCGATCAAACCTCTTACGTTTGTCTGCTGTAACGAGATCTTCGATTCGCCCGGGTGCACCCATCTGCTCGTAGATATCAACGCCGCGTCGCCATGCTAATGCTCATTCGCACATTGACTCTCTCGAGCAGTGGACTGCCAGCACCGGAGCCCGAAGCCGAACGCCGCAGACCTAACCGACGATAACCAAAGGCACGTCAATGCTCCCTTATCGGCGGCTGAGAACGCACCGCAAACGGTAGGAACATGCTGCACCCAGGCCGGCAGCTCGTCCCTGCGAGTGGCAGGTACGCAGCGACACCCGACATCCCTCGGCCTCGCGCGAATGGCTACTATCGGCCAGAAGCTGTCTCTGACCACTATCTTTCAATTTCTCCCTACCCATGAGTTCATTGACTTGGGACGATCTATTCGTCGATGCAGCGCACCTCGACTTCAGGAGGCTGCTTTCCGAATGGCCGGACGTGGTTACCGGTCAAGTAGGGCCTATCGGAGCCTCAGCTTTCGGCGACCTCTTCTTTGAGCGAAGGTCTGGTGCTGTAGAAAAGCTGGACGTACTGGAAGGCGGGGTCCACCACGTCGCAGCGAACCGTCCAGAGTTTGCAACGTTGATGAACTCTCAGCCTTGGCAGGAACAACATCTTTTGAGCAATGGTGTTGCCTTACTGAAGGAACGGGGCGTATCGCGGGCTGTGGGGCAGTTTTTCGGTTTCGCGCCTCATCCGGTGTTCGCGGGGAAGATTGACTGGTCAAGAGTCATGCCGTTGGACGCTGTTGTGTGGAATTCAATCTGCGCACAGTCCTTGGGCGGGGCCGCGCAGGCAGCAACTCCGGCGACGCCGAGCGCTCCCCCAAAGAAGCCTTGATGGCAGCTCCGGGAAGGTGCCCGAAGCAACGCTCCGCTGAAGGGCTGTACATGCGCTGAATGACTGCTGCGGAGCATCGCGAACTTCCGGATTGGGCCCTTTGCAGAAGTTCGAGGCTCGCGAAAGCGGTCATCCGGCGTCAGCGGAAAAATGCCTGTGCAGCATCGCGCAGCGATGTGAAGTTTCGAACGGCGGTCTTGGTGCCTCGCTCTTGCTAATAAACCCGAAAACCATCAAGCGTTTCCACCAGATATTCCCCGTCGAAGGTTTTGGGCTAGCCTCGCTGTCTGCATCCGAATCACTGACGCGGACCCTGGTCGCGTATGTCGCGCAGGGGGCTCGAATATTCTTGCTGTGCAACGCACAGCGCATGTATCCCGGGGAAGTCGAGCCGCTCTAACAGGTCACTCAACAGAGCAACGAACGGAGCATTTTCGACTTCATCGGAGTGGCGTTCGATCCAGCACTCAACATCGGTGAGCCGACCATCAAGCGCCAAGCTGGCGAGCTCTTCCAAGGCTTGGTTGTCCAGTATGGCATTCCGAGGTAAGAGATGCCTCGGTAAGGTCACGCCAGCTTCTACCTCCTGCGGTGTAGCGGCGGACCAGGCTGAATCGGAAGCATTGACGATCGGCATGAAAAGCGTGAAAGAAAACGTAGTGCCTTGCCCGATGACGCTTGCGACGTTCAGAGATCCGCCCATGGCCGAGACAATGCGCTGAGCGATGAACAATCCCAAGCCTGCACTGCCGCTGGCAGCCTGGACCTGTTGGAATTGCCCGAAAATATCGACCTGCTGGCTCAGGTCAATTCCTATGCCTGTGTCGCTCACTTCGAAATGCGGATTGGTAGCGTTTGGGTGTCGCTGAGACTCAGATCAGTTCGGCATCCGCAGGCGGCGACTCGATCGGCGCGGTGCTCCATTGCAGCCGCAGGCTGTCGTCCAGGTGGCCGTCGCCGAGGATGGAAAGATCGTTGCCGAGCACAATGTTCTTGGCGGGCAGAGGGATCGTCGCGGCTGCGCCCGTGACCTCGAAATCCTGCGGACCATCCAAGAGGCCCAGCGCCGAAGCGAAGGTATCGGTGGAGCGGCAACCGTGCTCCACGAACGGCCCGGTGCTCGCGCCCATCGCCAGGCCCATGGCGCCAAGCTTCGATTCGGGGTCGATCCGCAGGTAGGTGAAGATCACACGGTCGCCGGCGCTGGGCTCTCGCATCAGCTTCACCTGCGAGGCGAAGCTGGCTTGTCCGCTCCAGGTGATCGTGCAGTCCGGCGGCACGTGGAAGGCGCCGCCTGCCGCCAGCTCCATGGTGGAGTCATAGGTGCCGATCGCATAGCGCACGGGCCGCTTCACATCCTCGCCACAGGTGTCGCGCACCGGCCCTACGTCGGCTCGCCAGCGCGTGCGTATCGGCCCGTCGACGGCGAGGCCCGGGTAGTTTTGCTTGAACCAGTGCGTGTCGATGCGGATGTTCCACTGGCTGACGGTGCGCCGGTTGCTGCGATCCGCACCCAGCTCCACCCACACCGGTCCGCGCGAGCCCGCGCCCACGCGCGGCAGGTCGCAGACGACGAGCTCATGCTCCCAGCGCACCACCTGGCGCTCCGATCCGTCGACGAAGACCTTGCCCTGCCTGCGACCGAAAGCGCCGATGAGGTTGAGCTGGTCGTTCAGTTCATCGACCTCGACATGGTGAATCGACGGCGAGAGGATGTGACTCACCGCGCTGCGCGGATTGGGCTTGGCGATGAAGTAGGCGCCGGTCTTGGTGCCGTTGCCGGTGTCGTGGTTGAGATTCTTGCGCTGCATATGGGCGATCACTTCTTCGCCCGTGAAGGCGCGTTGCTTCGGCGTGTGCGGCTTGAAGAGGTTGGCGCCCAGCATCCGGTCAACACAGTACTTCGGTATGTCAAAGGCGGCCGGCGGCGAGCAGATCTCCGTCCAGCCCAGGTAGAGGCCCGCGTTCTTACGGTGGCAGGCGACGAGAAAGTCGATCACCCGGTCGTTGTCGGCGCTGTTGGCGCTGTTGCAGGCGTTGATGACGACGACGCTGTCCTGCGCGAACTCCCAATAGGTGTCGACGAAGGCAGCGGTGATGCCGTAGCGCGTGTCCTTGAGCATGATCTCCTCGCCCTTGCTGTCCACGGTGGCGAGGCCGTTGTAGGCCGTGAAGTAGGTCAGCCGGAAGGCGGCGAGATCGGCCTGGAAATCGGGTTGTGCCTCCAGGGTGGGGTCGATCAGCGTGGACGACTGGATGGAGTACATCTGCGGTGAGCCCGTATCCTGATGGCGCGTGTGCTTCACGCCGCCATGAGTGTTGATGTAGAAGAAGCCGTCCCCTTTGATTTGGCGCAGGGTCGTAATGTGCGCGTCACCCTCGACGCCTGGTTGCAGCGCGTAGTCATGCGCGCTGAGCCAGCCGGACATTTCCGCGATAGCTGCCTGGCCGTCGAAAGGCGTGAAGAAGGAATGCATCAGACGTGCCTTGCGCTCGCTAGGCAGTTCCGGCGGCTTGGCGGCAGCCAGCCCCGCCGCCTTTTGTGCTTGGCCCGTATCAGCGATGGCGGCGGTCAGCGTCGAAGTTCCGGTGGGCTTGAAGTTGTGCGACACCATGTGCACGCGGCCATCGGCGAAAGTGCCCCAGGCCGTCAGTGAGCGTTCGTCAAAGCCTGTCTCCACATAGTTCGGGTCTTTCGCCATGATCCCCGTCAACTCGGTCAGGTAGGCGATCGACTCGAGCTTGCGCGATTCGAGATCCAAGCATGCAGCTTCCACGGCCCGGATGCTGGCAAAGCGGCTTGCGGGCGCGAGCCCCCCGTCCGTCCGAGGGCCTTCTCCACCGCCTACCGCGAGCGGGCCGCTGCCCCCACCCCCACCCCCTCCCCCTCCGCCGCAAGCGACAAGCAGCGAAGGAGCACCGAGCCACAGCGCGGCCGTGGATGCGCGACCGA
>RCUH01001762.1_pt1 | contig 14875 bp, 16 predicted proteins | sample 2166191 | NCBI WGS metagenome assembly RCUH01 (sample SAMN09932848, study PRJNA488358) | compost metagenome | feature: garden; material: soil; isolation source: compost soil in an enriched community after 214 h of incubation | place: Germany: Experimental Botanical Garden Goettingen | collected...
GTCCATGCGCGATCTCCCCACTTTTCCCCTGCCACCCCTTCCTCTGCCAGTGCCTGGTCACTCCAGTTTCCCCTTGCCACATTTTCTTCTGCCGGTGCGCGATCTCCCCCACAAATCCTGTTGATTATTGGCATCTTTGAAAAGACGCCTCCGGATCCTGTGTTAAGATGCAGGCCGCCTCATTTTCAACGATTACACCCTCATGCTGCTTCAAGCCAACAATCTGAGCTGCGTGCGTGAAGATCGCACCCTGTTTGAACATCTCTCCTTCGCGGTGCGTTCGGGCGATCTGATGCAGATTGAAGGCCCCAACGGGGTAGGCAAGACCAGCCTGCTCCGGCTGCTGACCGGCCTCTCTCAACCCTTCGCGGGGGAGGTGTGCTGGAACGGGGAGAACATCCGCCATTGCAGGGATGAGTACCATGCCAGCCTGCTCTACCTGGGCCATCAGCCCGGCGTCAAGGCGACCCTGACCCCCCTCGAGAACCTCTCCTTCTACCAGAAGCTGCACGGCACGGCCGAGGCTTCCGTGGATCTCTGGCAGGTGCTGGCCCAGGTCGGACTCGCCGGCTTCGAGGACTATCCTGCGGGCCAGCTCTCGGCAGGGCAGCAGCGGCGGGTGGCGCTGGCCAGGCTCTGGCTGTCGGAGCGCCCGGCGCTCTGGATCCTCGATGAACCCTTCACCGCCATCGACAAGCAGGGGGTCAGGGTGCTGGAGCGATTGTTCCTGACCCATGCGGATCGGGGGGGCATGGTGGTGCTCACCACCCATCAGGACCTGACCCTGATGCAGGGGCGCCTGAAGACACTGTCGCTGACCTCGTTGTTGCAGGAGTAGCCATGCTGCGCGCCGTCATACACCTTATTCACCGCGAGTTGCTGATGGCCCTGCGCCAGCGCGCCGACATCTTCAACCCGCTCTGGTTCTTCCTCATCGTCATCACCCTCTTTCCCCTCGGCATCGGGCCCGAGCCCCAGCTGCTGGCCCGCATCGCCCCCGGCATCATCTGGGTGGCGGCCCTGCTGGCGGCCATGCTCTCCCTGGAGCGGCTGTTTCGCGATGACTTCAGCGACGGCGCCCTGGAGCAGATGATGCTGATGCCTCATCCCCTCGGGCTGCTGGCGCTGGCCAAAGTGATCGCTCACTGGTTGCTGACCGGCCTGCCGCTGCTGCTGGTCTCCCCGCTGCTCGCCATCCTGCTCTCCCTGGACATGAAGAGCTATCTGGCCGTGGTGGCCACCCTGGCGCTCGGCACCCCTGTGCTGAGCCTGCTCGGGGCTGTCGGGGTGGCGCTGACGGCGGGCCTGCGCAAGGGGGGCGTGCTGCTCAGCCTGCTGCTGCTGCCGCTCTATATCCCGGTGCTTATCTTCGCCACCTCCGCCATAGATGCGGCCAGCATGGGGTTGCCCTACGGGGGGCAGCTGGCGATCCTGGGGGCCATGCTGGTGGGGGCCCTGACCCTGACGCCACTGGCCATCTCGGCGGCACTGCGGGTCAGCGTCAACTGATTAATTATCAAAAAAGCCTCTTTTGAGGCTGTTTTATGAAAAATATAATTGAGATAGATCAAGGGGATGGCTGCTTATTGCTTTGGGGGGATATGATGTTTCCCGCCGGTGGGTATGGTAGGCCTCGCCACTTAAAAATTAATAACTGAAAGGTTCTGTGAGCTATGTGGAAATGGTTGCACCCTTATGCCAAACCCGAGCGCGCCTATGGGCTGGCCGGCACCCTGCTGCCCTGGTTTGTCGTGACAAGCCTGCTCGCCTTCATCATAGGCACCGTCTGGGGGCTGGCCTTTGCCCCCGCCGATTATCAGCAGGGCGACTCTTTCAGGATCATCTACATCCATGTGCCTGCCGCCATCCTCTCCATGGGAGCCTACTCCACCATGGCGGTGGCGGCCTTCATCGGCCTGGTGTGGCAACTGCGCATGGCGGACATGACGGTGGCGGCCATAGCCCCGGTGGGCGCCGTCTTCACCTTCATCGCCCTCTTCACCGGTGCCGCCTGGGGCAAGCCCATGTGGGGCACCTGGTGGGTGTGGGATGCGCGCCTCACCTCCGAGCTTATCCTGCTGTTCCTCTATCTTGGGGTCATCGCCCTCTACAACGCCTTCAGCGACAAGGTAGTGGCGGGGCGCGCCGCCGGCATACTGGCGCTGGTGGGGGTGATCAACCTGCCCATCATTCACTACTCGGTGGAGTGGTGGAACACCCTGCACCAGGGCGCCTCCATCACCAAGTTTGACAAGCCCTCCATCTCCCCCGAGATGCTGTGGCCGCTGCTCATCATGATACTGGCGTTTGCCACCTTCCTCGGGGCCCTGACCCTGATGCGGTTCCGCAACGAGCTGCTGATGCGGGAGTGGCACCGCCCCTGGGTTGCCGACATCGCCAGACAGGAGAAGTAAGCATGCACTTTGCCTCATTCAGCGACTTCATGGCCATGGGCGGTTACGCCTTCTACGTCTGGCTCTCCTTCGGTCTGACCGCGCTCTGCCTGGTCGGCATCGTCATTTCCACCCGGTTGAAAACCCGCAGCCTGCTCGGCGAATTGCGCAACAAGCAGGCCCGCGAGGCTCGTCGCAAGGCGGCCCAGCAGATGGAGAACACCCTATGACCCCGAGACGCAAGAAACGCCTCACCATCATTCTGGCCATCAGCCTGGGCCTCGCCAGCGTGACTGGCCTGGTGCTCTATGCCCTCAGCCAGAACATCGATCTCTTCTATACCCCGAGCGAGCTGGTGGAGGGCAAGGGGCCGGAGAAGGTCAAGCCGGAAGAGGGCCAGCGCCTGCGCATCGGCGGCCTGGTGGTGCCGGGCTCGGTGCAGCGTGATCCCCAGAGCCTCAAGGTGGCCTTCAAGTTGATAGACAACGGCGGCCATCTGGTGACGGTGGAATTTGACGGCATACTGCCGGACCTGTTCCGGGAAGGGCAGGGCATAGTCGCCCAGGGCACCCTCAAGGACGCGACCACAGTGGCCGCCTTCGAGGTGCTGGCCAAGCACGACGAGAACTACATGCCGCCGGAGGTGGCGGACGCCACCAATGGCATGCACTTCAAGCCCGAATATACCGAGGCGCAGTTGAAAGGAGCCAAACAATGAGTCTGGCTACCCGCTCACCGTTTTCATCGTTTCTCACCCGCGCACAGGTGTGTGCTGTAACTCAACCTGAAGGAACTCTGAAATGATCCCGGAATTAGGGCAGTTTTCACTGATCCTGGCCTTTGCCACCGCCCTGCTGCTGGGGAGCTATCCGCTGATCGGCGCCAAATTGGGGCGCCTCGGCATGATGTCGGCGGCCCGTCCGCTCGCCTACAGCCAGTTCCTGCTGCTGTTGCTCTCCTTCCTCTGCCTGACCTGGGCCTTCGTCGACAACGACTTCACAGTGCAGTACGTGGCCACCAACTCCAACAGCCTGCTGCCGCTGCAGTACCGCATCTCGGCGGTGTGGGGGGCCCACGAGGGTTCCCTGCTGCTCTGGGTGTTGACCCTGGGGGGCTGGACCGCGGCCGTGGCCCTGTTCAGCCGTCGCCTGCCGCTGGATGCGGTGGCGCGGGTGCTGGGGGTGCTCGGGCTCATCTCGGTGGGCTTTACCGCCTTCGTGCTGTTCACCTCTGATCCCTTCACCCGCACCCTGCCGTACTTCCCGGTAGATGGTCGCGACCTCAACCCCCTGCTGCAGGATCCTGGTCTCATCTTCCACCCGCCCATGCTCTACATGGGCTACGTGGGCTTCTCGGTGGCCTTCGCTTTTGCCATCGCCTCCCTGATGACAGGCAGGCTCGATGCCACCTGGGCGCGCTGGTCCCGTCCCTGGACCATGGCGGCCTGGGTCTTCCTGACCCTTGGCATAGTGCTCGGCTCCTGGTGGGCCTATTACGAGCTCGGCTGGGGCGGCTGGTGGTTCTGGGATCCGGTGGAAAACGCCTCCTTCATGCCCTGGCTGGCGGGCACGGCCCTGCTGCATTCCCTGGCGGTGAGCGAGAAGCGCGCCACCTTCAAGGCCTGGACAGTGCTGCTGGCGCTCTCTGCCTTCTCCCTGAGTCTGCTGGGTACCTTTCTGGTGCGCTCCGGCGTGCTGGTGTCGGTCCACGCCTTTGCCTCAGACCCGACCCGCGGTCTCTTCATCCTGGGCTTCCTGCTGGCGGTGATAGGCAGCTCCTTGCTGCTGTTCGCCTTCAAGGGCTCCCAGGTCAAGAGCCACGGCAAGCACGAGCTGTGGAGCCGCGAGACCCTGCTGCTTGGCAACAACATACTGCTGGTGGCGGGCCTGCTGACAGTGCTGCTCGGCACCCTCTTGCCCCTGGTGCACAAGGAGCTGGGGCTTGGCAGCATCTCCATCGGTACCCCCTTCTTCAACCACATCTACAGCTGGCTGATCATCCCGTTCGCCTTGCTGCTGGGGGTCGGGCCGCTGTTCCGCTGGCGCCGTCAGGAGCTCGGTGAGCTCAAGGGCAAGGTGGTGCTGGCCCTGGGACTGAGTCTGGCCGCCGCCCTGCTGCTGCCGCAGCTCTTCGCCGGTGAGTTCAAGCCCTGGGCCGCGCTCGGCATCGGCCTGGGTACCTGGATCATCATCACCAGCATCCAGGAGACCTGGGTGCGCGCCACCCACAAACACGGTTTTGCCACCGGGGTGCGCAAACTCGGCAACAGCCATTGGGCCATGATCCTGGGCCACGTGGGGCTGGCGGTCAGCATCATAGGCATCGCCTGCACCCAGAACTACAGCATCGAGAAGGACTTGCGGATGCAGGCCGGTGACAGGGTGCAGTTCGCCGACTACGAATTCGTGTTCACCGGTATCAGCGAGAAGAACGGCCCCAACTACGACGGCTTCAAGGGGGTGCTGGAGGTGCACAGGAACGGCAAGCAGGTGGCCCTGCTCAAGCCCGAGAAGCGGATGTACAAGGTCAGTCGCATGCCGATGACCGAAGCCGCCATCGATGCCGGCTTCACCCGGGATCTCTATGCGGCGCTGGGCGAGCAGCTCGACAACGGCGCCTGGGCGGTGCGTATCTACTACAAGCCCTTCGTGCGCTGGATCTGGTTCGGTGGCGTCTTCATGGCCATCGGCGGCGTGCTGGCCATGCTGGACAAGCGCTACCGGTTCGGCCGTCGTGACGAGGAGACCAAGGCATGAGCAAGAAGACCTGGCTGTTTCTGCTGCCCTTCATCATCTTCCTGATGGGGGCCGTGTTCCTGTTCAAGGGGCTCTACTCGGACCCCACCAAGCTGGAATCCGTGATGGTGGACAAGGAGGTGCCCGTGTTCACCCTGCAGGACATCTACGACCTCGACAAGCAGCATGACAGGAGCATCTTCAAGGGGCGCCCCATGCTGCTCAACGTCTGGGCCACCTGGTGCCCGACCTGCTATGGGGAGCACACCTACCTCAAGCAGCTGGCGGGGCAGGGTATTCCCATCGTCGGCATGAACTACAAGGATGAGCGGGACAAGGCCATCAAGTGGCTGGCTGAGCTCGGCAATCCCTATGAGGTCAACCTCTATGATCCGGATGGCATGCTGGGGCTGGATCTGGGGGTCTACGGCGCCCCCGAGACCTTCTTCATCGACAGCCAGGGCATCATCCGTTATCGCCACGTGGGGGACGTCAATCCCGAAGTCTGGGCCTCGACCCTCAAACCCATCTTCGATGCCATGAAGTGAGGGCCGCTCTGATGAAAACGCTTATTGCATCCCTGTTGCTGCTGGGGGGCCTGCTGGGTGCCGGCCAGGCCAGCGCCGCCATCGACGTCTATAGCTTCGACAACGATGCCCAGGAGCAGACCTTCCGCGAGCTGACCAAGGAGCTGCGCTGCCCCAAGTGTCAGAACCAGGACATCGCCGACTCCAATGCGGGGCTCGCCAAGGATCTGAGGGACAAGACCTACCAGATGGTGCGGGACGGTAAAAACAAGGAGGAGGTGGTGGATTACATGGTGGCCCGTTACGGCAACTTCATCCTCTATGATCCGCCCCTGATGGCCTCCACCCTGATCCTCTGGCTTGGCCCCCTGCTGGTCATCGTCATCGGTGCCGCCACTGTGGTGGTGCGCAGCCGCCGTGCCCCGGCGGCGACAAAACGAATGAATAACGCCCTGAGCGAAGAAGAGCGGCGCCGTCTGGCCGAGCTGCTCAAAGAGGAAGAGAAACAATGACCGCATTTTGGATAGTGATCGCGGCCCTGCTGGTGCTGGCGAGCCTGGCGCTGATCCTGCCGCTGTGGCGCGGCGAGGGTCGCCAGAGCATCAGCCGTTCGGCCCTCAACAAGCAGCTCTATCGCCAGCGTCTGCTGGAGATAGGCGAGGAGCGTGAGCAGGGGATACTGGCCGAGGAGTCCGAGTCCCTGGTAGAGCTGCAACGCAGCCTGCTGGACGACATCCCCGACGTGGAGCAGAGCGCCCGCGGCGGCAAGAGCCTGATCTGGATCCCGGGTGTGCTGGTGCTGGTGGTGGTGAGCCTGGGGCTCTACTACCAGCTGGGGGCCTGGCAGGAGGTGAGCCGCTGGCAGGATGCCAGCAGCCGGCTGGGGGAGCTGAGCAACCGCATCCTGGTGGAGCGGGATAGCGAGGTCACCGAACAGGATCTGCTGGACTTCACCCTGGGGCTGCGTACCCGGCTGAAAGAAGAACCGAACGACTACCGTGGCTGGTTGCTGCTGGGGCGTCTGACCCTGGATGGCAATGACCCCGAGATGGCCCGCGAGGCGCTGGAGCGGGCCTACTCCCTGGCGCCGCAGAAGGCCATGGTGGCTGTGCCCTATGCCCAGGCCCTGATGATGACGGGGGAGGAGGCCCGGGCGGATCAGCTGCTGCAGGCGGCCATCGCCCAGGATCCGGCCAACATAGAGGCGCGCTCGGTCCATGCCTTCATGGCGCTGCAGAAAGAGGACTTCCAGACAGCGCTGGTGCGCTGGCGAGCCATGTTGCCGCTGCTGGAGCAGGGCTCGACCCGCCACGCCATGGTGGAGCGCTCCATCGAGTATGCCGAGCAGCAACTGCGTCAGCGCGGCATCGCCGTGACAGCCGCCCCCGCCGCTCAGGCCGGGCAAGGCAGTGCTCAGGTTCTGGCGGTGAAGGAGGGAGAATATCCCCTGCACATCACCCTGGCACCCGGCATCCAGCTGCCGGAGGATGCCCACTTGTTCGTCTTTGCGGTGATCCCCAATGGCCCGCCCATGCCCATCGCGGTCAAGCGCATCCCGGGTCCGCAGTTGCCCCTCACCCTCTCACTGGGGGATGGGGATGCCATGATGGAGGGGAGCAAGCTGGCGGCCTATCCCGAGCTGCAGTTCAAGGCTCGCCTCTCCCGGGGCGGCAACGTCATGAACAAGGAAGGAGCCTTCGAGGGGGTCTCGGTCACAGTGCCGACGACCAGCATCCCTACAGCGCCGATTGACATCCGCATCGATCACGCACTCTAATACCCTCTTGGCCCGACCCCGGGATGGGGCGGGCCTACCTATAATCCATAAAGATTCCCAAAAAAGCTTAGGACTTTCATATGTATCTGCGTTCAGGAGCATTGGCAGTGGCACTGCTGTTGGGGGGCTGTGCGGGTGGCCCTCCCAAGCCGGGCCCAGAGAGCCTGGATCTCAACGAAACCCCCAGCCGCCCCGGGGCGTCCAGCACGGCCAGCGATCCCCGTGACCCCTTCCAGGGGGCCAACCGGGCCATGTGGGCCATCAACTACGACGTGCTGGAACCCTATGTGGCCCGCCCCGTGGTCCATGGCTATGCCCGCTATGTGCCGCAGGGGATGAAGGACGGCATCGACAACCTGGTGGAGAACTTCGACGAGCCGAGCAGCATGGTCAACCATCTGCTGGTCGGTGATCTGAAGGGGGCGGGGACCAACCTGGGCCGCTTCACCCTCAACACCACCATAGGTCTGCTGGGGATCTTCGACGTGGCCAAGCATGCCGGCCTCGAGCGCAACATGCTGGAGATGGATACTGTGCTCGGCAAGGCGGACATCGGGGATGGCGCCTACATCATGGTGCCCGTCTACGGCCCGACCACCACCCGCGAACTGGTGGGGGATACCATTGATACCATCTACTTCCCCTATGCCCTGCTGACCTTCCCGATGAAGTTCGTGCACTGGGCGCTGGATGGTCTGGGTACGCGCTCCAAGCTGATCGATCAGGAGCGGATCATCGACAATGCGCTCGATCCTTATGCCCTGACCAAGGACTTCTACCTGCAGTACAACGACGGCAAGGTGACGGGTCGCCAGCCTGAGCTCAAGCAGCAGGGCCAGCAGGAAGATGACAGCAACCTGGACGAGTATCTGGACGAGATAGACCAGTAACGACCCATGGTTATCGAAAAGGCGCCCATGGCGCCTTTTTCGTTGGTTGTTCGCCATAAAAAAACGCCCCGCAGTGCGGGGCGTTTTGGCAAGAAAGAGGCTATCAGGCAGCCAGGTTCTTGGCCACGAATTCCCAGTTGACCAGGGTCCAGAAGGTTTCCATGTACTTCGGACGCAGGTTGCGGAAATCGATGTAGTAGGCGTGCTCCCACAGGTCGACGGTCAGCAGCGGGGTGGTCCCGGCTTCGGTCAGCGGGCAGCCGGCGTTGGAGGTGTTGACGATGGCCAGGGAGCCGTCGGCTTTCTTCACCAGCCAGGTCCAGCTGGAGCCGAAGTTGCCGATAGCGGACTTGGTGAACGCATCCTTGAACTCGGCGAAGGAGCCGAACGCCTTGTTGATGGCATCGGCCAGGGCGCCGGTGGGCTCGCCACCGCCGTTCGGGGAGAGGCAGTGCCAGTAGAAGGTGTGGTTCCAGATCTGGGCGGCGTTGTTGAAGACACCGCCAGTGGAGGTCTTGATGATCTCTTCCAGAGACTTGCCTTCAAACTCGGTACCCGGCACCAGGTTGTTCAGGTTGACCACGTAGGTGTTGTGGTGCTTGCCGTGGTGATATTCCAGGGTTTCCTGGGAGATGTGCGGTTCCAGAGCATTGATTGCATAGGGCAGAGCGGGAAGTTCGAAAGCCATTTTCTACTCTCCATTGGCTGGGCCGTGCGAAGGCGACGGTTGCAAGACATTGCGTACTCTTTTCTATGTTGAAAAGAATTGTTCTTGAAATGATGGGGCCAGACGGCCCAAAGCCCGTCGATTGTAGCAGCATCAAAGATGGGCGAACAACTCTTGATTCTCGCCATGATCCGGATCAAGCTGCGGCGTATTGATTCATCACTTCTTGCATTCGGGACGGTTTGCCAGTTTGTGGTCTGCCCGGTTTGCAGTAGAATGGCCGCCGAAATCGCTCTAGTGAGGCATTTATGGAAACTATTGAAAAGATCAAACAGCAGCTGGCTGAGAATCCCATCATCCTGTACATGAAGGGATCCCCCAAGCTACCCAGCTGCGGTTTCTCTGCCCAGGCCTCCCAGGCCCTGATGTCCTGTGGCGAGCCCTTTGCTTACGTCGACATCCTGCAAAACCCGGACATCCGTGCCGAGCTGCCGAAATTTGCCAACTGGCCGACCTTCCCGCAACTCTGGGTGGAAGGTGAGCTGGTCGGTGGTTGCGACATCATGATCGAGATGTTCCAGGCCGGCGAGTTGCAGACCCTGATCAAGGAAGCTGCCGCTAAGCACAAGCAGGATGATGCCGCCGCCGAATAAGGTCGCATCCGCATCATGCAAAAAGGGGAGCCATTGGCTCCCCTTTTCTATGCGTGCGTAGGGCCTTAGGCGATGCGCTCGATGCGCGCCATATAGAAACCGTCGAAGCCGGTTTCGGATGGGCTGACGGTGTGGTCATCCCGCAGGCGATAGTTCTCGTTGGCCGCGAGGAACTTGTCCACCTGCTGGCGGTTCTCCTGAGGCAGGATGGAGCAGGTTGCATAGACCAGCAGGCCGCCCACCTTCACCATCTGGCTGTAGCGCTGCAGTATCTCTTCTTGCAGGGCGACCAGCACCGGCAGGCGCTCGGCGGTGTCACGCCACTTGGCATCCGGATTGCGCTTGAGCACGCCAAGACCGGAGCAGGGCACGTCCAGCAGCACGCGATCGGCGCTCTCCTTGAGGCGCTTGACAGTCTTGCTGCTGGTGATGACCCGGGTCTCCACGTTGTGGGCACCGGCGCGGCGGGCGCGCTGCTTGAGGTTCTCCAGCTTCCACTCTTCCACGTCCATCGCCAGCAGGCGGCCCTTGCCTTCCATCATGGCGGCGATGTGCAGTGTCTTGCCACCGGCACCGGCGCAGGCGTCGATGACGCGCATGCCCGGGGTCACTTCCAGGGCGGCGGCGACCAGTTGGGAGCCGGCATCCTGCTGCTCGAAGCAGCCATCGGCAAAGGCCTTGGTGCGGAACAGGGCGGCGTCCGAGGTGACCTGCAGGGCGGTCTCAACACCATCAACCGGAATGGTGGTGACATGCTCTTTGGCCAGAATGGCCTGCAGCTCTTCCCGGGTGCACTTGAGGGTGTTGACCCTCAGGTAGCGCTTGGGCATCCAGGCCAGGGCGGCACGCTCGGCAGGCCAGGCCTCACCCAGCTGCTCGTTGCCCAGCTTCTCCAGCCAGGCAGGGCAACCATCCATCAGCACCGGGTTCTTCTTCGCCTCGGTCAGACGGCGACGGAATGCCTCTTCATTGAAGCGATCCAGGGTCGGGTTGTTGGGCTGGGCAATCTTGTGGAAGGCGTGCCAGCTGTGCAGCAGCGGCCAGACATTCTTTTCGGCCTGACGGACCTGGATGCCGGTCAGGAAGCAATAGAGGCTGAGACGACGCAGCAGGTCGCCGGTGACCAGGGCAATCCTTGCCTGTTCTTGCGGTTTGAGTTCGATGCCGGAGAAGTGACGGGCATAAGCGCGGTCGAGGGTGAGGCCCTGACCGAGTACATCGTCAACAATGGCAACGACCAGATCCCCGAAACGGGGCAACAGTGGGGATTTGAGCATGAGATTAACCTTGGCCAAAAAAGGATGAACCGGCCCGTGACACAGGAGGGTTCTGAAACGGACAAATCCGCGCCATGATAGGGGCTAGACTGCATTGGTGCAACCGTCCCCATTCGGGGAATGTACAGAGGATGGGACTGGACTTCTCACCCGGGCAGGAAAATGATGCTGAGGCAGTTCAGGCGAACGCATGGAAAAAGGGATAATAAAGATGCAGTTGATGAAATACTCTCCGCTGGCGTTGCTGGTGGCCGGTCTGATGAACGCCACCGGCCTGGCCGCCAGTGAGTGGAATACGGTGGCGGCGCGGGCCACCGCTGCCGATGGCTATGAGGTGCGGGCCAGCCAATATCGCATTGCCACTGTGCCGGCCGATTACTTCGCCGGTTTGCAGGGAGGGGATCCTCGACTGACCCTGCCGCTGCCGGACGGCAAGGAGGTGACCTTCAACCTGCAGCCCTATGATCTGCTGCCATCGGATCTCGCCGCCAGGTATCCCGGCATTCTGGCATTCAAGGGATATGACGAGTCCAACCCGGTGGAGACGGGGCGCTTCGATCTCGGTCCCCAGGGTTTCCACGCCATGTTCAGCCACCAGGGCCGCATGGTGTTCGTGGATCCGCTCCGAAACGGTGAAGGCTACGCCATCTATTACCAGCAGGATGCCCACAGCCGGCTGGAGGAAGAGGCGGACAAGGTCATCGGCACCCAGGCCAAGGCACTGGCCCGTCAGGTCCTGGTGGATGGCAACGAGCGCAAGCGCTACGTCATCGCCATCTCGGCGGCGGGGGAGTACACCCAGTATCACGGCGGCACCGTAGAGGCGGGTCTCGGCGCCATCGCCACCCTGCTCAACCGGGTCAACGAGGTGTACCAGCGTGACGTCGCCGCCGAGTTCCAGCTCGCCAGCGGCAACGACACCATCATCTTCACCGACACCGCCACCGATCCTTTCAACAACGATGACGGTGACATAGATGCCAACGTCACAGTGCAGCAGAATGCACAGACCCAGGCTGGCACCAAGCTTGGCCCCTTCGACATAGGTCACGTGGTCAACACCGGGGGCGGCGGTCTGGCGGGGCTGGGAGTGCTCTGCACCGCTGAGAAATCGGCGGGCATGACGGGCTCCCCCAATCCTGTGGGGGATGCCTTCTTCATCGACTACGTGGCCCACGAGATTGGCCACCAGTTCGGCGCCGATCACACCTTCAACGGCACCACCGGCAGCTGTGGCGGTGGCAACCGGGAGGCCAGCCAGGCCTGGGAGCCCGGTAGCGGCAGCTCCATCATGGCCTATGCGGGGATCTGCGGGGAGGAGAACCTGCAGGCCAACAGCCTGCCCTACTTCCACAGCAAGTCCATCGAACAGATGCGGGCCCACATGGCCAGGGTCGCGAGCTGTGGCAGCTCCCAGAGCCTGACCAACAACGCGCCCCAGGTCGCCGCCGGCAACGACTATGTGATCCCGGCCAACACCCCCTTCGTGCTCAAGGGCGCCGGAGCGGATCTGGATCAGGATCCCCTGAGTTACACCTGGGAGCAGATCGATCTCGGTACCGAGTCCTTCAGCGTCGCCAGCATGGTGGACGACGGCAGTCGCCCGCTGTTTCGCTTCGTGGCGCCGACCGCGTTGCCGGAGCGCACCCTGCCAAGCCTGCCCTCTTTGCTCTCCAACACCCTGGCGAAGGGGGAGGCCTGGCCTGCCACCAACCGGGCTCTCAACTTCCGCCTCACTGCGCGGGACGGCAAGGGCGGTGTCGCCAGTGACGACATGAAGATCCAGGTGGTCAACACCGGCAGCGCCTTCCGCCTGACCAGCCCGCTGGTGACCCCGCTGGGAGCCGGCGCCAACCAGACCATAGGCTGGGATGTGGCCGGCACCAACGCGGCCCCCATCAATTGCAGCAAGGTGGATCTCTCCCTGACCCGGGACGAGGGGGTGAGCTGGACCCTGCTCGCCAGCGGCCAGCCCAACTCCGGCTCGGCCAGCGTCACCATACCTGCCGGCAACGACGGCACCGCCAGGCTGAAAGTGGCCTGCAGTGACAACCTCTTCTTCGCCATCAGCCCGCTCAAGCTGTCGGTGACCCAGCGTGGGGATGAGGGCGGCGGTGGTGGCGGTGGCTCCCTCGGCTTCTGGACCCTGGCCCTGGCACTGCTGGGCTGGCAACGGAGGCGGGCATGAGGCTGGCCGGCGTGCTGCTGCTCGCCCTGCTCGGCGGCTGTCAGGCCGATGCCGACACCCTGGATCAGACGATCAGTGACAGCCTGGCCCAGCAGGATTACCGGCTGATAGTACGGGCCGGCCGTGGCGAGGTGGCGCCCGGCATAGCGGCGGATCAGCAGGCGGCGGCCAAGGCCCGCTGTGGCGTGCGCTATCTGGAAGGGCTCGGCGATGTCATCAAGCCGGATCAGAAGGAGGCCCACGCCAGGCTGAGCGCCTATGCGGCGGAATATAACCAGCGCATGCTGGCCCATTGCCCGCCGGTTGACGGCAAACCATAGGCAGGTGGCAAGCTGCCGGCAGAAAAAGGGAGGCACAGGCCTCCCTTTCTGTTTTTGGTGCCAGCATTTGGCCGCCCCCAGGCTTGTACCCATGCCGTGCTCGTCGCACAATGCCCCCATCCACAGCCGCAGGGGCGGCAAAGAAAGAGAGAAGGAAAATCAAGATGATGGATGTGGCTGATCTGCGTCGTGAATACACCAGGGGCGGACTGCACCGGGCCGATCTGCCGGCCGAGCCTCTCGCCCTGTTCGAGAAGTGGCTGGCCCAGGCGTGCGAGGCCAGGCTGACCGACCCCACCGCCATGGTGGTGGGCACAGTGGATGCCGACGGCCAGCCCTGGCAGCGCACAGTGCTGCTCAAGCACTACGATGCCCTGGGCATGGTGTTCTACACCAACATGGGCAGCCGCAAGGCACACCAGCTGGAGGGCAATCCCCGCATCAGCCTGCTCTTCCCCTGGCACACCCTGGACCGCCAGGTGCACGTGACAGGCCGGGTGGAGAAGATGAGCACCTTCGAGGTGATGAAGTACTTCCACAGCCGCCCCAAGGATAGCCAGATAGCCGCCTGGGTCTCCAAGCAGTCGACCCGCATCTCGGCCCGCGGCGTGCTGGAGGCCAAGTTCCTCGAGCTCAAGCAGAAGTTTGCCAATGGCGAGGTGCCGCTGCCGAGCTTCTGGGGCGGTTTCCGGGTGGTCATCGAGACGGTGGAGTTCTGGCAGGGGGGCGAGCATCGCCTGCACGATCGCTTCTACTACAGCCGCGAGGGGGATGGCTGGCACATAGAGCGATTGGCGCCCTGATGAACATCGCCAGGCTCAAGAACTTCACCGAGATAGTGAAGAACAACTTCAATATCTCGGCGACGGCGGAGAAGCTCTACACCTCCCAGCCGACCCTCAGCAAGCAGATGAAGATGCTGGAAGACGAGCTGGGGCTGGCGCTGTTCACCCGCAAGGGCAAGAACCTGGTGGGCCTGACCCCCATGGGGGAGCAGGTGATGGAGCTGGCCAAGGGGGTGGTGGCCCAGGTCGAACAGATTGGTCAACTTTCCCTCGGTGATCAGCTGGCCACCAGCGGGGTGCTGCGCATCGCCACCACCCACACCATGGCCCGCTACAAGCTGCCGTCGGTGATCACCGCCTTCTCCCGCCGCTACCCCGAGGTCAGCATCCAGCTGCATCAGGGGGCGCCGGCCCAGCTGGCGCAGATGGTGCAAAACGGGGATGTGGAGATGGCCATCGCCACCGAGTCCATGCACCTGTTCGACGAGCTGGCGACCATTCCCTGCTACCGCTGGGGGCGCGGCGTTGTGGTGCCCCACGGCCATCCGCTGCTCGACTGCCAGCCGCTCTCCATGGCGGATCTGGCCCGTTATCCCCTCATCACCTATGTGTTCGGCTTCACCGGTCGCTCCAAGATGGATAAAGCCTTCGGCCGTCATGGCC
>RCUH01001763.1_pt1 | contig 14872 bp, 12 predicted proteins | sample 2166191 | NCBI WGS metagenome assembly RCUH01 (sample SAMN09932848, study PRJNA488358) | compost metagenome | feature: garden; material: soil; isolation source: compost soil in an enriched community after 214 h of incubation | place: Germany: Experimental Botanical Garden Goettingen | collected...
CTTTAGCAACAGCTTTTTTATCGATTTCAATATCAGCACAACAGCAAAAAATTTCTTTTGAAACTTCCGAAGGTTACAATCTTGGAACGGTTATCGGGCAAAAAGAATGGACTGTGAAAACGGATAATGTTCCGAATAATAATTTAAAAGTTGTGACTGGAAACGCGAGCGATGGCAACCATTCTGTGGAAGTGACAAGCACGAACGATTACACCGGAAATATGACTTACCTCTTCAAAAAAATCCCGGAATACAACAGACTTTCGGTTTCCGCAGATGTGAAGTTGGAAAAATTGGAGAGTTCCGAATATTATATGTTGTCATTATATTATAACAACAATGGAAGCTATTCCTGGGCTGGAGGATTTAATTTTTTAATCAGTGGAAATTTTTATGCTGATAATGATCTCAATTTTCAAGCTCTCGGAACGTGGATTCCAGGAAAATGGTATAATTTAAAAATTGAAATCGATCATGTCACAGAAAAAAACATCAAATATTATCTTGACAATCAATTGGTTCACACTTCTGCACTTAGTTCTAAAATTTTGAGAGTTAACGATTTGAATTTCGAATTTGATAATGACGGAAGTGGTTTTATCGTCGATAATATTATCATTAAGGATATGGATGAATTGGGTGTGAATAACATTAATAAAACTCAGATCAGCATTTTCCCAAATCCTAGTTCTGGTTTCATTAATATTAAATCTGACGAGGAAATCAAATCAATTAAAATCTACGACATCAAAGGTTCATTAGTTAAATCTGACAGCACTTCGAAAATCGATATCTCCTCGTTCTCGAAAGGAAATTATGTCATTTCAATCGAAACAAAATCAGGAATCGAGACCAAAAAGTTCATCAAAAACTAAGAATTAAATTTTTAATTTTCTATACAGGCTATCAATCAAATTGGTAGCTTTTTTAATTTCTTATCGATAATTTTTTCATTACTTTTGTAGCTATGAGTCAAAAATGGATCTATAAACCCGAGCCGGACGAAGAAATTGTTGATGGATTAATTTCTTCTATTGGTTTTGGAACTTTAGAGTCCAAAATCTTGGTCATGCGTGGCATCGACAATTACCAGAAAGCCCGCGAATTTTTCAAACCAAACGGCACAGACATCCACAATCCTTTTCTGATGGCCGATATGCAAAAAGCGGTAGAGCGCATTGCAACGTCCATAGAAAACGGTGAAAAGATATTGGTTTACGGCGATTATGACGTGGACGGAACAACTTCCGTTGCGTTGATGTACTTATATCTCAGCAAAATTGTTGACAAAAAATATCTTGATTTCTATATTCCGGACAGAAATGTCGAAGGTTACGGGATTTCCGACGAAGGAATTGACTTCGCAAGAGACAACGGATTTTCATTAATCATCGCTTTGGATTGTGGCATCAAATCTGTGGACAAAATAGATTACGCCAATTCTGTAGGTGTAGATTTTATCATTTGCGACCACCATTTACCCGGCGACGAACTTCCGAAAGCCATTGCAGTTTTGGATCCGAAAAGAAAAGACTGCCGTTATCCTTACAAGGAATTGAGCGGTTGTGGCGTAGGTTTCAAACTTTGCCAAGGTCTTAATACCATTTATAAAATTCCAGAAAGTGAACTGTTTGAATTGACAGATTTGCTTGCGATCAGCATTGCTTCAGACATTGTTGCGATGACCGGTGAAAATCGTGTATTGGCGAAGCAAGGTCTTAAATTTCTGAGAAAAACCAGAAAATTTGGACTAAGACTTTTGATTCCTGAAGAGAAATTAGCACATTTCGAAATTTCAAATATCGTTTTTGATATTGCTCCGAAAATCAACGCCGCGGGAAGAATCTCTCACGCAAAAGCTTCGGTTGAACTAATGATTTCGGACAACCTGAAACAAGCTCAACAAATCGTTGAAAACATCATTAACCTAAATGATGAACGCCGTGAGATGGACATCAACATCACACAATCGGCGATGAATCAAGCATTGGAAATGCATAAAACCCAACGCTACTCCACCATTGTTTATGATCCAATTTGGAACAAAGGTGTGATTGGAATCGTGGCTTCCAGATTGATAGAAAATTACTTCAAACCGACCTTAGTTTTCACTGAGGGAAATAATGGCGAAATGGTTGCCTCGGCGAGATCTGTTTCGGATTTTGACATTCACAAGGCATTGGAATTTTGTTCTGATTTGTTTATGAAATTTGGTGGACATCAAGCGGCAGCAGGACTTTCCATGGAAAAGGAAAAGTTTGAGGAATTCAAAATTAGGTTTGAAGATTACGTTAAAAATAACATTCAGGAATATCAGAAAGAGCCGACAATCTATGTTGACAGCGTTGTGAATCCGGAAGATTTAAACAGAGAGTTTATTAATTTCCATAGAAAACTAGCACCTTTTGGTCCTCATAATATGAAACCTGTTTTGGTTCTTAAAAATGTAAAAGTAAGTGGGTATGTGAGATTAATGGGGAAAGAAAGTACGCATCTTAAATTCAATATTTCTCAACCAACAACTGGTCGAAATGTCGAATGTGTGGGATTCCGATTTGGACAATTTGCTGAAGAATTTAAAACTAAAACTTTCGATTTGGCATTTACCATCGAGGAAAATCATTGGAAAGGAAACGTTTCACATTTTCTGAATGTTCGAGATGTCGTTTTTCACGATTAAAAAAAATTAAACTAAATCATAAAAAATCCCGATTCAAAATTTGAATCGGGATTTTTGTTTTTAAATAAAATTGCAGTTACAAGACTTTTATTGGTTTTGACTCTAAATTATGTGTTTACATTATTAATGACATTTTAATTCTTTAAATTTGAGGTTCAAACTTTTACAACTTTGGAAAACCATAAGAAAATCGGACTTTTTTTCGGCTCATTCAATCCTATTCATATTGGGCATTTGATTTTGGGGAATTATATTTTGGAAAATTCTGATATGGAGGAATTGTGGTTTGTGGTAAGTCCGCAAAATCCTTTCAAAGACAAAAAATCTTTGCTCAAGGACCACAATCGTTTGGATATGGTACAGCTCGCCATCAAAAATTATCCAAAAATGCGCGCTTCCAATGTCGAATTTTCTTTACCAGTTCCAAGCTACACGATTGATACATTGACTTATCTGAAAGAAAAACACCCGAATATTTCATTTTCATTGATTATGGGCGAAGACAATCTGGGAAGTCTACATAAATGGAAAAACTATGAATTACTTTTGGAAAATTATCAAATCATTGTTTATCCGAGGATTTTCGGTGAAGAGAAAAGAGACGAAGTCGTCGAGAGCCTCAGACTGACAGTAAAGAATCACGAAAATATCCATCAAATCAATGCGCCAATCATAGAACTTTCTGCTACAGAGATCAGAAATATGATAAAAGCTGGGAAAAATACTAGACCAATGTTGCCTCCGGAAGTTTTTGAATATTTGGATGGTTCTTCATTTTATAAATAAATTTAAAATGAAAAGAATTATTTTTCTACTAATTTTCCTGATTTCCCAAACTTTAATTTTCTCTCAAAACAAAGAAGTCAAGAAAATAAACTGCGATTCAATTTACAATCAAAAAGGCTATTCGGTTTCTTTGGAATTTGATCCGAAAGATGAAATTATATTAAATGTGTTATTTACTTTTTCAAAAAAAATCAATGGAAAAGAGAAAATCATACATCAGGAAAAATTGCATAGTCAGTTTCAAAATATAGAGTTTATCGATTTTAATGGTGATGGAGTGAAAGATATTTTGATTGAGAACATTTCGGATGTTAGGAGCAATTTGACTTACAATCTGTTTATCGTCGATTTTAAAAATCAGAAATTAAGGAAAATTGAAGGTTTTAATGAAATTAAAAATCCAAATTATCTCAAAGAATACGATCTCATCGATTGTCTTGTAATGTCGGGAAGAAACTGGACGAGTTTTTACAAAATCGAAGGAAACAAAGTCAAGGATTTTGGTTATGTCATAAAAGATGGTGAAGATGAAAATGGAAAAGACTTGGAATATGACAAAAACTACGAGCTGACTTTGGCAAAAATCCTCAAATCTGAAAAAGAAAAAAAATGAATTTGACAGAAAAATATTACTCAAAATATCCGGAAGAAAAAATCACCAAATGGTTTAAGCAGATTTGCGTTGCTGAAGCTATTTCCTGGTTTTTCCTCTTCACGGCGATGGTCTGGATACGTGTTGAGCCAGAAGGTTTGTTCGCGATTATTTACATCAGTACAGTTGGAACGATCCACGGATTTTTTTTCACACTTTACCTTATTTTTCTTCCTGCGGTCAGGAAAATTTATGCTTGGGACGACGAGGATTCTATCTTCGCATTGATGGGCGCTTTTTTCCCTTTCGCCACGATTTGGGTTGAGAAAAAACTGCTTCGCAAAAATCGGAATGATTGAGAGCCTATTTAAATTTATATTGCAAAGTTTTTTAACCACATAGACACATAGTTTTGTATTTTTTTAAGATAAAATAGTAGTGCGTTTAATTCTATTTTATCTTTTTCCAAAGTAAATATCACGTTTTTTCTATGTGTCTATGTGGTTTTGTCAATTTTTAAAACGGGCTCTGATAATTATCAAACGTTAAAAATTGATTTTACCCGATGAATTTTGTACTTTTAGGATATGAAAATCACCTTTTTCTCCACCAAACCTTACGACAAGGAATTCTTTGACAAAGTCAATCAGGATTTCAACTTTGAACTCGATTATTTCGAAACGCATCTCGGTCCACACATTTTGAATGTCATCGATCATTCCGATGCTGTTTGCGCATTCGTGAATGACAAGTTGGACGCGGAAGTTTTGGAATCGCTCGCGAAGAAAGGCGTGAAATATATAGCGTTGCGTTGTGCCGGTTTCAACAATGTGGATTTGGAAACAGCAAAACGTCTGGGACTGCGCGTTTGCAGAGTTCCCGCTTATTCTCCGGAAGCTGTAGCGGAACACGCAATGGCAATGATTCTGACACTTAACAGAAAAACGCACAAAGCTTACAACCGCGTTCGCGAGCAGAATTTTGCTTTGAATGGTTTGATGGGATTTAATCTTTATCAAAAGACGATCGGTGTGATTGGAACTGGAAATATCGGAACGGCGTTTGCGAAAATTGCGAAGGGATTTGACGCGAAAATTCTCGCTTATGATATTGCAGAAAATCAAGAACTGAAAGACCTTGGAATAGAATATGTTCCGTTGGAAAAACTACTTTCTGAGTCAGATGTCATTTCGCTCCACAGTCCGCTGATGGATGCGACACATCATTTGATCAATGAAGATTCTATCAAAAAAATGAAGGAGAATGTTATGATAATCAACACCAGCCGAGGTGGATTGATTGACACAAAAGCGGTGATTGACGGTCTGAAATCCAAACACATCGGTTATCTCGGGATTGATGTTTATGAGCAGGAAGAGAAATTATTTTTCCGCGATTTGTCTCACGCCATTATTGAAGATGACACGATTCAGCGATTGATGAGTTTCCCGAATGTTTTGGTGACGGCGCATCAGGCTTTTTTCACGCAGGAAGCTTTGCATCAGATTGCGACTTCCACGTTGACGAGTCTTTCGCATTTCGAAAAGAATGAAGAATTTGAAAATCCAAATGCAGTTTTGATTTGATAAAAAACCACAAAAGGCACAAAAGAAAATATAAAACAGTATTGAGGAAGAACAAAAAGATTTCTTTACGCATTAACCTTTTGAACTTTTGATAAACTAAGATTTATTATAACTTTTGTGACTTTTTTGGTAAAAAATATTGGTTTTAAAATACAGTTAGTTAAGCCTTTGCAAAATATTGCAAAGGCTTTTTTTAATTTATCACAATCTTGATGTAACAAAATATTGCATCAGATTGTCTTACTTATAAATTCCGAATAAAATTTTTGTTTCTGAAAATCAACACTTTAAAAGCAAAAATAATATTTCTTTACTACTTTGTATTGCATAATACTAATTTAATTATATATCTTTGCAATATCAAATAGTAAGAAAAACAAACTACTCTAATAAAATAAATTATGAAAGCTCAAATACTAATCGCAGGTCTCTTCTTCTCCGGAATGATTTCTGCCCAGCAGACCACAACAGATTCTACTGCTACAAAAAATATAGAAGCGGTTACGATTACAAAACAAGTTTTCAAAAAAGAAAGTGACCGTTTTGTTTACGACGTTGCCAACTCTCCTGTTGCAAAAGGAAACACTACTTTTGAAATTCTGAAACAAACGCCATTGTTGTCTTCAACCGACGATAAAACTTTGAGAATCGCAGGTAAAAACAACGCTTTGATTTTCATTAATGGAAGAAAAACGAATATGGATGCCGAGTCACTGGCTCAGTTTTTGAAAAATACGCCAGCAGAAAATATTCAGAAAATCGAGGTGATTACAACGCCTGGAAGTGAATACCAAGTGGAATCTTCGGACGGCATCATCAACATCATTCTAAAGAAAAAAATGACCGACGGAACGAACGGAAACTTGAGAATGTCCAACTCTCAAAACAAATACAACGCAAGTTCTGCAAGTGCTTCTATCAATTACCGAAAAGATAAATTGGGAATCTCTGGGAATATTTCTACAAGCGATAATATCCAAGCGCAAGATTACACCCTGAGAAACAGAAACGGAGAATATTCCAACGAATCAACGGGAAGCATCGACGATCCGAACAAAAATCTTGGTGGCTACATTAATGTTGATTATCAATTGAATGACAACAGCAACTTGGCTTTGACTTGGAACTCTTGGGCAAACAGAAGTTATGATTCGCGGGTTGATCTTTTCAATATTTCGGAAGGTCCAGATCCAATTTCTGGTTTATTAGAAAAAAAATACAGCATCTCCAGAAACCGAGAAAATGCAAGATCATACAACAATTCATTAAACTTAAATTATGAATTGAAAACGGATACGTTGGGAAGCAAATTAAATTTGAACGCAGCCTATCTTAATTACAGAAGATTCCAAGTGACAGATAACCGAACTATTTTCTCAAATGTTTTCGGAAATGATTTAGGTCTTAGTAAACAAACCATTCAGGATTTGCCACAATACATCAACAATTTTTCTGGAATGGTAGATTACATCAAGAAATTCAAGAAAGATTTCACGGTTTCTGTGGGTGGAAATTATAACAAAACCAAAACGGATAATGATACAAAGAATGACACGTATTTTGTAGATCCATCAAGACCGACTAAAAATGAACCTAATCATTTCATCTACGATGAGAACATCTACGGTGCGTATTTGACTTTAGAAAAGAAATTGTCGGAAAAATTCTCTGGAAAAGTTGGAGCGAGATATGAGATTACAAATAGTCTTGGAACATCCGACAATTCTCAGAATCCAGCTTATGCAAGAATCGAAAGAAACTTCAACAATTTCCTGCCTTATCTTAGTTTGAACTACGCTATCAATGATAAAAACAATATTTCATACGCATTCTCCAGCAGAATGAGAAGACCGAGTTTTTGGGAAGTCAATCCGGTGAGAAATATCTTGACGGATGACAATTATACTCAGAATGACCCATTCGTAAAAGCATCTTCTGTTTATAATCAAGAGATGACTTATATGTTCAAAAACTCTTATTTCTTGGTGGTGAATCACTCATTTGTGAAAGACCAAATCACGCAAGTGCCATTGCAAGGAATTGTACAATACGCTAACGGACAAATGGGAACTAAAAATGAGTTGCGATACATCAGAACGAACTTTGGTGATAGACACGAGCTTTCTGCAATGCTTGGTTTGCAAAAATCATTCTTCAAACAATATTGGAGCACCAATTTCAACATCGGAATCCAATACAACAAAAATAAAGGAAGCCTAAGTATGGACCCAACAACTGGCGACATCTTCCCGACTTACACAAACGACATTAGTTCCACAAGTCTTCTTATTCAGATGAATAACAATATTAGACTAGACAAAAAGAAAACTTGGTTCCTTGGTGTCAACGGATTCTATGTGGACAAACAACAGATTGAATTAGGTTTGCTTAAAGATTTAATGAGCTTAGATCTGAACCTCAAAAAAATCTGGAACAACTGGACATTTGCAGTCGATGTGAGAGATGTTTTGAGAACAAATGTTGTAGAAATTGAGGATCATCAAGCGAATGGAAACTACAATTACATCAAAAATGACCAATACAGAAGAGGCGTAATGGTGAGCTTGACTTACAACTTCGGAAACAACAAAGTGAAGAAAGTAAGAGACATAGAAAGTGCTTCCGACGCTATTAAAAACCGCACCAGATAACTACATTATATATCACGTTAAATTTTTCAAAAAGAAAATCCCGAAGAAAGTTCTTCGGGATTTTTGATTTATTATATTGAATTTTATTTCTTCGTCAAGAAAACCTCAGCCAACATACAGCGGGCACTTCCGCCACCGTTGGTTTCTATGGTTTCCAAATCTGAGTAGATGATTTCTGAATATTTTTCAATCGCGGAAACTTGTTCCAGCTTCAAAGACCTATAGGCACTTTGGCTCATTACCAAGAACTTTTTTCCCGAATTGTTTTGAACTTGAAGCATATTTCCAGCGAAATTCTGCATTTGGTCTTCGGAGATTTCTATCAATTCTTTTCCAGAATTTTTGATGGAATCTACAACTGTTTGTCTTTCAGTTTCATCATCGATGCAATCTAAACAAATAACGACAAACTTGTCCGCAACACACATCATCACGTTGGTGTGATAGATTGGTAACCTGACTTCGCCGGCAGTTTGATAAGAATGAAAAACGACTGGCGTAAATCCAAATTCGGTACAGAATTTCCTGAAAAGTTCCTCATCCAACCTCAACGAAACCGAGCCGTAAGCAATCTTGTTGTCGTGATCGAAAATCATACTTCCAGTTCCTTCCAGATATTTGTCTTCGTTTTCAATCATAGAATAATCGATAATTTCTTTGACATCAAATTGTTCTTTGATTTGATTGATGATATCTTCACGTCTTTCCAAACGACGATTGTCTGCGAACATTGGATATAAGACAACTTTACCATCTTGGTGAAAACTCACCCAGTTATTAGGGAAAATAGAATCTGGTGTTTTTGGTTCAATAGTATCTTTAATCGTAATAACATCAATTCCTTTTGCTCTTAACTTTTCAACAAAAGAATTGAATTCCTCAAGTGCTTTTTCCTGCACATTTCCTTCCTGTTGAACCTGGAAATAATTGTTAACCGCTGTTTGCTCGTTGAATCCGAAAGCAATTGGCTCAATCATTAGAACTGTATCTGCAGATTGGGTTTGAGAGTTTGAGGATTTGAGGGTATGAGAGTTATTGTTCATTGTTATTATTTTTATTGGGATTGAAAGAACACCATTTTTCGGAATGATTCATCATAATAACCAACATTCCAATGATTTGATTATATTGATTATTTAAATTATTGAATTGTTCTTGGTTAATGTATTTGCACGCTAAAGAAAACTGCAACCAAGTTTGTGTTTCCCTCGCTTCGCCTTCGGAGTCTGTTAGTTTCGCAACAAAGGATTTTTCATATTTTCTCTTGCCCCAAGCTTCGCTAATATTTGCAAAAACTGAACGAGAAGACCTTCGGATTTGGTCGGTGAGTGAAAAACGTTCTTCTTTTGGAAGGGTTTTTGAAAATTCATAGATTTCCATTGCCACATCAAAAGACTTTTGATAAACTTTTAAATCCTGATGAAATTTGATTATTGACATATTTGTATTTTTTAACTAAAATAAAAAAAATATCAATACTCTAAAACCCTAAAACGCTCCGACTCTCAAACCCTCCAACATAATTATTCTCTCACCAAAGGCAAAGTTGAACATCTCAAAAGTCCACCCATTTTGGAAATCTCGCGGTAAGGAATTTCTTCTACGGTGATTCCCCATTCGTTGCGGAAATGGTCATTCATTCGGGTAAAGGCTTTGTCGGAAACTACAACGTCTGGCGCGATTGAGAAGACATTCGGGAACATCTGGAACATCTCTTCGTCATTGACATTGAAGCAATTTTCTTCACCAAAAATATCTAGTACCAATTGATAATCATCTTCGTCCACAAATCCGTTTTTATAAATCACACATTTGTCCTCACCAATCGGATTGAAAGTACAATCCAAATGCAAAATTCCTTCGTAAGGTTTGGTGTCACTTTTCTTTAAATCCAAATCAATGATTCTCTTTTTAGGGAAATATTCTTTCAGAATTTCAATCGCATATTCGTTGGTTCTGGCGGTTTTCAAATTTCTATAATCTGGGCTGTAACTTGTTCCAATGAACAAAAATTCATCCCAAACTATTACATCACCACCTTCAATATGTGCTTTTTCCGGCAAGTTGATGACATTTCTCCAAGATACTTTATCAATAATGTGACGGTAAGCTTCCTGCTCATCTGCACGATCTGGAATAATATTGGAAATGATCATTTTGTCCTCAATCACAAAAGCGACATCGCGGGCAAAAACCTGGTTGTAATCCTTAATAATTTTAGGTCTGAAAACTTCTACATCATACTTTTTTAGAACTTTCTCAAATTCTGACATTTCGAAATTGATAGAATCTTCTGATGGGTAGATGTTATTTTCAATCGTGTTGTATGACTTTGCATCGTAGCTCTCTGCAAGCGTAGGAGTTGGTCCGTTTGATTTTGGTTGCCCAAGTACAACGGACTTCAGTTTCCCTGTTTCGTTTTTGATATTAAGATTGATTGCCATAAAAATGTAAGTATCGCAAATATAAATAAAGCTTTGCAATAAGCGGTGATTTGGGAATAATATCTATTTTAAATATTAATTTAAAAGTTTTCCTTTCCCATTATCAATTGTTCCCAAAAAATAATCCCCAAAAGCTTTGTTTCGGGGATTATTAATTTATAAAAATAGAATATTATCTGTTTGAAATATCTACGTAGTCTCTAAGTTGAGCACCTTGATAGATTTGTCTTGGTCTTCCGATTGGATCACCTTTCAATCTCATTTCTCTCCACTGAGCGATCCATCCTGGTAATCTTCCTAATGCGAACATTACGGTGAACATTTCTGTAGGGATCCCCAACGCTCTGTAGATGATTCCTGAGTAGAAATCTACGTTTGGATACAATTTTCTTTCGATGAAGTATTCGTCTTCCAAAGCTACTTTTTCCAATTGCATTGCAATGTCAAGCGCTTTATCTTGGATTCCTAATGAATTAAGAATATCATCAGCCGCTTTCTTGATGATTTTCGCTCTTGGATCAAAGTTTTTGTAAACTCTGTGACCAAAGCCCATCAATCTGAAACTGTCGTTTTTATCTTTAGCTTTTTCAACCCATTTGTTTACGTCGCCACCATCTTTTTCAATCAATTCTAGCATTTCGATAACTGCTTGGTTGGCACCACCATGAAGTGGTCCCCAAAGTGCAGAAACCCCTGAAGAAATAGAAGCGAAAAGACCTGTGTGAGCAGAACCTACCATTCTTACAGTAGATGTAGAACAGTTTTGCTCGTGATCTGCGTGAAGAATCAATAATTTGTCCAAAGCTGCAACCACAACCGGATCCATATGGAATTCCTGATTTGGAAGTTTAAAAGCCATTTTGTAGAAATTTTCTACATAGCTAAGGCTGTTATCACCGTGATTGATTGGCAAACCTTGTGTTTTTCTGTAAGTCCAAGCACATAGGTGAGAGAATTTTGCAATCATTAATTCTGATGCATAATCCAATTCTTCCTTAGATTTCACATCTACCGCTTTCGGGTTGAAAGCTGTAAGAGCAGAAGTCAAAGAAGACAAAACGCCCATTGGATGAGCAGAACGAGGGAAAACATCGATTAACTTTTTAAGCTCATCTGCTACAAAATTATATTTTTTGATGCTGTTGTCGAAGTTTGTGAACTGCTCTGCTTTCGGTAATTCTCCGTGAAGCAAAAGATACATCACCTCTGTGAAGTTAGATTTTTCTGCAATTTGATCTATAGGATAACCTCTGTAGAACAATTCTCCTTTATCACCATCTAGGTAAGTAATTTCACTAATTGTAGCACCCGTGTTTTTGTAACCAAGATCCAAAGTGATCAATCCTGTTTGATCTCTCAATTTGGAAATATCAATTCCTCTGTCTCCGATAGTACTATCTACAATGGGATATTCAAAACTTTTCCCGTCGTAATTCAATATAACTTTGTTATCTGACATTTTAAAAAATATTTTATGTGTTAAATATAGGAATTTACAATTTAATCGTCAAGTGACAAAAGTCATATCTCTCAATTGATTATATTAATGTTAATAATTGAGCAAATTAAATTATTCTTTATCAAAAATTCATTAAAATAAAACATTGATTTCCAACATTATAAAAACGAAAGGCATCCCAAATATTTCAGGATGCCTTTTTTATTAATTTTAAAATTAATTATCTTTTAATTTTGAAAGCGTCCATTCCTGGGAAAACCGCAGTTTCTCCAAGAGCTTCTTCAATTCTCAAAAGTTGGTTGTACTTCGCCATTCTGTCTGATCTGGAAGCTGAACCTGTTTTGATCTGTCCACAGTTTTGAGCCACTGCAAGATCTGCAATTGTAGAATCTTCTGTTTCTCCAGATCTGTGAGACATTACTGTTGTATATCTGTTGTGTTGAGCCATTTGTACAGCTGCCATAGTTTCAGAAAGAGAACCAATTTGGTTTACTTTTACAAGGATTGAGTTCGCTGTATTTTCTGCGATACCTCTGGAAAGTCTTTCAACGTTTGTTACGAACAAATCATCTCCAACCAATTGTACTCTGTCTCCAATTTTATCAGTCAATTCTTTCCAACCAGCCCAGTCATTTTCCTGCATTCCGTCCTCTATAGAGATAATTGGATATTTGTTTGCAAGATCTGCCAAGTAAGAAACTTGCTCGCTACTTGTAAATTTAGGTGCGTCTGGCGTTTGGAATTTTGTATAATCATAGATTCCATCTTTGTAGAATTCTGAAGCTGCACAATCCAAAGCGATCATAATATCATCACCTGGTTTGTAACCTGCTTTCTCGATAGCTTGTAATAATGTATCCAAAGCATCTTCAGTTCCTTTGAAAGTTGGTGCAAATCCACCTTCGTCTCCTACAGCTGTTGACAATCCTCTTCCGTGAAGAATAGATTTCAAACTATGGAAAATCTCAGTTCCTTTTCTCAATGCGTGAGAGAAAGAGTCAGCTTTTACTGGCATTACCATAAATTCCTGGAAAGCGATTGGCGCATCTGAGTGAGAACCACCGTTGATCACGTTCATCATTGGAACAGGAAGTGTGTTTGCGTTTACACCACCTACATATTTGTAAAGAGGTAATCTAAGTTCGTTTGCCGCCGCTTTTGCAACAGCCAAAGAAACACCTAAGATTGCGTTTGCTCCTAATTTTCCTTTGTTATGAGTTCCATCAAGGTCGATCATTACAGCATCGATCAAATTTTGTTCGAAAACTGGAAGACCGATTAATTCTGGAGCGATGATTTCTTTCACATTTTCTACAGCTTTCAAAACACCTTTTCCAAGATATTCTGGTGCGCCGTCTCTTAGTTCAACTGCCTCGTGCTCGCCTGTAGATGCACCAGAAGGTACAGCTGCACGACCCATTGCTCCACTCTCTGTGAAAACATCTACTTCAATTGTTGGATTCCCTCTGGAATCTAATATTTGTCTTGCTTCGATAAATGAAATGTAACTCATTGTCTTGATGTTATTTTAAGATTTTTATTTGTTTACTTTTTTTAAAGCATTGCAAATTTAAACATTTTAAATATATTATGTATTGAATCTTATGATACTTAATCTCTATTTTGTAGGATTTATTTCAAAATCTTGTATTTCACTTTTATAATACCATCATTCAGTTTACCTATTTTTTTGAAAGCACCTTGGCTAAGGTCAAACTCACGTGATGGCTTCAGCGGACCTCTGTCATTAACTGTGATAACGACAGATTTATCATTTTCTACATTAATGATTTCCACCCTTGTCCCAAATGAAAGCGATTTGTGCGCACCTGTCATCTTGGAATGTCTGTAAGTTTGCCCGCTGGCAGTTCTATTTCCATTGAATTTATTAGCATAATAAGAAACCGTGGTTGACTTGTATCCGGAATTATTTGATGAATTTCTACTTCCACAGGAAACCACAAAAAGCACAAGTAGGAATATGTATAATTTAAAGGCGTTTCCTGCGATTTTTAATAAAGTTTTCATTGTTATAATTTACATAGGTTAATAAATAGGCAAGAAAAATGTTAAATATTCATTAATATTTTGTTTATTTTGCAAAAATTTCTATATTAGTTTCGAAATTAATTTAGAAATCAAAACATAACCTTCTTTTTGAATGAATTACGAAAGTATAAAATTATCAATAGAAAGAAAAATTGCCGTAGTAACAATCAACAGACCCGAGAGTTTGAATGCGCTTAACGCTCAAGTCTTTAACGATCTGGAAAAAGTTTTTGATTTCCTGGAAAATGAAAACACTGTAAACTGTGTCATTGTAACTGGAAGTGGAGAAAAAGCTTTCGTAGCTGGTGCAGATATTAAGGAATTTTCATCTTTTAGTCAAAATCAGGCAACGGACTTATCAAAAAGGGGACATTTTGTTTTCGAAAAAATTGAAAATCTTACCAAACCTGTAATTGCCGCAGTCAATGGTTTTGCATTAGGTGGAGGATTGGAATTGGCAATGGCTTGTCATATTAGATATGCTTCGGAAAATGCCAAATTAGGTTTACCCGAAGTAACTTTAGGATTAATTCCTGGTTATGGTGGAACTCAAAGGTTACCAAAATTAGTTGGCAAAGGCATTGCAAACGAAATGATTTTCTCAGCTAAAATGATTTCAGCAGAA
>RCUH01001764.1_pt1 | contig 14850 bp, 15 predicted proteins | sample 2166191 | NCBI WGS metagenome assembly RCUH01 (sample SAMN09932848, study PRJNA488358) | compost metagenome | feature: garden; material: soil; isolation source: compost soil in an enriched community after 214 h of incubation | place: Germany: Experimental Botanical Garden Goettingen | collected...
CCATAAGCTAAATCAGATGGAATTACAAAACGAGCTTTGTCACCAACTTGCAATAAAGCAATACCTTCGTCCCATCCTTCAATAACCTGACCCTGGCCTAATCTAAATTCGATTGGTTTTTTTCTTGGGTAAGAAGAATCAAAAACTTTTCCATTCTCTAACGAACCTTCGTAATGAACCGCAACTGTTTTACCAGCTTCTGCTCTTTTACCGTCTCCTTTTTGAATCATTTTGTAACGTAAACCGCTTTCTGTTTTATCAAAACCAGCAGCCAATTGTTCCATTTTTGCTTCAGATTCTGCTTTTAAAGCTGCTTCTCTTTTCATACGAGCACCTTTTAAAGAAATGAAAGCTTCAATAGCATTCCATTTTTGAGCTTCTTCTCCAACTCTAATAATTTCAACAGACTCTAGATTATCTCCTTGAGCAACAGCATCAACAATGTCTTGTCCTTCAACAACGTGTCCAAAAACACTGTGTTTTCCGTCTAACCAAGGAGTTGGAACGTGAGTGATAAAGAATTGAGAACCGTTACTTCCAGGGCCTGAATTTGCCATAGACAAAACTCCTGGACGATCGTGTTTTAAACTTGGGTGAAATTCGTCATCAAATTTATAACCTGGATCTCCAGTTCCAGTTCCTTTTGGGCAACCACCTTGAATCATGAAATCTGCAATTACTCTATGGAAAGTCAATCCATCATAGAATTTTTGCCCTTGAGGCTTCACTTTATTTTCCATATTTCCTTCTGCAAGAGCAACAAAGTTACCTACAGTTCCCGGTGTCAAATCGTGAGTCAATTTTACTAAAATTGAACCTTTGCTAGTATTGAATTTAGCGTATATTCCGTTTTCCATGTTGTTATTTTTAATTTGAACGCAAATTTACAAATTAATTTTTTAATCAATTTGCGCTTTCGCTTTTTTAGATTTTGATTTATAAGTAAGTCCGTAAACCGTTAATGATAATAATGATAAGACCATACAGCCAATTGTTACATACTGCCAACCGCCAAGTTTCCACAATAATAAACCGTATGCAGATCCCGCTGCTGTTCCTAAAAAGGTAAGCGACATAAATACGGTATTTAATCTGTTTCTTGCTTCTGGCAATAACGAATACACTCTAGTTTGATTAGAAATGTGAACCCCTTGAATTCCGATATCAATAAACACAATTCCGATTGCGATTCCGATTACACTTTCGATTGAAAAATAAAAAATCAAAAAGCTGATTAAAACCAATAAAATACCATAACCAACAGCAATTCTTGAGTTTCCTTTATCTCCAAGTTTACCAACAAGAGGCGCTGCTAGAGCTCCAGAAGCCCCAACAATTCCGAACAATCCGATTGTCGCACTATTAAAATCGAAAGGTTTTCCAGAAAGCAAAAGTACCATTGTGGTCCAAAATGCTCCAAACTGAGCAAAACTGAAAACGTTAATTGCTGTTGCTTCGCGCAAAACAGGTTGCGTTTTTATTAGCGTAAATAAAGACTTAATTAACTGCCCATAAGTTCCTTTAAACTGAGGTTTATTAACTGGAAATTTGCTTTGAATTACAAAAAAGATCAAAAGACAGATTCCGGCAGCGATATAAAACATCGATCTCCAGCCTAACACTTGACCAATAAATCCGCTTAAAGTTCGCGAAAGCAGAATCCCGACTAAAAGTCCGCTCATGATAGTTCCAACAACTTTTCCTCTTTGTTCGGGCGCGCTCAAAGAAGCGGCCAAAGGCAATATAAGCTGCGGTACAATCGATGTGATTCCGATTAGCAGTGAAGCAATTTGTAAAACAAGAAAACTCTTTGCAGTTGCTGCAATTAACAAAGCAATTACAGTTGCAAAAGTGGTCATTAAAATTTGCCTTTTTCGTTCTATTTTATCGCCAAGCGGTACCATAAAAAACAGTCCGATCGCGTAACCTGCTTGAGTTAGATAGGTTATCGTTCCGGCGCTGGCTTCAGGAATTTTAAATTCGTTGGCAATTAAAACAATTAAGGGCTGGCAGTAATAAAGATTTGCAACTATAAGACCAGTGCAAACTGCCATAAACAGTACATTAGTTTTAGATAAATTCATGCTGCAAAAATACCACTCTAATCTTTATCAAAACTTTAAAAAATATATAAATTTTTAAGTTTTTTAAAACCATATAAGAGATATAAGTACATTTAAAAATATCACGGCGAAATTTACAGCCAAACTTAAATTTTATTAAATCACTTATATGGTTATTTTTTTTAAAGCTTTTAATAGTTCAAAAAATCTTCTCTTGCAGGGCTAAAAACATCTGTAAGCATACCTGTTTCCAAACATACAACTCCATGAACAGCGTGTGGCGGAATATAAAAACTATCGCCTTCTTTTAAAGTCTGCGTTACACCGCTGATTGTGACATCAAACTTTCCGCTTGCGATGTATGTAACTTGCGAATGATAATGTTCATGCAAAGTACCTATTCCACCTTTCTCAAAATGAACGTTTACCAACATTACTCTTTCATCAAAAGCCAAAATCTTACGCTTGATTCCTTCACCGACTACTTCCCACTCTATTTCGTCTCCTTTTATAAATTCTTTGCTTGTTCCTAAACTCATTATTATTTCTTTTTATTCAACACTTTTAAAATCTTTTTCCACCAATTCAACTCCCGTAGCCAAATTATTTCTCTTAAAATACTTTTCCAACTCTATTAATCTTTTCTTATTATCGTATTTTATACTCGAATTTAATTTTCTCTGGCAATTAGAACACAATCTCAATGTATGTTCATCTGTTTCTGATAAGCTATTTGTTCCATTCATAACACAATTCGCGTCAATACAATGATGCAAGCCAAACATATGTCCAATTTCATGAGAACAAATTTTTAATAATCTTTCTAAACACAGATTAAAATCTTTATTCTGCAATCTTTTGTCATACAACCTGTAAATTGAACTTACTGCAATTTTATCTCTGTATGACGCCAAGCCAAAAACGAAACTCCATTCTGGTTTCGGATACAAATCCACTTCTGTCAAAGCCATTAATCCAATTCCATTTTGAGGCTTTTCTTTCTTTAAAACACTATCCAAAATAAATCCTGCTAAAAATTGTTCATTTTGATCGGGGCCAATTCTTCTAGCATGTTTTGGAATAACATCATTTGAAACATTATCAAGTGTTTTAGTTTTCAACTGAAAAAAAATTTCCAAATATTCTTTAACCAATTGAATTTGCTTGGCTTGTAATGAATCAAATTTACCTATTGGCTGCAGATAAATAACATTATTTCCTTTTGATGGAATTATATGCTTTGAATTAAGAAACTGCTCAAAACTCTGCCCCTTTTCTTTATAAGAATACAACCAATCACCTGGCTTTGGAGGAAAAAGTTTGATGTCATTTTCTGCAATAGCCTCAAAGTAATCGCTTTTCTTAGAGTTGCAAGACAAAAAAATCACAAATACCAGCAAAAGAAGTTTCCTCATAAACATGAATTAGATTAAATTCTTCGAAATGAAATCACAGCTCGCTTTAATAGACTCAAAAGATTTTGACGCAAAATTATTTTCCTGTTCTACAAAAAAATGAACCATTCCAGATTGTTTTGCTGCCGCGAAGAAGGGTTTAAAATCAATTGTTCCCGAACCTACTTCAGTATTCCAATCGCTATTATTCTTATCCTTATCTTTTACATGCCACATTTTAAAACGGCCGGGATTTTCTTTAAATAGTTTTAAAGGATCATTGCCAGAATGAACTACCCAGTATAAATCCAATTCAAAATAAACCAAATCTTTGTCAGTTTCATTTAATAGAATTTCGTAACCTGTAACGCCATCATATTTTTTAAACTCAAAATCATGATTATGATAAGCCAATTTCAAGCCTGCTTTTTTACACATTTTAGCCGCTTCATTTACGCGTGCCGCAATCTTTTTATAATCTTCTATGTTTCTTCTAAAAGGTTCATCTATCCATGGAACAGTCAAAAATTCATTTTTAAGAACTTTTGCAGCTTCAATTGAAGCGATTAATTCCTCCGTATTTCCATCATACAAAAAACTTCCCAGATTATAATGTCCGCTAACTGCTTTCAGTCCATTATCATCTAAAATCTTTTTCAATTCTTGAGGCGATAATCCCCAAAACTGATCTTTAATTGAAAACCCGTATGTCTCAACAGTCATATAACCAGCTTTAGCAACTTTTTCTAAAGTTCCTTTTACATCTTTAGGAAGTTCATCACGAAGCGTATACAGCTGTAAACCTATTTCTTTTTTATTCATAGAAAGTGCAAATGATGGTGAAGCCAAAACTGCAGTTGCAGCAAGACCTGTGGTTACGATAAAGTTTCTTCTGCTAATCATTTTAATGATTTAAATTTCAGAAAGTAAATATATCATAAAAATTGATTCTTAAAATTTTCTGCAAAGTTTTGAAGTGCATTTACAGTTTCTTCCGAAACGATTTCTCCTTCAGCATTCATTTTTCCGCGTACTCCCTGAATTAAAAGTTGTGTTGCATCGTCAAATTCAGCTTCTAATGTTTTCATTACCAATAAAAGTTGTTCATGCCCCATTTCGCCAGAGGCTGAAGCTGTAATCAGGCCTGTTTTTTTGTCTGAAAAGATAGTTGTTGAAACACACCATTCTAAGGCATTTTTTAAACTTCCAGGAAGACTGAATACATATTCGGGAGTACAAATGATAACTCCATCAGCTTTTATAATTTTATTTCTAAATGAAATAATTTCTTGGGGAGGGTTATCTGTATCTAAATCTGGATTAAAATGAGGAAGATGCTCTAAATCTTCAAAAATTTCCACTTCAAATTCTGGTTTTAAGTAATTTGAAATGTATTTCAGAATTTTGAAGTTGCTCGAATTACTTCTCGTACTTCCAGATATAGCAAGGATTCTTATTTTTGGTGAAGTCATTAAATAACAATTCGTATTTCTAAATAAATCTAAAAATACGAATTGTTTAAAAATATTTTGGATAAATCTATTTAGATGTCACTAGATTTAATCCTTCCATTTTTTCAGAATCAATTGCTTGAGGCGGATAGTTCTGTTTCTCTTGTCGTGTTGATGTGACTTTCCCTTCTTTATTTATATAAACATAATTATAGCGCCAGTAATTTGATCCTGCCAATGATGTCGTTCCATCTTCAGTAAAGACTTGATCGGCGTAAACAAGAATTTCACCATTTTGGTTATTATCCAAAGTTCTTACCGGATTTCCTAAGGTTTTTAGCACTTTCGTTTTAGCTTCTCCCACAGCGACCGTAGCTGAGCTAGTACTTGCACAGGAGAATACAAAGAGTGCAAGCAATGCGGACATTAATATTGTTTTTTTCATAATAAGTGTTTGAATTTACGTTTGGATTTGGTTATTATCCACTGATAATTAAGAATGTAATGATAAATAAAGTTACAACATTAAATTTTACATAATTTAATAAGTATGTTATATAATTATTACCAAAAGACTCCATGCAATATTTGTATCTTTGCCAGCAAGAAATTATCAATTAAAGATGCGAATTGACATTATTACTCTTTTACCTGAATTATTAAGAAGTCCGTTTGAGGCCTCAATTATGAAACGTGCCATCGATAAAGGTTTGGTCGAAGTGCATTTTCACAACCTTCGTGATTATAGCACAAACAGACAGAAAAGTGTAGATGATTATCCTTTTGGCGGAGGTGCTGGAATGGTAATGACAATTCAGCCGATAGATGACTGCATCACACATTTGAAAAGCCAGCGCGAATACGACGAGGTAATTTATATGTCTCCTGACGGCGAAACCTTAAATCAGAAAATGGCAAATAAAATGTCTATGTATGAAAACATCATCATTTTATGCGGGCATTACAAAGGTGTTGACCAAAGAGTTAGAGATCATTTTATTACAAAAGAAATCTCCATTGGCGATTACGTTTTATCTGGAGGAGAATTGGGTGCAATTGTTTTGTCTGATGCTTTAATCCGATTAATTCCTGGTGTTTTAAGTGACGAAACTTCAGCATTGACAGATAGTTTTCAGGACAATTTATTATCAGGCCCCATTTATACGAGACCTGCTGACTATAAAGGATGGAAAGTTCCAGAAGTTTTAACCAGCGGACATGCGGCCAAAATTGATAAATGGCGTGAAGATAAAGCGTACGAACATACTAAAAATAGAAGGCCTGATTTGCTGGAAGAATAATTTTTGTAAAGTTTAACTTTTTTCATATTTTTAAACAACTGAAAAACAATTGATTAAAAATATTTATTAATTTTAAAAGTAAAATTTATGAAAGAAATCACCTTAAAACTGACTTTATTCCTTGTATTTTTTATTTCATCAGTGAGCTACGGACAAGCTTTTAGCAAAAAAACATTGACTGCTGCTTTAAATCAAACATCGGGAGTTACATTAGACACCAAACAAAAAAGTGCATATAATCAAGCTAACTCTGATCTTGTTTCTGGAATAGCGAATTTAGATAAAAAAAGTTTGTCAAAAACAGAGCGAGACAGTCAAATTGACCAGTTATTTGATAAAAGAGACAAAACTTTATCGTCTTCTTTAGGGATTGACAAATATACCGATGTAAAGAAAAAAACAGATAAAAATATTACCTCCGTAAAGCGAAAAATTAAGTTAGCAAAACTCATTATATAACTAATTACTAGTTTCTTAAGCTTAAATAAAGTTTTAAAAAATAATTCACAATTTATAATTCATAATTTATAATTATTTTTTACATTTGCACCCAAATTTGACCAACCTCTGGCGAGATCCGTGAATGTTGTTCTAATATAAAAACCATAATTTAAATTATCATGGCAGATTTATTAAAATTCGTTCAAGACGAATTCGTTGCTAAAAAAGATTTCCCAGATTTCGGAGCTGGAGACACAATCACTGTTTTCTACGAAATTAAAGAGGGTGAAAAAACAAGAACTCAGTTCTTTAAAGGAGTTGTGATTCAAAGAAGAGGTTCTGGTAACACAGAAACTTTTACTATCCGTAAAATGTCTGGATCTATTGGAGTTGAGCGTATCTTCCCAGTAAACTTACCAGCTTTACAAAAAATCGAAGTTAACAAGAAAGGTGCTGTACGTAGAGCTAGAATTTTCTACTTCAGACAACTTACTGGTAAAAAAGCTAAGATTAAAGATAAAAGAAGATAATCATTTATCAAAATGTTATAAAAAACTCGTTTCATACTGCTTGAAACGAGTTTTTTTTATGTTCTATTTTCATCACTAACAAAACTGTAATTTTTTAATACCAAAATCATCGATTTAGCAATTTAACGAGCTCGAAATAACAATCTGTTAATTTCATCTTTTCTCTGCAAAACTCAACCGTTTTCGTTGTGATTTTATTATATTTGCTCCGCTCATTTTGAGCCGAATATATCTTTTACATCGTTAACTCCTGACGATACGATTATAAAAAAAAAAGAAAATGAATAAATCAAAAATTTTTTACACCTTAACTGATGAGGCGCCGTTATTGGCAACGTACTCTTTGTTACCAATTGTTCAAGCTTTTACAGCAACAGCTGGAATTGAAATCGAAACCAGAGATATTTCGCTGGCAGGAAGAATTTTATCAAACTTCCCAGATTCTTTGACAGATGCTCAAAAAACTGGAGATGCGTTGGCGGAACTTGGCCAATTAGCAACTCAGCCAGAAGCAAACATTATTAAATTACCAAACATTTCAGCATCTGTACCGCAATTAAAAGCGGCTATTGCTGAATTACAATCGCACGGATACAACGTACCAAATTTCCCAGAAGACCCACAAAACGATGCTGAAAAGGAAATTAAAGCAAAATATGCAAAAGTTTTAGGTTCTGCTGTAAACCCAGTTTTACGTGAAGGAAACTCTGACCGTAGAGCTCCAAGAGCAGTTAAAAACTTTGCAAAAGCAAATCCGCACTCAATGGGTGCTTGGTCTGCTGACTCAAAAACTAAAGTAGTTTCTATGGAAAATGGTGATTTTTACGGAAGTGAAAAATCATTGACTGTAAATGAAGCTAATGACGTAAAAATCGAATTTGTTGCAAAAGACGGAACTACAACTGTTCTTAAAGCAAGTACTCCGCTTAAAGCTGGAGAAATTATTGACAGTTCAGTTTTAAGCGTAAGCAAACTAAAAGCTTTTGCTGCTAATGCAATTGCTGAAGCTAAAGCTGCAGGAGTTTTACTTTCTGTACACTTAAAAGCTACAATGATGAAAGTTTCTGATCCAATTATCTTTGGCGCTATCGTTGAAGTATATTTTGCAGATGTTTTCAAAAAATATGCTTCTTTATTCACTGAATTAAACATTGACACAAGAAACGGTTTAGGTGATATCTACGCTAAAATCGCTGGAAGACCTGAGCAAGCAGAAGTAGAAGCTGCTATTGATCAAGCAATCGCTAACGGACCAGCTTTAGCAATGGTTAATTCTGATAAAGGAATTACAAACTTACACGTTCCATCTGACGTAATTGTTGACGCTTCTATGCCTGCAATGATCCGTACTTCTGGACAAATGTGGAACAAAGAAGGTAAAGCACAAGATACATTTGCTGTTATTCCAGACCGTTCTTATGCTGGAGTTTATACTGCAACTATCGATTTCTGTAAAAAACATGGTGCTTTTGATCCTAAAACAATGGGAAGTGTTCCTAACGTTGGATTAATGGCTCAAAAAGCTGAAGAATACGGATCTCATGACAAAACTTTCCAAATGAAAGCTGACGGTGTTGTACGTGTTGTTGATGCAAACGGAAATGTTTTAATGGAGCAAAATGTTGAAGCTAATGACATTTTCAGAATGTGTCAGGCAAAAGACGCTCCGATTCAGGACTGGGTAAAATTAGCTGTAAACAGAGCTCGTTTATCTAGCACTCCTGCTGTTTTCTGGTTAGACGAAAACAGAGCACACGATAGAGAATTGATCGTAAAAGTTCAAAAATACCTTAAAGACTACGATACTACAAACTTAGATATCCGTATTTTAAACCCAGTTGCTGCTACAGAATTTACTTTAGACAGAATCATCAAAGGTTTAGATACTATTTCTGTAACAGGAAACGTTTTACGTGACTACTTAACAGATTTATTCCCAATTTTAGAATTAGGAACTTCTGCTAAAATGCTTTCTATCGTTCCTTTAATGAATGGTGGTGGATTGTTCGAAACTGGTGCTGGAGGTTCTGCTCCTAAACACGTTGAGCAATTTACAGAAGAAGGATATTTACGTTGGGATTCATTAGGAGAATTTTTAGCTCTTGGTGCTTCATTAGAGCATTTAGGCCAAACTTTAGACAATTCTAAAGCAATCGTTTTATCTGAAACTTTAGATCAGGCAAACGATAAATTCTTGGCAAACGATAAATCTCCAGCTCGTAAAGTGGGTCAGATTGACAACCGTGGTTCTCACTTCTATTTAGCATTCTACTGGGCTCAAGCTTTGGCTGCTCAAACTAAAGATGCCGAATTGAAAGCTATCTTTACTCCTATTGCTGCTGAATTTGAAGCTAACGAAGCTAAAATCGACGCAGAATTAATTGGCGCTCAAGGTAAAGCTCAGAATATTGGAGGTTACTACCAACCAACACCAGAATTGGTAAGCAAAGCAATGCGTCCAAGCGAAACTTTTAACGCTATTGTTGCTAAAATCAAATAATTCAGAATACATTTTGTATTTTTAAATAAGAAAAAGGACAACTCACAAGGTTGTCCTTTTTTTATCTTAACTTATCTTTAACAGAATTTCCGTGACAATAATTAAGTAAGAATTGTTAACTATGTAAATCAAAATCAACATAATGATTACAAAAAATACCTGCACATTTTTTCTTTTTATTCTTACGATTTTCACCTCTTTTGCGCAGGAAAAATTCACTCTAAGCGGAACTATTACTGACAGCCGAAATAACGAAACTCTAATTGGAGTTGCTATTTATATTCCATCACTAAAAATTGGAACCACAACAAACGAATACGGATTTTACTCCATTTCTGCCCCTAAAGGAGAATACGAAATTGAAATAAGTTATACCGGTTATCAAGCCATTCAAAAAACCATTATTTTAAACCAGAATACAAAAAGTAACTTCGCAATCAAAGAAGGCGGCGAAGAACTTCAAGAAGTCATTATTACAGAAAACAAAGGCAAAACAAACATTAAATCGCCAGAAATGAGTGTTAACAAACTCTCTATTTCAGCCATAAAAAAAATGCCCGTTGTTTTAGGAGAAGTCGATGTTATAAAATCGATTTTGCTACTTCCAGGTGTCACCAATGCTGGTGAAGGCGCTTCTGGATTTAACGTTCGCGGAGGCGGTGCCGATCAGAATTTGATTCTTTTGGATGAAGCAACGATTTTTAATTCTTCTCACGTTTTCGGATTCTTTTCTGTTTTTAATCCCGATGCCATTAAAGATCTAAAATTGTATAAAGGCGGAATTCCAGCACGTTATGGAGGAAGAGCTTCTTCGGTTTTAGAAATTTATCAAAAAGACGGCAGCAGTAAAGATTTCCATATGAATGGCGGAATTGGTTTAATATCAAGCCGTCTGCTTGCTGAAGGTCCGATTGCAAAAGACAAAGGTTCTTTTTTAATTGGAGGAAGAGCTTCTTATGCGCATCTTTTTTTAAAACTATCTGAAGACAATAAAAATAACTCAGCTTATTTTTATGATTTAAATACCAAATTAAGCTATAAACTCAACGATAATAACAGCCTTTACTTATCAGGCTATTTCGGGCGTGATGTTTTCAGATTAAATAAAAGTTTCACCAATACTTACGGAAATTCTACTTTAAATTTCAGATGGAACCATTTGTATTCCGACAAATTGTTCTCCAATCTCTCTTTAATTTACAGTGATTATTATTATGGTTTAGATCTTGATTTTGTTGGATTCAATTGGGATTCTGGCATTAAAAACTATAACATTAAATACGATTTCAAACATTATCTTTCAGATAAATTAAAATTGAATTATGGCGTAAACGGAATCTATTATCAATTTAATCCCGGAACAATTAAACCAACTGACGAAGATTCAGGAATCAATCCGGATCAATTGGATAAAAAATATGCTTTTGAACCTTCTGTTTATTTGGATGCAGAAAGTCAGCTTTCTAAAAAAATTACTATCGCATACGGATTGCGTTACAGTTTGTTTTATAGATTAGGCGCTTCCACTATTAATTATTATGATAACAATCAGGCAGTTGTTTTTAATAATGAAATGCAAATTTATGAAAAAGGAACTCCGACTTCAACACAGTATTTTGGTAAAAATAAAGTCATTAAAAGTTATGGCAATCTCGAACCGCGTTTTTCGATTTCTTATCAATTAAATGACGATCAAGCCATAAAAGCCAGTTATAACAGAATGGCGCAATATCTTCAATTGATTTCCAATACCTCATCTCCTACTCCGCTAGATGTCTGGATGCCAAGCGATAATTACATCAAACCTCAACTTGCAGATCAGGGAGCAATTGGATATTTCAGAAATATTTACAACGGAGCTTATTCACTAGAAGTCGAAACTTATTACAAGAAAATACAAAATAGATTAGATTATATAGACGGAGCCGATTTAATAGCCAATAATGCCATTGAACAAGTCATTTTAAATGGCCATATGCGTTCGTATGGTTTAGAAATGATGATAAAGAAAAACAAAGGCAAACTTAACGGATGGATTTCGTACACAATTTCCAAATCAGAACAGCAGACTCCTGGAAGAACTCCCGAAGAAACAGGAATTAATAACGGTCAATGGTACGCTTCTGCTTACGACAAAACACATAATCTTGCCATTACATCGGCTTACAACTTAAACGAAAAATGGTCTTTTGGTGCTAACTTTGCTTTGCAGTCAGGACAGCCAGTTACGTATCCAAATGGCCAATACGAATATCTAGGAATCACAGTACCGAGTTACGGTTTACGAAATGAAAATAGACTTCCTGCTTATCATCATTTGGATATTTCTGCAACTTTAACACCAACAAAAAACAAAGACAGAAATTGGAAAGGCGAATGGGTTTTCAGTATTTACAACGTTTATAATCGTATGAATGCCGCCTCGATTAACTTTCGCCAAAATTCTGATACAGGTGTAAATGAAGCCATTAAAACATCTATTTTCGGAATCGTGCCAGCAGTTAGCTATAATTTCAAATTCTAAAAAATCAGTACAAAAACTAAAAATAAAAGTATGAGAAAATTAGTTTTTTTAATAGCGTTTTGCACATCTTCATTCTTCGCAAGTTGCGAAGAGGTCGTTGATGTCGATTTAGATACAGCCGCTCCAAAATTAGTAATTGAGGCTGCTATTAATTGGGAACAAGGAACAAAGGGAAATGAACAGACGATTAAGCTGACTACAACGACTGGCTATTTTGAAAACGTAATTCCAACTATTTCTAATGCAATTATTTATATAGAAAACAGTAAGAAAGAAAGATTTAACTTTATCGAAATTAAAAAGACAGGACAATATGTATGCACTAATTTTGCGCCCGTTATTGACGAACAATATACGCTAACCGTAATTAGCCGAGGAAATAGATATATTGGAACGGAAATTTTAAAATCAATAGCACCCATTACCCGAATAGATCAAAATAACGAAGGTGGTTTTACAGGGCAAGATATCGAAATAAAAGCCTTTTATAATGATCCTGCCGATGCAGATAATTTTTATTTGTACAAATATTTATACCCTAATAAAGTTAAATCAATTTATTATGTAGATGAGGATAAATTTTTTAATGGAAATGAATTTTTCAGTCTTTCTGATGATGAAGATTTACAAATTGGAAGTGAAATCGAAATAACCCACTACGGAATCTCAAAACAATACTATAATTATATGAGCATTTTAGTCAGTATTGCCGGAAGCAATTTTGGTGGGCCATTTCAGTCTCCTCCTGCCACTGTAAAAGGAAATATGGTCAATGTAACCAATAAAGATAATTACCCGTTAGGTTATTTCTCATTAAGCGAAACCAGTACAAAAAAATATAAAATTCAATAATTATGCAACCGCTAATCAAAACCTTAACCGAAAAAAAACTAGTCGGACATTTTATTGAAATGTCTTTTATAGAAAATAAAACTTTTCAATTATGGAGTGGCTTTATGCCGAATAGAAAAGAAATACAAAATGCAATAAGTCCTAATTTATATTCTTTAGAAGTTTATAAAAAAGATCATTTTGACAATTTTGATCCAAATGATATTTTTCAAAAATGGGCAGCAGTAGAAGTTTCAGATTATTCAACTATCCCAGAAGGAATGGAAAAACTAATTGTTCCAACTGGTTTGTATGCTATTTTTCTTCATTTAGGACCAGCAACAGAAGCCCATAAAACCTATCATTATATTTTTGCAGAATGGCTTCCAAATTCTGATTACACGGTTGATGATAGGCCACATTTTGCAGTAATGAACGAAAGGTATAAAAAAGACGATCCAACTTCTGAAGAAGAAATCTGGATTCCGATAACAAACAGAAATTAATTATGATTTTACAAACTTTAAAAATACTTTTCAATAGAGATTTAGACAAGCTGAAATTTGAAATCGAATCTTACGAATTCGAAAAGCAAATTTGGGCAATCGATAAAAACATTTCTAATTCAGCTGGAAATCTTTGCCTTCATTTAGCTGGGAATCTAAACACTTATATTGGAGCAGAAATAGACAAAACAGGTTATGTGCGAAATCGTCCTTTGGAATTTTCATTAAAAGACATTCCTAAATCAGAATTAATCCAGAAAGTTGAAGATACAATTTCAGTTGTAAACAATGCTCTCAACAATTTAACAGAAGCTGATTTAGAAACGATTTACCCGCAAATTGTTTTCGAAAAAGAAATGACAACAGGATTCTTCTTAATTCATCTTTCAACACATTTAGCCTATCATCTAGGACAGATCAATTACCACAGAAGACTTTTGGATTTCTGATTGTAGATTGCAAATTGTAGATCGCAGATTTTTCAAGCTTTGAAAAAATCTGAAATCTAAAATCTGAAATCTAAAATGGTAACCGTACCTTTGCAACATATTCAAAAAAACAGACATGTCATCACATCATATAGTCCGAGACGATCAAGAACCCGCTTTAATAATTGCAAATGGCGCAGCCTGTGATCCTGAATTATTAGGACAATTGTTAGAATGGTCACCACTGGTTGTCGTTTTAGATTCGGCTATTGAAAGAGTGATTGAATTGGGCATAAAAGTCGATGTTTTGTTGGGTGATTTTGATCGTGGATTTGATCCTGAAATTTATAAAACTTCACAATTTCCAATTGAAATCGTTCATACGCCAGATCAAGATAAAACAGATTTAGAAAAAGCTTTTGATTACCTTATCGAAAGAAAAATTCCTGCCGTAAATGTCGTTTGGGCAACAGGAAGACGTGCCGATCATACGATTACAAACCTTACACAAATTGTTCGTTATAGAGATTTACTGAAAATTGTAATTCTCGACGATCATTCCAAAATATTCCTTCTTCCAACAAAGTTTGAAAAATGGTATACGGCAAATACACCCATTTCACTTATTCCAATTGGCGTTGTAAACGGAATTTCTTCAGCTAATTTAAAGTATGAATTAAACAACGATACACTCACAATGGGCTACAGAACCGGAAGCAGTAATTCGGTCGAAAAAGACGGAATCGTAACCATAACACATCGTGAAGGCGATTTGCTTTTAATGGAGTGTTTTGATTAGAAGCTATTTCCTGCTGTCCGCTATATCTTTTGTGGTGAACCCCACCACAAAAGGATGCCGCTTCCATCAGGGCTAGGGCACT
>RCUH01001769.1_pt1 | contig 14829 bp, 14 predicted proteins | sample 2166191 | NCBI WGS metagenome assembly RCUH01 (sample SAMN09932848, study PRJNA488358) | compost metagenome | feature: garden; material: soil; isolation source: compost soil in an enriched community after 214 h of incubation | place: Germany: Experimental Botanical Garden Goettingen | collected...
ATCAACCTGCCGATCGTGGTCTGGATGATTTACACCTACTTCAAGGACATCCCCAAGGACATCCTCGAAGCCGCGCGGCTGGACGGCGCGACGCTGGCGCAGGAAATGCTCCGGGTGTTGCTGCCCATCGCCAAGGGCGGCCTGGCGTCCACGGTGCTGCTGTCGCTGATCCTGTGCTGGAACGAGGCCTTCTGGTCGCTGAACCTGACCTCGTCGAAAGCCGCGCCATTGACTGCCTTGATCGCCTCGTACTCAAGCCCCGAAGGGCTGTTCTGGGCCAAGTTGTCGGCCGTCTCGACCCTGGCCTGTGCGCCGATCCTGATCTTCGGCTGGATCAGCCAGAAACAACTGGTACGCGGCCTGTCGTTCGGCGCCGTGAAATGAAAGTCCCTTGTAGGAGCGAGCCTGCTCGCGATGGACGTGAACGATAACGCTGGCTGACCGGAAGAATGCGTCGCCTGAACGTTCATCGTCGGAACGCCGCCCGGAGCAAGCTCGCTCCCACAAAAAAGCCAACCCGGTTCAATCGAATAACAACAAGCGGAGGCCCATCATCATGGCCAACCTGAAAATCAAGAATCTGCAAAAAGGCTTCGAAGGCTTTTCCATCATCAAGGGCATCGACCTGGAGGTGAACGACAAGGAGTTCGTGGTATTCGTCGGCCCGTCGGGCTGCGGCAAATCCACGCTGCTGCGGCTGATCGCCGGGCTGGAGGAAGTCAGCGGCGGCACCATCGAGCTCGATGGTCGCGACATCACCGAAGTGAGCCCGGCCAAGCGCGACCTGGCGATGGTGTTCCAGACCTACGCCCTGTACCCGCACATGAGCGTGCGCAAGAACATGTCGTTCGCCCTCGACCTGGCCGGCGTGGCGAAAGCCGAAGTGGAGAAGAAGGTCGGCGAAGCGGCGCGCATCCTCGAACTGGGGCCGATGCTGGAGCGCAAGCCCAAGCAACTGTCCGGCGGCCAGCGCCAGCGCGTGGCGATTGGCCGGGCCATCGTGCGCAACCCGAAAATCTTCCTGTTCGACGAACCGTTGTCCAACCTCGATGCCGCCCTGCGGGTGCAGATGCGCCTGGAACTGTTGCGCCTGCACAAAGAACTGCAAGCCACGATGATCTACGTGACTCACGATCAGGTCGAAGCGATGACCATGGCCGACAAAGTGGTCGTACTCAATGGCGGCAAGATCGAGCAAGTCGGCTCGCCGCTGGATCTCTATCACCAGCCGGCCAACCTGTTCGTCGCCGGTTTCCTGGGCACGCCGAAAATGGGCTTCCTCAAGGGCAAGGTCACCCGCGTCGACAACCAGGGCTGTGAAGTGCAGCTGGACGCCGGAACCCGCATCAACCTGCCCTTGAGCGGCAGGCACCTGAGCGTCGGGAGTGCGGTGACGCTGGGCATTCGCCCGGAGCATCTGGAGCTGGCCAAAACCGGCGATTGCACCTTGCAGGTCACCGCCGATGTCAGCGAACGCCTGGGCAGCGACACCTTCTGCCACGTCCGGACGGCATCCGGCGAAGCCCTGACCATGCGCGTTCGCGGCGATCTGGCCAGCCGCTACGGTGAAACCCTGAGCCTGCATCTGGATGCGCAACACTGCCATTTATTCGATGCCGACGGCGTGGCGTTGACCCGCCCGTTACGCATTGCTGCCTGATTTCAGAGAGCCTGCGATGAAACTGAATAAACACAACCTCAGCCGCCTCGCCCCTGAAGTGGTCCTTCCCGCCTACGCCTTGGGCGAGACTCGCCAAGGCATCGCGCACATCGGCGTCGGCGGTTTCCACCGTGCCCATCAGGCGTACTACACCGACGCCTTGATGAATACCGGCGAAGGCCTGGACTGGGCCATCTGCGGTGTCGGCCTGCGCGCTGAAGACTGCCGCGCCCGTGACGACCTCAAGGATCAGGATTATCTGTTCACCCTGTTCGAACTCGGCGATAGCGACGACACCGAAGTGCGGGTGATCGGCGCCATCCGTGACATGCTGCTGGCCGAAGACGGTGCCCAGGCATTGATCGACAAACTGGCCAGCCCCGAGATCCGCATCGTCTCGCTGACCATCACCGAAGGCGGTTACTGCATCGACGACAGTACCGGCGAGTTCATGGCGCACTTGCCGCAGATCCAGCATGACCTGGCGCACCCTGATGCCCCGAAAACCGTGTTCGGTTTCCTCTGTGCCGCACTGGCCAGGCGTCGCGCCGCTGGCACAGCGGCCTTCACCCTGATGTCCTGCGATAACCTGCCGCACAACGGCGCCGTCACCCGCAAGGCCCTGCTGGCCTTCGCCGCCTTGCACGACCGCCAATTGCGCGACTGGATCGACGCCAACGTCAGTTTCCCCAACGCCATGGTCGACCGCATCACGCCGATGACCAGCACCCGGCACCGTTTGCAACTGGCCGACAAGCATGGCCTGGACGATGCCTGGCCGGTGGTCTGCGAACCCTTCGCGCAATGGGTACTGGAGGACAGGTTCGTCAACGGTCGCCCGGCCTGGGAAAAGGTCGGCGTGCAATTCACCGACGACGTCACGCCCTACGAAGAAATGAAGATCAAGCTGCTCAACGGCAGTCATCTGGCGCTGACGTACCTGGGATTCCTGAAGGGTTACCGCTTCGTCCACGAGACCATGAACGACCCGCTGTTCGTGCGCTACATGCGCGCCTACATGGACCTGGACGTGACGCCACAGCTGCCGGCGGTACCGGGAATCGACCTGACCGAGTACAAGAACACCCTGGTGGCACGTTTCTCCAATCAGGCGATTGCCGACCAACTGGAGCGTGTCTGTTCGGACGGCTCGTCGAAGTTTCCGAAATTCACCGTACCGACTATCAACCGCCTGATCGCCGATGGCCGCGAGACCAAGCGCGCGGCGTTGGTGGTGGCGGCGTGGGCGCTTTACCTCAAAGGCGTGGATGAGCATGGCGAGACCTACTCGATTGCGGATCCGCGGGCGGCGTTCTGCCAGGCGCTGGTGGCCGATGATGTGCTGATTACCCAGCGCTTGCTGGCGGTCGAGGAGATTTTTGGTACGGCCATTGCGCGCTCGCCGGAGTTTGTCGCGGCGTTTGAGTGGTGCTGCAATAGTTTGCGTGAGGTGGGTGTATCGCGGACATTGGAGCGGGTGCTGGCTTGAGTCTTGAGGTGAAGGTGCTGCCGTCATCGCGGGCAAGCCCGCTCCCACAGGAGTCTTCAGCGGACGCGAGTTTTGTGTTTAACAACAAACCCTGTGGGAGCGAGCTTGCTCGCGATGGCGGCCTGACAGTCAGTAGAGATGCTTAATGCTCAACGATATCGATCTGACGATCCAAGGATCTTCCATGACAACCCGACAACTTTTCCTCGGCATCGACTGCGGCACCCAGGGCACCAAAGCCATCATTCTTGATGCGGCCAGTGGTGAAGTGCTTGGCCAGGGAGCCGCCAGCCACAGCCTGATCAGCGGCCCCAATGGCCGCCGCGAACAGGACACCCAGCAGTGGCTGGAAGCCTTCGCCACCGCCACCCGTCGCGCTTTATTGACGGCCAAAGTCGATGGCCCGTCGATTCTCGGCATTGGCGTCTCCGGCCAGCAACACGGCCTGGTGCTGCTCGACGATCAGGGTAAGGTGCTACGTCCGGCGAAACTCTGGTGCGATACCGAAACCACCCCGGAGAATGACCGACTGCTGGCCCACCTGGGTGGCGAAAAGGGATCGCTGGAACGCCTCGGCGTAGTCATCGCACCGGGCTACACCCTGTCCAAACTGTTATGGACCAAAGAGCAGCATCCCGAGGTGTTCTCCCGTGTCGCCCACATTTTGCTGCCCCACGATTACCTCAATCATTGGCTCACCGGCCGCAGTTGCAGCGAATACGGAGATGCCTCGGGCACCGGTTACTTCAATGTGCGTACGCGCCAGTGGGATCTGCAATTGTTGCGTGACATCGACCCCAGCGGACGCCTGCAAGCGGCGCTGCCGGAGCTGATCGACGCCCACCAGGCGGTCGGCAGCATTCTCCCGGGCATTGCCGAACATCTGGGCATCAACCCGAAGGCGCTGGTCTCCAGTGGCGGTGGCGACAACATGATGGGCGCCATCGGCACCGGCAACATCCAGCCCGGTGCAATCACCATGAGCCTCGGCTCGTCGGGCACTGTGTACGCCTATGCCGATCAGCCGAACGTCGCCGCGGACGCTGCGGTTGCCACGTTCTGTTCTTCCAGTGGCGGCTGGTTGCCATTGATCTGCACCATGAACCTGACCAATGCCACCGGCCTGATTCGTGACCTGCTGGACCTCGACATCGATCAATTCAACGAACTGGTTGCCCAGGCGCCAATCGGTGCCGAAGGCGTTTGCATGCTGCCGTTCTTCAACGGTGAGCGGGTACCCGCCCTGCCCCATGCCAGCGCCAGCCTTTCGGGTTTGACCATGACCAACCTGACCCGGGCCAACCTGTGCCGTGCGGTGGTCGAAGGCACGACGTTCGGTTTGCGTTACGGACTGGACCTGCTACGCCGCAATGGCTTACAAAGCCGCAGCATTCGGCTGATCGGCGGCGGGTCAAAAAGTGCGGTCTGGCGGCAAATCGTCGCCGACACCATGAATACAGCGGTGATCTGCACCGAACAAAGCGAGGCCGCAGCCTTGGGTGCGGCGATTCAGGCGGCCTGGTGCGTATCCCGGGCGAGCGGGCACGAAGACAGCCTGGCGCAATTGTGCGAGCGCTGCGTAAAACTCGACCCGGCCAGTGAAACCCTGCCGGTCGCCGACAATGTGCAAGCCTGTCAGCAGGCGTATGAACGCTATCAACAGCATGTCGCAACCCTTTGAAGAGTGAACAACTATGTACCTGGTGTGTGGCGAAGCGCTGTTCGATTTTTTCAGTGAAAACGACGCCAGTGGGCTGGCGTCCAAAGTGAACTTCAAGGCCATTGCCGGTGGCTCGCCGTTCAACGTGGCGGTGGGCTTGCGCCGCTTGGGCGTGGACGCGGCGCTGTTGGCCGGGTTGTCCACCGACTATCTGGGCCGGCGCCTGCTGCAGGTACTGCAAGATGAAGGCGTGTGCCAGGACTACCTGCTGGATTTTGCCGCGCCGACCACCCTGGCGATGGTCGCGGTCGGGGCCAATGGCTCGCCGCAGTACAGCTTCCGTGGCGAAGGCTGTGCGGATCGACAGTTGCAACCGGAGCACCTGCCGGCACTCGGGCCTGAGGTACGCGGCCTGCATATCGGCTCGTTTTCCCTGGTGGTGCAGCCGATTGCCGACACGCTATTGGCATTGGTGCGCCGGGAAAGCGGCAAGCGCCTGATCAGCCTCGACCCGAACGTGCGCCTGAACCCGGAGCCGGACATTGAGCTCTGGCGCGCGCGGATCGCGACGCTGGTGGCGCTGGCCGACCTGATCAAGGTCAGCGACGAGGACCTGCATCTGCTGTACCCCGGCCAGGACCCGGCGCAGGTGATCGAAGGCTGGTTGCAGCACCGCTGTCAGCTGGTATTCCTGACCCGGGGTGGCGAAGGCGCGAGCGTGTTCAGCCGGACTCACGGTTCGTGGTCGGCTCCTGCCTGTGGGGTAAAAATCGCCGACACCGTGGGCGCGGGCGATACCTTTCAGGCGGCGCTGATTACCTGGTTGACCGAACAGCAGCTGGATTCAGTGGAGGGCGTGAAGCAACTTGGCCGCGAGCAGATCGACCGCATGCTGAAGTTCGCGGTGCAGGCGGCGGCATTGACGTGCAGCAAGACCGGGCCGGATTTGCCTTATCGGCAGCAACTGGATTTGCACTGAGTTCGAGGGCCCCATCGCCAGCAGGCTCGCTCCCACAGGGTTGCGGGTCGTTCACAGCATTTGTGTCCACCCTTGTTCGCGATGACTTTCCATCAGGCGCCCGATGGTCTTAACTGATACACAGGATCGCGCATCCGCGACAGGCGGTGTTCAGCCGGGTTAACCCTCGCTTAACCGTGCGATCCAACACTTCACTGGACCGCACGCCCTCAGACTGTTCTGACGCCCAGTGCGGCAAGTTCGACAAGCGACACATCGAACTGACATTCCGTCCGCACCGGAGATCGCTGATGAACACTCGCACCCTGCTGGTTACCGCCGCCCTCGCCTGCACCGCATTTGCCGGCCTGGCTCAGGCCAATGACACCACGACCTCTCAAGCCGTGCCCTATCACTACGGCATGCCATTGCATGTCAGCAAAGTGATTTCACTGACCGAGCCGGACACCCTGGAGTGCAAAGTGGTGAAGGCCGAGATGAAGTACATCGATGACACGGGAAAACCCGCAGAAATTTCCTACCGTAAACTTTCCGACGCTTGCGAGAACCAGGGCTGACCGAAAAGTCTGATTTGGCACTCGGCGGTATTCCTTTGAGGGTTGCGGCGCTATGCTCTAGCGCCTCCCTCTCTGCCGCAAGGATTCGCCATGCAGTTGTCGTTTCGCACGCTGTCGACGTTTACCGCCGCCTTATGTCTTTTGCTCAGCCTGGTCTGGGGCCTGACACCGCAATGGCTATTGTCGTTCTGGGACATCGAGTTTTCATTCGCGGTGGGATTGGTCGCGCGACGCACCGCCGTGCTGTTTGGGGCGTTGAGCGTGATCTCTTTTCTGGTTCGCAACGAACCCCCTTGTGCAACCCGCAATGCGCTGAGCCTAGGCTTCGTCGTCGGCTGTTGGGGATTGGCCGTGCTCGGTTTTGCCGAATGGCTCAACGGTCACGTCGGTCCGGGCATTTTGCTGGCAGTAGGGTTTGAACTGGCGCTGGGCCTGGCGTTCTTCCAGACCCGGCGCGTGTCCGTGGAACTCGAAACGGCAAGCTAGAGCGCTTTGCCCAGCATAGAGTGCGGCTCGACCTCGACGTGATGCTGTCTGGAACGCAGTTGGGCAATCAACTCGTTGATTTCCCGACAACCATTGAGCCCGGAGGCATCGATACCGGTGACCAATAGATCGAGTTGATCGGTTTGCCCGTCTGCATAGATTTTGACGGTCATCGACAGATCCGGTGACAGCGTGCACTGGCAGCGCTTGGGCAGAAAACTGCTTTCGATGATATTGCGAATTTCCAAGGCAGAAAGAAACATGGCGACTCCCTCCTTTGTAAGACTGCTTGACGATCAATGCTCGCTCATTTGAAATCCCGGCAAGCTTCAAGGACAGCTACAGCATAAAACATACCCTGAATTTCGCGGTGCAGTTCATCGGCAATTCAAGGGTTCAGACGGGTTACCTGTAACGACTCTCATGCCGTTTGCAATTATAGACCCTGGCGACCCTGCAATTTGCACACTGCGCATCCCGGGTTTGCATTCACTGCACACGACAGTGAAAATGCCGCCCTTCACTTCAAGCAAGGAGGCATCATGAATTCGTTGACCGTTAACGCTTGCACAGCGCTAGTCGCACTGGGGCTTGTCGGCGTGGCGCATGCCGCCAAACTCGAAGACACCGCACCCTATCCGAAGGCCGAAAGCGGGTTTACCCGCCAGGTGATCCACCTCGCGCCACAGACCCGGGAAAACGACTTCCAGGTCGAGATCCTGGCCGGCAAGACGATGACCGTCGACTGCAATAACCCGCGCCTGGGCGGCATTCTCGAGGAGAAGAACCTCGAGGGTTGGGGCTATCCGTTCTACCGCCTGGACAAAGTCATTGGCCCGATGAGCACGCTGATGGCCTGCCCGGCCGGCACGAGCAAACAAGGATTTGTACCGGTGGTCGGTGACGGCTTCCTGCTGCGTTACAACAGCAAGCTGCCGCTCGTGCTGTACGTGCCCAAGGACATCGAAGTGCGCTACCGGATCTGGTCGGCGTCGACCAAGGTCGAGAAAGCCATTCAGGAATAACCCGGCCATCCGGCGGACCCTCGCGGCACCTGCTTGCGGCGTCCGCTGTAGACCGGCCCAAGCGTCATGCCGGGGCGCCACTCAACGCGGCGCGCTCGGCCACGTACCCCAGGCTGTCGAAGTTGATATTGGCACCCGAGTCGATCGCCACCAGTGTCTGCCCCAAAGCACCGGTCTGTGCGACGTATTTCTTGATCCCGGCCACGGCCAGCGCACCAGAAGGTTCGGTGATCGAGCGGGTATCGTCGTAGATATTCTTGATTGCGGCGCAAAGCTCATCGTTGCTGACCGTCACCACGTCATCAACGCAGAACCGGCAGACCTCAAAACCGTAAGCGCCGATCTGCGCCACCGCCACCCCATCGGCGAAGGTGCCGACGCTCGGCAACACGACCCGTTCGCCGGCATGCATCGCCGCTTGCAGACACGCGGAATGTTCCGACTCGACGCCAATGATGCGCACCTCCGGCCGCAGGTATTTGACGTAGGCGGCGATACCCGCGATCAGCCCGCCGCCGCCCACCGGCACGAAGATCGCCTCCAGCGGCCCTTGGTGCTGGCGCAGGATTTCCATGGCCACCGTGCCTTGCCCCGCGATCACCTCCGGGTCGTCGAACGGCGATACAAAGGTGCGACCGGTCTCCAAGGCCAGGTCCAGTGCATAGGCCAGTGCAAACGGAAAGCTTTCGCCGTGCAACACCGCATCGGCGCCGCGACTGCGCACCCCGATGACCTTCAGTTGCGGCGTCGTGCAGGGCATGACGATGGTGGCGTTGATCCCCAGTTCCCGCGCGGCCAACGCCACGCCCTGCGCATGATTGCCGGCAGAAGCCGTGACCACGCCGATAGCCTTTTGCGCTTCGCTCAGTTGCACCAGCTTGTTGTAGGCGCCGCGGATCTTGAAGGAAAAGGTCGGTTGCAGGTCTTCGCGCTTGAGCAGGATCTGGTTGCCCAAGGCTTCGGACAAGGCCGGAGCCGGTTGCAACGGCGTGCGCACGGCCAGTTCATACACCGGCGCGGCAAGGATTTTTTTGACGTAGCGTTCCAGCAGGGCCTGTTGATCAGCGGTAAAACTCATGGTCGTCTCCTGACATTGATCGGGGCCCGGGAGACAGAAAGTAAAAACCCGCCTCGAGGGCGGGTTGGGTGCTGCAGTCGTGAGCTAGCCCGCCAAATGAGGAATGGCGGTAATAATGCTTGGCTGGCAGCGCAATACGGTGGAAGTCATGGCTCGAAATTAGCCGGACGTTGATGGCAAGTCAATGGCAAGTTTGCGGTGGTCGCTATAGGCTACCGGTTCTATTCATTGCCCAAGGAAGGAAAACATGAAGGCCATTACCCTGCCCCTTATCGCCTTGATCGCTTTTGCCGGCTACACGGTTTCGGTGATGCTCCAGGCCGAACAATCGCTGATCGACTTCGGCATCAGCCTGATGTCACGCCCGGATACTGCGCAGGTGGTGATCGATCTTTACCTGCTGGCGACGCTGGCGGGGTTCTGGATGTACCAGGATGCGCGAAAGCGCGGGCAGTCGACGCTTTCGGTGGTGCCTTATCTATTGATCACCGCTGTGTTCGTGTCGATTGGGCCATTGTTGTATCTGGTGGTTCGCGGGTTTCAGGATCGAAAGAGACCAGTTGCCGCGACTCGGCAGATCTGACCCGTCGCCTGTGGTGAGGTTGAAATTGCAATCGCGAGCAGGCTCGCTCCTACACTGTGCGGGACTGAAAAAACAGATTCCCTGAAACTCAATACCCGTTCTGCAGCCACTTGCTTTCGCGGCTGCAGAACTCGCCAACGGTTGGTTACTTCAAGCCCACCTTGTACAACCCGCCGTTCTCCTCATCGGTCAAAACATACAAGTAACCATCCGGCCCCTGCCGTACATCGCGAATGCGTTTTTTCAACTCCCCGAGCATGCGCTCCTCGTGGATCACCTTGTCGCCTTCGAACTCCAGGCGGATCAGTTCCTGGCTGACCAGCGCGCCGATAAACACGTTGCGTTGCCAGGCCTTGAAACGATCGGCATCGTAGAACGCCATGCCACTCAGGCCCGGGGATTTTTCCCAGACGTGGTTCGGGGCGACGGTGCCTTCGGCGGTCTCACCCTTGGCTTCGGGAATCGGTTGACCGGAGTAGTTGATGCCATGGGTCGCCAGCGGCCAGCCGTAATTCTTGCCGCGCTCGATGATGTTGACTTCATCGCCGCCCAGGGGGCCGTGTTCGTTTTCCCACAGCGTGCCGTTCCACGGGTTGAGCGCCGCGCCTTGCGGATTGCGCTGCCCGTAGGACCAGATCTCCGGGCGCACGTTGGCCTGGCCGACAAAGGGGTTGTCCTTGGGCACCGTGCCATCCGGGTAGATGCGCACCACTTTGCCTTGCAGCTTGTCGAGGTCCTGGGCGGTCGGGCGGTCGTTGTTTTCCCCCAGGGTCACGAACAGATAGCCGTCGCGATCGAACACCAGCCGCGAGCCGAAATGATTGCCAACCGAGAGTTTGGGTTCCTGACGCAGGATCACCTGGAAATCCTTGAGCGCCGTCATATCGTCGGAGAGCCGACCGCGGCCCACCGCTGTACCGGCCTTGTCGCCCTGAGCGTCACCCTCGGCATAAGACAGATAGACCATCCGGTCCTGCTTGAAATCGGGCGACAGCGCTACATCCAGCAAACCGCCCTGCCCCTTGACCCAGACCTTGGGTACGCCATTGAGCGGTGCCGACAGTTTGCCGTCGGCGGTCACCAGTCGCAGGTTGCCGGGCCGCTCGGTCACCAGCATGTCTTTACGATCCGGCAAAAATGCCAGGGCCCAAGGGTGCTCCAGTCCCGTCACGATGGGAGTGACCTCCAGGGTGCCTTCTTCGCTTTTCATCGTCCGGATGGGCGCGGCAAGCACCGGGACAGTGGCGCTGATCAATACGCTGGCACAGAAGGTTGCCAATAAATTCTTACGCAACATGCAGGATTCCTTTTCTGATGAAAGTGAGATCTGGTGAAAAATAGCGGCCAGACGCCATGCTTGCCACTCAACGGTTGCTGGTGCCGGTGTCTCGCGGGGGTGGATTGGGAATGAATTTCGGTGGGCTGGCGGGCGCTGTCCGGTCGGGATAGCGATTGCCGATGCCACCGTTGTCCAGCGTCGGCGGGCGCGGGACCGGCACGGTATTGGGTCCGCGTATGGCCGGGGCACTGGGTTGAGTACCTTGCATGCTGTTGGGATTGGCCCGCCGAATCGGACTGTTGTAAGGGTTGTTGTTGGTGCTGCCCGGCAGGTTCTGGGCCAACTGCAGCGAAGCAGAGACGTCGGTCTGAGCCAGTGGGCCCAATACGGTACTCAAGGCCAGCGCAATGGCGCCAAACACGTATCGGTTCATGGGGTGCCTCTCTGCGTCCGCGTGGATAAGGACTTCGATACCACGCTACGCCCGAGGTTCGGATTTGTTAACCAAAAACTCGCCGGCACGATGCAATACGGCGTTGATCCGGCCTCTTCGCGAGCAGGCTCGTTCCCACAATGGACGGTGGGCATTCATGACATTTGTGGTTGGCTCAAACCTGTGGGAGCGTGGCTTGCCCGCGATGAGGCCTGCCGCCCGAACACCCGGCTCAGATCAGAATGAAGACCGCCAGCAACCCGGCAAAGATCGACCACTTTTGGAGGTAGTAAAGCTTGCGGTTGCGCTTTTTCAGTTCCTTGGCGCGCAGGCGAACCTTGTAGACCTTGCTGAACAATCGATTGAGCCCACCGGTCCGGTCTCCGTCCTCGTTCGGTGCACCGGCCGCCGACATGACATTGCGGCTGAACCAGCGATTGAATGCCGCTGCCCACCGATATTTCATCGGCCGCTCGACATCGCAGAACAAAATGATGCGATTGTGCGGCGTGGTGTTCTCTGCGTAATGAATGTAGGTCTCATCGAACATCACCGCTTCGCCATCGCGCCAATGGTAGTTCTGGCCATCGACATTGATGTAGCAACCTTCGGCGTTGGGTGTGTCCAGCCCGAGGTGATAACGGTACGAACCGGCATACGGGTCGCGGTGGCGCACCAGTCTGGAGCCCGGTGGCAATTCGGCGAACATCGCCGCCTTGATCGAGCCAATGCCTTGTACCAGTTCGGTGGTGCGCGGGCAGAGCTTCATGGCCGACGGGTGGCTATCGCCATACCACTTGAGATAGAAGCGCTTCCAGCCGGTCTTGAAAAACGAGTTGAAACCGACGTCATCGTATTGGTTCGAACGCTTGATCTCGCCGGCGTGAAGCAAGTTCTGGCCTTCGGCACGAATTTCTTCCCAATGCGCCTGCAGCGGGCTCAGGTCGGGAAAATCAGCCGGATCGAGATACGGTTTGTTGGGGATTTTCGAAAACAGATAAAGAAAGCAATTGATCGGCGCCAGGAACGTCGAGTGATCACTCAACTGGCGGCCCAGCTTATGGCGCACTCGGCCCCGCAGGTGGACGTACGCAATAGAGACAATGTAGATAACGGCTATGATCAGTTTCACGGAAATCGTCACAAGTCGGAAGTATACAAACTGCGCCCTCACGGGTCTTGTGCAGCGGCTGAATACGAAACAGCTGCACCCTTGGTGCCATCGAGCCACGCCGATGGTCGCCGTTCAGCTGTTAGATGGCATTTTAGCCACAGTTTGTAACCAATAGTTAACCTGCAACTGTGAAAATGTGTCCGCAAAAACCGCCAAAGCGTTGCAGAGGCCTCATCGCCCTATCGTTTAAAGAGCCAGACCAGTACAATCGCCGCCAAACTTTACGCGCCCCCAGGTTGAAAGCGGGAAAATCCCCTTTCAGCGCACGTTCACTCGGGCCAAGCGCACCACATGCTGCTGTCCACTTAATGCCAGATGGATCTTCCACTGCCGATCGGGATGAATGTCCCGGGGACCGAACAGTGGAAACGGGTACTGAACCGGTACTGCCGCAACCCTAGCTACTCTGAATGCTTCGCAGGAAAAACCTTTGATTTCTACAGCTAACATCACGATGCAGTTCGGCGCCAAGCCGCTCTTCGAAAACGTTTCGGTCAAGTTCAACGGTGGCAACCGTTACGGCCTGATCGGCGCCAACGGTTGCGGCAAGTCGACCTTCATGAAGATTCTCGGCGGTGACCTCGAGCCGTCCGGCGGCCAGGTCATGCTGGAGCCGAACGTGCGTCTGGGTAAATTGCGCCAGGACCAGTTCGCCTACGAAGAATTCACCGTGATCGACACCGTGATCATGGGTCACGAAGAGCTGTGGAAGGTCAAGGCCGAGCGCGACCGCATCTACTCGCTGCCGGAAATGACCGAAGAAGACGGCATGGCCGTTGCCGAGCTGGAAACCGAATTCGCCGAAATGGACGGCTACACCGCCGAATCCCGCGCCGGCGAACTGCTGCTGGGCCTGGGTATTCCCCTGGAACAGCATTTCGGCCCGATGTCCGAAGTGGCTCCAGGCTGGAAACTGCGGGTATTGCTGGCCCAGGCGCTGTTCTCCGATCCTGAAGTGCTGTTGCTCGACGAACCGACCAACCACCTGGACATCAACACCATTCGCTGGCTGGAAACGATTCTCAAGGCGCGTAACAGCACCATGATCATCATTTCCCACGACCGTCACTTCCTCAACAGCGTGTGCACCCACATGGCTGACCTGGACTACGGCGAGCTGCGTCTGTTCCCGGGCAACTACGACGAGTACATGACGGCGGCTACCCAGTCCCGTGAGCAATTGCTGTCGGACAACGCCAAGAAGAAAGCCCAGATCTCCGAACTGCAAACGTTCGTCAGCCGCTTCTCGGCCAACGCCTCGAAAGCCAAGCAGGCCACTTCCCGCGCCAAGCAGATCGACAAGATCCAGCTGGCCGAGGTCAAGCCTTCGAGCCGCGTGAGCCCGTTCATCCGTTTCGAACAGACCAAGAAGCTGCACCGCCAGGCCGTGACCATCGAGCAGATGTCCAAGGGCTTCGACGGCAAGACCCTGTTCAAGAACTTCAGCTTCACCGTAGAAGCCGGCGAGCGCGTGGCGATCATCGGCCCGAACGGTATCGGCAAGACCACCCTGCTGCGCACCCTGATGGGCGAGCTGACCCCGGACGCCGGTTCCGTGAAGTGGACCGAAAGCGCGGAGCTGGGCTACTACGCCCAGGACCACGCCCATGACTTCGAAGACGACGTCAGCCTGTTCGACTGGATGGGCCAGTGGACTCAGGGCGAGCAGATCATCCGTGGCACCCTGGGCCGCATGCTGTTCTCCAACGACGAAATCCTCAAGTCGGTCAAGGTCATCTCCGGTGGTGAGCAAGGCCGCATGCTGTTCGGCAAGCTGATCCTGCAAAAGCCGAACGTACTGGTGATGGACGAACCGACCAACCACCTGGACATGGAATCCATCGAGGCGCTGAACCTGGCGCTGGAAAACTACCCGGGCACGCTGATCTTCGTCAGCCACGACCGTGAGTTCGTATCGTCCCTGGCCACCCGCATCATCGAGCTGAGCCCTAACGGCGTGACCGACTTCAGCGGCACCTACGACGACTACCTGCGTAGCCAGGGTGTGGTGTTCTAAGAGCAGCTACCAAGCCTTTAGCTGCAAGCTTCAAGTGAAAAGCCCTGTCCATGTGACGGGGCTTTTTGCATTCCGGGCCAAGGTTTCTTGTTGGTGCATAAATCATCGCGAGCAGGCTCGCTCCCACAGGGGAATGCATTTCAAAATGTGGGAGCGAGCCTGCTCGCGATGGCTGACTCAAGGGCACTGACGAGCAAAAACCGTTAGCCTGCTTTCTTTTATCCCAACGCCGCGCCATGATGCAGTTCTCCCACCGCCGCCCGCGAACGAGCCCTCATGTCTGTGCAGCAAGTGCCTCCGCAAAGCTCCATGGCGATCACCCTGCAGATCGTCTCCATCGTTTTCTATACCTTTATTGCCTTCCTCTGCATCGGTTTGCCGATTGCGGTATTGCCGGGTTATGTCCACG
>RCUH01001783.1_pt1 | contig 14728 bp, 8 predicted proteins | sample 2166191 | NCBI WGS metagenome assembly RCUH01 (sample SAMN09932848, study PRJNA488358) | compost metagenome | feature: garden; material: soil; isolation source: compost soil in an enriched community after 214 h of incubation | place: Germany: Experimental Botanical Garden Goettingen | collected...
CCAATCTCTTCCTGCACCGAATTTACGATATATAATCCAAATGGCAATTTCTTTTTATTCTCTTTTAGCAAACGAGCAACCTCAGCGATCATAAAACCACCGGCACGATTGTCCATAGCCCGCCCAACATAATAACGGTCGTTGAGGATAGAAAATGTATCTTCGTATGTAATAACACAACCCACATGTATACCCAGAGCTTCAACCTCTTCTTTGGTACTACAGCCGCAATCCAAAAAGATATTTTTGAGCGAAGGATTTTCTTCTTTCTCTCCCGAACGTGTATGAATTGCCGGCCAGCCGAATACAGCTTTGACAATGCCCTTTTCCGTATGGATATTCACGCGCTTAGACGGTGCAATCTGGTGATCTGAACCACCGTTACGAATCACATAGATCAACCCATCTTTTGTAATGTAATTGACAAACCAAGAAATCTCATCCGCATGAGCCTCTATAACGACCTTGTACTCCGCTTTTGGATTGATTACCCCTACAGCTGTACCGTAGTTGTCAACGAATGTATCATCGACATAAGGCTTCAAATAATCCAACCACAGTCGCTGTCCTTCCCACTCAAATCCTGTAGGAGAAGCATTATTGATATATTTTTCAAAAAATGAAAGCGAATCTTTAGTCACAACCGCGTTGTGCTTCGGCTCTTTTTTCTTGTTTTTTTCTGCCATCTTTTCCTTTTCTATTTACTTTCGTCAAAATATGAAAATTTCAATGAAATGCAAAAGTAAAAATGTTTTTTGAAATATTGTTTGCGCAATTTATTTTAGATCATAGCCCCTTATTTTAGTAAAAAGGATCAGCAAAAGACAATATTTCATTCACGATGAATCAATTAAGTTCGCAGCCCAATGATATTATATTTAAAAACAAATTGTAGGAATAAAAAATGAGATTAAAGCTTATCTTTACTCCAAAGTAATTTAAACAGCTATAAAATTTATGAATTCAATATTAAGTGCAATACATTGGAATATTGACCCGGAAATGTTCAACTTTGGCGCCTTTGCCCTTCGCTATTATGCCTTATGCTGGTTATTAGCGTTTTTTGTTTCCTACGTGATCATGTTGCGTATTTTCAAAAAGGAAGGCCGCACACAAGAACAGCTGGATCAGCTTTCAATTTATATTTTCCTGGGCACTTTGATCGGAGCTCGATTAGGACACTGCCTATTTTACGATTTTGACTATTACAAAGATCATATACTTGAAATCTTCCTTCCCTTCAAATGGGATAAAACAGGATTTCATATCACCGGATTTGCAGGTTTGGCTTCCCACGGCGGCGCCATCGGTATTATCCTCGCGTTATATTTATTCTGCAGAAAAACAAAAACCGACTTTTTATGGTTAGCGGACAGATTGGTCGTTGTAGTCCCTATTGCCGGTGCACTTATCCGAATTGGAAATTTCTTCAATTCTGAAATAATTGGTACACCTACGGATCTACCTTGGGCCATCGTGTTTGACCGTGTAGACAATGTGCCCCGCCATCCAGGACAACTTTATGAAGCAATCGCCTATATTTTGATCTTTATTATCATTGGTTCCCTATTCAAATCGAATCCAAATCGCCAAAAAGGTCAATTATTTGGCATATTCATGGTCCTATTGTTCGGTGCCCGTATGGTCTTGGAACACTTTAAAATTGACCAAGAGGCATTTGAGCAAGGTATGGCTTTGAACATGGGTCAATTGTTGAGTATACCTTTTATTCTGGTAGGTTTTTACTTTATCTTCCGGAAAACCAAAGCTTAAAACAGGGTGCAATATGGCCTTGTTTGTAAATACACGATTTAACAGGCATCTTTTCAAGAAAAGATGCCTTGTTTTTTTTCAATACCTGCAAAGATTACTATATTAGGCTTCAATAAATAATATATCTTTTTACAACAAGAAACTTAAGCCTAAAATGAGTCTAGCACAAGCTGCATCTGTCGAAGCAAACGAAAAGATGCTTCAATACAATGGCCAATATGGAGAGTACGGCGGATCTTACATCCCCCCGGTACTGGAAGAGCAATTAAATAAACTGGCTTCTTTTTTTGATAGCCATGTCCAAAAAGAAGAATTCCAGAAAGAGTTTATTGCGATCTTAAAACATTATGTCGGTCGCCCTTCACCCTTATATTACGCGAAGAATTTAAGCGAATATGTCGGTTCCAAAATCTATTTAAAGCGAGAAGATCTCAACCATACAGGTTCCCACAAGATAAACAACTGTATCGGTCAAATTCTTCTGGCTAAACAAATGGGCGCAACAGAGATCATTGCCGAAACTGGCGCCGGTCAACATGGTGTTGCAACAGCGACAGCAGCAGCATTGTTAAATATCCCCTGTAAAGTATTTATGGGCGAAATCGACGCTGCGCGCCAGGCCCTGAACGTCAAACGCATGGAATTGCTGGGTGCCGAAGTGGTGACAACCAACTTAGGTAGCCGTACATTGAAGGATGCCGTAGATGCGGCCTTGATGTATTACGTCGAAAATCCAACATCCTATTATCTATTGGGATCGCATGTTGGCCCACATCCTTATCCAAAAATGGTCGGCTATTTTCAAAGCGTAATTGGTAAAGAAGCGCGCCAGCAAATTCTTGATCAGGAAGGGCGCCTTCCCGACAGCATCTTTGCCTGTGTAGGTGGCGGGTCAAATGCCATTGGCTTATTTTCGGGTTTTCTCGATGATCATGCCGTCGAAATTCATGGTGGCGAAGGCGGTGGCACCGGAGCTTATCCAAAAACTGCTGCGACACTCTCTTTTGGTAAACCAACCGTATTCCAGGGAACCTTTTCGTACTGCCTGGTCGATGATGAGGGTAATCCGATTCCCTCAACCTCGGTGTCTGCGGGCCTCGATTACCCGGGGATATCGCCGCAACATGCGCAGTTAAAAGATAGCAATCGCGCAAACTATCACCCTGTGACAGATGCAGAGGCGATTGAAGCCTACAAGCTACTTTCCCGACTGGAAGGTATTATTCCGGCCATTGAATCGTCGCATGCTGTTGCCCTTGCGGTGAAATTGCTAAAAGACAAAAACAAAGTCGCTATTGTGAACCTCTCGGGACGTGGCGACAAAGATGTTGACCGCGAATTCTAAGTCACAGCATCAAAATACATGCATAGACCGAGTGCCAAGCCCTAAGTTAAGCCCTCGGTCTAAACATTTTATCCATTAGCTAACGATCTCCAAGATGAATCGACTAAGAAATCGTCGAATAGTATTAAAAACAGTAGTCAGCCTCCTCGTCTTACTTGGCCTGGGCCTGATTGGCTATAATCTTTATCCCGAACCAACGTTGGATCGGCATGCGAAAGTGGACAAACTGATCGTCTATAAATCTAAAAGGACACTATTGGCCTATAGTAAAGGAAAGCTCCTAAAATCTTACCGTATTTCATTGGGCGGCCAACCTCTGGGGGCCAAAGAATTTGAAGGCGATTTAAAAACGCCCGAAGGTCTTTATACGATCAACGATAAAAATCAATACAGCAGCTATCACAAAAATCTGGGGGTCTCTTACCCGAATGAACAAGATATCGCCCATGCCAAAAGTTTGGGAAAAGATGCCGGTGGCGACATCAAGATCCACGGACTTCGAAACGGACTAGGCTTTATCGGTAAATTGCAGCGCCACATGGACTGGACTTTTGGTTGTATGGCACTTACAAACTCGGAAATTGACGAGCTTTTTGGTGCAGTCCCAATAGGCACAGCTATTGAGATCAACCCCTAACTGGAATAAAGACTTAACTAAAATAACTCTTGACTGAAACATACCCCTAACGACCTCAAGGCTAACGCGCCGAATGGCCTGCCCATTACGCCCATCCACTGGCAGCCTAGCCCTTCCGTCCTATTTTTTTTTAAACGCGGTTTTCAAAATACTACAAGATAAACCCTAAATATTACAACCCCATGTCTAATAAATTATCGATTTTTGAGTTAACATGAGTAACTTGTATTTAAAATAATTCCGATAGAATATCCAATGTGATAAATACAAATACCGATGACCACATAACAGCATGTACGGCATCCAAGAATTAAATACACGTGCATAAAATCTACAGGATATTCCAATGGTTTCTAAAAGACAAAATGCGAAGCATTTATGAAAACCACTGGATGCAGACTTAAATCAGTAATAATTTATATATGAAACTTGCAATAAAGAATATGGTATGCAATAGATGCATTATGGTTGTTGAAAATGAACTGGCGAAGCTCAATCTCCATGTTAGGCATATTTCTTTGGGCCAGGTTGAGATTGAAGAAGAGCTGACCAAAGCGGAGAGCAAGCAACTTGCTTCAAATTTTTCGGCACTTGGTTTTGAACTGATTGACGATAAAAGAACCGTCATCATCGAACAGGTAAAACATGTCGTATTGGATCTTATCCGTAATCAACATAACGACACAACCCTTAATCTTTCCGAAATCATCAGCACGAAAGTGCACCATGATTACAACTACATCTCCAATCTTTTTTCGGATGTTGAAGGCATAACAATCGAAAAATACTTCATCGGCCAGAAAATTGAATATGTCAAAGAGTTATTGGTTTATGATGAACTTACCTTGAGTGAAATTGCCTATAAACTCAATTACTCCAGTGTTGCTTATTTAAGCAATCAATTCAAAAAAGTAACTGGATTGACGCCAAGCCACTTTAAGCAAATCAAAGACAATAAACGCAAACCACTTGATAAGATCAACGACTAAGGACCTCCGATGCGCTTCACAGCACAAGAAGAAATCAAAGTTTGACCGCTTCTGGCTATCGCAGAAAAAGAATCTACAACGCCACTTTTGGGACATTATCAACTGTCAGGACCACTAATACGTGGTTCACAAAAAAAGAAAAGGCTTCCGAGCGGAAGCCTTTCTTTTAAAATTGCCCTTTCAAATTAGCAACCCTTATCTTAAATATCTCTAATTCTTTTTGTTGTTGATTGATAAAAGAATTTTCCTCCAGTTTTCCTACCACAATATCACGTTCTTCATCATTAGCATAAACCATGTTTTTGAACTGATTTTTGTAGTCTTTGGCACGGGATTTATAAATCTGTTCACCAATCCAGATCCGGTGCCCAAGTGCCTGATCCAACAAAGATACAATTTTATCTGTTGATAAAACCATACCTTCCAAATTTAAGACTTCGATTAAAGACAAGAGCGCATGTTCACGTTTATCTAGCGGGTAATCTTTACTTTTATCATGATAGAATTCATGAATATCATCCCATGAATCTATCTTTTTTGATTTGACATCATCCAGGAACGTGTGCAGGGCATTACTTTCGATCAGCTGTCCGCCTATATTCTCCCAGCTCGTACGCGATCTACCCGATAAAGCTCCAATAATATCCTGCAATGACAGGCCTTCCTCGAGGGCATCCATCAGGTGCAGTACACCATAATATTTAATAAACGAACGATACAAGTGATAAGCCTCACCAACCTTCTGAATAACAGTCGGTCTGCGTGAATTTTCGGCTCCTTGCAGCACAATTGTCTGATCTTTTAGGTCCATGTTGTTGGCAAGCAGTGCCCGGCCGGCAATAATACGTTCGTACTTATCCTGCCCCACTGCAACATGGAGGCTATCTGCCACGGCCAGAGCCAGCATATCCATCCCTTCAAACATTTCGTTCACCGTATCTGGTGCCAACATATCGTATTCAAAATACTGATTTTTGAAATGTCGATTGTCCCGCGCCGCATACTTATTGGCATTCCGTACCAAAGCATACATATTGTACATAAACCAATATCCCGGAATCAAGACCAGTTGATCATGTTGTACGTCATTGCTCACTAAGGTAAAAGGCAACTTGATATCCAGTTCATGCAAAAAATCCCCTTTTACAATAAGGCAATACGATGCAAATCTGGAGTTATGTTTTAGGCTCACACAGAGCCCAGGCCAAAAACCACGTCCCGCGATAATTTCACCATCCGCAGCTCTGGAATTGTGATTTGATCCTACGGTTGCCCCAGCAGCCATATTACTTTGGCCCATTACCAATGCCGCACATAAAAACGAGTTGTTATGATGCTGTTCATGCGCTGGAAAAATCAAGGAATTTAATACTTCGCAACAGGAAATTGTCGCGTTGTCACCCAAATAAGAGTTGATCAAACGTGCACCATATTTCAATTGCGAATAAGAAGCCAAGATAAAACGTACAGCTTTAACGCCGTAGAATATACGACAGCCGTAGCCGATAATTCCATTCACCAGTTCACAGCCTTCACCGATCTGCGTATACGATTCCTGCGAGGAATTGACAGTTACATTTTTCAGCTTGCTGACTCCTTTGATATAAGCATCAGTCCCGATCTTGACATTCTTGATCGTTAACGTATTTTTGATGACGCAACGGTCGCCAATCTGGCTATAATAGCCCCGTTGACTTCCAAATTTCTGATCCGTCAGTTCTCCAAATCGCTGCTGTAAGGCATGATCATGTCGATTACGGGTCCAAAGGTATACATCTGCAGCCTGCATACCATCAAAAGGGTAAACCGAACGGGCACCATTTTCGTTGCAGAGCTCCAGCTCGATCCGTTTTTCAGGCTCTTCACCATCACGCAGGATACCATTTCCAAACTTGGCTGTACTACCCGTCTCCATTTCCTTGATCTGACTCAACAGCACTTCATTGCCCACGATAAAGTAGGACAAATAGCCCACATAATGAACGGCAACATCGTCACCAAAGTCCGAACTGATGATCGTCGAATGGTACAGACCAATGGGCAGCTGCAAATTGCGGTAATCCAAGTAACTCGGACTCAGATTGCCGATACGGACCAGACCATAGAACTTGCAGTGCTGAACCTGATTAGGATCAAATACGGCCGATACTTTGACCTTTGACCAGTCGCTGGACCAGTTGCCGTTGTTAATCAACTGTTGAACCTCCGTTTCCGTCAGATCACGGTAGTCGTTACGCGGGTTTTGCTGAAAGCGCAGGGTATATTCGTCTTGTCCTGCTGGAATAAATTCATCTGGGATAAATCCATACCCCAGCTGTTCCAAAGGTTTTTTCTTTAATACACTCATTGGCCTCCTTACTCTACAGTTACCGACTTCGCAAGATTACGTGGTTTGTCCACATCCAAGCCTAGCTCTACACCAATATAATATGACAGCAGTTGCAATGGTACAACCGAAATCAATGGCGCAATGACCTCATCGGCCTCCGGAATTTCCATAAAATCATCCGATAGATTTTCAGAAACAGTATCGCCTTTGGTAACCACCGATATAATCTTTCCTTTACGTGCTTTGATCTCCTGAATATTTGAAACAATTTTTTCGTGATAAGCATCTTTTGTAGCGACAAAAACAACCGGCAAGTTTTCATCAACCAATGCGATAGGTCCATGCTTCATTTCTGCTGCAGGGTAACCTTCGGCATGGATATAGGAAATTTCCTTAAGTTTAAGCGCACCTTCCAGCGCAACCGGGAAATTATAGCCTCTACCCAAGAAAAGAAAGTCTCGGGCATCTTTATACTTTTTGGCAATGGCTTTGATTTTATCAACCTGCGTATCCAAAATCCACTCCACCTTTTCAGGCACTTCGTTTAATTCCTGTGCCAGTTTCTGATAACGTTCTTCGCTGATCGAGCCTTTCAAAGAAGCAATCTTTAAAGCAATCAGGTTCAATACAGTCAACTGTGCCGTAAATGCTTTTGTACTCGCTACACCGATTTCTGGTCCAGCATGTGTATAAGCACCTGCATCCGAAAGTCGTGCGATCGAAGATCCAACAACATTGACAACACCCAATATGATAGCGCCTTGTTTTTTCGCATTTTCCAATGCAACCAATGTATCAGCCGTTTCACCACTTTGGGAAATCGCCAAGATAACATCCCCCGGATGAATAACCGGATTACGGTAGCGGAATTCCGATGCATATTCAACTTCTACATTAATACGGCATAATTCCTCAATAACATATTCTGCAATAAGTCCGGCATGCCAGCTCGTACCACAGGCAACAATCACAATGCGATTGGTATTGCTGATCTCATTCGCAAATTTTTCAATGCCACTTAATGTAATCTGATGGGATTGTAGATCCAGACGTCCACGCATGGAGTCAAAGATCGTTTGCGGTTGCTCGAAGATCTCTTTCAACATAAAGTGATCAAAGCCACCTTTTTCAATAGCCGACAACTCCAGATCCAATTTTTGGACATAAGGTGTGATGCGCTCATTACCTAGATTTTTAAGGATCAACTCCTCCGGAGTGATAATGGCCAGTTCGTAGTCATTGATATAAACGACTTCTTTGGTATATGCTAGCATCGGGGAAGCATCTGAACCCAAAAAATGCTCATTCTTACCGATACCAATCACCAAAGGACTTCCTTTACGCGCTGCAATAATACGATCCGGATGACCAGCCTCCAATACAAGGATCACATAGGCCCCTACGACCCGTTTCAAAGCAATACGAATCGCTTCTTCTAAAGAGCATTCATTCTGCAATTGGATCTCTTCGATAAAGTTGACCAGAACCTCTGTATCGGTGTCACTTTTAAACGTATAACCTTTATTGATTAATTCTGATTTTAAGGAAGCATAGTTTTCAATGATGCCATTATGAATCATCGCGATGCGTCCGCTGTTGGAATAATGCGGATGTGCATTCCGGTCAGAAGGCTCACCATGGGTAGCCCAACGGGTATGGCCTATCCCTGTGGTCGACTGTAGATCTTTGTCGTACACAAACTCTTCCAAGTTTGCGACTTTACCTGTTTTTTTGAAAACATCGATCTGCTCACCCTTATGCAATGCCACTCCAGCACTGTCATAACCGCGGTATTCTAATTTTTGTAAACCGTCAATGACGATACCGTACGCCTGACGATAACCTGTGTATCCTACAATTCCACACATGTATGTCTCAATTTTAAGTGTATATTTTGCTAATGCGCCGCAATGTAATAAAAATATTTGCGCAATCGATTGATTAACCTAAAATTAACACAAAAAAGGCGGCTTTAAAACATTAGCCGCCTTTTTTGATTGTAAAATTCACTTATTTTTTTTAATGCTCCGCCACATCTACATGGTCATAATCTTCCTTCATCAAGGCTTCATAATTTGTCTTTTCTTTGTTTCCAAAACGACGTTGAAGACTGTCAAAAATGGAGTACACCACCGGCACTACCACCAAGGTTAAAAATAAAGAAGATAACAAACCACCGATAATAACGATTGCAAGACCTCTATTCATATCGGCCCCATCTCCCGTAGCAATTGCAATAGGAATCATACCAAATACCATGGCAATTGTCGTCATCAAAATCGGACGAAGACGTGCGTGATTGGCTGCAACTAATGCATCGTGCGTATTATCGCCAGCTTCCTTACGGTGGTTAGCAAAGTCAACCAGCATGATCGCATTTTTCGCCACCAGACCAATCAACATGATGATACCCAAAATCGTAAAGATATTCAAGGTCTGATTACCCAAAGCCAAGAACAACAAGGCTCCGATAAACGACAATGGAATCGAGAACAAGACCACAAATGGTGTAATAAAACTATCATACAAGGCAACCATTACTAAGTATACCAAGATAATTGAGGCCAATAAAGCTATCCCCAGGGTACCAAAACCTTCCGATTGGTTTTCCATATTACCACCCCAGATAAAGACGATACCCGGTTTACGCGGTAGTTTTTCAAACTGTGCCTGCCACTCTTGCGCTACGGTACCCATTGGTCTACCGATTGCCTGTCCCTGAATGGATACTGCCGGCGACTTGTCGCGACGTTCCAACAAAGTAGGTCCCGAACCAAACGTTACATTGGCAAATTGATCCAAAGAAATAGAGGCACCCTGATTATTAATAAATTTCAGATCACGTACGTTGTCGATATTGGCACGACCATTTTCCGCATAGCGGATATTGATATCATACTCATTATCGCCCGCTCTATATTTGTTATCCGTATTTCCAGAAAACGCCGTTTGCATCGTCATACCCACCGTAGAGACATTCAGTCCCAAAGAGGTCATTTTATCACGGTCGATCTTCACATTGATCTCAGGGTTACCCGCTTCAGAAGTCAATTTGACACCCGCTGCTCCAGGGATCTTGCGTAATTGATCTGCCGCCTTCTCTGCAAATTCCTGTGCATCTTCGACAGAAGCACCGATAATGGTCAGCTTCAATGGCGCCTGCTCCGCTCCCATGATACCCACATTGACGGTTTTGATTTTCGCACCGATCAGTTTATTCTCCAATTCACGCTTCAATGTCGCTGAATACACCTGTGAGTTGCCTTCAAAATTTTCTTTGTCGAGGATCACGTGGATTTCCGATTTATAGCGCGAACCTGTTGTCGAAGCCATACCGTCCGAAGACTGCCCCACCGTTGTAATAATTTCTTTCACATCGGGTTTCGATTTAATATAAGCCTCCGCTTTCTGCGTCAATAAGTTGGTTTTTTCCAGAGAAGCATCTTTATCGAGTTCCAACTGGATGAAAAACTCTTTACGATCGATACCTGGGAAGAAATCCGAACCAATATAGCCTTTGGCGACCAGGAAAAATGATGCAACAAGCAAACCTATAGCCAAAAATAACGTTGCCAGTTTGGTACCGACATTTTTTAATGACCAAGTCAATAAACCTCCTACCCAGTGTGTAAAGCTGGTCAATCCACTTTCAAAACCATGGATAATACGACCAAAGAACGAGGTTTTGCTCAAATGCTCCAATTTACCGAAACGCGAGTATAACCAAGGCACTACCGTAAATGACACCAATAAGGACAATAAAGTAGAAATGATTACAGTCACACAGAATTGCGCCAGGATATTGGCTACTAAGCCCGTAGACATCGCAATCGGAAGGAACACGACAACGATAACCAAAGTGATCGCTGTTACGGTAAATCCAATTTCAGAAGCACCATCATAGGCCGCGCGCACCTTGTTTTTACCCATCTCCATATGGCGGTGAATATTCTCGATAACAACGATCGCATCATCCACGAGGATACCGACCACCAGTGACAAACCGAGTAATGACATCAAGTTCAGCGTATAGCCCATCAGGAGCAAACCAATAAACGTCGCAATCAAGGACAATGGAATTGCAATCATGGTGATCGCCGCATTACGTAAACTTTGTAAGAAGAACAACATGATAAAGCCCACTAAGGCAATTGCAATCATTAAGTCGTGGATCACGTTATCGGCCGCATTCAATGTAAAATCTGAAGAGTCATTGGCCACCAGAATTTTAATATTCTGTGCCGCATAATCCTTCTCTACACCACTAATTACTTTTCCGTTTTTATCGTGTACAGCAATGGTTTTCTTAACCGCTTCAGACACTGCTACCGCATTTGCATCAGACTGTTTAAAGACCTGCAACAAGATCGTATTCTGACGGTCCAGTCGAGCCACTTTTTCAATCTCTTTGATACCATCCTGCACATCGGCGATATCGCGCAGATAGATCTGCACCCCTGCCGGCGTTGTGATCGGTAGGTTACGTAGCTCCTCGATTGAAGTCACTTTACCCGAAAGACGGATGGTTGTCCTGTTATCGCGGGTACTTACGTTACCTGTCGGAAAATCGAGATTGGATGCCGCTACAGTTTGCTGTACCTGAGAAATTGTCAGTCCATAACCTTCAATTTTCTTCGGATCTACAGAGATCTGGATTTCACGTTCCTCACCACCGATCATGTCGACTTTGGCCACACCATTGATCCGCGCAAAGACCGGCTGGATTTTATTATCCAATAAATCATAGAGCTCTTTCTCCGATAAGTTGGAGGTGACGGCCAAACTCATGATAGCCACATCATCCAGGGAAAATTTCGAGAGTGAAGGTGTCTTTACATCATCCGGCAAATCGTTGATCACGGCATTGATTTTCCGTTGGGCATCGGTCAGCAGGAAGTTGACATCCGCACCGTTGTTGAGGGTAATCATAACGATCGATACCCCTTCCAAGGAAGTCGACTCTACCTTTTTGATACTTTCCAAGGATGAAATAGCATCCTCTATTTTTTTGGTCACCGAACTTTCAACCTCCGCAGGCGAAGCTCCCGGATAGACCGTCTGTACCGTAATGACGTTAATTTCAAATTTAGGGACTAATTCATAGCCCAATCGCGTATAAGAAAACAACCCGCCTAATGTCAGTATTATAAATAATACGATAATTATACTGGGGCGTTTTATCGATATTTCGGTAATTTTCATTCGAATAATTTATTTTTAATAGCTATGCAACCGGAGTTCCATCTGCTACTGATTACAGTATGCTCTATTTAATAATCTCTACAGGGCTTTGGTCAAATAGATTGATCTGACCCGAAACAATCACCTGATCGCCATTTTGCAAACCACCTAGTATCTCGATGTAATCACCAAAGTTTCTACCCGATTTGACGTTTGTTTCGATTGCTTTACCGTTTTTCAGCACAAAGATCTTGTTGTCGCTCACACTACCCACAAAGGCATTGCGAGGCACGATCAACGTATTGCTGGCAACACCTTCACCGAAGATGGCCGTACCATACATACCAGCACGCAATTGGTTCGATGCATTATTTACCTCGATTTCAACCGGGAAATTTAAGCTACCATCCGATTTAGGTGCAATAAAAGTTACTTTACCTGTAAAGCGTTGGTCTGCATACACACTTGCTGTCACATCAACAGATTGACCGATCTTTAAAGTAGCCACATTCTTTTCGTCAACATTAACACGCAATTTCAACGTAGCAACATTCACAATGTCGAAGGCTGCAGCGCCGACATTTAGGTAAGTACCCGGTTCGATTTTACGTGCATTGACGATACCCGATACCGACGTTTTGATGGTTACATCGCCAGCATTTAGTTTAGAAGCTTTTAAGTTATTTTTCGCATTCTCGAATTGCAACTTCACCTGGTCTAACTGTTGTTTGGTTACACCACCTGTAGAGAAAGCACTTTCAAAGCGGTGCAGATCAGCCTGTGCATTGGTATATGCAGCTTGAGCATTCGCCACGTTTACATTCAGTTTATCGCCCTCAATGATCGCCAAAGTCTGTCCGGCGCTCACATGAGAACCTTCATCAACCAATACTTTCACTACCCTGCCGGCAGTTTCAGCCGAAACGGTTACTTCCTGTTTCGGAGAAAATGTTCCGTTAGCCGTATAGCGTAAATCCATGGAAGATACTTTTGCTGTATCGATACGCACTGCAATAGCCACATTTTTCTTTGCTACCTCTGCAGTTTCGGCCTCATTTTTCTTTTTATTTTTATTTAACACAAAAAATATTCCTGCTAAACCAGCAGCAATAATAAGTAAGGTAATAATTCCGCGTTTCATATTGTATTAGTCAATTATTCTCTAATTAGTGATTTTAATTCGCCGTTCGCCTTAATAATCTGTACTTCGGCTACTTTATAGTTCAACAAACTCGTATTTAGATTATTTTCTGCATCAGCTAGTGCTTTTTCAGCGTCAAGTAATTCTGTTAAAGTTGCTAAACCATTGTTAAAATTGTTTTTTGTATCATCTAGAACACCTTTAGCCAATTTAACATTCCGGCGATTATTGTCGATCGTCAGCAAACTGATCTTGATCTGTGATTTGGCATTTTCTTTCGCTAGATTTAGACCAAGTTTGGTATCTTCAAGATCAACCTGCGCTTGTCTAATCTGAATATCCGCCTGGTTGATTCTTGCTCTTGTTGTTCCTCCTGTGAAGATTGGCACCGAAAGATTCAAACCTATGCTCGAGGTCTTTGGCCAGCTAAAATCACCACCAATTGGAAACCCTTTACCAAATCCATTAAAACCAAAATCTCCACCTAAGGATAATTTAGGGTATAGATCAGCAACTTTCGATTTCTTATTCAGTTCGTAAAGTTCAATTTGCTTCTTCATCAACTGCACCTCGGTCCTACTTTCAACATTATCCGATTCCACGGCCAATGCTGCATTGATATCAAAAGTCTCTTCAGATAATTCAATATCTTCCTCGATCGGCTTCCCGATTGCGAATTTCAATGCATTTTCTTTGATCTGTACGGCGTTGGTTGTTTGTTGTTTCTGTGCCTCCAGGTTATTCACATTGACCACCAAGCGATCTAAATCTATTTTTTTTGCAAGCCCAGCTTTCACAAGTCCTTCCGTCACATCTTTCGTTTTTGTGGTACTTTGCAAGTTATTTTCTATCGTTTGCAGTTTCAGATGTTCTTGGTAGATATCATAGTAAGCATTTGCTACTTTTTCGATCACCTGTTCATCTGTTAACTGTGCATTTATTTGGTAAAACTCTTTTGTTGTTTTAGCAGCCTTCAAGCCTGTAAAGATGGATTGATTAAAAAGCTGTTGATTAAGGGAAATGGCCGCTGTTGAATTCCAGGGTTGTCCCATTTTAATCTTTTGAGTCTGACCACCGGCTTCCAATACCATTTCTGGAATTAACACATTGTATTTTAAGGAACCATTTGCTGTAATTTGTGGCAACGCGCTACCCCTAACCTCATCAATCTGGTATTGCGAGTTTTCGAGATCTAACTTTGCCTTTTTAGCTTCCTTTTTGTTCTGCAAAGCAAATTTAATCGCATCACTTAAGCTCAATTGTTGCTGTGCATGACTCTGGAAAACCATCGTACCTAATAAAAGGCTGGCTAGTATTCTGATTGTTTTCATTC
>RCUH01001789.1_pt1 | contig 14650 bp, 29 predicted proteins | sample 2166191 | NCBI WGS metagenome assembly RCUH01 (sample SAMN09932848, study PRJNA488358) | compost metagenome | feature: garden; material: soil; isolation source: compost soil in an enriched community after 214 h of incubation | place: Germany: Experimental Botanical Garden Goettingen | collected...
GTCGTCACTACCACAACCCCCCTAGGGCGCCCTGTCGCTAGAAAATAAACGCGCGTCTAGCCGCGCAACCCACCGCGCCGGAAGAACCTATGGGGGCCCATCCCCTCGTCCGAGACCGCCAGCCACCCCCTCCATAGCCCAGCAGGGACCCACCCGTATCGGTAGGATGGAAGAGGTAGGCTCAACCGCTTGCGCCTGCTCTAGCGCCTTGTGCGCGGCCTCTCTTCAGCCAAGTCGCCCAACATCAACCCAAGCATCGTCGCGGCGATCTGCACGTAGGATTGAGCAAGCAGGCTGCATCCCGTGATCTCGCGGACTGCTAAGCCGACTGACACACCGAAGAACACGGCGGGGTTGAAGAAATACTTGAGCATCGACATCACTCGCCCTTGCCCTTCACGTTGATTTTGACGTCAGGCCGACTGCAGAAGGCCCAGACGATACCCAGCCCAACCGCAAGCCAGAACAGCCCCCAGCCGTCCACGTGGAGTTGATACGACACGCCCTCGGCCAACGTGAGCGCCTTAACCTCGATCAGCTTCATCGCCACTCTCCCAACAAAAAACCCGGCCGAAGCCGGGGCGAAGTCGTTATCGCAGCGCTATCGTTGGCCGGCCTGCCAAGTCCCACAGCCCATAGGCATGCTCAGAAACAGAGCCACCCTTGGCGGCAACTTCAATCGTGAAGTTCTTCACGAATTCGAACGTAAGATCCGGGACAGCGGGCGTGAGGTATCGAATGGCCTCTTTGACTTCCTCATAGCCGAACGTCGTCATGGCTGCGATCGATTGAATCTGCTCGTTCGTCATCCCGTCCCCCTTCATTAGCATCCGCAGGGCATTATACCCCCGAATAACCGGGCGCCGGTGCCGCCCCGGCCCACCGCTCCTACAGCCATCGCCCGGGCCCCTCCTGCACGTCCAGGAGGGAGCAATCAAAGTGAAGGGGCCGCCCCACCACAGAGCGGCCCCACCGGCCCGACGATTCGACCGGCTCCCGCTCAGGCTTTCGAGACCTGGCGCGGTACACCCCAGAGCATCTGGGGCTATTGGGCGAGGCCCCCGTTCTGCCCGGGGCGCTGCGTGTCGAAGCCGCAGCGGGACTGACCGCCTCGCATAGAGTGTGACGACGAGAGTTGCCGCCCTCGCCGTCGGTTTCCCCCATTGCCGGGAGATTAATCCATTGCCACGCCCATAGTGGCCGTGCCCTTGGCCTTGGAGCGCGTGTAGTACTTGACGCTCACGCCCGCGCCGTCCGGGATGGCTTTCCCTACGCGTCTGAGAGCGGAGAGCAAGAGGTCTCGCTCAGCCTGGAAGAACGAAGGCTGGGGCGAGGACTTCACTGCCGTCCGGACCTTGCCTCCTTCGCTCACCTCGAGGAGCCCCCAGTTGGCGGGCAACTCCTCGGGCTTGATCACTCCCCTGGCTGCCAGGAAGTAGCGATAGGTGCCCATGCCGTGCTCGGGGCTCTGGCGAAAGACCTTCTTGCGATCAGCCAGGAAGTCCGCACGTGAGGCCTTGCACTCGACCAGGTAGCTCGCGTGGCTATACCAGCCGATGGCATCGGGGCACTCCATCGTGACGGAGACGGATACCATCTCCGTGATCACCACCGAGCACTTCGACCACAGCCACTCGGCCGCAAGCTCGACTAGTTCCGCATGAGTCATACCGCCCTCACCCGCCCCGACCCGTTGCACCTCATGCAGGAGCTGCGCGAGACGCGACCGGTAGAGCAATTGGGGCAGGGTTTGGTGTAGAGGGGCGTCGGTTGAGCACTCATGGCATCCTCCGGAGAAACGACGAAGCCGCCCCCCGAAGGAAGCGGCTTGCAATTCGCGACTTTGTCTCTACCTTGCAGAATACGGCAGAAAATCGGCCAAATCAAGTAAACTATTATTAATTGACTGGTTTTCACGACACCTTACGGTAGTCATCCGTGATCGGGACGTTTTCTCCGACCAGTAGGGATCCTAGCAATTCAACCCCGCTCCAGAAGTGCCGACGTAGTGTTCTTTCGCTGAGTTCGTGAAGCAAAGCGGTTTCCGCCAAGGTTTTCTCCGAACGCTTCGCCTCATGCTCTTGAACTACCTCGATCGCCCTCACGAGCTTGGCCATTCTCGGGTTATCCCGCATATACGCGAGGGTTTTGTGAAAGAGAGCGGGGGAAGTACCGTTGAGCTGATCGAAAAGGGCGGGTGACTCTCTCAGTCGCCCCGCCCCATCGGTCTCTATGTAGCGCCCGCCGTCTCGCGTTGTCATGTGCATCTGTGCGTACTCGCCCCGCACCTTGCTGGTCCAGTACCTCCCCTCGGGAAGCAGGTAGACCACATAATGGGCGAGGGTGCCGTCTTCCTTGTAGCTGCGCTGTCGCTTCATGGTCCCTCCTTGCGCTCTGCCTCTTTCGCCTTCACTATCTCGGTGACCTGGCTCCGCAGATCCGGGTCCCGGCACTCGCGGCAATACCGGGCGCTGTGGTGCTCGCCTGCGATCGAGACGCCACAGAACCCGCAACACCTTCCGTCGCTGGCCGCGTCCTGGGTCCGTGCTGCCAGCCACTCCGCCATGCGCTCCCTCAGCGTGGGTCCCTCGTCTGGAGACGGGGGCGGTGGGTGCTCGATGAGGAAGGCGTCGATTTGCTCTAGGAGGGTCATGTAGCGGGGCTTGCTGTCGCTCATGCGCCCTCCTTCCCCGGGCAAACCGGACTCAGGTATTGCTCCGGGTGGTATCCCGCCCCCTCGGCGCCGCACACTCGGCACTCCCACAGGCTCTCGCCAACCTTGCGCCACTTGTGCTTGCGCGGTCGCTGCCTGGTTGCGATCCGAATTGTCTTGACGGAGACCGGCTTGTCCTCCGGGATCTGGATCGGCCCCCGGTATATCGCCTCGGTCCCGTCGCTCAGGACGAGGATGACGATCTGATTCCCTGCGCTCATCCCCTCACCCCCTCTTCCACGTGCTGCCCCGCCGTGTCCACCCGGGCAATGCTCGCCTCAGCCGAGAAGCCCTCGGGGTAGCGACGGCGGAGCTTGTCGATGTTCCGCTCCAAGGCTTCCTCAAGAGGGACGCCGAGCCTATCGCAAAGGCCCTCAAGCCACCACATCACGCAGCCGATCCGCTCAAGTAAGGCGTCACGGTCAAGGGGGTGCTTGTGACCGTAGGCCTTCTTGAGCATCTCCCCGACCTTGCCAGCGTCGATGACGACGAACTCGGCAAACTCGCCGTCGCACAGAGCCTCGGGATTCACCTCACAGCGAGCCGCGTAGCCCAGGTGAAGCGATTCAGAGAGACGCAGGCCAAGGCGTGAGCAAATCGCCGCCGCGTACCAAGCCACGTCACCCACCTCTTTGATGACCTCGTCTCGCTGGGGCTGGCCGTCGAAGAATAGGGTGAATAGCTCCGATGCCTCGCCCATCAGGCCAAGCCCATATATCGTCATCTGCATCTCATGCGGCAAGTCGCTATTCAGCGTCCGCGCCGCCAGTCGTCGGTATTCGTTCAGGTCCATTCCTACGCTCCCCTCTTCACCGGCACGATCCGCCATTCGCTCTCGCACCTCACGCACTTCACCTCGATCCATCCCTCGGCCTGCGCCACGTCGCGCCCCGCCCGGAGGATCCGGATGGGCCTGATCGCCTTGCACTTGGGGCAGCCGGCATTGCTCAGGCTCAGGGCCTTGCGCTGGGTCTCCAACCTCTTTGCTCGCATCGTCCTCTCCTAAAGCCAGGCGGGCCTGCAATCGCTGCGGCCCGCCTCGGGTTCGTCATTCACTTTTGCTTGGCCTTCCTGGGCTTACGGCGGCCTCTGGTAACTCTTCCAGCCTGATCGTCACGCTGTACTCCTTGGCCTTCACCCACCGGAAGTACAGGATCTCCTTGACCTGGGCATCGTCCCCGATCAGGCAACCGGGACTCATCGCCAGGCGCTCTTCAAGGGTGGTGACCGCCTCAAGCGCCCGCTGCGCTCGAACGTCTCCCCGTCCCCTCGACGGGCCCCGGATCTTGACGCCGATCGCCACCGGGGCCAGGGTTGGGGCAGGAGCAAAAACGGCCAGGGCGTCCCTGACCGTCTGCTTCCATCGTTGGTATTCACGAGGCATAAAGACCGCGCCTCGCCCTGCCTGTGGCCGCTTCTTCGGCATCAGCTTGCACGGGATTGTGTACTCCATTCCCTCACTCCCTCAAGCTCCCGGCAGGCTGCTTCGGTGAGCCGCCGGTAGTGCTCCCGCTCCTCTTCCACCCCCCCCCGCAACTCCTGGATCTCACCGGCCAGGCCCTCCAGCAGCTCCGCGATCCGCAGGGAATCCCAGGCGATGAAAGGTACGATCCCGGTCTCGTGCCGGGCGCGAATGTCGGCGGCGAGGCTCAGGGCCTGGGCGGCCTTGGGGCTGTTGGTCATGTCGTCTCCTTCCTGCGATCTTCCGGCTTGTGTGGCACGCCGCAAAAGTTGATACGGTCGTAGATTTCCTCAACTTCCGCGTCGGTCACGTCGTGCACCCGGACAATGCCGACGCCGATCGACGCGAAACGCCGCTGAACTGCGAGAGGAAGCTCACTGAATCGATAGCCGCGGTACGGGAAGCCATCGTTGAAGTACTCGAGGATGGCCGAGACCCGCTGCTTCCCGTCTACGATCTCCATCCAGGCGTTGTCTGACGTGATCTCGTGCTCGCGCACGTAGACCGCTGGGATACCGAGGCCAGTCCAGAGGGAGTCGATAAGCCTCACCTTTTGCTCGAGCGACCAGACCAATCCTCGCTGGTAAGGGGCGTCGAAGTTGAGGTCGCCGCCGTTGGAGTAGCTGCGCCAGCTACCTACGGGGATGTTGCTCGTCGTGAAGGAGTAGCGCTTGAGGGTTTCGAAAGGATGGTCCATCACGCCCCTCCGTCCCTCTTGCAATCCGCTCGCAAGCACTTTAGGCATTGGCAGCTCCCGCGCGCCTCCGGCCCCACCGGCTCCCCGCAGTCCTCGCAGGGCGTGGCGTCGAGTGCTCGGATGATGGCCTCCGCATGGCCCCGTCGCCGCGGGATGGTGTCGTGTCGGGCGATTGCGCGTTCGGTGTCCCACGCCCGACACCAGGCGCGAATGTCGTCTTTGGTCATGGCTCGTCTCCCTGGCTCTCATGGCCAAGCAAAAGGCCCGCCGAAGCGAGCCCTACGTCTGATGATCGATTTGCGTCACCCGCGGCGCGAAGTAGCGGGGTCGCTGCTTTCCCGGCACCTCGACCAGGTAGCGGGCTACGGCGCTCCGCCTCCCCAGCTTCCCCGGGCGGTCGCAGTATTCGTGCAAGTCTCCACCCGAAGGCACCATCGCCTTGATGACGCCAGTCTTAGCTCCCTTGCGGTGGCTCCACGTCACCTCATCGCCCCGTTGGTGCTTGGCCTCGAAGAGGGGGATTTGCTCCATCCCTGGGGGCAGGGGGGGGGACGGGGTTTTGCTTGCCTGGAACTCGGCCTTGGACGGGCTCATGATCTCCTCGTTCACGCTGTCTCTCCTCTCTCTGCTTGATGATCTGGGCCTCGAAGGCGCTGTAGACCCGCGAGTCCAGGGCGTTTTGCATGGCTACCGCCAGGTCTCGCCCGGCGTAGGTGGGGTTGATCTTGGGGTCGGTGGACCGCAGCAAGGCGAGGCGGTCAGCTTCCCAGCCGCTCCGCATCGGCACGAAGAACATGGGGCTGTTGCGTGGGTCAGGCCTCATCGTCCTCTCCGATCTCCAGCATCACCTGGACGCCGCCAGGAGGCTGATCATCAAAAAGCCCCGCTTGCTCGGGGCTCGGGGTGTCGTCTTGATGGGCGGCGGCTTGGGCTTGGTAGCGGGGCACAACCTCGCCGCCGTGCCAAACCGGCTGTAACAACGGGTCGTGAAACGTCGTCGTGGGGCCGAAGAAGCGCAGATTGAAGCGCCCCAGCTTTCCCCCTCGGTTCTTGGCGACCTTACTGCGGACATCCCGCCATCCGGCCTCGTCGGTCTCCAGCGGTCCCCACAGGAAAATCACCGTGTTGGAATCCTGCTCGATGGAGCCGGATTCCCGGAGATCCGAGAGCTGCGGCTCCCCGCCTCCCTGCCGTTTCTCGACCTCGCGGCTAAGCTGCGAGAGTGCGAGGATCGGGCACTTGAGCGCCTTGGCGAGGTTCTTGATGCCTCGGGAGAGGCGGCTGATCTCCTCGTTGCGGTTGGCCGATGCCCGCTTGCGGTCGTACTCCTCGGCCGTCTCGCCCAAGAGCTGGAGGTAGTCGATGACGATCAGCCCGATCTCCCCGTGCTCGGCCCTGAAGCGGCGCGATTTGCGCTCGATGATCCGCAAGCTGATGTTCGATTCGTCGTGGATGGCGAACGGCAAGCTGTCGACCATCTCCGCCGCCTCGCGGAAGCTCTCGGCCATCTCGTCCGAGATGCTGCCCGACATGACCGATCGCCCATCAGCCCCGGAAAGTCCGGAGAGGATGCGCGAGACCAGCTCATCGGAAGTCATCTCCGCCGAGAACGCCAGCACCGGCTTTCCGGAGCGGGCGACATTCGCAGCGATCCCCATGGCGAGCGCCGACTTACCGACCGAGGGCCGGGCGGCCAGCGTCACCATCTGCCCCGGAGCAAAGCCTCCCGTGAGGTCGTCAAGCGATGGGAAGCCACTCAGGATGCGATTCGGGGCGGCATCACCCGCCCAGTAGGCCTGACGCGCCGCCTCCATCTCGGCGACGACGCGTCGGGCCACGTCCCCGATTTTGTGGTACTCGGCGCCCGTCCGGCGGTCTGCGAGCTTCGTCGCCTCTCCGGCCGCCCAGTCGAGCGGATCGTCAAGGTCTTGCGCGAAGCCGCGCTCCACCATCCGAGCCCCCAGGGTGATAAGTTCCCTCTGGGAAGCTTTCTTGCGGACGATCTTGGCGTAATACTCGGCGTGCGCGGCGTGAGGGACGCCGGATGCCAGGTCCATCACATAGCCGTAGCCTCCGCAGGCGTCGAGTAGCTCTTGCTCGCGGAGGATGCTTGTGACTCCCAGGAGGTCCGGGGCGTAGTCTCCACGCTGGGCTCGCAGGATGGCCCGGTAGATGTCTTGGTGAGCCTTTTGGTAGAAGTCCTCGGGAGCCAGCAGCTCTGAGACGCGCTCGGCCGCTTCCCGGGAGACCAAGCAGGAACCCAAGACGCCTTGCTCGGATTCCAGGTCCTGCGGGGGGATGCGATCGACCAAGCCCAGCTCGGCCGACAAGTCACGTTCACGCGGCTCCACGACTACCTCCAGTCGGCGGCGGTTTCAGTTCGGCTAGGCGAGCTTCGAGGGCTTCGAGGGAGGAGTCCCGGAGGAAGGCTTCGGCGGCCTGACGCGCCATCCCGGATCGCACCAAGAGCGGGGCGAGCTGGCGGGACAGGCGATCCCGGACGATCTGCGGATCGACGGGAGGCGGGGCCGTGTCGCCGGGCGGCGGGGCGCAAGAGCCCTGATCCCCTGGGCTGGCCAGGTCAACTCCGTCCACGAGGGCGGAGCCGATCACCCCGGCCATGTACCGGGAGCGAGACGTGGCCTTGGCGGTCATGGCCTTCTCCCAGGCAACCAGGAGCCAATCCACGCGCATCGTGCTCGGCATGGCGTGCCAGGCCTCGAAGGCTCGATCACCGTGGGAGACGCCCAGAGCCTTCTCGATACGGAAGACGAACTCCCGGAGGGAGGGGACGTGACCCTTGAGGGCTTCGAGTAGCCGGCGGTTGTCCTCCAACTCGAGCCCGATGACGGCTTCCTCCTCCTTGAGTCCCGGCAGGGACGAGGGGGGTAAGGGGGGAGAAGGGTTGGTAGGTACATGGTTGGTTGGTTTACCGGAGCCGTCACGCGGATTAGCTTCGGACTCGTTACGGATTTCCAATTCCTGTCCGGTGGACGTCCGATGGACAGCTTTCGGATTCGCTTTGGATTCCTTTTTGCCATCCTTCGGATTGCTGCGGGACGCCGCCTTTCTATCCGCATCCTGTCGCCGCTTTTCCAAGAGCTTGCCGATGTACTTCTCCCAGTCGTGGACGCGGTATCCGTCATCGACTGGATCCCACCATCCAGCCGCCACCATGGCCTCAGCGAACACGGCAGGCGAACCGTCCCAGCCAGCCCCCCGCGCCGCTGCGCCGATCCGCTTTTCCTGGATGAAGCCGTCGATCGCGAACTCCATTGCCCAGATCCAACCCATCCCGAGCATGCCCACGGCGGTAGGGCGGCTGACATCAAGTTCATCCATGAACACGTCTGTTTTGGGGTGCCGTGGGAGCTCTTGGTGAAATTCAATCCAAGCCATCAGGAGCCAAGCCTTTCCGCGAGTTCAAGGAAGCCATGTTGCCGGGTTGTGTGACGTCGAAGGGCTCCATGGCCTCCTCCTTTCCGAGAGAGGGGCCACCCGAAGGCGGCCCGTGGGGGTGTTACTCGTCGTCGTCCATCCTCAGAGCCTGTGTCACCGCGCTATGGATCAGGCTCCCGATGGTGCCGCCGCTCATCAGGTCAGCGACGATGCCTTGCGTGGTCTGGATCATCTGGATCGCCATCAAAGTTTCCTGGTTGATGGTGCGGGCTTGGCTCGTGTCCAGGTCGATTTTGCTTTCGACGTCGCCGTCCTTGTAGAAGGTGAAGGTCAGGGTTCCGAGGGGTTTCTTCTCTTGTTCTTGGCTCATGGCTTCCTCAACAAAAAAGCGCCGAAGCGCTCGGGGTGTTATGCGATTCCAGCTCCGTCGAAGTCGGGGAAGTCTCCGGACCCGTCGCAGGGGCCACAGGGCTGGGCTTCGAGTTCCGGCTCCTGGTACTCGTTGTAGCCGACTAGAACGGCCTCGTAGCCGTCGCCGTGGCAGGTGGGGCAGTCCTTCATCCTTCCGCCCTCCACGCAAACGGCACCAACTCAGGCAGCACCCAGAGATGCCGCATGCGAGCCACGTTCACCAGGTCACGCGCCCGAGGGTAGACCTCGACGGCATCCCGGTCGCCGTAGCCGCAGCACGCCTTGATGGCCTGCAAGTCGTCCCAGGGGATACGATCGGCCCAGTGCCTTCCCACGCGCTCGACGCTGTTCACGGTCAAGCGGATGATGCCGTCCCTCTCCTCGTAGGCCTGGACGAGGTATCCTTCGCCGATCCAGGCCTTGAAGGGGATGGTCGTGACGCCGGGGACGAAGGCGGGCCAGCGCTCGCGAGGGATCTCGCTCAGGACGAATACGCTCATCTCTCTCCCCCTTCCACGGCCGCCAGGAAGGCCTTGCAGATGGCAAGCGGGGCGGTGGATGCCTCCCCGTTGAACCTTCCGCCACGCAAGAACCCATTGCCTTGTACTTTGGCCACAGCCACCCACGGCTCTCCAGCTCGCAGCGGCGCATAGATGCTCATGTGAAACCGCTCGACCAGAGGCAGCGCGGCGTCCATGCTGGTGGAGAATCGAGGGACTTCGGTCCGGCCGTCGATGCCTGGCGCCTTGCCGTAAACACCCATCGCGCATTTGCTGAAGTCAGACCATCCGCGCTTCTCAGCAATCAGGGCGTCCAGATCGCGCCCGGCCTTGATCTCTTCGCTCACGACTAGCCTCCTTCCTTGGCTTCCGGCAATCCCTGAAGTGCGGCAAAAAGGTCGGACGAAACCACGATCGTCCCTGCCGGTAGGCTGGGCATTTCGATCACCCTTGTGACATCGGGAATCGGCGTCAGGATTGGACTACTCACGACTGGCCTCCATTCACGGCGATCTTCGCTTCGCATCCCAGGTGGGCGGCCTCCCCAGTCTCCGGGTTGTGGAGAGCCGCCCAATTCAAGGGGACGGGCTGCCGGCAGACCTTGCAGATAGGCTCGTGCATCATCGCCCTTCCTTCCTGGCGTCGAGTTCCGCGAGGGCCGCCTCTAACTTGTCAGAGGGGATTCCCCGGGCGATCTCCGCCACCCTCTCCAGCGCCGCCACCCGCTCCTCCCGCTCGCACAGGGCCTGGGGCGGGGTGAGGGTGAGCAATTCGTCACGCAGGCCTTGCCAACACACGCTCCAGCAAGGGGAAGCGCATGAGCAATTGCGCGGGATTCGGCTTACCCCTTCCCGCAGCCGCGTGATCAGCGCATCCTTCCCCGCCTCGCGCTCCTTCGCGACGCTGAGTTCATCGGCGAGCTTGGCATTGTCGGCTACGATCTCCGCCTCGCGCTCCTGCTGCTGGCGGAGAGCTTCGGGGGCGGTGAGGCAGATAGCTTGCTTAGCGGTTTTCACCCAACAGCTGCAGTAAGCCGGGTGATTCCCAGGGCAGGAGTCTTCGTGCTCACCTTTCGCAACTGCGTGTGTAAGTGCCCGCCCCCTGGCATCAGCGAGGGCGATGGTCGCCTGAACAATATCAAGTCGCCCGCCAACCCGGCATCCTTCAGCCTTGTGAGGGGAGTCAGGGTCAACAGGAATCCCCATGTCATCCAAGCGCTTGTGAACATACGCTTTGAACTTCGCCAGCGCATCCCGCTCCCCCTCAGCCCGATCCTTGGCGGCAATGGCTTCGTCACGCTCTGCCTCCCTAAACCCATAGGCGACAGCCATCCCGTTAACCTGCTGAGCGTGGTAATCCCTGGACTTTTTTACCGTCTCCAGGTCAAGCTCAGCCCGCTCGGCCCGCTGGGTCAGGGCGTCCGCGGTGGCGAGGAGGCGGGGGACGAGGGAGCGGGCGGCGTTATTCTGCTGCAACCGCTTGTCGGCCTTGCACCCGCTCCGGTGGGAAAGCTCGGCATAGTCCTTGAAGCCATCGGGATCCGGCTCGATCCACCTAGCCCCACAGTGAGCGCAAGGCTCGGGGTATTTCGGGTCTTCCGCCGTCTCGGCGAATAACTCCCTCGCCTCGGCCAGCTCCTCCAGCGTCAGGGGTGTGTTCTCGGTGCTCATGCCGCCCCCTTTCCCTTGCAGCGGTGGATCGTGTGGGCCGTGGGGTCGTAGCTCAGACTCAGATTGTGGCGGTCCTGCTCGGGGATGCTGTCAGGCTCGACAGGAAGCCAGTTCATCAGGCCCCGAGCCCAGATGATCGCCATGCCGCAGTATCGGCAGTTTTTCATGTTCGTTCGCATCTCGACCTCCTAGAAGCCAAGGACTTCTTGAACGACCGCCGGCGGAGCCTCGACGGCCGCAGGGACCTCCACTGAGGGCGCCAGGAAGGCGAAGGCCTCGAGGTACTCGCGCCGCAGGGCCTGCAAGAGCTTGAGCGTCATTCGGACGTCAGCGAGCGCATCGTGCGCGCCGTCGGTTTCGATGCCGTAGAGGGCGCAGAGGTTCGTCAGCTTCGTGCCCTTGGTGTACTTGCTGAGCCCCTTGGCGTTGAGGTAAATCTGGCGAGCGTCAAGGGGTTCGGGCTTCCGAGCGATCCGGATGCCGGTGGAGTCCTCCATCGCGGCCAGGAAGCGCAGGTCAAAGTCGACATTGAAGCCGGCGACGTAGGGTATGCCCGCGAGCGCCGCGCCTTCCCTCAGCGTGGCCATGACCTCTTGCTGAGTAGGTGCGGCCATGAGTTGGCTCATGGACTTCTTGTGAACGGCCATCGCCTCGGCGCTGGCGTTCTGGGGGCGGATCGGGCGGATGAGGCTTTCGAAGGCTTCGACCTCTTGAAGGTCTGGAGTGACAAGCAGGGCCGCGACCTGGATGGCGTCATGGAAGCCGGGCTTGAAGCCGGTGGTTTCGAGGTCGAAAAGAAAGATATTGGGCTGCATCGTGTCATGTCCTTTCCAAGAGCAAGGGCGCCGTGTGGCGCCCTGCGGTGTTGCTATGCGATTCCTTTGCGGCGATTAGAACGGTATCTCGTCGGCATCGTATCCATTGGACTGATAGCCGCTATCTTCCTGCCTCGGCTTGGCGGCTCCGCCGGTGAAGCTCCACTCCGCGAACCTCACAGTCAGGAACACACCGCCTTCCTTCCCCTTGCTCGTCTCCAGGCGACCGGTGAAAAAGACCGAATCGCCCTTCGAGAGCTTGTTGGCTGCGGCCTCGCCCTTGGCGCCCCAAACCTCGACGTAGTAGATGTCGCTGTTGGGGTACTGCTGGCCCTCAGGCTTCCGGCCACTGTGGTTGACGGCGACTCGCATCGTGGTTTTGGTCGATCCGTTGCTGCCAACGGACTTGAAGTCAGGGTCGGCGATCAGACGACCGATCCCGGTGATTTGGGCATGCATTAGGCGGCCTCCTTCTTGGTCAGGTATTCGATCAACTCGGTGAGCTGCTCGGCGTTGAGATTGGCCGAGGCATCGGGGTAGCCACGATTCAGGCACCAGGCCTTGATCGCCTCGGGGTCATGGCCGTCGCGCTTGATTATCTCGCCCAGGTGCTTGAGAAGCTCGGCGGTCTCATCCGCCTTGACCGTCCCGTTTGGCTTCGGGCCTTGTGCCGTCGGTTGCTGGGCCTTGGCGTTCTGCTTCGGTGCTTGCTGCGTGGGCTGGGTTTTCTGAGGCTGGGTCTCCCGCCCATGGCCCGCCTCGCCATCGTCATCCTCGGGGGCGATGCCGACCATGGCCATCAAGGAGTAGCGGCGCAGGTAGGTGATAACCGAACCGATCGACTGAGGGCCGTCATCGCGGGCCGTGGCCGATGCCGGCGTTTCGATGAACTCGCCCGACGTGTGGAGAAGCAAGGTCTTCGCCGTCACCCGCTTGCCGTCCGCTTCGGGGAGCTGGATCACTGCCAGGCCATTCTTGGTCAGCGGCTCTCGGCAGGCATCCCATACCGAAGCCAGGTCGGCGTATTTCGACTTGTGGTGCGGGTTGTTGGAGTCCTTCTTGGCTCCGGCCATAACCGCCTGAGCCTTCACCAAGGCCTCCGTGAGCTTCGCCAGGGATGGGGAGCGGGTGGCGTGGCCGGTATGAATCGCTGTGGTCTCTTCGCTCATGGTCCTCTCCTATAATTCTCGCTACTTGAACCCGCGCCCAATGCGCCAGTAGATGACGATGGACGGATCTTCTCGGATGGTCAGGGCGGTGGTGCATTCTGCGCAAAGCTCGGGGCCCGACCAGCCCGTCAAGAACGGAGAGCGTGGCGGGATCGGGCCATGCACCTTGCACTCGCTTCCCTGTCCAATCTCGACTCCATCCAGGGCGAACGCCGCGTCGATTTGGGCTTGAAGCTCAGCGAACAGGCGTCGGTCTTGCTCCTCGGTGAAGTCCGACTTCCACCCCGCAGGGCCCGTGCTTCCGCACGAGAGGCATGATTCGTTAAGGTTCCGGTTGATGACCGTACCGTGATTCGGGCAATAGAAATACCCTTGCTGACGCCGCTCTTCCGAGAGAGGATGCGAGTCGATAATTCCCTTCAGCTCGCCGGGCTCGAGGGGCAAGCTCTTGCGAGTCCACAGGTGCCGGATGTCTGGGATGTTGTCCTTACTCCACCCGTTGTTGACGACCGGGGTCCAAGGGGACCGAGGCGCCATGTTGGCCTCTGCTTGAGCCTTGGCCTTAGCTATGTCGGCGATCCTCTGATCCCACCTCAGCCTCTCTTGCTCGGGGTCGTAAGGGACGCCTTGGCGCTGGGCTATTGCGGCCTCGATCGCTATCAGCGCTTCCAGGTACTCTCCACCATGGCCCAGCTCGTCGATATCCCGATCGACCATGCGCTTGTAATCGCCGCGCAGCTTGACGAGATAGTCGAGATAAGGGGCTTCATCCTCTTGAATGCCAGCCTTTCGACCCTGAAACCCCTCAAGGCTCCTGTCGATGCTGCGAACGCCTGTTCACCATCCAGCGCCGTACCGATCGAAGGTGTCACGTGCCATCACCCCACCCCCGTCTGTGCTATACTCACGTACAGACGCCAAACACCATGGCTCTTGACCATCAACCCGGCCGCCAAGCAAAGGTTGATGGTCCTTTTCATGCGCTTCGTCATGCGCCCTTTCCCTCCTCGAAAATCTGCAACTGGCCCTCGGCCTCTCGCCTCTCGCGGGCCGCCATCGCCGCTGCGTGCTTCTTTTCGCAACCAGGACCCATGCCGCTGGGCGTTGGGCTCTTGAGTCGCCGCCCGCAGCTCGTGCAGCCGCCAGGCCGAATCTTCCTCCGTCGCATCAGACCCCACCTCCCCTCACCCAAAGGCAGGTCGAGCAATACCGGCCATAGGTCCCGTGCCCGCAGGTCAGGCAGGGCAGAGGGCCACTTTCTTTACTGTGCCTTGGCATCTTGCCTCCTCTACTCAAGCCCAAGCTCGGCTAACTCATCCTGGAGCTGCTTCGCGTCCTCACGACTCAGCGTGAAAGCCAGGCTCACTTCCCCCAAGAAGTAATCCTTCAGCATCTCCTTGGGGATGAAGATCTCCACCTCCCTGAGGTCCGCGTAGGCATTGATCTGCTTGGCCATCCGTCTCTCCTCTCTACGCCGTCACCGGCTCATCAACCGATTCGCCCGTCTCCGTGAGCGTCCCGAGGGCCACCGTGCCGGACTCCAAGCGCTCGCACTCGATCACCTGCTCTTCCGGACGCGGCAGGCGCCAGGAGATGAGGCCGGCGAAGATGCGGAGGCGGGCGGAGAGGGCGCGCTGGCAGCGGATCGAGAAGCCAGCCTTGATGCCCCAGCCAGCCTTGATGCCCGAGCCAGCCTTGATGCCCGAGCCAGCCTTGATGCCCGAGCCAGCCTCGATGCCCTCGCCAGCCTCGATGCCCCAGCCAGCCTTGATGCCCGAGCCAGCCTTGATGCCCGAGCCAGCCTCGATGCCCGA
>RCUH01001794.1_pt1 | contig 14608 bp, 10 predicted proteins | sample 2166191 | NCBI WGS metagenome assembly RCUH01 (sample SAMN09932848, study PRJNA488358) | compost metagenome | feature: garden; material: soil; isolation source: compost soil in an enriched community after 214 h of incubation | place: Germany: Experimental Botanical Garden Goettingen | collected...
ATGTATGCCTGCGCCGTACCAGAGGGCGTATGTTTACTCGAGTTTACAGATCGGAAAATGCTCGAAACAGAGTTCAAAAATCTTGCGAAAGCGCTCAATGGAACGATAGTACAGGGCGATAATCCCCATTTTCCCTTGCTAGAAAGGGAACTTCAAGCTTATTTCGAAGGTCGATTAAAAGAATTTACAGTGCCACTGTTTACACCAGGTTCGGATTTTCAAAATACGGTATGGCGGACGTTGAGAGAAATCCCATATGGGCAAACAAGGTCGTATAAACAGCAAGCACTTCATATCGGAAAACCCGAAGCGCTACGGGCTGTCGCAAATGCCAATGGAATGAATAGGATTTCCATTTTGGTGCCATGCCATAGGGTGATCGGTGCCGATGGCAGCCTAACCGGCTACGGCGGCGGTATCTGGCGAAAAAAATGGTTGCTGGATCTAGAAAAGCAGCAACACTAATTCCTGTATTTCCCAATTTATTAACATCCATTCTATTTCCATGAGTACGACTATTAATAAGTGGTATGCACTTCTTATTGTGCTTACTGCACCTTTACTGTATGTTATTGATATATTTATCATCAATATTGCCATACCAACAATCAAAAGTAGCCTGCATGCATCTGATGGTGAAATACAGCTTGTTATCGCATCCTATTTATTGGGTAGTGCATGTTTTCTGATCATTGGTGGGCGAGCGGGAGACTTTCTAGGCAAAAAGAAAGTTTTCTTTTGGGGGATGTTGGCCTTTACAATAACCTCTTGCATCTGTGGACTAAGTCAAACAGCAGCACAGCTAAATATTGCCCGTTTTTTTCAAGGTGTGAGTTCCGCTTTTATGGTTACCCAATCAATTTCTCTGATTCAATTGTTGTTTATAGATACGAAAGAAAGAGCTGTTGCTATTGGATGGTATGGTATAACCTTGAGTATTGCGGCTATAATCGGACAGGTATTGGGAGGATATCTGGCCCAAACTTATTTCTTTGTTGAAGGTTGGCGTTTGATATTTTTTATTAATCTTCCTGTTGGAATCCTTTCGCTTTTGGCGATCCATAGGTATTTGACAGAAACGGTGAAAACTGTGAAGGGTAGATTTGATTACCAAGGTGCTTTTGTGCTAACAATCGGACTAGCCTGCCTAATCTATGCATTGACAGAGGGACGGGAAAATAGCTTTCCTTGGTGGTTTTATGTGTTGTTTATCCTGTCACTTGTATTCTTGATCTTGTTTGTTTTTATTCAGCAAAAGAAACGATTAAATGAACAGTATCCACTGATTGATCTTTCACTGTTCAAAATAAAGGATTTTAGAATTGGCTTATTTGCTGTATTATTCCACTTTATGCTTCATACTGGATATTTATTGATAATCGCTGTGTATTTACAAAGTGGATTAGGGATAACGGCATTAACATGTGGTTTGTATTTTATTCCACATGCGATTTCCTTTATGTTGTCTTCTCAAATTGCTTCGAGGTTACTTCCGAGGTTTGGCAAGGCAGTTTTACAATTGGGATTAGCCATCATATTGCTTTCGTTTTTAATACAGATTTTCTTTTTCACAGCGCAGGACAAGCCGTTCATGTCGATGCTTTTTTTAGCACTCTATGGTCTTGGAAATGGCTTTGTATTACCCTTTCTCTTAAATGTTGTTTTAAATAATATCCATGAAAAAGATGCAGGTGCTGCTTCAGGAGTATTTTCAACATTTCAGCAAACAGCTTCGGCTTTGGGAATCAGCGTTATTGGTGGTATTTTTTATACAGTATTGGACACAGGGCGCTATCTTGCGAACTATCTGTTCGCTTTACAGTCCGGGCTAACAGTATGTATCGTCTTCTTAATAGGGGTGTGGCTAATGTTATGCCTATTACCGAATGCGCAAAGGACATAACATTTCTTAGTTGATCCACAGGGCGGGAAATACCCTCAGGTAATAACTCTTGTCAAGCCAATTCTTTATGCATACTAGTAATGATTTAATCCTCTTTTGAACATCAATTCGTAGGACTGATGTTCAAAAGTAAGATTAGCTTTTCATATTCATTCTTTCTTCCTGAAGATCGAGTATGCGAAGATGTTTTCTGATAATTTCTTCATCCAACAAAAGCTCTTCACGATTTTTATTGATCAACCACATTCTCTGAGTTTCTAGGATGTCGATATAGATTTTTCGGTATTCAGCGTAGTTAATGATGATTTCCGAGCTGGTCAATTGGTTTTCATATTTCTGCAACTGATCCTTCAATGTCGGAAAGCTGTCTACTTTGTCAGCGTAATCTTTACGAATTTTCTCTACAGCCACTTGAGCAAGTTTGTTTTGGATTTCGTAATCAATTTCCTTTTCTGTCCGGACAAAATCTCGATCTATTGGCGGAAATTTCTTTAATAGAAAAGGGAGCGTAAGTCCCTGTACAAGCAACGTTAACAGAATAGCGACAAATGTGATAAAAAGGATCAGATTTCTTTGTGGGAAAGGAGCTCCATTCTCTAAAGTTAGGGGGATTGAAAGTGCCGCAGCCAAGGAAACTACGCCCCGCATTCCGGTCCAACCAATGATCATTGGCGTTTTCCAGCCTGGAGACTGTGCATCTGCAACAGTGATAAAGTTCCGCATCACTAAAGTGGTAATTACTGCCGCATAGCCCGCTAAAATTCGTACAACAACGAGCACTGCAGTAACTGCAACTCCATAACCAATTGCGGTGTAAATATCAGTATCCCCTAAACCGTTCACAATTTCGGGTAAATCCAAACCAATGAGCATAAAAACAATCCCGTTTAGCAAAAAGCAAAAACTTTCCCAGACTGTTACCGTGCGTATTCTGGATGCGCTACTCAAAAAATCGTGACTGCGGTAGGAGAGAAACAACCCACCACTTACCACTGCCAAAACTCCGGAAGCATGAAGCTCCTCCGCCGCCAGATACATTGAGAACGGCGCAATGAAAGTCAGCAATATATCTGTGTTTGGATCGGTTGGTAGGATTTTGTGCATTTTCAAGAAAATATACGCAAGTGTAAGTCCGATACCTACGCCACCGATGCACATCCAGATAAAGCTGCCAGCGGCCTCGTACCATACAAATTGTCCCGTTGCGGCGGCAATCATTGCAAATCGGAAAATAATCAGCGAAGAAGCGTCATTCAGCAAGCTTTCGCCTTCGAGAATTGAAGCCAGTCTTTTCGGTACTTTTACAAATTTTAGAATTGCACCTGCGCTTACTGCGTCAGGGGGAGAAACTATTCCGCCCAATAAAAATCCCAAGGCTAAAGAGAATCCGGGAATAAAATAGTTTGCAAAAACTGCAACCGATAATGCAGTGAAAAATACAACGACGAAAGCAAAACTAAAGATAATCCTGCGCCAGCGCCAGAGTTCTTTCCAGGAAGTTGACCAAGCGGCTTCATACAATAATGGTGGTAAAAAAATAATAAATATTAATTCAGGTTCGACTTTTATAGGCGGTACTCCCGGAATAAAGCTTATTAAAAGTCCCGCCAACACAAGCAAAACAGGATATGCAACCTGAATTTTTTTTGCCAGCATGATGAGCATGGTAATCAACAGAACCAAAAAGAGATAGAATGCGAAATTTTCTAACATGTATTCGTTTTAGATACATAAATATATATTAAATTTTTAAAAACATTTAAAGCCCATTTAAAATTTAGACCGAAATAAAAGCTGTGGAACTTTCCGCGCTATAGTTAGATAATATTCGTTTGTAGACTCTTGACTACCATGGCATAAAAATGACGCTGATCAGTCAGAAAACACTAAAAAGTTGGTGCCGTTGTTTTTAAGTCAGAATTCAGGAAGTCATCGATCATCGGAACTAACCAATCCATGCGGTACATCATACCAATATGTGTTGTCCCGGGTAGGATGGCCAGACGAGATTTATATAATCCATGTATATCACCCATTTTTCCACCACCCAAGGCACGAAATAATGCTAATGCATGTTCATACTGTATGCCATCGGCATCACCAATAGCCATAAATAGGGGCGCTTTTATTTTGTTTGCCTCTTTGGACCAGTCGTAAGGTTCCAGGTCAATGCTAATTACCTTCTTTACAAATTCGGGGAAATGTTTTGGATCATTGCCAAGACTGTCGTATTGCTTCTCAATGGGTGAACCTTTAAATATATCCGCAGTTATCGATGAGTAAGATGCTTCCACATCGGGCCACCATCCATCATGTGCGTAACTGCCAGACAGAACGATAAGTCTCCGCACCTGTTCGGGATGCCGTATGGCCATCTGAAAAGCCACACCACCGCCCATACTATAGCCCAAAATGTCGGCACTATCTATTTGAAGATGTTTCAATAGGCCAGATACATCATCTGCCATACCCTCATAACTAATTTTTCGCGCAATGTCTCTGGTACGTCCGTGTCCCTGCATTTCCGCAACAATTACTTTTCGCCCCTTAAACATTGGGATGGCATGAGACCAGTTTAATGGAATCGTCATGTAGGATCCGTGAAGTAATACTAGAGGTTTACCTTCACCATAAACTTCATAATACATTTTTAACCTATTTACATCAACATAACCGGCTTCTGATGGTGTAGCTGTTTTAGCAACTGATGAATTTTCTGGCGAGCCTGTTCGGTTGTTTGTCTGTTGTTGACAGGATATCAATAACGCAAAAACTAGCATTATTATTAGCCCTAATGTCTTTTTTGTTTTCATATTTGTCTTATTGTTAAAATATTATAAACAAATCTATTTGTTTTTTATATTGGGCTTAGGTTGGATATCCGACAAATTCAAGGGGGAAAAACGACAAAAGGACACTGGAAACAAGTTTGATCTTTTTTGTCTATGAAACCTATCAATTCAAATATCGGCGAAAAATAGCAAGATATAGACAAGGCATAGGCCTCATTGTTTTAGTGTCCTTAACACTATTACTTTTTAGTGGATATTTTATGGAGTTTGCATTTTAAAATTCGGAGAAATTGAAAAAACAGACATACTTTGTGCACGCATTTTTTTCATTATTTTAGTGAAAAAAGTGGAACATCGAACGTTCCAGTATATTTAGAGGCAGTTAGAATAATCGGTCAACCATGGGAAATACCGTTGCGGAAATGCTAGAAATGTATGGACTTAGTACAGCTGAGAGCTTGATCGATAGCTTGGGTGCTACTTGGAATGAAAACGAAATTAGGGAATATTGCTGGCAGGTACTGAGAACTTTTCCTGATCTAAAAAAGGAAAACTGGTCAACAGGAATAGAAGGCGGTGATTATATCTATAGTTTATCTGGTCATTATGTGTTTATTACAGATGATATTTGGAGTTTCAATCTGATTGCCGAGAGACCTGTGCTGGAGTTATTGGTCGAACAAATGATTGGCTTAAATAAAACAAAGCATAATGATATTTAACATTGATAGCTGGGGCCACGGATCCTTGTCATATCGTTCGATTCTGAACACTCGGTGTTCGATTATGATCAATCTTTGATCATTAATATATTGTAGTGTCTTGTTTAACAGTAGTATACTGTTTTGGCAAGCGAGTTGATAACGAAGTTAATCGAGAAAATTGTGGAAAAGATGAAGCGGAAATCATCCGCTTTTTTGCAACAAAAACCGAAAAAAGCGACATGAATTATATTATTCGGAGTCTAAAACTTAACATCTTATGAAGATCATAAAATCTTTGCCTATTGCCCTTATTTTTGGACTAATGGTTTCAACAGCTAGCGCGCAAACCGAAAGTCGGCTCCAAAAGGAAATTTCCAGTGTTGAATCAGGGTTGATACCACCTGTCCGCTTTGTGGGGGAGCGATCTTGGGATATTGCCTCACGCATGAAGTTTTATAATATTCCTGGTGTGAGTATAGCAGTTATCAAAGATTCTAAGGTCATCTGGACTAAGACCTACGGTGTTGTAGATTTTGAATCCAAGGCTCCAGTTACCGCTAAGACATTGTTTCAGGTTGCTTCGATGAGCAAGCCTGTCAGTGCTTACGCTGCGCTAAAGGAGGTAGAACTTGGCAAATTAACTTTAGATACGGATGTAAATTCATTTCTAACCTCATGGAAAGTCCCCGAAAACGAATGGACCGAAAAGGAAAAAGTCAGCCTCAAGAATATAGTCAGCCATACTGCTGGTTTTACAGTAAGTGGATTTCCGGGATATAAGGTAACAGATCCTATTCCCTCGGCAGTAGAGGTATTGAATGGAGGTAAACCCGCCAACACCCCTGCGGTATTTGTCGATAAACTTCCTGGAGCTAATTTTCGCTATTCAGGAGGTGGATATACCGTGATGCAACAGATGCTTATGGATATCGAGAGGAAAGATTACACAAGCATTATGGATGAGAAAGTGCTATTGCCATTGGGAATGAAGAATAGCACTTTTGCGCAACCACTTCCAGCTGCACAAGCAGAGTATGCCGCCACAGCCTATTCCGCAGATGGAAAGCCTGTTGAAGGACGATATCATGTTTATCCGGAGCAGGCTGCAGCGGGATTGTGGTCTACAGCTGAAGATTACGCCAAGTTTGTGATCGATATTCAACATACGTTGGCAGGCAAAAGCAGTACAGTTATTTCCAAAAAGACAGCAGAAGAATTTACCAGCCCTTTCATTGAATCCTTTATCGGTCTAGGGCTATTTATTGAAAACTATGCCGGAGCAGTTTACTTTTGTCATGGTGGCTGGAATGAAGGTTTTAGTTCTTATTCTATTGGGAGCAAGACTAGTGGAGACGGGGTTGTCGTATTGACAAATACCAACAAACCTCTATTTATTAACGAACTCGTTCGAGCTGTCGCTTTAACCTATCAATGGCCCAATTACATTGCTCCAGCTAATAAAATTTTACCGTCAACCTCACAAGAGTTAAGTTCCTATATCGGACGTTATCGTGCTGATAAATATGGATTAATCAAAGTCTATAAAGAAAATAATAAACTGATGGCCATACAAAATCTAGACACGCCTGTCGAACTGATTAAAGTGGGGGTAGATACATTTGCTATGCATGACTGGGATTTTAAAATGGCTTTTGTAAAAGATAAAGCCACAGGTAAGGGGGAGCTTGTTCAGGTTTTGCGTGATAAAACAATCCATGCCAGAAATCCAAAACTTAATGAGGACGATATTATTCCGCTGGAGCTGATTTTAGGAGGTCATTTTGAACGGGGAGTAAAAGCTTATCAACGTGCACAACAAGAGGATAGTGGGCATCGGTTGCTTTCAGAAGGTTTTCTGAATGGCACAGGCTATGAGCTCCTTTCCCAAAAGAAATTGACTCAAGCGATCGATATTTTTAGGGTAAATACGATTTTATACCCGAAGAGCGAAAACGTATATGATAGCCTGGCAGAAGCTTATCTCAAAGCGGGCAAAAGAGACAAAGCAAAGCAGAACTACATAAAGTTGCTTGAAATCAATCCTAAAAACGAAAAAGTAAGTAAGATTTTAGAAACCTTATAATAAAAGTGTAATCAACCAATTTTTTGCTAATTTGCACACATGTCAATGCAAGCAAATACCTATCAATTATTTTCCAAAGAGATTCTATCGATCTGGAAGAGCCAGGATGTGTCTTATATTAAGGTAGAAGAGTTGTCTACCATCGAGGGGATTACCTTTTTTGAGCTGATACCTGATTCTGAGCTTTTGGATGGGGGAGAACTAGATACGCTTTATGCGATAGATTCGGAGGATGTCGATGATATGCTATTATTCAGTAAAAATGTTAAGTTTGTTGTCCACAATATTTATTTGGAAGAAGATTAAGCGGATTGGACGTATCTATAACCCATATGTCAATGTTTTTCTATTTTTTGTAGCATGGAAGGTATGTTTTACGTATTATGTAAATAACACATGATGAATATAGCGTATATTCGAGGGAAATTACTGCATGATGAATGAAATATTTGCGCAATGTATTCCGTATAATAACCTGTTCCGGGGACGAATTGGAGGTAACCCGCCATTAGCGATAGAACAATTGGTGCCCAAGGAATATAAATTCTATGCTACTTTAATCCATCCTGAGAAAAATGATACCATGATCTCTATTTTAATACATGGAGATTTTGATACCTTAATTGATAATAACATTTACCCTTCAGTTGCTATTCAGGTAATTGAACATGCCTATTCGGAAGAGGGTGCCAATGAGGATTCTTGTTTGTTCCAACTCGGTAAACACTCGATTAGTGAATACAGGGATAAGCAGATTGGTGATTTTCTGTTTGTAAAAGCTGGTGGATTACCGCGGTTGATTCAGTATAGTAAATTTTACTATGAACAACTTGAAAAGGATGGATATACCTTTTTTCTGCAAATTGAAGAAGAGGGATATTTAGAGCTTTCGGAATATGTTTTTGCATATGGGTCTCTCTACCTTTATAAACACAGTTCCACAGGTCGGATAATACCTGGATTCTGGCAATTTTCATAAACATTTATTGCAGCTATTAAATTAAAGTAATAGAACAAAAGTAGAATGAATCAATTATCAGACCTTTTAAAAGAATCTTTATCTTCATGCACAGTATTCGATTTCTTTCGAATCTGATTGGGCGCTATGCCACATTGCTTTTTGAATGCGACGGAAAAGGACGAGGGCGATGAATACCCCGCTTTGAAGGCAATCTCTTTAATGGATAGATCAGTTGTTTTTAAGAGGGAGATTGCTTCCTGAATATGTACTTTTGTTGCAAATTGGAAGAGCCCCATACCAGATATTTCCTTAAAACCCTTTTTCAATTTGTATTCATTGACGCCAAATTTGATAGCCTGATGACTTGTTTTCCATAGACTTGGGGGCATCCTACAAAAAAATAACTATCACATTACCTATTGGTCAACAATGTGACCAACCGTTATAATTACGTCGGTTTCTATCCCGGCGCCTGGAGATATACACACTATGGATGGCGGGCAGTCAATCCGCAGGGATTTAGGTTAAACCTAGCCTATAAGTTCTAATGCGTGCCGTTACACAGTAAAAATTATTTGCCACATATTTTACTGGGGGGTGTCCAAAAAATCGGGCGCCCCTATTTTTATGCAATTTTTCTCGTTTCCCGCGACTAGCTCATGTTGATTATTTCAGGCCAAGCGGATCATAAGAAAAATCGCCGCTAAGTTAAAGCGTGTACATATGGACAATTATGTTCCAACCATAAATGGTATTTGTAATAAGCGATTTATCTGCGATTTCATGTTGATCAACAAGGTAGATCTGTCAAAAAAGAGAGATAACCGTTACAAAAGGCCAATTAGCAATTTATATTTTTTGGGATAATTATTTTGGAAATGTATCGTATTTGTTGAAAGTCATTAGAGTCGATTTACCATTTTTTTTGATCACTCAGCGATCATTCGCTTGCTATTATTTAACCTATCAGTCAATAATAGGATGTTTTATTATTTATAATTAGTCTAATTAATTTCATTTATACAATTGGATGCGCTATATTCGGCTCCATAATTTTTTTTATGGGAATCAGATCTATACCTATTGCAGTAGCGATGCTTTCGCTCACAGGAGTCGCCAATGCGCAGACAGCGAGTATCTTTGGTAAAATAACGACAATTGATGGTAATCCGGCAGAGTCCGTCAATTTGACCATCAAAGGAATTAATCGACAGACGCGGACAGATAAAAGCGGGAACTACAAATTTGACCGATTGAAACCTGGAAGTTACCAGATTGTCGCCAGTTTCACAGGGCTAAATTCTATTGAAAAGGAAGTAACCGTTGAAAATAATAAACCTGTCATCCTGGATTTCGCTTTAAATGAGAACTACGCTCAACTGCAGGAGGTACTGGTATCTGCTTTCAAAGTCAACCGAACGATCAGCGCTGTAGCCAAGATGCCCTTGAGCAATATAGAGAATCCGCAGGTCTATAGTACCGTTTCGCATGAGTTATTAAAACAACAGGCAATCACAAATTTTGATGATGCCCTGATCCGCAATGTCTCGGGACTCAGCCGGACATGGGAATCCACAGGTAGATCAGGAGATGGAGGTGCATATTTTTCCTTGCGGGGTTTTGAAGCACAAAGTAATCTTGTCAATGGACTTCCTGGTTTATCCAGCGGTATCTTGGATCCGGCCGGAATAGAGGAGATTCAAGTCTTGAAAGGACCCTCCGGTACATTATTCGGTGCGAGCTTTTATGGGTATGGTGGTGTAATCAATACGATTATGAAAAGACCATATTTTGAGAATGGTGGTGAAGTTTCCTACAGCGAAGGTAGCAATAAGCTGCATCGTGCGACAGTTGATCTCAATGGTGTCCTGAATAAAAGTAAAAACCTGGCACTCCGGATCAATTCAGCTTATCATCATGAACACAGTTTTCAGGATGCTGGATTTAAAAAATCCTTTTATTTTGCACCTTCGTTGACCTATAAAGTAAATGATAGGCTTACAGTTAATCTGATGACAGAACTGTTTGATGTGAAAAGGGCTGTTGCTCCCGTTTTTTTCCATTCGGATAGGGTAGCACCACTCACATTCAAAAATATAGGAGAGCTGAACCTTGATCCCAAGCTTTCCTTTACAAGCAATGAACTGACGATCAAAAATCCGCGGACGAATATACAGGGCGAAGTACTCTATAAAATCAATGAAAAGTGGAATTTACAGACCGTGGTTTCATTTGGAAAGGTGAAGTCGAATGGAATATACACCTATATATGGGGTAATCAGGGCAATTTTTTTGACCAATACTTTCACAATGAAAATCAAAAGACGGGAACTTATGACCTGCAGCAAAATTTCAACGGTGATTTTAAATTGGCAGGCTTAAGAAACAGGCTTTTGGTTGGTGTTGACTATTTTTCAAGGGATGTCAAGGAAAATGGGTCCGGCTGGGGACTAGGACGTAGGGTAAGCCCACAGGGGGAAATAAAAGGACCATTGGGTGAAAACTCAACAGTATTAGATCCCGTTCCACTGACCAAGGATGCCATTGACAAGTTGCTGGCAGGGACACAAGCCGGAGATCCTTCCCATATCAAAAATAGCTCATTTAGTGTATATGGTTCCGATCTAGTGGATCTTACAGATAAACTCTCTGTTATGGTGAGCCTGCGGGCGGATTATTTTGACTCAAAAGGCGATGTTTCCAATAAAGACGATAATTATAACCAATGGGCACTTTCTCCAAAATTTGGAATTGTCTACCAGATCGTAAAAGATAGAGTCTCGATATTTGCTAATTATATGAACGCTTTCTATAATGTCGCACCGAGCATAACCTATGACGACAATAATGTAAAAACAGGTGTACAGTCATTTAAGCCCGAGCGGGCCAACCAATGGGAATTTGGCGCCAAAGCAAATCTGATCAAAGATAGACTATGGACCACATTAGCATTGTACGACATTACAGTTGCAAATAGAGTGTACAGTACACCAACAGGATCTATACAAGGGGGGAAGGTTGAAAGCAAGGGCTTTGATTTTGATATTGAAGCATTGCCTTACCAGGGAGTTTCGGTAAAAGCTGGCTTTAGCTATAATGATATCCAGATAATTGCCGGGAATGGAAATGACTTCTATAATGAAAAAGGAAGAGCTCCCGGAGGACAAGGCCCGGGTACTTTGGCAAACCTTTGGGGAAGTTATCAGATTCAGCACGGGAAGCTGCGGAATCTCGGCTTTGGAATCGGAGGTAACTATGGCGGAAAATATAAGGTAGTAGACAATAGTGTGACGGGTGTATTTGAACTTCCGAGTTATGCGCTTTTAAATGGAAGTATCTTTTATTCTTTTCATAAATTCCGCGTAAACTTTAATATGAACAATATCAACAATAAACAATACTATATTGGTTACTGGTCTGTTAATCCACAACAAAAAAGAAATTTTGTGGCAACGGTTTCCTACAAACTGTAATTTAAGATTTTACCAAATTGGAGTAGATTTAACTGAAATCTTTCAAAGGCTCCCCAAAACGGCAGATCACTACTGATTTGCCGTTTTTGTTTCTATATATAGGGGATTTTACTTCCCATGTTACATTATCAAAAGGCCAAGCTACTTTAAGATCTGCTCTCTGTACCTGATTCCCTATGCACCCACTGTGTCCATATTTGATGAAGGCTTTTTCCGAATTCAGTCAGTTCGTAATCAACCCATACATGCATGGTATTATTTTGTGCTCTAGATGATAAGCTTGTTCAGTTCAAGGAACCAGTTTCCCTCCCTATGAATTAGCCAGAATTATTTTTCGGATGGCATTTAATATTGCTCAAAACCTGTATCCCAGTGACAATGCGGTACGGAGCCCCGCAAAGGGGGCCTTGGTTGTTATGGTGACACCTTCGGCACTGACTTCTTTTTTCAGATTTAGTACATCGATGTCAAAACTTTCCAATTGTTTTTGAACCTCCCGTTGTTCCTCTGCACTAAGCTGCATTTTTCCCTCAAATGTACCTTTGTTGAATCCATAATTTGGACCGATAATCCGCCAGTCTAAATAGATCGCATCACCGAGGCGCCATTGGTTACCGATCGCCACTCCGACAGTAAGAGCATTCAAAGAGCCTGAAATAGGAACCTCTTTTTGATAGTCTGACTTATCGACCGAAAGTATGGTGGAAAGGTGGTAGTTCGAATACTTGATAAATGGCGCGACATAAAATCCTTTAAGCGCTTCTTTATTTCGGAGGTAAAATCGCAACTCTGGTGTAAACGAAAAAGCCGCAAGTTTTGCCTCGCCAAGAATATTATAAGTATCATCGACACCGGATTCCCATATCGACCGGAATGGAAGACCAGATTTGGGACGGAAGCTAAGCGTTCCGTTCAGTGATATATGCTCATGAATGGTTTTTTCATATTCAAATGCAAGGTTACCAACTGAGAGAGGCAGTAGATTCAATTTAATTAAATTGGATGTTTTCTGTGCCTTTAGTCCGGTAATTGCTAATAATCCAATAAACAATGTTGTCAAGTAGTGCAGATGCATAGTTGATGTCGTAAAATAAAATGCCTAATATATCGGAATAGGTGATATCATCCAATGCTATTATACAATTTGGGAAATTCTTTTTTATTCATGGAAACGTTGTTTTACAAGGAATTATTTTATCTCCATGGAAAAATAAAAAAGGATGACCAGCTGGCTGAGCCAATAAACTCCCCGACAACTATATGGTAGCAATTTAAAAAGATGAGCGGGATACAGATTGATCAGCGGTTAAATATTGTTTTTGTATCTATACATTTTAAAATTTCTTTAAAGTGTGTAATAGTTAATTTTCGGTAATCTAGATGATTTTTTGTTAACTATTGTAGTTCCAGTGTTTTAAAGTTATAGTGTTTATTGTGCACTATAACGTTTTCGGTAATTACGCAATCGTTTGATGAAATTTCTTAAAACTTTTCCGCCTATATTGCTACTGATTTTAAACCGCTAAATTTCTTGATATAGAAATTTAAAGATATGATGAAAATAGGTAACGGATATAAAAATCCGGGATGGGATTCTTGCGAATTAAATAATTAATACAATTCATAAACTTAATTTAAAAACCAATGAGAAAGAACATCTTTTATGTTATTGCATTTTGCTTTATTGCTGCATTTTCATCCTGCAAAAGGGACGGTGGTTGGATGATTCCTGTTCCTACTGACCCACAACCCCTGGAACTGGCCATTGCAGACAGCGTGCAAACCTTCAAAATTACACCATCGGCATCCACAGAGGTGGATCGGCTACAATTCAGAGCAAATCACAACGATATGCAGGCTACGGGATTTTATGTCGCTCCCAATAGCACAATTACGCTGAACGTAAAAATCAATTCCGGTACCACTGTTGCCCGTCTGGCAATTGGTACGCCTTTTCGAGATAATATTCGACCTGTTAGACAGTATTTTAATCTTCAGGCTGGAACGCAGACCTTCACGGCCGATCAGTATGGAGGTTTGGTGTATGTGATCTATACCGCCAACAATTACAGTACAACAGGAGAAATTGAAGTGACCTTTGGAGATGGCTTCATTCCTGTTCCGTATTTTCAGAAGGGGAAAACTACGCATACACAATGGTTGGCTACATTAGACTCCCTAAAAAATATAGCCCCTGATGTCATGTTCTCCTCTGACCGTACGATTATGGTCGCCAATATGGATGAGGCTCTTTTATATCAAAACGAAGATCAGCAGCTCATTGTTGACCGACTTGATTCTATCATCGGCTTCTCAAATCATATTAGCGGATTGAGTGGGGCAAGCGGCATACATGCAATCCCCTACAACAAACATTTGATTACCGTAAGAGACTCTTCTGCTGGCGGATACATGGCCGCTGGTATTTCCATCTATTTTACAGAATCTTTATCATATAGAATGCTACAACCTAAATACCTCTCCAATACAAACGGCTGGGGAATCTGGCATGAGGTGGGCCACACTTATCAGCAAAAAGCCTGGACCTGGGGTAATCTTATCGAAACAACAGTCAATGTCTATTCATTGGCCAGTGAAAGGGGATTTGGTATTCCTGTGAGCCGTATTACCGCAAATAATTCTTGGCCAAAATTGGATACTTACTTTCAAAAAAATATAGCAGACCGTAACT
>RCUH01001796.1_pt1 | contig 14602 bp, 12 predicted proteins | sample 2166191 | NCBI WGS metagenome assembly RCUH01 (sample SAMN09932848, study PRJNA488358) | compost metagenome | feature: garden; material: soil; isolation source: compost soil in an enriched community after 214 h of incubation | place: Germany: Experimental Botanical Garden Goettingen | collected...
GCCGCGCTGTGGCGGCTTCTCGGCTTGGCGGTGAAGTATCAAGGGCGGGTCAAGGAAGCGACCGAAATCCAGACGATGCTCGCCACAACCATGCCGGGCGACCTGTCCGCACGCTTTGACCTTGCCGAGACACTCTTGCTGCAAGGCGATTTCGAGCGGGGCTGGACAGAATACCGATGGCGGTACAGCCTTGCCCACACTGCCGCCCTGGATCGCAAGGTCCAGCGGCCACGCTGGAGCGGGGGCCGCATCGCTGGCCGCACGCTGCTCATTCATGACGAACAGGGTTACGGCGACACGCTGCAGTTCATACGCCTGGTCAGCGCGGCCCGGGCCCGCAGCGGCGCGCGCGTCGTGCTGGAAGTGCATTCCGACCTGCTGCCGATCGCCCGACGCCTTGTGGGCTCGGACGCCTTCCCGCGCGGCCAGGTCCCGCCGCCGTTCGACGAGCACTGCGAATTGATGTCCCTGCCCATGGCGATTGGCCTGCGCATGGCCGACCTGCCCGGCCAAGTCGGCTACCTGTCGGCCGACGAAAGCCGCGTGGCGAAATGGCGGCAGCGGCTTGCCGGCTTGCCGCGGCCTTGGGTGGCACTGGCCTGGGCCGGCAGACCCACGCATTCCAACGATGCCAACCGGTCTCTCGCCTTGGCAGACATGGCGCCGTTGGCCTTGCCCGGGATAACGTATCTCGCCATCCAGAAAGGGCCGGCGGCATCCCAGGCCGCCGCACCCCCACCCGGCATGAACATCGTGCCGCTGGACGCGCAGATCGCCGATTTCGAGGACACCGCCGCCATCCTGTCCCTCGCCGACCTGCTTATCTCGGTCGACTCGGCACCCGTACATCTGGCGGGTGGATTGAATCGTCCCGCATGGGTGTTGCTGCCATTTCTGCCCGACTGGCGCTGGTTGTTGCACCGGCCCGACACGCCCTGGTATCCGTCGCTGCGGCTGTTTCGCCAACCCGCGCCCGGCGATTGGAAGACAGTCCTGCACGACGTCGGCCAGGCCCTGGCAACGCACTTTCCGCGCTATCGGCCCTGAGCAGACGGACGCAGCCGGCTGCCATGCCGGCGTGCCCAGCCGTGACAAGCGAAAAATAGGCCTGAGGTTGTGATCCGGCAGAGAGGCCTGGCCTCTCTGCCCGTCCAGTGCCCAGGAATGCCGATATCAGTTGCCGGAAGGCAATGAAAGCTTGAAGCCGTCCTTGGCCAGGCTTTCCCGGATGTACTGGAACCGCTCGTATTCAGACAACGTCAGCGGTCCGTCATAGCCTTCGCTCTGCATCTTGCGAGGCGGGTAATCGATGTAAGTCTTCATCAGCGGGGCGACGGCATCGTTGATCATGACCATCGTCCAGGTCCGCTCCGTGACGTTGCTCATGAAGATGTCATAGCGCTCCTGCGGATCGGCCCAAAGGTCGAATACCTGCGGCACGGTCGCGACATAGGACTGCGGTCCCTTCCAGCCCAGGTTCGTATCCACCGCCAGCCCGCCGGTCACCGCGCCATCGTCACCACGCAGATTGAACACCGCCTTGTAATTGGCGACGCGCACCGCGCCGGGCGACAGCTCGTTCTCGGTGAAGTAGAACCAGGACTTGCGATCGCACTTTCCGGCGCCGAAGAAAACAGGCGACATGTCGTAGCTGTCGAAGATGATCGGCTTGTTTTCCCGATCATTCGTGGGCAGCTTCACGCCTGCGATCGCGGCAAACGTCGCCATCAGGTCCAGGCCACCGACCAGGCTGTGGTCCTTGGACCCGGCCGCGATCTTGCCCGGCATCCATGCGATTGCCGGCACCCGGTTGCCGCCTTCGCGCACAGTGCCCTTGGTGCCGCGCAGCGGCGTGTAGCCCGCATCGGGGTAGACGTCCTGCCAGGCGCCGTTGTCCGTCGTGTAGAACACCAGGGTGTTCTTGTCCAGGCCCAGCTCGCGGATCTTGTCCATGATGCGGCCGATGCGTGCGTCCAGCTCCACGACCGAATCCGCATACTTGCTCTTGGACATGGACTTGTGGATGTAGTCCGGATCCGGCATGTTGGGCTGGTGCACCTTCATGAAGTTGATGCTCATGAAGAACGGCTGCTCGGACTTCGCGTTGCGGTCAAGGTAGTCGAGCGACGCCTTTTCCACGTAGCGGTCAAAGAACGGAATGCCCACGACGCCTTCACGGCCGTTCACAATCGGCGTATCGACATACTGGCCGTTGATCTTGAATTCCTCGCGCGGCTTTTCACCCGCGTTGCCGGACAGCGCGCCCTTCGTGACCCGCTGGAACATTTCCCGCACGTCGGCGGGCATGTCTGGGAACCACGTGGGATCGGCGTAGGTGTAGGCATTCAGGTGATAAAGGCCGGCGTACTTCATTTCGTCGTAGCCCTGGGCATTGGGCAGCGCATAGTCCGCTTCGCCCAGGTGCCATTTGCCCGTGAAGAACGTCTTGTAGCCGGCCGTCTTCAGCACCGAGCCAAGTGTCCATTCCGCAGCGGGCAAGCCGCCGCCCTGGCCTTGGAAAGCCACGGTCGTCATGCCGCTGCGGTTTGGAATGCGGCCGGTCTGCATTGCGGCACGGCCGGGAGTGCAGCTTGGTTGCGCGTAAAACGAAAAAAAGGTCATGCCTTCGCTCGACAGCCGGTCGATATTGGGTGTGGGCATGCCGCGCCCGATGCCTCCGCCATATGGGCCGAGGTCGCCCAGGCCGGTGTCGTCGGACACTAGCAGGATGATGTTGGGTTTGCGCTGGTCCTGCGCGGCAGCCGGTGCGCAGATTGCCGCGCCAGCCAGGAAAAGAACCGCGGCACCGCAAGTGAGAGTTCGTTTAGTCGCCATCTTCAACTCCGCTGTGTGAGAGTTAAATCAACCGCACGAACCTGCAAACCGTGCGGTTCACATTGGCCTACGTACTGGGGGTAACTCAAGCCCGTGAGGACGTGGCGTCCGAGGACTCGATCGGAAGTAATGTTCATCGCCCACCTGATCATGTCAATGGAAATTTACGACGCTCAAGAACTTTTTCGCGCGCCTGGTTCGCGCAGACCAGAGCATCCGCACTGGCGGTCAAGCAGGCTGTACAGGATGACCAACGTCGTTGATTCGTTGCGGACGTATGGCGGTTTGCAGGCGGCGCGAGGCTGGGCGAAAGTCATTGCGTGCGCGGCGCCGGGCGCCCCGCGAAATGACGCGGCATGCACACCCCGTGCAGTTGCACTAGCGCAGTTGCGTTTTGCCCGGTTGCCACATCCGTGCTTATATTCTCCAACCCGTCGCAGCGCGGCACTTTGCGAGGCGCTCCCGGGGGGCCGCGCTCAAACTCCATAACGCAGCCAACTGAAATGGGCTCGTGCTGAGATCATCAGCGCTCTACAACCTTAGTTGCCGAGACATTGCAGTTTCAATGCCGCGACGGAGATATCCGTGAAAAAGCAGACCAAGATGGGATTGGTGGTGGCGGCGATGCTGGCTGCGTCTGGCGCCGTCGGCGCCTACGTCGCGGTAACGGCGGCGCCCGAGCGCGCGCCCACCATCAAGCTCGGGGACGGCAAAGAAGGGCCAATGGGAATGGCCTGGATACCCGGCGACGAATTTCTCATGGGCAACGACCATCAGATGTCGCAACCCAACGAGCGACCGGCGCACAAGGTGCGCGTCAGTGGATTCTGGATGGACGTGCACGACGTCACGAACGCGCAGTTCCGACGCTTTGTCGAGGCGACCGGCTACGTCACGACGGCCGAGCGGAAGCCGCGCTGGGAAGACTTGCGCGCACAGCTTCCGCCCGGCACGCAGCGTCCCGACGACAGCGCGCTGCAGGCGGGAGCCATGGTGTTCGTCGGCACGGAAGCCGAGGTCTCGCTGCGCGACTATTCGCGCTGGTGGCGCTTCGTGCCCGGCGCCGACTGGCGGCATCCGGCGGGGGCCGGAAGCAATATCGACGGCAAGGAAGAACATCCCGTCGTCCAGGTGTCGTACGAAGACGCCCAGGCGTACGCCAAGTGGGCCGGCAAGCGGCTGCCGACCGAGGCTGAGTGGGAGTTCGCCGCACGCGGCGGGCTGGCGCAGGCCACCTATAGCTGGGGCAACGAACTGCTGCCGCAGGGCAAACCCATGGCGAACATCTGGGATACCCGGCAGCCGCAGCCGTTTCCGGTCGTCAAGGACGAAAAGGTGCAGGTCGGCACCACGCCGGTGGGTAGCTTTCCTCCCAACGGATATGGTTTGTACGACATGGCCGGAAACGTCTGGCAGTGGGCGTCCGACTGGTACCGCGCGGACGCCTTCAAGGTTCAGGCGCAATATCGCCAGACGCCGCAGGATCCCGCGGGCCCGGCCGACAGCTTCGACCCCGACGACGGCGGCACGCCCGTGTCGGCGCCCAAACGCGTGACCCGGGGCGGGTCCTTTCTGTGCAGCGACACCTACTGCATCAGCTACCGCGCCAGCGCGCGGCGCGGCACGGATCCGCTCAATCCCATGTCGCATATCGGCTTTCGGACGGTGATGACGCCGCAGCAATGGAAGGCGGCGCAGGCCATGCAGGGCAGCGTTGCCAGTCGCTGAACACGCGCTGCATCGTAGCGGTGCATAGGCCGGCGGTCTGGTGGAACCCGCGCGCCATGGGCGTACAAGGAGAGCGTCATGCAGCCTTCAATCGAAAACCCAGCCGTGCGGCGCTGGTTCGCGTGGGTCTGGCTTTGCGTCGTATTCCTGCTGGCCGGATGTGCCGCGTCCGACCACCAGAAGCATCTGGAGCTTGCTACGTGGGCCGACGGGCCTTCCCGCACCGCCATCGTCGCATTCGTGAAAACCGTCACTGACCCCGCCAGCCCGGACTTCGTGCCGGCCGAGGATCGCATTGCCGTTTTCGATAACGACGGCACGCTGTGGAGCGAGAAGCCGATCTACTTCCAGGTGATGTTCTCCATGGACCAAGTGCACGCGCTGGCGCCATCGCACCCCGACTGGTACGCCCGGCAGCCCTTCATGGCGGTGCTGCAGGGCGACACCGCAGCCGTCGCTGCGTCCGGCGAACGCGGCCTCATGGAGATCGTGTTCGCGACCAACACCGGCATGACTGTGGACCAGTACACGCAGCGCGTTGACCACTGGCTGGAAACCGCACGCCATCCGCGCACCAAGCTGCCCTACAACAGCATGACATATGTGCCGATGCGGGAATTGCTGGATTACCTGCGTGCCAACGGTTTCAGGACCTACATCGTGTCGGGCGGCGAAACGGAGTTCATGCGCGCGTGGACGCAAAAGGCCTATGGCATTCCGCCGGAGCAGGTCATTGGCACCGCGTTCGGCACCCAGTTCGAAGCCAACGGCGGCACATATCAGCTCATGCGCCTTCCCAAGCTGGACTTCAACGATGATGGTCCCGGCAAACCGGTAGCCATCCAGCGTCACATCGGCAAGCGCCCGATCATGGCGTTTGGCAACTCCGACGGCGACCTGCAGATGCTGCAGTGGACCGCGGCCGGCCCCGGCAAGCGCTTCAGCGGCATCGTCCACCACACCGACGCCAAACGCGAATGGGCCTACGACAGGAATTCGAGCGTCGGCCGTCTGGACAAGGCCTTGGACGAGGCGCGCGCCAAAGGCTGGACGGTGGTGGACATGGAGAAGGAGTGGACGCGGATCTATGCGCAGGAATGGCCCTGATGACCACGGCCAATCCAGCTTGCTCCATCATTGATGCCGTCGCGAGCAGGCATATGCGAACGGCTGCTTCCGGCTGCGCTTCCCGGGAGGCACGACGGTCACCTGGAAGTTCGCCAAGGACGGCGAGGCGCTGGAGATCACGCCGCACGGACGGTTGACGCTGGGTTCGGCGCAGCAGGAGCTGCAGGCTGCACTGGCGGGCGCCGGTGTCGCGCATCTCTTCGAGGGTTACGTGCGCGAGCATGTCGAGCTGGGCAGCCTGGTCGAGCTGCTTGTCGACTGGAAGCAGACGCTGCCGAGCTGGTGCCTCTACTACCCGAGCCGTCGGCAGACGATATGGCGTATGTGTTGTGCGCGACCAAGTACAGCGACCTGAAGGCCAATAACAATTTCATCGAGCGGAAACTCAAGGTCGTGGCGACGACCCGTAATTTCAATACGATCTCGAAGCTGATAGCGCTGAGCTCGGCGGACTCCGCCCCGGCCGCCCTGCCCCTTTAGTCCGAGTGCGGTTGAGGCGGCGTGTCCATCGTCGAATCAACTTCGGAAACGGTCTCGCCTGGATAGGTGGCGCGCGCCGCGGCCAAGGCGGCTTCGCGGGATGGGTACATGCCCGGGTCCTCCTGAACTCCCAACAGAGCGATGCGGCGAAAGCTCCACATGTTGTCGGCGCGCTGAAAGATTTCGATGATCATGGCAGTTCCTCTTCAGGTGGATGGGCCGGCCGGGTGGCGCTTTTTCCGGGCAGCGCAGGGCTCATAGGGGTTGCGAACAGGTTGCGAATAGGCGGCGGATGGGCTGTGGGTGATCTGCTTCATTCCGCCCACTCGGTATCGCCCGTGAACACGATCGTCAACCAGCGGTCCGGGCTGTCTCCGCCCACGGCTTCGCCGATCTCGTCGCGCAGCCGGTCCCAGACCGCGATGGCGCGCGCCGGCATGTCCGGCGGCACGATGAAGTACAGCTCGATCTCGCGGGAACGGCCGACCTTGGCCACGTAGGCGCGATAGGAGGCAAAGCCATGGCGTTCGACGAAGGTTTGCGCCACCTCGTCCACGTGCTGCTTCAGATCGGGCGGCGTGACCAGGAGCATCTCCGACAGCGCCTGCCTGATGACCGACAGCGGCAAGGGGATGATCACCACGCACACCACCGCCAGCACGGCCGGGTCGATGTACGGGGAGATCCATGCCCAGCGGGTGCCCTGCACCGCGAACCCGATACAGAAGGCCACCAGCAGCGCTGCCGTGATGCTGGCCGACATGATCCAGCCTTTCAGGTCCATGTGCAGGAAGGCGGATCGGATCCGGCGATTGGCGCGCGCCTCGGCAAGCGCCATGGCCACGCAGCCGCTGAGGGTGAGCACGGCGTATATCATCGCCAGGCCGAATTCCAGTTCGCGCCCTCCCTGGAGCAGGCTGCTCACGGCGTTGATCAGCGCATAGATCGCCACGCCGCTCAGCAGGATGCCATTGAGCGCCAGCACCATGGGCTCAAGGTGCCAGAATCCCATCGTGAAACGATCGCGCAGCTTGCGCGGCAATTGGCGGGCTGTCGCGTAGGACGTGATCAGCCTGACGACCAGCAGCGTCAGCGCGCTCATGCTGGCGTCCACCAGCGAATACACGCCATCGAACACGATGGAGAAGGAACCCGAGGCCAGGCCGAAGCCAATTCCGATGGCGGCGATGCAGAGCGTGGCGGCGATGGATATCCGCAGCACTCCCTGCTCGGAACGCAGGTCGAACAATGCAGTTCGCGGGGTCATGGTCCATTTCCGTTAAGGCCTGGTCCTGACACGATAGCAAAGACGGACGTCTCGCGCGTGCGCAAGACATTCCAGCACGGCTCATGGATTAGTGCTGCCAGCTTTTGTAAACGAACTCCAGGCTGTAGCCGTCCGGATCCAGGACATTGGCGGCGTAGTAGCGCGGGTCGTAATGCAGTCTTGCACCAGGCGCGCCATTGTCGGTTGCACCGGCGGCCATCGCGGCGGCATAGGCTGCGTCCACGGCCTCGCGGCTGTCCGCGACGAAGCCCACATGGGCCGCGCCCGCGGCAACCGTGCCCAGGCGCAGCCAGAAAAACACGCGTCCCTTGGCGCCGAACCCCTTCAGATCCGGGTGCCCGGGCGGGCCGTCCTTGCCGTCGTAGTCATGCCGATCGACGATGCCCAGGGGCGCAAGCGTTTGGACGTAGAAGGCAATTGAGCGGTCAAGATCGCTGACCGAAAGAAACAGATGATCCAGCATGGTTCGTACCTCCCGAGTATTAGATGTTGTAGCCGCCCGCGACTTCGATCGACTGCGCATTGATCCAGCCGCCGTCCTCGGTGAGCAGCGACGCGATAACCCGCGCGACCTCATCGGGTTCGCCGACCCGGCCCAGCGCGGTCTGCGATGCCAGCAGGGCCTCGAATTCGGCATTCAGCCCTCCTCCGAGTTCGGTCCGGATGGCGCCGGGGGACACCGCATTGACTCGGATCTTCCGCTCCGCGAATTCCTTGGCCATATAGCGGCTCAACACTTCCAGGCCGCCCTTGAACGTGGCGTAAGGCGCAACGCCCGCCGTCGCGACGCGGGTGGTCGCGCTGGTCAGGTTCACGATGCCAGCCCCTTGCTTAAGCAGCGGCAGAAGGGCTTGAGTCAGGAAGAACGGTCCCTTCAGCAAGACGTTCATCAAGCCATCGAATTGGTCTTCAGTCACGGTTTCGATGGGCGCGTACAGCCCGTAACCCGCGTTGTTCACCAGTCCGCTTAGCTCGCTGGTGTTCCAGGTTGCGTCCAGCGCGTTGATCACTGACTCCCGAAATGCGGCAAAACCGCTGGCGTCTCCCACGTCCAGTGCAAGCGCAACGGCCTGGCCGCCTTGCGCTTGAATGCGGCGGACCACGCCAGCGGCGGCGTCGGGGTTGCTTTTATAGGTCAGGATCACGCCCAGGCCCCGCCGGGCGCATTCGATAGCGGTGCTGGCTCCGATGCCACGGCTGCCGCCGGTGATGACAATGGTGTTCATGGGTATCTCAGTTCGGTTCAGTGCCTGAACGATAGTCCGGCGGCCAGATCATGGCCCACCCGTTCTTGCCACGATCCTGCCTATTTCTGCTTTCCCTCTTGTCCGCGGCGCGTGCCTGCCGTCAAATGGCGTGATGGAAGATCAACTCAAAGAGCTTCGGGCCTTGGCTGCCCATGCACGGAACCGCAGGACGGAAACCGGCATCCCCCGGGTGGCGATGGTCCAGGGGGCCATCCCCGAACACGAGCTGGCGGCCATGTACGACCCGATGGTCAACCTAATCCTGCAGGGCAGCAAGTCAATGACGGTAGGCGCCAAGACCCTGCACTACGATCCCGCGACCTATTTCGTCATGTCCGTGGATCTTCCCGCCGCAGGTGTTGTGCGCCCGGCCGGATCCGGCGCGCCCTATCTTGCCGTGAGCCTGACGCTCGATGCGACCCTGCTGACGCGCTTATTGTCCGAGCTGCCCGATACCGCCACACCGGATGAGCACGACAACGCGTTCTCGGTCGCCGCCGTGACGCCCGAGTTGCTGGACGCATGGGTCCGGATGCTGCGCCTGATGGCGCACCCCGCCGACATTCCCGCGCTTGCGCCGGCTTATGAACGAGAGATTCTCTATCGGGTGCTGCAGGGTCCGATGGGCTGGATGCTGAAAGACATTGCAAGCCCTGACACTGCCCTGGCGCGCGTGAATCGCGCGATCCAGCGAATTCGCCGCGACTACGCGCAACCGCTGCGGTCGGAGGCGCTGGCCGCGGAGGCCGCCATGAGCGTGTCGGCGTTTCATCGCCACTTCAAGGCGGTGACGTCGCTCAGTCCACTGCAGTTCCAAAAGCAGCTACGGCTGCTTCAGGCGCGGACGTTGCTGGTGGCCGCCGGCAAGAATGTGACCACCGCGGCGCATGACGTCGGCTATGAAAGCCCGACCCAGTTCAGCCGCGAATACGCCCGGGCGTTTGGCCTGTCTCCGGCCAGGGATGCTGCCCGCATCGCGGCCAGGTTGGCGTCGGGGCCGGAAAGACGCTGACCCCGACGCCCGGCAAGCGGGCAGCTCGCCCCCACTACCTACGTACGCGGCGTCTCGGTGTCCGCCTCTTCGCGCACTTCGAGCTCGTTGCCCAGCACCTCGGCCGAATCCTCGCTGCTGGCTTCCGGTTCCAGCCGGCGGCGCGTGTGTCCGGCGGCTCGGGCGTTTTCGCCCTCGTCGGGGCGACCGGCCTGCATGGCAACGTTGGCCGGTGGCGCGTAACCGCGCTTGTCCTGGCCGAAATACACCACGGTGTGCGGATACGGCAGCTCGATGCCGGCGGCGTCGAAGTGCTTCTTCAACAGCCGGTTGTAGCCGCGCTGCACCGCCCACTGCATGCCCGGCGTGGTCTTGATCAGGATCCGGATGGTGACGCCCTTGTCGTTGACGGCCGTGACGCCGGCCACGGTGATCTCTTCCAGGATCTCCGGCCCCAGGACCGTGTCGGTCATGAGCTCGGCGAAGGCGGCGCGCAGGTGTTCGATCGCATCGTCCACGCTTTCGCGGTGGGCGATGGTGTATTCGCCCAAGTGGTACGAGAAATCGCGCATGTGATTGGCCACCACGTCCACCGACGAGAACGGCACCAGGTGATAGCCGCCGTCCAGCGTGCGGATGCCCACCGAGCGTATGGTCATCCTCTCGACCGTGCCGAACACGCCCGCGACCTGGACCACGTCGTTTTCGTTCATGCCGTTTTCAAGCTGGATGAAGACGCCGGTGATGATGTCCTGGACCAGTTTCTGCGCGCCGAAGCCAATGGCCAGGCCGACCACACCGGCGCCGGCGATCAGCGGCCCCACGTCGATGCCGATCTGCGACAGCAGCACCATCAGCGTCATCGTCACAATGACGATCAGCGCGGCGTTGCGGAACAGCGCCAGCAGGGTGCGCTCGCGCGCGCTGGGCATGCCCCGCTCTTCGCTCTGGCTCAGACGATGTTCGATGATGCTGGCGATGACGGTCCAGGCCAGCGTCGCGATCAGCAGCACGATGACGATGTTCAGCACCACCTTGATGGCCGCGCCCCCGGCATCCGACGCCAGCCAGCGCGACAGGTCGAAGGCATGCCAGGCATCCAGGATCAGCAGCACCGCGACGATGCGAACGATCCAGCCGACGACTTTCAGGGTGGCGGGGACGTAGGCGTTGACGCGCGCTTCCAGCAGCGGCAGGCGCCGCCGCAGGTCATCCGACAGCCTGATGGGCTTTGCCAGCACGGCGTTGAGCAGCAGGATCAACAGGCTGCTCACACCGATCACCAGCAGGGTCTGCGCGGTCGCCCAGGCCATGAAGGGCAGCGCGTTGGTCGGGTCGATCTGGCTTACCACCAGCAGGACGGTGAAGTAGCCAATGCCAAGCACGTGCCACACGCGCGACAGGAAATGCAGCCGCGAGCCCATGAAGGTGGGCGCACCGGCGGCGCGGCGGTCCAGGCGCTCGCGCACCGATTGGCGGTTCTGCCAGATGACGCGCACGGCGTACACGTACACCCCCAGCATGATGACCATGCTGGCCAGCCGGCCCAGCGCGGGCGACAGCGACGCCGCCATCACGGGACCGATCAGCAGCGTGCCGTAGCCCGCCGCTGCGACAACGCGCACCAGCCAGGCATTCCAGTACTTGGCCAGCTCGTCGGACATGGGCAAGAGGCGCAGATGCGGATGCCGCACGGCGAATACCGTGCGGATCAGCACCTTGACGATCTCCACGGACACGAAAGCCCGCAGGAACACGGCCGCCAGCGTATCCAGCGTGCCGCGCCCGGGCGTGCTCCACAGGGCGGCCGCGCCGCCGGCCATGGCGGCAAGCAGCACGACGCCCACGTCGATGGCCAGCGCCCCCACGATGGCCCCGGCGCGCCGGTACAGCACGCGCATGGAGGCCGGCGCGCCGCGCTTGGGCAGCGCCTGGGTTGCAGGCGGCGCGTCGGGCGTGGGCGGCACATCGGGCATGAGCGGCGCGTCGGGCTTGCAGCCCTGTTCGGCCACCCAACGGTCGATGCGCGTGTAGATCCGCATGGCGATCATCCGCAGCAGGATGAAGGCAAGAATCGTGGCGACGGCGGCCAGCGTCAGGGGCAACAAGGCATTGCCCGCCGTGCCGCTGTCCATCCGCAGGCTGCGTCCCGAAGCCAGCGCGCGCATGTCGTCCACGCCCTGGCCCATGTCGGCGGCCACGCCGGTCAGGAAGCGCTGCACGCCGTCGGCCATGCGTTCCTGCAGGCCGGGTTCGGCCGGCTGCGCGGGCGGCTGTGCCGCGCCCGGCGCACGCGACGGGGCCGGCTTGGCCCCGGACGCCTGCGCGCGCAACGCCTCCACCATGGCCTTGCGTACGTCGGGATTGTCCAGCAGATCGGCCAGCGCGGCGGGCGTCAATTCAGGGGACGCAGCCGCCGGTTCCGGCGCCAGCAGTGGAAACGCGGCCTGGGCCTGGGCATGCCAGACGAAGGACAGGCAACTCAGCATCGCCGCCAGCAGCAAGGCTGCCAGCCAGGGCCTCTCGCGTCGGCGCCGCCAGAGACTGGCGGCATGATTGCGGGGCGGGAAAGAAATGGATGCTGTCGTTGCGGGTCGAACCACTAATAAATCTCCTCTGCGATCAAGGCAAATACCGGGCGCGCGATCGCGCTCGCGGCGCCGCTCCAGTCACATGATAAAGCCCCGCCCTGACGGCCCTGCTTGTGGCGGGCCGTTGCGCGACCCTGCGCGCGCCGCCAGATGGAAATTGTTTTCGCCCAAATGGCCGCATCAAGCTCGACGCCGCAGGCAGGCCACCTGCTATTTCGCCGCGACGATCATGTGCGCCTGGATCTTGCCGGCCACCGCGCCGGTTCCATGGCGGCTGGCGATCGCCTGCGCCGCGCGGTCCGTGGCGGCCTGGAGCAGGCCGGCGTCGCGCGCCTCGATTTCGTTGCGCAGCGGCGTGCCCTGGCAATAGGCGGTGGCGGCGTCCTTGGCGCTGGCCGCGCGGCTGATTTCCTCGCGTGTCTCGATGCTGACGTCGGCGAATCCCACCTGGCTCAGGTCGTCGCGGATCCGCGCGATGTCGTGATAGCCGTGCGGCGTGCGGGCAAGGAATCGCGGCGGGTCATGCGGAAACACCGTGGCGACGGCATTGGTGACGTCGTCGGCGAAGACGTTTTCTTCGATGCGGTCCCAGACGCTGAAGACCAGGCGTCCGCCGGGCGCCAGCACGCGCCGCGCCTCGGCGTAGCCGGCCACGCGGTCGGAAAAGAACATGGCGCCGAATTGGCAGCACACGACGTCGAACGAGGCGTCATCGAACGGCAGGGCCAGCGCATCCGCCTGCCGCCATTCGATGCGGCTGTCGGGTCCCTGGCGCGCGGCCGCGTAGTCGAGCATGGGCTGGTTCAGGTCGGTCACGACGTAGCGCGCGCCGGCGCCCAGCCTGGGCGCGAGCGCCCGCGTGACCACCCCGCTGCCGGCCGCGGTTTCCAGCACCGAACGCGGCGAGAAGCCCGCGACAAGCTCCGCCATCCGGACGGCATAGGACTGGAAGATCAGCGGCACCATCAGCGTGTCGTAAATCCTGGGAATCGAGCCCGCGAACACTTGATCGATGTCGGTCATGATGCTGCTCCTTGAAAGCGCCTGCGCTTACGGTGCGATGGCCCGCCGCCTCCCGAGCAAGGCGGCGCAGGCGGCCGCGAGATCGTCGAAGTGATGCAGCAGCACATCCGGCGCGAGTTGGGTCGCCGGGATGTCGGTGTAGCCGAAGTCCACCAGGATCAATGGCGTGCCCGCCCCCCGGGCTGCGCTGGCGTCTGTGTCGGCGTCGCCAACCATGACGGTGCGCGCCAGGTCGCCGCCCACTGCCTGCACGGCTTCGACCAGGTGGGCGGGATTCGGCTTGGGCGCGGTGACGGCGTCTATCCCCACCACCCCGGCGAACAGGCCCGACATGTCAAGCTTGGTCAACAGGCTGCGCGACAGATCCGTGGGCTTGTTGGTGCAAACGACCAGCGTGGCGCCCGCCGCCTTGAGCGTTCCCAAGGCGGCCGTCACGCCGGGAAACGCTTGGGTTTCATCCGCGATATGAGCGCGGTAGTAATCAAGGAAACGTCCAAAAAGCGCCGCCGTGCGCGCGGCCGGCTCAGGCTCTCCGGCGATCTCAAGGCCCCACTGCAACAACCAGCGGGCGCCGCGGCTGACATAGGGCCGCCCTTGATCATATGGCAGGGGCCGATAGCCTTCCGAGACCAGGATGGCGTTCACGGCGCCGATCAGGTCGGGGGCCGATTCGACGAGGGTTCCGTCAAGGTCGAAAGCAATGGTTGCCCCATCAAGGGCGGACAGGTCGGTCACGGTGCGGAGCTCCTTTTGGGGCTTGGGGATGGAGCCAGGCCCTATGAGCAGTAGCTTAGCGCTGTCCGGCCTCTTCACGCTGGCGGCCAAGACCGCCCCGATCTGCGCGCGGCAGGGCAACGTCACGCGGGCGCCCGACGCCCGTGACCTACACTGGCAGCACCCCGGCAGCCACTTGTGACCATGCCCTCTCGCCCACACCCCGGCGCCGCGTCTTCCGACGGCGCATTGCAGGACGCGGCCCTGCTGCGCCGGCTGCTGCGCGCCAAAGACCGCATGGACGCTGCTTCGCAGGAGGCCTGGCCGGTCAGCCGCCTGGCCGAGGTCAGCGGGGTGTCGCCAGCGTATTTCGCGCGCTCCTTCAAGCGGGCCTTCGGCCTGCCGCCGCACCGGTATCTGCTGACGCGGCGCATCGAACGGGCCATCGCCCTGCTGCGCGAAACCGGGCTGAGCATCACGGAAATCGCCTTCGCGACCGGATGGGAAAGCCTGGGCACTTTCGGCCGCACCTTTCAGGATGTCACGGGGCGCAGCCCCAGCGCCATGCGCAGCGAAA
>RCUH01001804.1_pt1 | contig 14519 bp, 19 predicted proteins | sample 2166191 | NCBI WGS metagenome assembly RCUH01 (sample SAMN09932848, study PRJNA488358) | compost metagenome | feature: garden; material: soil; isolation source: compost soil in an enriched community after 214 h of incubation | place: Germany: Experimental Botanical Garden Goettingen | collected...
GTACCTACAAGACGCGGTTGATGAAGAAGCTGAACGTGCGCACACTGATCGAACTCGGCGAACTCGTGCGGCGCTATGAAACTGGTGAAGCGGCAGGACAGGTCAGTGGTGGCGACATGTCATCGTCAGGGGGAATGGAAATGCGCAGCGTGGTCGATGCGTTGCCGGTGCCTGCGACGCTGCGTGATAGCGCAGGACGTGTGCTCTATGCGAACGATCGGGCGCGTCTCGCGGCGGGAGAACATGCGGAACTGACGGGAACCTCGCTCGAGGAAGTGCTTGCCCAGTTCAGCAACGATGCGCGCCAGTCGGAACTTCTAACCCGGCGTTTCACGGAAGCGGTGAAGCACGATGCTGCATACGGTCTGGAGTGGGGAGGCATCCGCGACGACGGCAGAGTATTCCTTGCCCACCATTGGGGTGCTCCTGTCCACAACGCCGATGGCGAGAGGGTCGCCATGTTATGTGGAACCATCGATGTTACGCCGCGCGAAGCGTTGTTTGTCACGCTGCGCGACGAAGCCGCTCGGGCCACGGCATTCGACGCAGCGAGGCATACCCTTCTGCTTGATCATTACGGGGCGCTTTCGCGGACCGCTGACATATTGACAGAAATCTTCAACGTGGATGCAGCTGCAACGGCTGCGGTGCAAGCGGAAAGCGCAGGGGCGCTGTGGGCGAGGTTTCGTGAACAGCTCGACGATGCCCGGAAACTGCTGACCATGCAGAAAGAGGCGCCGGCCCTGTCGCAGGTGTGCCTGGACACGGAAACACAGGCGATTGTCAAGGATTGGCATGATCGGGGGAAGCCAAGCCCGGTGCTCGAGTGGCAGGCTGAAGGGGCGGTGCGCCTGCCGGTCTGGGTAAATCGCACGCTCTACAGAGAGCTGGTCCGAAGCGCCCTCAATACAGTCTCTATGCGCACCGAGGCTTCGCTACGGGTGACCCTTCAGGCCACGGTCCGCAGTACCGGGTTGCTGGCCGTACAACTGGCCATCGCGGGTCAAAAGATATCGGATCGGCGGGACGAGAGGTACGCCGTCGACGCGTCCGGGATGGCAAGCTGCGAAGCTTTTGCACGCGAGTTCGGGGCGCGGCTACAGATCGAACATATCCCGGCGCGCATTGTCCGGCTCTCCTTCGAGGCGCCCCGCACTTCGGGGGCAGTTCAGGAAGGTAGCTAGATCACCACTCATATTTGGCCGTTGCCAGCACGACACGAAACTTTGGCAAGCTCCTCGGTAGGGAGATGGCGTCTAGCCCCCGCCGGTCCATGGCCACGAATCTGGGTGAGAGTCTCAATGTCCGCTGCGGCCCGTCTCCGCCGTCGCTCTCTCCGTGACGGTCGCCCTGGCGACAGAGGCAAATTCCGCCCATTCGCGGTCTGCCGGTTCGCCCGTGAACTACCATTCCGCGTCGGGATAGTGAGCGGGCCCCGCTCTAATGGACAGGTTCGCGGGTTATTGAACCGCCCCGGCTTTCGTGGAGGCTGGTTGGTTTAAGTCAGGCCGTGGCGGCCTGTTCGGTAAGTTGCCGATAATACGTTGCTTCGGCCTCGGCCGGCGGCACGTACCCGATGGAGCCGAGCAGCCGGTGATGGTTGAACCAGGACACCCATTCCAGCGTTGCCAGCTCAAGCGATTCCCGGGTCCTCCACGGAGCACGGCGGTGAATCAACTCGGCCTTGTACAGGCCGTTGATCGTCTCGGCCAGCGCATTATCGTAGCTGTCGCCCCTGCTGCCCACTGAAGGCTCGATGCCGGCTTCGCCCAGGCGTTCGCTATAGCGAATCGATACGTATTGCGAACCCCTGTCGCTATGGTGGATCAAGGCATTCTCCGGTTCAGGCTGCCGGGCGTACAGTGCCTGCTCCAGGGCATCGAGCACGAAATCGGTGTTCATGGAACTGCTGACCCGCCAACCAACGATGCGCCGGGCGAACACGTCGATGACGAAGGCCACGTACAGCCAGCCCTGCCAGGTCGAGACGTAGGTGAAATCGGAAACCCAAAGCTGATTGGGTCGGTCGGCCTTGAACTGTCGATTGACGCGATCAAGCGGACACGGCGCTCGCGTATCGCTTGTGGTCGTGCGCACCACCTTGCCGCGGACGACACCGCGCAGCCCTCGGCGGCGCATGAGCCGCTCGACGGTGCAACGGGCCACCGGAATGCCATCACGGTTCAATTGCTTCCAGACCTTGTCGGCGCCATAGACCTGCATGTTGGCTTGCCAGACGCGCTCGACATGCGCGATCAGAACATCGTCACGCCGGGCTCTGGCACTGCGCAGGGCGGGATTGCACCGCTGCGCCGCGTAACGCCAATAGCCCGACGGGGCGATCCGCAGCACCTTGCAGATCGGCTCGACCCCGAAGCTGTCGCGGTACTTGTCGATGAAGGCTCTCATCACTTCAATCGGCGGTCGAGCTCCGCCTGCGCGAAAAACGCGCTGGCCAGCTTCAGGATCTCATTCGCCTTGCGCAGTTCCTTGACTTCACGCTCCAGCGCAGCAGACTGCCTGGACCTTAGCCTGGTAGTCCCCATCCTCAAAGTGATGGAGCCGGCCGACCCCTCTGATGACGTCTTAGTGCTCGCTCGCGACGAGTCGCCTGTCACGAGGCCGTTTGCGGCGGACTTGATCGTCATGTACGCAATCGACTTGCCAACTCACTTCCGTTTCGTTACCTATCGAGAACTCACGGACGCCTCGATTTCAGAGGAAGAGTTGCATGCAGTTGCCCTTCGCAATTTGCCTATGCGATTACCCGAGATTGAGTTTCATGGCGAGGCGCCTCGCTACATGGTCACCGCAGGGGGGAGTTTTGAGGCGACGTTGTTGCTCTTGGAATCATTATGGGAGCAGGTCGAGGAACAGATGCCTGGCGAAATTCTCGCTGCAGTTCCCGCGCGCGATCTGTTGTTCGTGTCGGCTTCTGGATGGGAAGGCGCACTGCCATTCATGCAGGACATGACTAGTAGAGATTTTCCTGAGAAGAGGTACGCGCTGTCGACATGCGTGCTCGCTCGTCGTGACGGAGAGTGGGTCCCTCACGCTCTTGCGGCTTAGTTTGCCGGTTGCCTAATAGAGCGGGCTTCCGTCGCAGCCCACAAGGAATCATTCAGGTATGCTTGTTGCCATGCGGCCAGACACAGAATCAAAGGGACAATGGAACAGGCAATGACCGTACAAACCAAGTCCGAAGCAATCAATCGTGCCATCCAACTTGCTGCAGCCAAGGGCTACCAGGTGAAGGAAATCAGTGATGGCTATTCGGGGGCCGAGCAGGTTGTCTATATGGCCGGACGACTCACGGGGTCATTGCGCGCCGAGATTGAAACTGGGATTCCGGAACTACGGTACGGGAAGTCTGAACGAACACCTCAAAATCCGCGGATGAGGGTTTTATCTCCACCGCACCCATCGTCGGCCTGTCCTTTCCGGCCTAGGGCTGCAGGGCTGCACCCGGCCAAGAGCAGACATTGACGATAGAATCTCGAGCGTCTGTTTTGTAGTCACGAGCTGACTCTGACCACAACCATTGGGTCGCTTCGTGAACAAAAAAATAGAACGGTGTGGGGGCTGCTTCTGGTGTCCGTAATCTTATGGGGAGTACGAGTTTCATTTCCGATGAGTACGATCTGCTTTCGGCCTCCAAGGCAGCCTTGAACTCCATGACCGTATCGCCAGCAAAGGCGGCAGCGGCCGACGGGGTTACCGTCAATGCCGTCTCTCCCGGCACGATACATAGTGCCGACCTCAACAGCCGGTTCCGTGAAGTCGACCTAGATCGTGGCCTGCCAGTTAAGGATGCGCCCTGTGAGATCATCGAGCATGCAGTCCTGCCAATGCTTGCGCAGGTGCCGGTCGGCCGGGTTGGCCGACTCGACGAGATCACGGGCACCATCGCCTTTCTTGCGAGTCCACTTGCGGGATACACGACGGGCATGAGTCTGCGAGTCGATTGCGGCCTGTCGCCCCGTCTATGAACCACTCCTGATGGTTTGCCACCATACGCCCTACAGCCCGCTGAACCAGTTATACCCCTGGTCCTCCCAATACCCACCGGGATTCTCGTTGGTGACAAACAACGCCGCCACGTGCTTGGGGCTCTTGAAGCCGAGCTTGGTCGGCACCCGTACCTTCAGCGGATACCCGTACCTGGGCGGCAGCGGATCGCTGCCGTAGTCCAGCGCCAGGATGGTTTGCGGATGCAGCGCCGAGGCCATGTCGAGGCTGGAGTAATAACGGTCTGCGCATTTGAAGCCCACATAACGTGCCGACAGGTCCGCGCCCACGTGCTGCAGGAACGTCTTCAGTGGCACGCCTGACCATTCCCCAATGGCGCTCCAGCCCTCGATGCAGACATGGCGCGTGATCTGCCCCGCCTGCGGCAGTTTGCGCAGCATCTCCAGCGACCACGGCTGCTTGTCTCGGACGCGTCCGGAGACCTCCAGTCGATAGTCGCTGCCGTCGATGTCCGGCACGTCGTACTCGGGATAGAACGCGTTGAAAGGGAATGGATTGGTGATTTGCGCACGCGTGTAGGTGGGCGCCAGCCGCGTGCCGCTGAACAGCCATCCCTGCACGCGGTCGTTCCAGCGCGACATCGCCCACAGGACCTTGTCCACGCTGTCCCTATCCTGCAACGTGCAGCCGGACAACATCGCCACCGCACCCAGCGATAGCGACGAGCGAAGGAACATGCGGCGTTGCAAGCGGACCAGTTGCGGACGAAAATCGGCCTCGGCGATGCCTTCCGGCAAAGCGCGACGAGGCAACTGTTGTGGCGGGTGATGCAACCCCTCCGGGGCTTCGGCTTCCATCCGCTTCTTGTCCCTTGGATCTTGACTCATGATTGATGCGCACTCCGGTGATTGTCGCGACCGGTCACCATCGACACCAGTGTCCGGGGGAACATGAACACCAGGACCAAGTGCACGACGACAAAGGCCACGATGGCTGCCATCGCGACGAAATGGACCACGCGCGCCCTGTCATAGCCGCCCATCAGCGCCGTGAGCCATTGCAACTGCACCGGCTTCCAGATAGCTAGCCCGGACAGCACCACCACGACGCCGACCAGCAGCACGCCCACATAGAGCAGTCGCTGCACCGCGTTGTACTCGCCGCTGTCATGCGACAGGCGAAAGCGCAATGCCAGCGCCCCGTCGCGCAGGATGGCGCGCGGATGCAGCGGCAAGAGCCGGCGCCGCAAGTGGCCACTGGCCAGCGCGCAAGCCAGGTAGACCAGCCCGTTGGTCACCAGCAGCCACATCACCGCCAGGTGCCACGCGATGGCGCCGCCCAGCCACCCGCCAAGTGTCAGCCGCGCGGGAAACGAAAACGGGAAGATTGGCGACGCGTTGTAGATGGCCCAGCCGCTGGACGCCATGCAGACGATGGCGATCGCGTTGAGCCAGTGCGTGATGCGAACAAAGCGCGGATGAATGATGACTCGCATGGTTGACAACACCTTTACATCGGCGGCACGACCCCGTTCTTTCCCGCGGAGATCGCACGAGCGGCCAGCGAGCCATCGGGCTGCTTGCTGGCAAACAGCACCACGTTCGTGCCGGCCTTCAGTTGCGAGCGGTCACCCGGTTCCAGCTTGACGATGGGCACGTCGGTCGGCACGACGATGTTCTTCTCGCCGCCCTTGTACTTGACCGTAATCGTGCGGCCATTGCTGACCAGCACGTTGCCGACCGTGCCGTTGGTCATCGAACTGTTGTTGCCCAGATCCCACGGACGGTGGCCATCGCCGGTGCCCGCCATGCTCGGCGGGAACACATGGACCTCCAGCGCCTTGAGGCTACCGTCGGCCTGCGGCACGGCCGCCGTGCCAATATAGCTGCCCGGCGCGATGTCCTTCGGATCGGCGTTTTCCACCACGCGCACCACCGTCTCCTTGTTCAGCTGCACGTCGACGTCCTGGCCGGCGCGGGTATGGACCTTCATCTGGTCCCCGCTGACGGCCGTGATCTTGCCGCGCAGCGCGGTGATTGGGGCGGATTGCGCCTGCGCCGGCAGCGCGACGGCGAAGGATGCAACGATGGCGGACGATACGGCGCCGACTACGAACGAGCGTTGAAGGAATGACATGGATAGACTCCCGAGAAGAGACATTGGTAGGCCGGGATGTCGCCCCATGGGGCGCGACAGAATAGCTTTAACCCGGATGAACATCGACCAGCACCGTGATTTGAGGCGCTTGCTACAGAAAATCATCCTGCATGTAGGATCCATTGAAGTTCGGCTCCCTGACCGCATGATCGCCCCATTCCCGCTGGCGTCAGGGCTCCTGCCGATGCCCAGCGCCGGCATCCAACTTGTCCCCGGGTAACCGCCTGACCGAAACATAGAACACAGGGATCAACAGCAGCCCGAGTACGGTTGCCGCGAGCATGCGGCCGATGACGCCGATGCCGAGTTCATGGCGAGACACTGCGCCGGCACCGTTCGATACCACGAGTGGGAACACACCGAGGATGAACGCCATCGAGGTCATCAGGATCGGACGCAGCCGCAACCTCGCGGCGGCGGCTACAGCTTCGTAGATGCTCAGTCCGCGCGCCTGTCCCTCGATCGCGAATTCGACGATCAGGATCGCGTTCTTCGCGGCGAGGCCGATAACCGTGACCAGGCCGATCTTGAAATAGATGTCTAGGCAGGCTGTTCGACTTCATTTCGCAGCGCCGCCCCCATTGCGTCGAACATGGCAGCCGATACCTCGTTACCCGCCTCTTGCCGATTGAGGACGGAGGTCCAAACGCTACCGGTGCGTTCGATCAGCACGGGTGGCGAAAACGGATCTGGTGCCATGGGCTCCCCAAAAATGACGTATACTTAGTATACCCTGTATACACAGTATGCACAGATCTGGGAGAAGTCAATGTCTACTGAGGGCGCAGCGAACAACACACGGGCTCAGCGCGGCAAGCTGACGCTGGAAGCGATTGCGAGCAAGTATCACGAGCGTCTGCGGACACCCGCGGCATTTAGCGACTCACTGAGCGAGGCGCTGGTCGTGCCCGCGCTGCGCGAAGCGATCGTGGAGGGGGTGCTGCCGCCGGGCAGTCAGCTGTCGGAGGTACAGATTGCCAAGCAGCTCAATGTGAGCCGCACGCCCATGCGCGAAGCGTTCGTCCAGCTGGAGCGCGAAGGCCTCGCGACGATACTGCCGCGCGTCGGCGCGCACGTACGTACCGTCACGCGCCGGGATGTTGAGGAAATCTATACAGTGCGGGCAGCGCTGGAGTGCCTCGCGGTGCAGGAAGCCGCGGCGCGAATCACGCCTCTGTGAGCGGCTCAGCTCGATGACGTCCTGACGGCGATGCAGGTGGCACTGGATGCCGGCGATGCGACAGGCTACGTGGACGCGCTTGATCGCTTCTACACCATCATCATGGCGATTGCCGATAACCGCGCACTGCAGGAAACCCATCTGGGCCTGATGGGACCCGTCCGACGGCTGCGCCGCATCGCCATGGTTCGTGGGGGACGCATGCGCCTCGTTCAACCAGTCCGTGCGTATTCGCGACGCGATCGTTCATCAGTCAGCCGACGTCCAGGAACTGATGCGCGAGCAACTACGCGGCGGCGCTGGATGTATTGGAGCGAGCGGCTGATTGAAGGAGTGGCGAGACACGCGCGAGCAAACTGGCCCTCCCTTCCTCAGAAAGGAGAGGATCATGGAGACGTCGAGTTCACCTGCCACGCCGCGGGTCCGGTGGAACAAGGGTAAGCTCACAGGACAAAAGCCACCGCTGAAGCTCTGCGAGATCTGGGCGATTCGCACAACGCTGCAAATGTCGTCGAACCATTGTGAGCTCGCGCTGTTCAATCTCGTGATCGACAGCAAGCTTCGAGCACGCGATCTCACGAGGCTACACGTGCGAGACGTTTGTCAAGGCAGCCGCGTCGGTGCTCGAGCGATGGTTATCTAGCAGAAGACGCACAGGCCGGTCCAGTCGAGATTACGGAGCAGACCCGTTCAAGTCTTGAGGCATGGATCGCCGACCGCGGATTGCCTTCATCCGACCCCTCGTTTCCAAATCGGAACCACGCTTCGGCCCCTGTCAACTCGTCAGTACGCCAGGATCGTGCATCGCTGGATTGCGTAATTGGCTTAGACGACACCGCGTACGGCACCCACACTATGCGGCGAACCAAAGCATCGCTCATCTACCGTCGCACTAAGAACCCTCGAGCATCAATTGTTGCTTGGCCACGCGAAGCTGGAAAGCAATTTTTGTCTTCCCGTTACATAGCGGGGTCGATACTCGGATGTGCTCATCGCCCTCCACAGCAGTCGTTCGCCACCCTTCAACCGGGAATGAGACGTTCTGCCTTCAGTCGCTCGAAAAGATCGAAGAACGCATCTGGCGTACCTTGGTAATCGAGGAAACCGGCCTTGCGGCTTTTAGTCATGTCCGTCACGACTTCCATTGGACGTCCGAGATCGGCGTCGGTGTGCCACCACGAAGCAAGCCGGTAGATGTCCGGCTCCGCCAACCCGTACTTGGCGGCAACCTCGCGCCATTGATCAGTGGCATCCTGCATCCGACCCTCGAGTGGTCGCACGATGCCGTCGAACGGCGCCGCTTCGATGCCGAAATAACCGGCCAGTTCCCCCCACATCGTCTTCCAGCGGAACACGTCGCCGTTTACCACATTGAAATCTTCGTTTCGCGCCGCTTCGCTCGTCGACGCCCATTCAAGATGCCGTGCAAGAAGGCGGGCATCGGTCATGTCCGTGAGGCCGTTCCACTGCGCAGCGGACCCTGGAAACACGAAAGGCCGCCCAGCATGCCGACACAGCGTCGCGTAGACGGCGAGAGTCTGCCCCATGTTCATCGCGTTGCCGGGCGCAAAGCCGATGACCGTGTGCGGGCGATGCACGCTCCATGTAAAGCCGTCGCGCGCCGCCGCGTCGAAGAGCCGGTCCTCCTGCTCGTAATAGAAATTCTCGACCGGCTGACGTCCCTGCGATTCCCGAAACGGCGTATCCGGAACGGCACCAGACGCATAGGTTTCGAACGGGCCGAGATAGTGCTTCAGCCCGGTCACCAGCGCCACATGTTCGAGCTTTGCGCGTCGGCCCAGCGAATCGAGGACGTTGCGGACCATCGCGCCGTTGACGCGGATGTTCTCCTTCTCATTCGCCTGCCGCGCCCAGACGGTGAAAAACACGTGGCTAACGTCGACGCTCGCCGTCGCAGCCGCGACGGATTCGGCGGACGCGAGATCGGCCACCACGGACCGGCACCCCGGCACCCCGGCATTAAGTCCGCGCGACAGTCCAAAAACGGTCCAGCCCGCCGACAGCAGACGATCCGCCAAGGCTCGCCCGACAATGCCGCTGGCGCCGACGATGAGTGCTCGATGATTCATTGGTAAGCCTAGTTTGGTCCGTGGCTCGAGCATACTTCAGATCTCAATTCCCATATGCGATAATATTTCTTCATTAGACCGAATTTAGATCATCAATTGGCTACCTTAGCGACCGAACGCCTGAAGGGCATCATTCCGTTCGTCTACGCCGCCGACGCGGGTGGCTTCACGGCTGCGGCAGAGAGGCTGAACCTGACGAGTTCGGCGGTGAGCAAGAGTGTCGCCCGGCTCGAACGGCGGCTCGGCGTCGTGCTGTTCGAGCGGACGACGCGCAGTCTCGCGCTCACCGACGCGGGGCGCGCGTTTCAGGAAACCTGCACGCGCATCCTGACGGAGCTTGCAGAGGCGGAAGCCGTTCTCGCCGCGCAACGGCGCGAGCCGGTCGGCACCGTGCGCGTTGCATTGCCGGCCTCGTTCGGCCGTCTGCGCGTCGTGCCGGTTCTGTCCCGCTTTTCCGCGCAGTATCCGGACGTGCGGCCGCAGTTGTTGTTTGCGGACCGCTTCATCGACCTGGCCGAAGAAGGCGTCGATCTTGCCGTGCGCATCGGAGGGCCGCCGGATGTGCCCTCGTCGCTCGGTCGGCGCTTTCTAGGCCGCGAACGGCTGGTCTTCTGCGTGGCGCCAGTCTATCTCGAGAAAAACGGGATACCGCAGACGATAGACGAACTGCAAAATCATGCCTGTATCGTGTACGGACGGCCCGACGGCACGCAGTCACCTTGGTCGTATGCCCTGGCGGACGGGCAAGTCGGGCAATGCGTCATGCGTCCACGCATCGTGGCAGGCGACGCTGAGGCACAACTCGCATTCGTACGGGCGGGACTTGGCATCGCGCAGCTCGCGACGTGGCTGGTGACGGATGATCTGAAGGCCGGCCGCCTCGTCACTATCCTTGATCAAACCGCAACAGATGGCTTACCGCTCAGCCTGCTATGGCCGGTCGCGCGGCAGTTGACGCCGAAGGTCAATGTGCTGGCACAGATGCTCGAAGCGCATCTGCATATTCGATGAACGAGCTCGTCTGATCTGCCCCATCGCCCTCTCGCTCGGATACTTTCGATCACAAAAGCCACGCGGTCGATCTTCAGTGTTGATTCATGCAACGACACCATCAGATGCATACCCTGCGTCGTGCAAACGAGCTGGGTATTCGAGTCGCTGTCGATGTACTTGCTCACCAGATGCTCAACAAGCGCCAGATGTAGGCTACTCTCCGGCTCGTCAGCCACGTCACCCGGCTGTCTGGCGCCTTTCGTCGTCAGCACGCGACGCTTACAGCGTTCATCACGGCCGTTGTCCGCCCCGTAATAAAGGTAACGTCACATTTCTAAAGCGGCTTGCGGTCGGCCGGCTAAGGCAAATTGGCGTTAAATACTTGACAGCGCTACCAGTTTTCCAGCAACAGCTCTTTGCGGCAGGAGCCCGGCAGTGGCTCCACCGGCAGGCACGACACGTTGGGGTATTTATCATGAGCGGACGCAAGCTTGGCCTTATCGTTGTGGCAGTGGCGGCAGCCGCGGCACTTCTCGGAAGCGGCACCGCGGAGGCGCGCGGATTTGGACATGGGTACGGGCATGGGTACCACGGGCATGGGTACGGGTACGGGCACAGGCACTTTGGCGTGGGCGTGTTTGTCGGCCCTGGCTGGGGTCCGGGATGGGGTGGTGGCTGGGGTTATCCGGATTACCCCGGCTACTATCCACCGCCAGCCGTGGTTGCCGTGCCAACGCAGCCGCCGCAGTACATCGAGCAGGGCGCCGACGGCAATCCGATCGTTGCACCAGCCGCCCCGGGCCTGGGTGGTGGTTATGGGGGGCCAGCTGGCGGTGCCGGCGGCGCGCCGGTTGCCGGGAACAATGAGAATCCGAATCAGTTCTGGTACCACTGCACGCGGCCGGAAGGCTACTACCCGTATGTGAAGACCTGCCCAGGCGCCTGGGAACAGGTGCCCGCGCATCCTCCGGCCGGGTCCTGAGACAGGGAGGAAACGATCATGAATACGCGTTCCATCGCTTTATTGCTGACCTCCACGCTCGCGCTCGGCGCCTGCGCGGTGCTGCCGTCGGGCCCAAGCGTGATGGCATTACCGGGCACCGGCAAGAATTTCGATCAGTTTCGGTCTGAGGACTACAACTGTCGTCGGTATGCGTTCGGACAGGTGGGTGGCACCACGGCGCAGGACAACGCCAACGCCAGTGCAGTCGGTAGCGCGGCGATCGGTACCGCGCTGGGCGCCGCAGCCGGTGCCGCATTCGGTGGCGGCTCTGGTGCTGCGGTCGGTGCCGGCGTCGGCCTGCTGACGGGTGCCGCGGTTGGTGCGGGCAACTCGTACCAGTCGGGCTACGGCACGCAGCAGCGTTACGACTCGGCGTACACGCAATGCATGTACGCGAGCGGCAATCGTGTGCCGGTGTACGGCACCATGGCATCGCAGATGACACCGCGCCGCGCGGCTGCCGTGCCGCCGCCGAACTACCTGCCGTACTACCCGCCGCCTCCGCCGCCCGGCTATATGCGCTGAAGTTCGGTTGGTTGGTTAGGCTGGTTGGTTGGCAAGCGCGCTTCGGCGCGCTTTTCTTTTGGCGTAAGCTGCCGGACCAGCGCCGGGACTTCGCGCGTATCCACGTGCAGAACCCGCGCGGCTGCATCTCGGCTTTGCTGCCCTCGCTCAACTCCTCGCAGTTACGCGCGAGCGTGGCGAACTGGTTGCGTTCGTCGCCCTGATAATAGTAGCGCAGTCGATCCACCCATAACGTGCCCGCTCCTGTTCGCCTGAGAGCGCGAACAGCCACGCGGTACGCGCGATGGCCGCTTCGGGGTCGGTGGCTGCCTCCGGTACCCGCGCGGCCGAGGGCAAAGACAGGCTGGTCCCGCCCCGGCCCCGGAACCTCAATCGAGCGGGAGCTGGATCCCTGCCTCTGCGAAAACCTCGCGCACGACGGCCAATCCGTTTAGCGCGGCGGGAAAACCGGCGTAGACCGCCATCTGCATCACCACCTCAACCACCTCACCAGGTTTGCAACCCACATGCAATGCGGCATGTACATGCATACGAAGTTGGGGTAACGCATTTCCCAGTGCGCATAGCGCTGCGACTGTGGCCAATTCCCGTTCGCGCAAGCCAAGCCCTTTTCGCGTGTAGATGTCGCCGAACGGGAACTCAAAGTCCGGGAACGATTTTGCCAATGATTCGACCACTTGAAGACCTGCCAAGCCATCCACCGGCGGACAAAGAATCTGCGCGCCGCGCAGTTGCTCCTTGGTCACACGAAGATCGAGAGCACGGTGAGATATTTGGGCATCGAGGTCGATGATGCCCTGGAAATGGCGGAGCAGCTCATCTACGAATCCGCTCAAGTCAAAGGGCAGGCGAACGTTGCGGCTGCGCGGCATCAGCTCGATGTCCGACGCCCACTGCCCTAGAACGCCTCAAGGCGCCTGTGCGAACGCGACGTCAATCGTCACGTGTACGGCGTCGCTTACTCCAGGGAACCACGTCGACAGACCAAACTTCTGCAGGCTGATGTCTCCGGACGCCGCGAATTCCAGCGGGCCATCGTTCGGTGGTTGTATGGCGCTGGGGACCTGCGTAACCAAAAAATCTACCGGGCACACGACACCGTGCATCGTCAAGTCTCCGTGAAGCCAGCCACTGCCCGCCTGATCTCGCACAAACCGAGTGCTGACGAAGCGGATCTCGGGGTAGTGAGCCTCGTCAAGCATGCCACTGCCCCGTACGATGGGTGACAGGAAGCGTGGGCGTGTTTCTACGCTCGCGACGTCGATCTTGACCGCCACCTGAGCATAGTCACCGCTGACGCCCCGCTCCAGTTGCGCGTCCACGCGCGTAAAGCGCATCCGGAGCGGTTTGTGGGACACGTTCACATCGAAGAAGACGTTTGCACGCTGCAGGACATAATGCGCCGGCAGCAAGTCCACGTCGGTCGGTCGCGCCTGACCGACGGCTCCTGCCAGCAAGGAAAACGTGGCAAAGACGATCCCGGCGATCACGCGCCGTCGGGCAGCATAGGACCAGAGCGAAAAGTCGTGCACGGCGACTCCTTGTCGAAAGATCGTGCTCCCTCCTGTAAACACTTGACGGGGGGGCAATATTCCCTCGACGCTGCAACCTCGTATGCAAGATCACGATGCATTCCGAGATGGACGGCGCGCTTGCGCCGTGCCCTGCCGCGTTTTGTCCGATCCCCTGCGCTATGCCGGCCGCACGGTGCAAATGAAATCCACGTCCACCGATGCGCCCTACGGCAATTGCAGGACACCGATGGACGAGCGCGTATGTATGCCGACCTCGCCCAGCACCGAATACAAGACGTCGGAGGCGCCGTCGGCGACTTCGCTTTGTATCGTGAAGTCCGGCGCGCTTCGCACGAATACGTTGATGCGCGGCACGGCCTGGATGGCGTCGAGCGTGCCGCAGCTTTTTTTGATCAGCGCCAGCGCGCGCAGCGTCGACGCCACTGCCGTACGACGCGCCTCGTCGAGCGAGATGGACTCGCCCACGATTCCGACGAAGCACACCACGTTTCCTACCCGCGGGATCTGGCGGGCAATGCGCCAAAGTCCGCTCGCTTCCGGGACCTCCCGTCAAGCGTCCTCGCGCGTTCCGGCAGGCGTGTCGAGCTTGTCTCCGAGCACTCGCCTGACCGAGACATAGAACACAGGAATCAACAGCAGTCCAAGTACCGTCGCCGCGAGCATCCCGCCGATGACGCCGATGCCGAGTTCATGGCGGGACGCCGCGCCGGCGCCCGTCGATACCACGAGGGGGAACACACCGAGGATGAACGCCATCGAGGTCATCAGGATCGGGCGCAGGCGCAGCCTTGCCGCAGCGACGACCGCGTCATAAAGGCTCAGTCCGCGAGCCTGTCCTTCGACTGCGAATTCGACGATCAGGATGGCGTTCTTCGCGGCGAGGCCGATGACGGTGACGAGGCCGATCTTGAAGTAGATGTCGTTCGGCACGTTTTGCCACAGGCAGAAGACCAGCATGCCGAGCATCCCGATGGGGGCTACCAGCAGTACCGAGGCAGGGATCGACCAGCTCTCGTAGAGCGCGGCGAGGCACAGGAACACCACGACGATGGAGAGCGCCATCAGCG
>RCUH01001808.1_pt1 | contig 14491 bp, 10 predicted proteins | sample 2166191 | NCBI WGS metagenome assembly RCUH01 (sample SAMN09932848, study PRJNA488358) | compost metagenome | feature: garden; material: soil; isolation source: compost soil in an enriched community after 214 h of incubation | place: Germany: Experimental Botanical Garden Goettingen | collected...
CCATCACGGCCAGCAGCACCTGCGCGGTGCAGATGTTGGAGGTGGCCTTCTCGCGACGGATGTGCTGCTCGCGGGTCTGCAGGGTCAGGCGGTAGGCCGCATTGCCCTGCGCATCGACCGAGACACCGATCAGGCGGCCCGGCATCGAGCGCTTGTACGCATCGCGGCAGGCCATGAAGGCCGCATGCGGGCCGCCGAAGCCGAACGGCACGCCGAAGCGCTGCGAGTTGCCGACCACGATGTCCGCGCCCCATTCGCCGGGGGCGGCGATCAGGGTCAGCGCCAGCAGGTCGGTGGCCACCGCGACCAGGCCGCCGCGCGCGTGCACGGCATCGGCCAGCGCCTTGTAGTCGCCGACATGGCCGAAGGTATCCGGGTACTGCAGCAGCACGCCGTAGCTGTCCGCTTCCAGTGCCTCGGCCGGAGTGCCCACGCGCAGCACGATGCCCATCGGCTCGGCGCGCGTGCGCAGCAGTTCCAGCGTCTGCGGGTGCACCGCATCGTGCACGAAGAAGGTATCGGACCTGCTCTTGGCCGAACGCTTGGCCAGGGTCATCGCCTCGGCCGCCGCGGTGGCTTCATCGAGCAGCGAGGCGTTGGCGATTTCCATGCCGGTCAGGTCGGCGCACAGGGTCTGGAAGTTGATCAGCGCTTCCATGCGGCCCTGCGAAATCTCAGCCTGGTACGGGGTGTAGGCGGTGTACCAGGCCGGGTTTTCCAGCACGTTGCGCAGGATCACGTTCGGGGTGAGCGTGCCGTAGTAACCCTGGCCGATGAAGCTGCGGAAGACCTGGTTCTTGTCGGCGATCGCGCGGATCTTGGCCAGTGCCTGCACTTCGGTCAGCGACGCGGGCAGCGCCAGCGGTGCCGGCGACTTGATCCCGACCGGGACGATCGCATCGGTCAGCGCATCCAGCGAGGCGTGGCCGACCACCTCGAGCATCTGCGCGATTTCGGCGTCGTTGGGGCCGATGTGGCGTTCGACGAAGGCGTGGCTGTGTTCAAGCTCGCGCAGGGAAGGGGCACGCTGGGCGGAGGTATTCGGGGACATGGCTGGCATCTCGGAGAGTGGGCACGCACGTTCGGAAGGCTGCACGGACGGGGTGCGCGGGCGAGCGCGGACCTCCGGACCTTGCGGTCTTCCTGGGTGCCCCTCTGTCCTTTTGCCTGAGAGTTTAAAAGCGCGCATCTGCGCGCTTCGTGCCCCTTCGGCGCCGGCAGTGGCCGGTCTCTCCAGAGTTTTGATGCGGGTGGTATCGGGCCTGAGCGATTACGGGCGTTGCGCCTTCGGCAGCGGGTGTCCGCTTCTCCCACCATGTAGCCCGGCGATTATAGCCCAGCGCTTTGGGCGGCTGGGCCTTTCCGGCACATGAATACGGGGCCGTGAAGGTGCCCGAAACCGGCCCCGGGCATGGTGCCGGTGGCCGCAAAGGCCTATCATCAGCGGATCCTCGTATTCATCTGGCGCCGCCCGTTCCGGGCCAGGCGCCCGCCGTGCATTGCGCATGGCTGCTGACGGAAGACCGCATGACGCCCGCCTCGCCCTCGACCCGCCGCCTGGCCCTGCTGCTTGCAGGCCTGGCGATGTTCGGTCCGTTCTCGATCGACACCATTTTCCCGGCCTTCCTGCTGCTGGGCGAGCGCATGCAGGTGGACCAGGTGGCGGTGCAGCAGACCATCAGCGTGTACCTGCTGTTCTACGGGCTGATGAGCCTGGCCCACGGCCCGCTGTCCGATGCGTTCGGGCGCCGTCGGGTGATCATCGGTGGGCTGGTGCTGTTCATTGGCGCCTCGATCGGGTGCGCCTTGTCGCGCGACATGACCACGCTGCTGGTATTCCGCGCGCTGCAGGGCGTCACCGCCGGGGTCGGGGTGATCGTGGGCCGCGCGGTGATCCGCGACCTGTACCACGGGGCCGACGCGCAGCGCCTGATGAGCCAGGTCTCGATGATCTTCGGGGTGGCCCCGGCGATCGCGCCGATCATCGGCGGCTGGATCCTGCTCGGTGGCGGCGACTGGCCACTGATCTTCTGGTTCCTGGTGCTGTTTGGCGTGGTGCTGCTGCTGGCCACCGGCAAGTGGCTGCCGGAAACCCACCCGGTCCAGGCACGCACGCCGCTGTCGATGCGCGCGCTGCTGCGCAGCTACCTGCGCATGGGCTCCAACCCGCGCCTGCTGCGGCTGGCGGCGGCCGGTGCGTTCAACTTCTCCGGCATCTTCCTGTACATCGCCTCGGCGCCGGTGTTCGTGATGCAGCACCTGAAGCTGGGCGAGGGCGGCTTTGCGTGGTTGTTCATCCCCACCATCGGCGGCATGACGATGGGTTCGTTCCTGTCCGGGCGCATGGCCGGCCGGCTCACCGCGCAGCGCCAGATCGCGATCGGCTTCAGCCTGTGCGCGGTGTCGGCGGCGCTCAACCTGGGCTATGTGCTGGCGGTGCCGCAGATCATGCTGCCGTGGGCGGTGCTGCCGATCTTCCTCGGTGGCGTGGGCATGGCGCTGATCTTCCCGATCCTGGCGCTGGCGGTGCTGGACATGTATCCGCACCAGCGCGGCCTGGCCTCGTCGATGCAGATGTTCATCCAGCTGATGATCAACACGGTGGTGGCCGGGGTGGTCTCCCCGCTGCTCAGTGCCAGGCCGCTGCACCTTGCGCTGGGCTATGCCGGCTTCTTCGCGGTGGGGGCCAGTTTCTGGTACTGGGAACGGCACTGCGAGCAGCGCCGCGCGGTGCTGACGCCGATCGAGTGAATCGCGCGCGCGCCACCCCTGCCTTGGGTGTCACCGCGCCGGCCGCACCGGCTACCCAGGCGTACAGCCCGGCGCCATCACCTTCATGGGGTCCTGGCGCCACGGCAAGGTGCTGGACGGAGCCGGGCAGCAGCCAGCGGCAGGCCCGGCGGGGCACCTGCGGTATCCTTGGCGCTTTGATGCAGTCCGGACGTTCTTGATGTCGACCACCTCCAAACTGCGCCGCGACATCCGCCGGCGCCGTGAAACCCAGGCCGCCAACCGTGAGCAGGCCGCCGCCTCGCCGGTCGAACCGCATGCGGAACTGCGCGACCAGCAGCGCACGCTGCTGGCCGGCGTGGTGCGTCGGGATGGCGAATGGGTGCTGGGCATGGACGGCCGTATCGCCGGCCAGACTCCCAGTGCCGCCCGCGTGCTGGCGCTGATCATGCAGGCCGCCGAGCTCCACGAGCGCCAGGGCACGCCGGTGCGCCTGGTGTATTCGGATGCACTGAAGGACGCCGCGCACGCCGAGGCCCAGGCCGAGGGCAAGGATTTCGAGCAGTTCAAGGCCGAACTCGCCGCCAGCCTGAAGACCCCGACGACATCCTGAGGCCGGGGGTAGAGCCACGCCATGCGTGGCTGGGTCTCGTCCGGATGTGATCCACTCCGGCCAACCCCACCCACGCAGAACAAGAAAAAACCGGCCTTTCGGCCGGTTTTTCATGGGGGGATGGCGCCGGCCAACGGTCGGCCCCAGCGCACGGTCAGCGTGCCGCCGGTGCGCTCGCGGCCGGGGCGGCCGCGGCGGTGGCCGTGGGCGCCTTCCAACCGCACATCTGGCCCTGGTTCTGCTGCTTGAGCCACTCGTTGACCGGGGTGAAGTACTCGATCATCGGGCCGGCATCGAGCGTGTCGCCACCGGTGATCTCGCGCAGGGTGGCCTGCCACGGCTGGCTGGCGCCCTTGCTCAGCATCGCCCAGAACTTCTGCCCGGCTTCCTTGTTGCCGTAGAAGCTGCACTGGTGCAGCGGCCCCTTGTAGCCGGCGGCATCGCACAGCCCCTTGTAGAACTGGAACTGCAGGATGCGCGCCAGGAAGTAGCGCGTGTAGGGGGTATTGCCCGGCACGTGGTACTTGGCACCCGGATCGAAGAAGTCTTCGCCGCGCGCGCTGGCCGGCGCCACGCCCTGGTACTTGGCCTTCAGCTCCCACCACGCCTGGTTGTAGTGGTCCGGGGTGATCGAGCCGTCGAACACGCCCCAGCGCCAGCGGTCGATCATCAGCCCGAACGGCAGGAACGACACACCGCTCAGCGCCATGCGCATCTGCGCGTTGATGGTCGCCTCGCGGCTTTCCTGCGGCTTGTCCACCAGGCCGATCGAGTTGAGGTACTGCGGGGTCATCGCCAGCACGATGGTGTCGCCGATGGCCTCGTGGAAGCCATCATTGGCACCGCCCTGGAACAACGGCGGCAGCGGGTTGTAGGCCAGGTCGTAATAGATGTGGCCCAGCTCGTGGTAGATGGTGGTGAAGTTCTCTTCGGTCGGCTTGATGCACATCTTGGTGCGCACGTCGCCGTCCATGTTCATGTCCCACGCGCTGGCATGGCAGACCACGTCACGGTCCAGCGGCTTGATGAACTGGGTCTTGTCCCAGTACGACTTCGGCAGCGCCGGCATGCCCAGCGAGACGTAGAAGTCCTGCGCGCGCTCGGTCATCTGTTTGGCGGTGCGCAGCTCGGCCTCGCGCTGGGCCTTGTACAGCGCTTCCATGCTCGCGTTGCTGCCGCCGGCCTTGGCGATGGCACCGCTCAGGTTGCCCTGGTACTGCTTTTCCAGCGCCGCGGTGATGTCCAGGCTGCCGGCGCCGGGGTAGGGCTCCAACTGGTCCCACAGGTTGGACCAGTCCTGTTGCCACATGTTGCCCAGCAGGTGGGCGGCGATCAGGCCGCCGTCGGTTTCGGCCTTGTCCTTGCCATAGGTCGTGTCCAGCTTGGCACGCGCGTAGCAGTGCAGCTGCTCGTACATGGGCTTGACCTGTTCCCACAGACGGTCGGTTTCCGGGCCGATCTGCTCCGGCGGCATGTCATAGCCGCTGCGCCACATCTGGCCGGCATCGGCAAAGCCCATTTCCTTGGCGCCCTCGTTGACCAGGCCGACGAAGCGCTGGTAGTCGGCGCGCATCGGCTTGGTGGTGGCGTGCCAGCCCTGCCAGGCATCGAGCTGCTTGTCGTAGTCGCGGCTGCTGGCCAGGACCGATTCGAGCTCACCGAGCTGGCGGCAGCTGGCCGGGTTGGCGTCATCGGTGCAGTACTTGCCGGCGCCGTAGGCCCCTTCCATGCGGCTGGCGATGCGGGTCAGCTCGGACAGCTTGGCCGGGTCGCGCGGGGCGGGCATGGAGGTCATCAGCTTGAGCAGGTGGATCTGGCGCTTGGTGTCTTCGCTCATCGGCTGGCCGTCGTACTTGCCGGCCTGGGTGATCCAGCCGTTGAGCACGGTCAGCCAGCGTTCGTTGGCCTTGGCCGCCACCCGCTCGGAATCCTCGTTGATGTAGGTCGAGGACAGCCACTGCGCCGAGGTCATTTCCGGGTACATGGCCTTGTACTCGGCGTTGACGCGGGCGATGAACTGGTCGGCGCTTTCGCCGGGCGCGGCGCGGGTCGCTGCCGGTGCATCGGCCGGGGTGGTTTCCTTCTGGCAGGCCGCCAGCGTCAGTGCGGCAGCACTCACAGCCAGGGCCAGCAGGAGCGGGCGGTGGTTCACGGGCACATCCTTGGGTGGTGACAGACCGGCGAAGGCTAGTGAAGCGCCGGGCGCACCGCAAGGGGCAGGGCAGCACGGGCCACTGCGCAGGCCTTGCTTCCTTGTGCCGCGTTGGCCTGCGGTGGACCCGTCCACACAGGGCGGGTGCGCATGGGAACGGCGACTGCAACTGCAACGACCCGCAGTGCGCCGGGTCCCCTGCAGACGTCGGTCACGCCTCGCACCCTGCAAACAGATCGCGGTCGCGTTCGTAGATGGCGGTCTTGACCTGCATCAGCCCCAGGACAGACGGGAACAGGTTGTCGTGGTCGGTGTATCGGCCCGCGCGCTGGCGCACGCAGGTCAGGTTGAGGCCGCGGTTGGCGGCGAATGATGGGGAGAACCACAGCGTCATCGGGACCCGGGTCTGTTCCTGCGGGGCGATCGCGTAGGGCACACCGTGCAGGTACAGGCCTTTCTCGCCGAGCGACTCGCCGTGATCGGAGAGGTAGATCATCGCCGTGTCGTAGTCGTCCATGCCCTTCAAGGTGCCGATGGTGCGCGAGAGCAGGTGATCGGTGTACAGCAGCGCGTTGTCGTAGCTGTTGGTGATCTCCTCGCGGCTGCACCTGCCCAGATCGGGGGTATCGCAGGTCGGGGTGAAGTGGCGGAAGCGCGCCGGGTAGCGCTCGAAATAGCTCGGCCCGTGGTTGCCCAGCTGGTGCAGCACCACCACCCGGTCACCCGGTCTGGCGCGCACCTGCGCGGCCAGGTCGTCGATCAGGATCTCGTCCATGCAGCGCCCGTTGGCGCACAGCTGCGGGTTCTTGGCGTCATCCAGCGGCTGCATCGGCAGGCCTTCGCATACGCCCTTGCAGCCGGACTGGTTGTCGCGCCACAGCGTGCTGATCCCCGCGCGGTCCAGTACGTGCAACAGCGACTGGTGCGCGCGGATGTTCTTCTCGTCATAGTCGTGGCGACCATAGGGTGAGAACAGGCAGGGCAGCGATACTTCGGTGCTGGTGCCGCATGCATGCATGTCCGGGAAGTTGATCACCCCGGCCTGGGCCAGTTTCGGGGTGGTCTGCCTGGCATAGCCGTTCAGACCCCAGTCCTGGGCGCGTGCGGTTTCGCCCATCACGATCACCAGCAAGCGCGGCCGGCTGCCTGCGGCGCGTGGCGTGGCGGTGGCGTCGCTGCCGATCGGCAGCTTGGGCGCGCGCTGGATCGGGTTGTCGCCGCGCAACGCCTTGGGCAAGCCCAGCAGGATGTTGCCCGGCGTGGCCAGGTAGCGCACTTCGCGCTGGTTGCGCATCAGCGCCGACATCTCCTGGAAGGACAGCATCGCCCCACCCAGCGCCACCAGCAGCGACAGCAGCAGGAAGCCTGCCCGCCACAGCAGCGCCTTGCCCCAGCCACGCCCGACCAGTTGCACCCGCCACAGCAGCAGCATCGGCAGCACCGCCAACAGCAACAGCGGGGCGATCAACGCCGGTGTCATCAGCTCGCCGCTTTCCTTGTGGTCGGTGGCCAGCACGTTGCGTAGCATGTCCGCATCCAGGTAGATGTGGTAACTGCCCATGTAGTGGGCGGCCATCGCCGTGGCCAGCAGCAACGCGCCCACCACCGCCTTGGCATTCCAGCGCCACACCAGCAGGCCCATCAGCACGCAATGCGCGCCCACCAGCAACAGCAGCAGCGAGGCGGCAAAGCGTACGCTGCCCGGGTGGGTGGCCATCGCGCTGTGCCAGAACAAGCCGTTGCAGGCCAGCGCGAAGAACAGGCTGGTCAACACGATCAGGCGCTCGGTGGTGAGCTGCGGGCGCCAGGCCAGCAGCACCGACAGCGCCGGCATGCGCGCGGTGCGCGGCAGGGTGGCGCTCATGCCGCGTCTCCCTGCGCGAGCATCGCCGGGGCCACGCGCTGCGCGCCGGAGCGGCGCTGCACCAGCAGGTACAGGCCCAGCGATACCGCCCAGCAGGTGGCCAGGGTCCACAGGTCATGCGACAGAAAATGTGCGCCGCGCAGCTGCTGGGACGCGCCGAACAGCGTGCCGGCCAGCAGGCCGACCGCCAGCCCGCGCCAGCGCCAGGCCGGGCGCACCATCCTTGCGAAGAAATACAGTGCCACCCACGCGAAGCCGGCGCTGGAATGGCCCCCGGGGAAGCATTCCCCGCGCGGCATGCCTGCTGCACGGCTGGCCAACAGCCCCACGTAGTCACGTACCCCGCCATAGCGCGCCAGGTCCCAGGGGCAATCCATGTTGGTCAGCGACTTCAGCAGCGAGACCAGGCCCGTGCCCAGCGCCACGCTCAGTACCAGGTACAGCAGCGGCGAGCGCCACGCGGCGGCGCGTTCGCTGCGCCATGCATGCAGGCACAGCAGGATCGCCACCAGCGCCGCCGACGTGCTGGCCCACTTGCCGCCCTTGTGCACCAGCTGGCTGGTCAGCCAGGCGTTCTGCAACGCCCAGTGGTGCCCCTCCAGCCGGTAGACCTGGTCGGCCAGCCACTGGTCGCCGCCCAGTCCCATCAGCACCGTACTGGCCGCCAGGGTGGCCAGCAGCGGCAGCCACAGGTGCCTGCGCAGGAAGTACGGTGGCACCGTAGCCGGGCTCACGCTGGAAAAGGCAGGGACGGCAGGTGCTGGGGACATGGACGGGCAGGCGGCGTGGAGGGCGCGGCCATGGTCGTCAGCGTGCTGTCGGAGACTGGTCGGAGCGGTGTTGCGCGCAGGTTAAGCGGCCGGCGAGGTACGCGCGCGGTTCAGTCCTGGTCCTCCGCCGAGGCCGCATTGCCGGCCAGGTGGGCCGTGCAGTCCGCGCGCCATGCCGTGCCCGGCAGCAACTGCCATCGGTTGCGGTTGCTGCTGCCGATCTCGATCACCTGCGCACGGTCCACGCACGGGCTCATCGCCTCGTCCAGGACCAGCAGCCAACGCGCGTGCGGCGCCTGCGCCAGCCACGGCCCGGCATGCCGCCATTGGGTGTCCCACGGCGTCTTGAAGCCGAACTCGGTCACCGGCCGGTCGGCCTGGAGCAGGTTCTGTTCGCGCCAAGCAACCAGGCCCAGTTGCGCCTGCGGTCCGATCCGTTCGCCTACCCGCTGCATCAGCGCCGACGCCGAGCTGTACGGGTCCAGCGCCGGCATCAGGCCCCAGCCATGCAGGCTCCAGAGCAGGCAGGCGCTGACCACCGCCAGCGCGCCGGCACGCCGCTGGCGCAGCCACAGCACCAGCACGGCCAGCACCGCGCCGAAGCCCAGCAGCCAGCCGCCCAGCACCGGCAGCAGGCTGTCGGGCATGCCACGCCGCGCCAGTTGCGCGTGCGCCCATGCGCCGCCCGCCAGCAGCTGGCTGCCGATGTACAGCGCCGCCACGGCCAGCACGCCCACATAGGCCAGCAGCACCCAGCGCGGTCCGGGCCGGCGCAGCAGGCCGGGCAGCAGCGGGGCGGCGGCCACGCACAGCAGCGGCAGCATCGGGAAGATGTAGACCTCGCGCTTGCCCGGGCTGGCGGTGAAGAACAACAGCACCAGCATCGCCCAGCCCAGCAGCAGCCAGTAGCGCCCGTCCAGGCGCCTGAGCCGGCGCCACCAGGCCGGCAGCAGCGCCGGCAGCAGCAGGCTGCCGGGTAGCCACAGGGTGGCCATCACCTGCAGGTAGTACCAGGCCGGCTTCACGTGGTGCCAGGCGTTGGCGTAGCGGGTGCCGGTCTGCTTGAACAGCAGTTCGCGCGCATACGCCTGCAGGGTCGGGTCGGGATCGAGCAGCAGCGCCACGCCCAGTGGCGCCAGCCATACCGCGGTGCCCAGCAGGAAGGCCGGCAGCAGCCACCACAACGCGGTGCCGCGTCCGCCGTGGCCATCGTCCACCCCGCGCATGCGCCAGCGCCACGCCGCCCACGGCAGCAGCACCAGCAGCGGCAGGAAGCCCACGCCCTTGGTCACCGTGCCCAGCCCGGCGGCAAACCCGGCCAGCCACAGCGCGCGCCGGTTGGGGGCCTCCAGCAGATGGCGCAGCAGGCCCCACATGGCCACGGTGGTCAGCCCGACCAGCACCATGTCGATCTGGGCGCGCTTGGCCATCAGCCCGAACTGCAGGCAGCTGGCCAGCGCCAGCAGCGCCCACCACGCCACGCGCCGGCCCCACAGGCGCCGGCCCAGGTCCCAGGTCAGCCACAGCGTGGCCAGCGCGGCCAGCAGCGAGGGCAGCAGGAACGCCAGCGGCCAGCTGCCCAGCAGCTGGTGGCTGGCCGCCTGCATCCACATGAACACCGGCGGCTTCTCGGCATACAGTTCGCTGCCACGATGCGGCAGCAGCCATTGCCCGCTCTCCACCATGGCGCGCGCGGCCAGTACGAAGCGCGGCTCGTCCGGCGGCGAAGGTTGGCGCAGGCCGAAGCCGGCCAACAGGGCCAGTACGATGGCCATGCAGGCCAGCATCCGCCAGCGCTGGCGGCTCATCACGGCGTCAGGCACGTCCACCCCTTCGGCAAAACCGCCACTGTCTCCCCGACAGCGTGGGAAAAGCGTCGGAACCGCGTCATTGCGACCGGATTCCGACATGGATGCGGCTACCATGCGCCGATCCGCTCACGAGAGTCTGCCATGCGGCTCCTGGTCATAGAAGACAACCGCCAACTGGTCGCCAACCTGTTCGAGTACTTCGAATCGCGGGGGCACGTGCTGGATGTGGCCCCGGACGGGGTCACCGGCCTGCACCTGGCCAACCGCCATGCCTATGACGCCGTGATCCTGGACTGGATGCTGCCGCGCCTGGAGGGGCCGGAGGTGCTGCGCCGGCTGCGCGCCGAGCATGGCTCGGAAGTGCCGGTGATCATGCTCACCGCGCGGGATGAGCTGCCCGACAAGATCGCCGGCTTCCGCGCCGGCGCCGATGACTACCTCACCAAGCCTTTCGCGCTGCCCGAGCTGGAAGTGCGCCTGGAAGCGTTGCTGGTGCGCGCGCACGGGCGCAACCCGCGCAAGATGCTGGAAGTGGCCGACCTGCGCCTGGACCTGGCCACGCTGGAGGCCCAGCGCGATGGCAAGGTGCTGCACCTGTACCCGGCCTGCCGCAAGCTGCTGGAAGTACTGATGCGCGCCAGCCCGGGCGCGGTGACCCGCCAGCAGCTGGAGTTCGCGCTGTGGGGCGATGAACCGCCCGACGGCGACCTGCTGCGGTCGCACGTGTACGAACTGCGGCGCAGCGTGGATGGTCCGTTCCAGCGCAAGCTGATCCACACCCTGCCGCGGGTCGGATACCGGCTGGGCGTCAACGCCGCGGACGCCGTCGATGAGACCGCGTAAACCCGCGCCGCTGCACCGGCGCCTGGTGTGGTGGCTGCTCGGTTACCTCGCGCTGATTTCGCTGGCGGTGTTCAGCGTGGGCAACTACGTGCACGAACACGCCGAGCATTCGGCCTGGCGCGCGCTGCTCAATTCCGAGCTGGACAGCATCGTCAACCACATCGAGCACGAGCCGCACTACCGGTGGCAGGACTCGGACACCCTGCGCCTGTTCACCGTCGATGACAGCGACGCGGTGCCGCAAAGCCTGCGCGTCCTGCACCCGGGGCTGCACGACGGGGTGCTGGTCAACGGCCGTGCCAGCGCGGTGATGGTGCGCGATACCGACAACCTGGGGCGGCTGGCGCTGGTGCTGGACATCAACGACTTCCACGAGCTGGAGGAATTCGCCACGCGCTGGGTGATGCTGGCCGGGGTGGTGATGATCCTGGTGACCGTGGTGATGGCGTCCTTTGGCGTGGGCCGGCTGGTGCGGCCGCTGCGTTCGCTGGCCGAGCGCATCGACGTGCTCAAGCCCGGCGTGCCCGGCCAGCGCGTGCGGGTCGATCCGCGCGGCAGCTCGGAGTTGTATGTCATCGCCGATGCGGTCAACGACTACCTGGCCCGCAACGAACAGTTCGTCGAACGCGAACGCGTGTTCGTCAGCACCGCCAGCCATGAACTGCGCACGCCCATCGCGGTGATCACCGGCGCGGCCGAACTGGCGCTGGAGCAGCCCGGCCTGCCCGAGCGCGCGCGCCAGCAGATGCAGCGCGTGCACCGCACCGCGCAGGGCGTGGAGCAGCTGATCCAGCTGCTGCTGGTGCTGGCGCGCGAGCCGGCACGGCTGGTCGCGCTCGGTGAGCGCATCGCACTGGACCAGCTGATCCCGGACATCATCGAAGACCATCGCCACCTGATGGGCGACAAGGACCTGCGCATCACCGTGGACGGGCTGGCCAACGTGGCCATCGTCGCTCCGCCGGCGGTCGTACAGGCGGCGATCGGCAACCTGCTGCGCAACGCGATCGAGAACAGCGGGCGCGGCACCATCCACATCGCCGTCTCCGAGCGGGCGGTGGTGACCCTGCAGGATCCCGGCCACGGCATGAGCCCGGAGGAGATCGCCGCGGTGTACGCACGGATGGCGCGCGGGGATCGCAACGAACAAAGTGGCATCGGCCTGGAGCTCATCGCCAAGCTCTGCGATCACCTCGGCTGGGCACTGCAGATCGAGCCGTGCGCACCGCGCGGCACGCGCGTGATCCTGGACCTGGGCGCGTCGATGCCGGGGGAAACGACCCACGCGATGACGTGATCGGCACCGCTGCACTGCACCGTGGCGCAGCGTGAAGATGATGTTAACCTGTCGATGGCGCCGCTTTATGCGGCGCTTTTTTTTTCTTCGATCGACAGAGGATGGCAAGATGCCGACCGAAACCAGTACCGCCCTGATCACCAACGACATCGTCGGGCTCGGCCTGATCGCCGCCACGCTCGCACTCATTTTCTGGGCCGCCAGCGGCCCGACCCCGTTGCTGAAGAAAATATTCGCCTGGGTGCCGGCGTTGCTGCTGTGCTATTTCATCCCGGCCATCTACAACACCGCCGGCCTCATCGATGGCCACGACACCACGCTGTACAACCCGATCGCCCGCGACGTGCTGCTGCCGGCCGCGCTGGTGCTGCTGACCCTGTCGATCGACCTCAAGGGCATCCTCAAGCTGGGCCCGAAGCTGCTGGTGATGTTCTGCGCCGGTACCCTGGGCATCATCCTCGGGGCGATCGTGTCCTTCCAGCTGATGTCCTGGATCCACCCGGCCACGGTGGCCGGCGATACCTGGAAGGGCATGGCCGCACTGGCCGGCAGCTGGATCGGCGGCGGCGCCAACATGGTGGCGATGCGCGAGGTGTTCGGTACCGACGCCACCACCTTCGGCCAGTTCGCCGTGGTAGACGTGGCCTGCGCCAGCCTGTGGATGGCCGTGCTGCTGTTCCTGGCCAACCGCGCCCAGCAGATCGATGCGCGCAACGGTGCCGACACCCGCGCCATCGACGAGATGAAGGCGCGGATCTCGGCCTATGAAGCGCAGAACGCACGCATCCCCAGCCTGACCGACCTGATGGTGATCGTCGGCGTTGCGCTGGGCGGGGTTGGGCTGGCGCACGCCATTGCCGCGCCGTTGAGCGGCTGGTTCAAGGCCCACGTGAGCTGGGCCAGCCAGTTCAGCCTGGACAGTGCGTTCGTCTGGGTGGTGCTGTTGTCCACCGCGCTCGGGCTTGCGCTGAGCTTCACCCGCGCGCGCCGGCTGGAATCGGCCGGTGCCTCGCGGCTGGGCACGGTGTTCCTGTATTTCCTGATCGCCTGCATCGGCATGCAGATGGACCTGCTCTCGCTGCTGGATCGTCCGTGGCTGTTCGCGCTGGGCGCGATCTGGATGCTGACCCATATCCTGGTGCTGTGGATCGCCGCCAAACTGCTGCGCGCACCGCTGTTCTTCTTTGCGATCGGCTCGCAGGGCAACATCGGCGCGGCCGCCTCCGCGCCCGTGGTCGCCGCCGCGTTCCATCCCTCGCTGGCCCCGGTTGGCGTGCTGCTGGGGACCGTGGGCTACGCCACCGGCACCGGCCTGGCCTATGTCACCGGCCTGATCCTGAAGTGGATGGCCGGAGCCTGACCGGCGGCGCGTCGCTCAGGCCGGCCGCGGGCCGGCGCCGTGCCCCCGCGGGGTACGGTGGATGGCCAACCGACCCACGACGGGTGAGGCCATGAAAAAACGGCGGCGCTTTCGCGCCGCCGTTCCGGTAGTCAACCCCTGTCGCCGCTCAACAACAGCGGCCGCCGTTCCTGCCGCCGTAGCGCGCCTCCTGGCGCTCGCGGAAGAAGGTCTTGTAATCCATCGGCACGCGGTCGGGGTGGTTCTCCAGCACGTGGCGCACGTAGTTGTCGTAGTCGGGGATGCCACAGCACAGGCGTGCGGTCTGCACCAGGCGCCGCCACAAGCGGCGATGCGCCTGGTATTGCCCGACCGGGACCAGTTCGGTACTCATCACAGGTCTGCCATCTGGTGCGGCTGCAACGCCACGTACGGGGTTTCCCTGTCGGTCCGCTGCGGCGTGCGGCGGGCGACCACGATGGTCTTGACCGCGTAGGCCAGGATCGAGAACACCACGAACAGGAACAGCACGGTCAGGCCGGTGTTGACGTAGGCATTGACCACGATCTGGTGCATCTGCTCCAGGCTCTTGGCCGGGGCGGTGATGGTGCCGGTGGCGATCGCGTCCTGGAACTTGTGCGCCTGGGCCAGGAAGCCCTGCGCCGGGTTCTTGTCGAAGATCTTGATCAGCCCCGCATAGGTGGTGCAGATCAGCAGCCACACCGCCGGTACCGCGGTCACCCAGGCAAAGCGGTCGCGCTTCATCTTGAACAGCACCACCGTGCCCAGCATCAACGCGATCCCCGCCAGCATCTGGTTGGAGATGCCGAACAGCGGCCACAGGGTCTGGATGCCGCCGAACGGATCGACCACGCCGGTGTACAGCAGGTAGCCCCACAACGCCACGCAGCCGGCGGTGGCGATGATGTTGGCCGTCCACGACTCGGTCTTCTTCAGCGCCGGGATGAAGTTGCCCAGCAGGTCCTGCAGCATGAAGCGACCGGCGCGGGTACCGGCATCGACCGCGGTCAGGATGAACAGGGCTTCGAACAGGATCGCGAAGTGGTACCAG
>RCUH01001812.1_pt1 | contig 14475 bp, 8 predicted proteins | sample 2166191 | NCBI WGS metagenome assembly RCUH01 (sample SAMN09932848, study PRJNA488358) | compost metagenome | feature: garden; material: soil; isolation source: compost soil in an enriched community after 214 h of incubation | place: Germany: Experimental Botanical Garden Goettingen | collected...
GGGCGCTGGCGTTGAAGTCGGTTTCCTTGCGGGCGATGGCGTAGACCAGCGCCTTCTCGATGGTGAAGCCGCCCTCGGGCTCCAGCACCGGCATGGGGTAGCGGGTGGCGTCTATGCGGCTGGCCTCGGACTGGGCCGCGCGATTGGGGGCCACCGTGCGATAGAGACCGGCCCACAGACGCCGGGCGCTGTCGTCGCCGGCTGAGCGCATCCCGGTGCGGGCGGATTCTTCGGCCTCGTTGCGGCGCCCGACTTCATAGAGGGCGACCGTGCGCCGCGCCGTTTCGTCCGAGCGGATGAAGGCGTTCAGTTCACGGGCGTCCACGCCGGCCGGTTCAGGCGTCAGGCTGGCGCGTTGCAGCGCGGCGCCATAGGCGCGCGGTCCCATGTTCTCGATGACCGGCTCTTCGCCCAGCTGGCGCAGGGCGATCTGACCGTAGAAGGTGGCGGGCCAGCGCGCGGCCAGGCGCAGGTTTTCGGCCACCTTGTCCTGACGCCCCGACTGAGCGGCGGCGCGGGCGGTCCAGAAGGCGGCGCCGGCGCGGACCCAGGGGTCCTCGGTCGGGTCCTGAGCCACGCGCTCGAAGGCGCGGAAGGCGTCGGAAAATTGATGCAGGCGCCAGGCGGCCAGCCCTGCGCTCCACCAGTCGCCCATCTCGGCCCCGGTGCGCCAGGCGCCGGCCAGATCGTCGTTGTTCAGCGCCACGCGGGCGGCCTTGGCCGGATCGGTCACGCCGCCGTCGCGGGCGCCCGTCACGCTGGCCCAGGTCCGCTCCAGCAGGTTGCCGGGACGCTTGGGCTCGGGCGCGCCGTCGGGCAGGCGCCGCATGGCCAGGGTATAGACGCGGGGCGCCATCGGCAGGTCGGAATAGGTCTCCAGCCAGGCCGCCAGCTCGTCATAGGTCGCGACATGGGTGGGATGGAACAGGCGCTCAAACTCGACCTGGCCCAGCAGGACGCGGTCCTGGGCCTGTCGCGCAGACGCGCGGGCCAACTCCAGATCGCCGCGCCGCAGGGCGTCGAAGGCGGTGGTGTAGCTGAGCCGATCGGAACTGCTCAGGGCCGTGGGGGTTCTATCGGAGTCATTGCCGACATAGGCCGTCCCGCCGCCATCAGCCCCGCTGTCAGTCGCCCCCTTGTCACGGGCCAGTGCGGCAGGCGCAACCGTGGCGCAGAGCGCAGCAGCAAGGAGAGGCGCGAGAGCCGCGCGGCGGAAAAGGTACATACGCGGCGGCCCCCTTCGTCGGCGCGGCTCCCGTATCGTGCCGGGATTGTCAGCGCTCTGTGGACTGGTCGTCAGCCGCTAACCATGCCTGAATCAGACAGAAGGCTCAACCTGCGCCGTATCCAGACGCGCCGCCAGGGACAGGATGTCGGCCCAGGCGACCCGCTTGGCCTGGGGCTGCCGCAGCAGGAAGGCGGGGTGCAGGGTGACAATGGCGGGGGCCGCCGCCGTCCCGTCGTCGAGCCGCCATTCGCGCCACTGACCGCGAATCTTCATCAGGCCTTCCTCAGTGTTCAGCACCGATTTCGCCGCCGCCGCCCCGACCAGAAGCACGGCCCTGGGCTGCATCAAAGCAAAGGCGCGTTCCAGGAAGGGGGCGCAGACGGCCTGCTCCTGCGGCGTCGGCAGGCGGTCGCCCGGCGGCTTCCAGAAGACGGTGTTGGTCATGAAGGCCTGATCGGCCAGACCCGCCGCCGCCAGCATCCGATCCAGCAGTTGCCCCGCCTGGCCGACGAAGGGTTCGCCGCGCAGGTCTTCGGTCTCGCCGGGCGATTCGCCGATCAGCAGGAGGGAGCCCCTGGGATTGCCGCGCGCGAACACCGCCTGCTTGGCCCCCATGGCCCGCAGGGGGCAGCCCTCGAATGCGGCCACCGCCTTCGCCAGTTCGTCCATGGTCGTGGCGGCGGCGGCCAGGCGACGCGCCTCGGCGACCGCGTCCGCGCTGGACATTCCCCCGTGCTGGCCCCCATGCAGGGCCGTGACCGTGGCCGAGGCCTTTTGCAGCATCTGCGGCGCGGGCGGAGCGACGAAGACCGTGCGGTCGACCGTCGCGTCCAGATAGCAGGCGTCCACGCCCGCATCGCGCCAGAAGGCGAGCAGGGCTTCGGTTGCGGCGGCGTCGAGGGGCTGGGGCGTCATTCGCTGACAGGGATAAGCCTTGACCGCCGCTGCGTCACCTCACGATAAGACAGATAACCACGACGATAACGAGGATTCAGGGGATCATGGGCGAGCAAGCGATCGAAGGCGGCGCGACAAACGCGTGGCAGGAAGCCGTCATCGACAAGCTGCCGCCGGCGGAAGCGCTGGAAGGCGTCGAGCGCGAGGTCATGGAATATGACGTCGTCATCGTCGGCGGCGGCCCCGCCGGCCTGTCCGCCGCCATCCGCCTGAAGCAGCGCGCCGAGAAGGACGGGAAAGAGATTTCCGTCGCCGTTCTGGAAAAGTCGGCCGAGATCGGCGGCCATATCCTGTCGGGCGCCGTGATCGATCCCAAGGCGCTGAACGAGCTCTTCCCCGACTGGAAGGAACGCGGCGCGCCGCTGGAGACCCCGGTCAAGACGGACAAGTTCCTGGTGCTGGGTCCGCAGGGTCAGGCCTCGCTGCCGATGTTCGCCATGCCGCCCTTCATGCACAACCACGGCTGCTACATCGCCTCCCTGGGCAATGTGTCGCGCTGGCTGGGTGAGCAGGCCGAGGCCCTGGGCGTCGAGGTCTATCCCGGCATGGCCGCCAGTCACGTCGTCTGGGATGAACCCTCGGGCCGGGTGAAGGGCGTCGTCGCCGGCGTCTTCGGCATCGACCGCGAGGGCAAGCCCACCGGCGACTTCCAGCCCGGTCTGGAACTGCACGGCAAGTATGTCTTCATCGCCGAGGGCGTGCGCGGCTCGCTGGCCAAGACCATCATGGCCCGCCACGACCTGACCGCGAACTCGGACCCGCAGAAGTTCGGCATCGGCCTGAAGGAACTGTGGCAGATCCCGGCCGAGAAGCACCAGCCCGGCCTGGTCCAGCATACGACCGGCTGGCCGCTGGACGACAAGACCGGCGGCGGGTCCTTCCTGTACCACTTCGGCGACCGCTACGTGTCGGTCGGCTTTGTGGTGCACCTGAACTATCAGAACCCCTTCCTGTCGCCGTTCGACGAGTTCCAGCAGTTCAAGCACCACCCGGCCATCGCCGAGCATCTGGAGGGCGGCACCCGCATCTCCTACGGCGCCCGCGCCATCACCGAGGGCGGATTCCAGTCGGTGCCCAAGCTGGCCTTCCCCGGCGGCGCCCTGATCGGCTGCTCGGCGGGCTTTGTGAACGTGCCCCGCATCAAGGGCAGCCACAACGCCATGAAGACCGGCATGCTGGCCGCCGACGCCGCCTATGAGGCCGTGATCGCGGGCCGCGCGGGCGACGTGCTGGAGGCCTATGAAGAGGCCTACAAGACCTCGTGGGTCTACAAGGAGCTGAAGGTCGTCCGTAACGCCAAGCCGATGCTGTCCAAGCTGGGCACCATGATGGGCGGCGCGGTTTCGATGTTCGACATGTGGGTCAACCACCTGACCGGCGGCTTCTCGGTCTTTGGGACCATGAAGCACACCAAGACGGACGCGGCCTCGACCGGTCTGGCCAAGGACTTCAAGCCGATCACCTATCCCAAGCCGGACGGCAAGCTGTCGTTCGACAAGCTGTCGAGCGTCTTCATCTCGAACACCAACCACGCCGAGGACCAGCCGGCCCACCTGAAGCTGCTGGACCCGTCCGTGCCGATCAACATCAACCTGCCCAAGTACGGCGAACCGGCGCGGCTCTATTGCCCGGCGGGCGTCTATGAGGTGCTGACCGACGAGCAGGGCCAGAACCCGCGCTTCCAGATCAACGCCCAGAACTGCGTCCACTGCAAAACCTGCGACATCAAGGACCCGTCGCAGAACATCGTCTGGACCACGCCCGAAGGCGGCGGCGGCCCCAACTATCCGAACATGTAAGGGCGAGAGGTTTCAGCCCCTTGCGGGCGGAAGGGAAAGCGTGAAGGGTCCGCCCATGCGCTTTGCCTTCCGCCGTTCCGCCCTGTTCGCCGCCGCCTCGCTGATCGCGTTGGGCATCGCCGCGCCCTCCTTGGCGCAGGAGGCGCCGCAGACGCTGCCGAGCGACGCGGCGCCCGCTCAGGTGGAGGCGGAACCGTCGACGGCCCCGGAGGCGTCGCCCCCGGCTGACGCCGACAGCCAGGACCCCGAAATCATCATCGCCGATGCACCGGCGACGCCTGAGACCCCGCCCATCCCGGCCTCCTGGGCTCCGATCCCGACCGACGCCGAGGGTCGCAGCGCCTACGGCTACTATCTGGCGGGCCGCAACGCCCTGACCAGCGGCGAGAGCGAGGCGGGCGCCGACTATCTGGCGCGGGTCGAGGCTCTGACCCCCGAACAGCCCCGCGTCCGCGAGCAGGCCTTCACCGCCTCCCTGCTGGCCGGCGACCTCGACGTCGCCGCGCGGATCGCGCCGGAAGGCGAGGGCGTCTCGCCCGTCATCGTCCAGGCCGGTCGTCTGGTGGCTGCGGTGCAGACCTTTGTCCACGGCGACGCCCGCCGCGCCAACGCCATGCTGAAGGCCGCCCCCATCGGCGAGCCCCACGCCCGCGCGGGCCTCTATGTCCAGCCGTGGATCGCTGCCGCCGCCGGGGACTGGGACCGCGCCCTGGCCCTGCCGCCGACTGATCTTGACCCGATCAGCGTCCTTGTGGCCCGCGCCAACCGCGCCCGGCTGCTGGAACTGCGCCGCCGTTACGACGAGGCCGACGCCGAATGGCGCGACCTGACCAGCCACGCCCTGGCCTCGCGCCTGTTCCGGATGCCCTACGGCGAGTTCCTGGAGCGGCGCGGCAAGCGCGACGAAGCCCTGGCGCAGTATGACGCCGCCGTTGCCGCCGGTTCCACCGACCGCGCCACGGCGTCGGCTCGTGCCCGCGTTATGGCCAAGGCGCGGCCGCCTGCGGCCCCTACCTACCGAAAGGGCGCCGCGCTGGCGCTGAAGACCGCCGCTGATCAGATCATCGCCCAGCGCGCGCTGGAGTTCGGCGTCGTCTATCTGCGTCTGGCCCTCAACCTTGAACCCACGGACGAGAACCGCTTCTTTATCGGCCAGACCTTGCAGCAGGCCGAGCTTGAGCCGGCGGCCCGCGCGGTTTTCGCCCAAGTGGATCGCCAGGACGTGGAACTCTACGCCGCCGCCCGCGTGCAGCGCGCCCTGAGCCTCGAAAAGGATGGTCAGTCCGACGAGGCCCTGACCGAACTGCGCCGAGCCGCGGAGGTGCGGCCCAATGAGGCGAGCATCGCCTATCTGCTCGCCGGGCAACTGGTGCAGATGAAGCGGTACGACGAAGGTCTGGCCGTGCTGAACGGTCCGCTGCTGGCCACCGCCGACCAGGGTTTCGAGGTCAACTTCCTGCGCGGCGCCGTCTATGAGGCGGTGAACCGCAAGGCGGAGGCCGAGGCTGAGCTGTGGGCGGCGCTGCAGAAGCAGCCGAATAATCCGACCGTGCTCAACTATCTCGGCTACCTCTGGGTGGACACCGGCGCGCGGGTCGAGCAGGGGGCGGAAATGATCGCTCGCGCCTTCGCCGCCGATCCTTCGGACGGCCATATCCAGGACTCTCTGGGCTGGTCGCAGTATCGCCGAGGCCAGTTTGACGCAGCGGTGGAAACCCTGGAACAGGCCGTGGCCAAGGAACCCGCCAACGCCGAGATCAACGATCACCTCGGCGACGCCTACTGGGCCGTGGGCCGTCAGCGCGAGGCGGGCTTCCAATGGAACCGCGTCCTGACGCTGGAGGTCGAGGCTGAGCGCAAGGCCGAGGTCGAAGCCAAGCTGCGCGAAAAGCTGGGTCAGGACCCGACCGACGACACCGGCGCGGGCGTCGCGGACTGATTTTCCGCCGTCACCCTCGGGCCTGTCCCGAGGGGCCATGCCGGACTGTTGCACTGGAACGGTCGCAAGAGCCGGATCGGCGTCGCGTTGGCTGAACGATAGACCCTGGGGACAAGCCCGAGGGTGACGAGAATTTTGAGATGACGGCTTCTCCAAACCTGACCGGCCTGGCTCCAGCCAAGATCAATCTGTTTCTGCACGTCGGCCCGGTGGCGGACGACGGTTATCACCCCCTGGCCAGTCTGGTCGCCTTCGCCGACGTCGGCGACGCGGTGACGGTGACGCGGGCCGACGCCCTGTCGCTGGCCGTCACCGGCCCGTTCGGCGGCGCCTTGGCGGGCGAGGGCGACAATCTGATCCTGCGCGGCTTGCGGGCGCTAGGTGAGGTTGCGGGGATCGGTGCGCCGCCGGTCGCCGTGACGCTGGACAAGCAACTGCCCATCGCCGCCGGTCTGGGCGGCGGGTCGGCCGATGCGGGCACGGCCATCCGGCTGGCGGCGCAACTGCTGGACCTCGATCTGGACGAGGCGGCGCTGGAAGCCGTCGCGGGCGTGGTCGGCGCCGACGGTCCCATGTGCCTGCGCGCCCGCCCGGCCTGGGCGACGGGCAGGGGAGACGATCTGCGCGACGAGCCGCGCCTGCCGCCGCTGCACGCGGTTCTGCTGAACCCCGGCGTGGCGTCGCCGACGGGGGCGGTTTACCGCGCCTACGACGACGCGCCCAAGGGCGGGGCTGACTGCCCCGAGCCTCCCGCCGACTGGTCGCCCGCCGCCGTGATCGACTGGCTGAAAGCTCAGCGCAATGATCTGGAGGCGCCCGCCCTGCGCGTCACGCCGGGCATAGCTGAGGCGCTGTCGGCCATGCGGGCCGCGCCGGGCTGCCGCCTGACGCGGATGTCAGGTTCGGGCGCGACGGTCTTCGGCCTGTTCGACGATGCGGCCTCTGCAAGCCTTGCTGTTGGCTCGCTGCAACGCTCCGGTTGGTGGGGGCGCGCCTGCGTGCTGGCCGGAGCCCGCTAACCTCTGCCGTCATCCCGGAAAGCGCGAAGCGCTTAACCGGGACCCAGGCGTCTGATCCAAGCTGTCCGACCATCCGTCTGGGCTCCCTGTCTGGGTCCCGGGTTCGGCTGCGCCGCCCCGGGATGACGGAAAGGAAGACAGGCCGCGTCCAGTTGAGTTTCCGGCTCGCGCGCCCTAGGGTCCGCGCTCAAATTTTGCGCTGCGAAAACGAGCCGACGTGACCACCGAACCCCTCGCCTTCCAGGACCTGATCCTGACCCTGCACAAATACTGGGGCGACCAGGGCTGCGCCATTCTGCAGCCCTATGACATCGAGGTCGGGGCCGGCACGCTCCACCCCGCGACCGTTCTGCGCGCGCTGGGTCCCAAGCCGTGGAAGGCTGCTTACGTCCAGCCCTCGCGTCGTCCCGGCGACGGCCGCTATGGCGAGAACCCCAACCGGCTGCAGCACTATTATCAGTATCAGGTCATTCTGAAGCCGAACCCGGACAACCTGCAGGAGCTGTATCTCGGCTCGCTGGCCGCCATCGGCATCGACCCCAAGTTGCACGACATCCGCTTTGTCGAGGACGACTGGGAAAACCCCACCGTCGGCGCCTGGGGGCTGGGCTGGGAAGTCTGGTGCGACGGCATGGAGGTGACGCAGTTCACCTACTTCCAGGGCGTCGGCGGCATCGAGGTGGACGTGGTCTCCGGCGAGCTGACCTACGGGCTGGAGCGTCTGGCCATGTATGTTCAGGGCGTCGACAACGTCTATGACCTGAAGTTCAACAAGGAGGGGCTGACCTACGGCGAGGTCTTCCTCGAGAACGAGCGTCAGCAGTCCGAAGCCAACTTCCACGGCTATGACGTCGCCGCGCTGAAGCGCCGCTTCGAGGACATGGAGCGTGAGGCCGCCCACTTCCTGACCATGAAGGGGCCGCAGGGCCAGCCGCTGGTCCTGCCCGCCTATGACCAGGTGCTGAAGGCCTCGCACCTGTTCAACCTGATGGACGCCCGCGGCGCCATCGCCGTCGCCGAACGCCAGAGCTACATCGGCCGCATCCGCGACCTGTGCAAAGCCTGCGCCCTCGCACAAGTCGAACACGAGAAGGCGACCGCATGACGGTTGACGATCAGTTGACGCCACAGGCTCCCTTCCCCCTTGATGGGGGAAGGGCTGGGGATGGGGGTGACGCCCTCAGCCCTCTGCGCGCGCGTCATCTGACGGGTGCTGTCGGCCGCGCGCGGCGACTGCGTCGCGACATGACCTTCCCGGAACGTATTCTCTGGGACGAACTGCGCCGCCTGAAGCTGAACATTCGCCGTCAGGCGCCGATCGGCCGCTACATCGCGGACTTCGTCCATCATGACAGCCGCCTGATCGTGGAAATCGACGGGCCGCTGCATGAGGAACTCGAAGCGGTCGCCTATGACGCCGAACGCACCGCCTGGCTGGAAAGCCAGGGCTTTCGCGTGATCCGCTTTTCCACCAAACAGGTGACGGACGGCTTGTCGGACGTGGTCGATGCGATCCGTTCGGCCCTGCTGTCACCCCCATCCCAACCCTTCCCCCATCAAGGGGGAAGGGCCCTCTGGCGCGCCCGCGATCAATGGGTGCGGGACGAAAACTGATGCCCCAGCTTCTTCTCGAAATCTTCTCCGAAGAAATCCCCGCCCGTATGCAGCAGGGCGCCGCGCGCGACCTGGAGCGCATGGTGTCGGACCGTCTGAAGGCCGCCGGCCTGACCTGGGACGCGCTGAACGTCTTCGCCGGTCCGCGTCGCCTGACCCTGGTGATCGACGGCCTGCCAGTCGCCGCCGAAGACCGCAACGAAGAGGTCAAGGGTCCTAAGACCTCGGCCCCCGCTCAGGCGCTGGAAGGCTTCTTGCGAAAGACCGGCCTGACGCAGGACCAACTGGTCGAGCGCGACGGCGTCTGGTTCGCCGAGATCAGCAGCAAGGGCCGTCAGACGACCGAGGTCTTCGCCGAGGCCGTCGATCAGATCGTCCGCAGCTTCCCCTGGCCCAAGTCGATGCGCTGGGGCACGGGAAGCCTGCGCTGGGTGCGTCCGATCAAGCGCATCATCGCCCTGTTCGACGGGGCGGTGGTGCCGTTCGAGATCGACGGCATCGTCTCCGGCGACGCGACTGAGGGCCACCGCTTCCTCGGTTCGGGCAAGCCGTTCGCGGTCAAGGACTTCGCCGACTATCGCGCCAAGCTGGAACGCGACTTCGTCCTGCTGGACGTGGCCGACCGCAAGCTGCGTATTCTGGAAGCCGCCAAGGCCGCCTGCGCCGCGCGGGGTCTGGTGCTGGTCGATGACGACGGCCTGCTGGACGAGGTGGCGGGGCTGGCCGAATGGCCGACGCCGATCCTGGGCGACATGGACCCGCAGTTCCTGTCCCTGCCGCCCGAAGTGGTCCGCCTGTCGATGAAGGTGCACCAGAAGTATTTCGCCGTGCGCGATCCGTCGAAAGACGGCCTGGCGCCCAACTTCCTCGTCGTCGCCAACGTCGAGGCGACCGACGGCGGTCAGGCCCTGGCCGCCGGCAACAGCCGCGTTTTGTCCGCCCGCCTGAACGACGCCCGCTTCTTCTGGGACGAGGACCAGAAGGTCGGCTTCGACGCCTGGAACGACAAGCTGAAGGGCGTCACCTTCCACGCCAAGCTCGGCACCCTGGCCGAGCGGGTTGACCGCATCGCCGCTCTGGCCCGTGAAATCGCCCCTCTTGTCGGCGCTGACGCGGCGCAGGCCGAACAGGCCGCGCGCCTGTCCAAGGCCGATCTGGCCAGCGGCATGGTCAGCGAGTTCCCGGAACTGCAGGGGATCATGGGCGGCTACTACGCCCGTCTGGCCGGCTACCCCGACGCCGTCGCCGACGCGGTGCGCGACCATTACAAGCCGCAAGGCCCGGGCGACACCGTCCCGACCGCCCCGGTCACGGTCGCCGTCGCCATCGCCGAGAAGCTGGACACCCTGGTCGGCTTCTTCGCCATCGACGAAAAGCCCACCGGCTCACGCGACCCCTACGCCCTGCGCCGCGCGGCGCTGGGGGTGATCGGTACCGCGTTGGATAATGAGCTCCGGTTCTCGGCGGAAGCAGTCATTCGGATTGCTTTAGGCTTGCAAGGCAACGTCTGGTCTAAAAATGCTGTTGCTCCCAATGGGCAGGCTTGGGTCCAATGGGCCATGCGTAATCCTCAGGGATCACGCACCTTCTATTCCTCGGCGATCGAAGATGCTGAGAAAGAAGCTTGGACGACGCTATCCGCTGACAGAGCGAGGGCCTTGGAAGAGGTCACACCGTCGGTCCTCTCTTTCCTCGCCGACCGCCTGACCGTCCTGCTGCGTGATCGCGGCCAGCGTCACGACCTCGTGGCCGCCGTCTTCGCTCTGGGCGACGACGACCTGGTGCGGATCGTGCGACGGGTGGAGGCGCTGGCCCCCTTCCTCGCCACGGACGACGGGGCCAATCTGCTGGCCGGCTACAAGCGGGCGTCGAACATCCTCAAGGCCGAGGAGAAGAAGGGGCCGCTGCCGCAGGGCGCCGTCGCCACCGGCCTGCCGAACCAGCCGGCGGAAGAAACCGCGCTTGCGTTTGCCGCCGCCGCCGCCGCGACCGCCGTGGACGCGGCGCTGGAGACCGAAGACTTCGCCGCCGCCATGACGGCCCTGGCGCGCCTGCGCGGCCCGGTGGACGCCTTCTTCACCGGCGTCATGGTCAACTCCGACGTGGCCGAGGAGCGTGAGAACCGCCTGAAGCTGCTGGGTCAGGTGCGCGGCGTCATGGGCCGGGTTGCCGACTTCGGGCAGATCGCGGGGTAAGGCGCTCTCCCTACCGACCGTCGCGTCGCCCCCTCCACCGCTTCGCGGTCCCGCTCCCCACTCGTGGGGAGGAAAGGGCGCGTGTCTTTCCTCCCTGTCGCGCAGCGATGGGGAGGTGGATCGGCGGCGGAGCCGACGAGACGGAGGGGGCGGCGCAGAAGGCCGAAAATCTGCATCCCGACACATCCTCACACGGATTGTTACACCCACGGCCTCGCCTTCGCGCTTGCAGCACGCTAGTCAGGGCCACCGTGCGCGGGACTCAATCCCTCGGCGGCTAGACCACGGCTCAGGGACTGCAAGATGACCAAGTGGGTGTACGGCTTCGGCGGGGGATCTGCTGACGGCGATGCGTCGATGAAGAACCTTCTCGGCGGCAAGGGCGCGAACCTGGCCGAGATGTCCTCTCTCGGCCTTCCGGTTCCGCCCGGCTTTACGATCACGACGGAAGCCTGCGTCCACTATTACTCCAACGGCGAGACCTATCCGGCCGAGCTGGCCGAACAGGCCGCCGCCGGGCTGAAGACCGTCGAGGGCATTGTCGGCAAGACCTTCGGCGACGCCGCCAACCCCCTGCTGGTCTCGGTGCGCTCGGGCGCGCGGGCCTCGATGCCGGGGATGATGGACACGGTGCTGAACCTGGGTCTGAACGACCAGACGGTCGAGGGCCTGGCCAAGCTGTCCGGCGACCGCCGTTTCGCCTTCGACAGCTATCGTCGTTTCATCACCATGTATTCCAATGTGGTGCTGGGCATCGGCCACGATCAGTTCGAAGAGGTCCTGGACGACCACAAGGATCGTCTGGGCGTCTCGATCGACACCGACCTGACCGCCGAGAACTGGGAAAAGGTGGTCGCCGACTACAAGGTCCTGGTCGAACGCGAGCTGGGTCAGCCCTTCCCGCAGGACCCGCATGACCAGCTGTGGGGCGCCGTCTCGGCCGTCTTCGCCAGCTGGATGAACGACCGCGCGAAATTCTATCGCCGCATGCACGACATCCCCGAAAGCTGGGGCACCGCCGTCAACATCCAGTCCATGGTGTTCGGCAACATGGGCGAGACCTCGGCCACGGGCGTCGCCTTCACCCGCAACCCCTCGACCGGCGAAGCCAAGCTGTACGGCGAGTTCCTGATCAACGCCCAGGGTGAGGACGTGGTCGCGGGCATCCGCACGCCGCAGTCCCTGACCAAGGCCGGGCGCGAGGAGATGGGCGAGACCGCCCTCTCGATGGAAGAGGCCATGCCGGTCGTCTTCGCCGAGTTCGTCGACGTGGTCGGGCGGCTGGAAAGCCACTACCGCGACATGCAGGACATAGAGTTCACGGTCGAGCAGGGCCGTCTGTGGATGCTGCAGACCCGCAACGGCAAGCGCACCGCCAAGTCGGCGCTGAAGATCGCCGTCGATCTGGCCTCTGAAGGCGTGATCTCGCAGGAAGAGGCCGTGTCGCGGGTCGAGCCCGCCGCCCTCGACCAGTTGCTGCACCCCACGCTGGACCCCAACGCCGCCCGCACCGTCGTCGCGGCGGGCCTGCCGGCCTCGCCCGGCGCGGCCACCGGCAAGATCGTCTTCGACGCCGACGAGGCCGAGCGCCTGTCGCAGGTCGGCGACGCCGTCATTCTGGTGCGCGAGGAAACCTCGCCCGAAGACATCCACGGCATGCACGCGGCGCGCGGCATCGTCACGGCGCGCGGCGGCATGACCAGCCACGCCGCCGTGGTGGCGCGCGGCATGGGGCGGCCCTGCGTCTCCGGCGCCGGTGAAATCTCGATCAATGAGAAGGCCGGGACCTTCACCGCGCGCGGCCGCACCTTCAAGGCCGGCGAGGTCATCACCATCGACGGCGGCAAGGGCGAGGTGCTGGACGGCGCCGTGGCCATGATCGAGCCGGAACTGACGGGCGATTTCCAGACCCTGATGGCCTGGGCCGACGGCGTGCGTCGCCTGAAGGTCCGCGCCAACGCCGAGACCCCGCTGGACGCCAAGACCGCGCGCGGCTTCGGCGCCGAGGGCATCGGCCTGTCGCGCACCGAGCACATGTTCTTCGACGAGGCCCGCATCGCCGCCGTGCGCGAGATGATCCTGGCCGACGACGAGCAGGGCCGCCGCCTAGCGCTGGCCAAGATTGCGCCCTTCCAGAAGGCCGACTTCGCCGACCTGTTCACCATCATGGCCGGTCTGCCGGTGACGATCCGCCTGCTGGACCCGCCGCTGCACGAGTTCATCCCGCACACGGACGCCGACATCGACGCCCTGGCCGCCGGTTCGGGCCTGGACGCCGCCAAGCTGAAGCGTCGCGCGCGGGAACTGCACGAGACCAACCCCATGCTCGGCCACCGCGGCTGCCGCCTGGGAGTCGCCTATCCCGAGATCTACGAGATGCAGGTCCGTGCCATCCTCGAGGCGGCGCTGGAGGTGAAGAAGGCGTCGGGCGTCGCTCCGATCCCGGAGATCATGCACCCGCTGGTCGCCCTGGGTCTGGAGATGAAGTTCCTGCGCGAACTGACCGACCGCACCGCCAAGGCCGTGTTCGCAGACGCGGGCGACAGCGTCGACTACCTGGTCGGCACCATGATCGAACTGCCGCGCGCTGCGCTTCGCGCCGCCGACCTGGCCGAGTACGCCGAGTTCTTCAGCTTCGGCACCAATGACCTGACCCAGACGACCTTCGGCATCAGCCGCGACGACTCGGGCCACTTCCTGCAGGCCTATCTGGACAAGGGCATCTTCGAGACCGATCCCTTCGTGCGTCTGGATCAGGACGGCGTGGGCGACCTGATCCGTATCGCCGCCGAGCGCGGTCGCGGCGTCAAGCCGGACATGAAGATGGGCATTTGCGGCGAACACGGCGGCGACCCGTCGTCCATCGCCTTCTGCGAGAGCGTGGGCCTCGACTACGTCTCCTGCTCGCCCTACCGCGTGCCCATCGCCCGCCTGGCGGCGGCCCAGGCGGCGCTGGCCGCCCGCTCGGGCGAGGAGCGCGAAAAGGACCGCTGAGGCCCGTTTCAGGTCTGAGCGTGCAAAGGCGGTCCTTCGGGGCCGCCTTTTTCACGCCGGAATAAAGTCGTTATCAGCGTAACGCTGTATGTGTCTAGCAGCGCACGGTTACGACCGTGTATTCATTCGCCTATGGAACGCCTCTGCGGAATACCCATTTAACTCCTCGCTGGATGGGGCCGGTGACCGCAGAAGTCACCGCATCTAGTTTTACTAGGAGTAATAGAAACAATGCGTAACATTCTTCTCGCCGCAGTCGCCATTTCTGCAATCGCCGCTCCGGCCTTTGCTCAGTCGGGTCCTGACGCTCGTGGATACGGTTCGCTGGGCTATACCCACCTTGAAGGCGATTCCGCCACGACCGGCGCTGTGACTGGCCGCCTGGGTGTGAATCTTAACCGCTATCTGGCCGTCGAGACCGAGGCCTCGGTCGGCGTCAAGGATGACGACTTCACCGTCGCCGGCGTGGACGGCTCGATCAAGCACGAGTGGGATGCCGCCGGTTACGTGGTCGGCAAGTACCCGGTCAGCGACAAGCTGGAGCTGTTCGCGCGTGGCGGGTACGGTCACACCGAGCTGAAGCAGGAAATCGCCGGCGGCCGCACCGACATCGGCGGCGACAGCTGGAACTACGGCGTCGGCGCCAACTACTACGTCGACGGCGTCAACGGCGTCCGCGCCGACTGGACCCGTCGCGACTTCCGCGACAACGGCGGTGAAGCTGACGCCT
>RCUH01001815.1_pt1 | contig 14461 bp, 12 predicted proteins | sample 2166191 | NCBI WGS metagenome assembly RCUH01 (sample SAMN09932848, study PRJNA488358) | compost metagenome | feature: garden; material: soil; isolation source: compost soil in an enriched community after 214 h of incubation | place: Germany: Experimental Botanical Garden Goettingen | collected...
GCATCATCTACTACAATACCAATGGCCAGTACCAATGCAAACAATGTAAGCAAGTTGATAGAGAAACCAAATATCTGGAGGAAGAAGAATGTACCAATAATAGCTACCGGTACCGCAATTGCAGGTACAAGAGTAGAACGAACGTCCTGTAAGAACAGGAATACTACGATAAATACTAATATAAAGGCCTCTACCAATGTAGATATTACCTTTTCTATAGATGCATCAAGGAACGTTTTAGTATTAAAAGGCACTACGTAATCTATACCTTGTGGGAAGCTAGGTTTACTTTCTTCAAGGATAGACATTACCTCTTCGATAATATCATTAGCATTAGATCCCGATGTTTGGAAAATACCAATAGCCACACCTTTGTTACCCATACCATAGTTGTTCGAACCATAGTTAAAGGCACCAAGCTCTACCGTTGCAACATCTTTAAGATGTATAAAGTTTCCGTTTCCGGCAGCTTTTACAACAATATTTTCGTACTCTTCTACTTTAGATAAACGTCCTTTATATTTAATTACATACTCATAAACGCCATGTGCATTCTCTCCAAATTTACCCGGAGCAGCCTCAACGTTCTGTTCTTGTAATGCAGCTTGAACATCTTTTGGTGAAAGATTAAAGGCAGCCATTTTCTCTGGATTTATCCAAATCCTCATGGAGTAGTCTTTTGTACCAAAAACGTTTACCTGACCAACACCTTTAACACGTTGCAGCCTTGGCACAAGATTGATCTTAGCAAAGTTTTGTACGTAGGTATCATCATAATCTTTATTATCACTAAACAGCGACACGAACATAAGTGCACTCGTCTGGCTCTTAAGGGTAGTAACCCCTGTTTGTATAACTGCCTGTGGTAGTTTACTTGTAGCACGCGATACCCTGTTTTGAACGTTTACCGCAGCAATATCCGGGTTTATGCCAAGTTCAAAGTACACACTTATATTTGCCGATCCATCATTGGCAGCACTCGAGGTCATGTATGTCATTCCCTCAACACCGTTGATCTCTTCCTCAAGCGGAATTACAACACTGTTTAATACCGTTTCGGCATTCGCACCCGTATAAACGGCCGTTACCTGAACGGTAGGAGGAGCAATCTCTGGGTATTGCTCTACGGGCAGGGACAATAGTCCCAAAACACCCACTATGGTTATTAATATCGAAATTACGGTAGATAATACCGGTCTTTCTATAAATGTCTTTAGCATCTTATGTTATTTTTTGGTAACGGTTGTTTTTTCGGTAACTTTAGTGGTCACAGTATCTGCTGCAGTTGCAGGAACATCTTCTTTTTTACCTGCTTCTTGTGGTACGATCTGCATACCATCTTTAAGTTTAGAGGCACCTTCTATTACAACCACTTCTCCTACTTCAAGACCTTCGGTTACAACATAATTAAGACCCGATGTAGTTGTGGTAGTAATAACTTTAGATTTTACTGTATTATCTTTAGCTACAACATATATCATTTGTTTGCCTTGTTGGTCAAACACCGCATTTTGAGGAACTAATATTGCATCTTTATAATCTATCGGTAAACGAACAGCACCTTTGCTTCCGCTTCTAAGTACAGCCTCAGGGTTTTTAAAATCTGCTCTAAACTGGCTGTTACCAGTAGCTGCATTTACCAAACCGGATACGGTTGTGATCTTACCTTTTATTTCGTACTCACTGCCATCAACCAACATTAGGCTAACCGGAGGTGTACTTTTTAGTTTTTCCTGAAGCGTAGCACCTTTAAATATCCTTGTAAAGTTTAGCATCTGCTTTTCGTTCATAGAAAAATAAGCACGAACCACTCTGGTATCTGCTACTGTAGTTAACGGTACTTCCATAGTTGGGCTTGCAAGGCTTCCTGCTTTAAAAGGCAGTGTTCCTATTACACCATCTACCGGAGATATTATTGTACCATAGTTAATGTTTGCAGCAACACCACTGTATGATGCTTTAGCCTGCGCCAGTTTTGCTTTTGCAGTTTCCAACTGTACGTTAGATATAATTTTGCGGTCTACAAGTGGTTTAAGCCTGTCTACCTCAACCTGTGCAGCACTTACGTTTGCTTTTGCAGCAGCAGCATCCTGGTTAAGTGTTTGTGTTTCCAGTTTAAAAAGCAACTGCCCTTTACGAACCTGTTGTCCTTCTTCTACATATACTTCCTGAATGTAGCCACTCACTTTTGGGCGAATCTCTACGTTTTGTTCGCCTTCAAGGTTCGCAGTATACTCATCATATACAACAGCGTCTTGTTTAGCAATTGTTTGTACCGGAAAAGGCATTGGTCCCATAGCAGGAGCCTGTTCTGCTTTTTTACCGCAAGCGGCTACTATAAAAAGGATACCCAGGGCACCCATAAAGGTTGTTTTTTTCATGTACTAAATATTTATTCTCGATTGATGTTTGTGATTTTCTTTATCTCTATTTCTCTAAATTTCTCTATGTCTTTAAATTTCTCTATTGTTTTAAGGAACAATGTTTCAATTTCTGCTATATGTTCTTTATAAGCTCCTATGTTTATAAAATTTACCTGCTCCTCTGCATTACACATCGTTTTTTGTCGATAAACGATCATCTTATCTATGATCTGTTTTTCATATGCAATGATCTTCAGGTAATTATCAAGCCTTTCACTAAAAGGAGACGGCTTAAAATATTTTTTACGATCACCCGGCAGTGTATAGTATGTTATCTTTCCTATTTTAAGCAATAGGTTAAGATTGGTAGATATAGAGCTTTTACTGGCTCCCATACGTTCTGTGAGGTCTTCAAAGGTCAATCCGTTTTTGCAGCCGTCCAGTATAAGGGTGGCAAGTATCCGCGAGCCCAAAGGGGGCAAATTATGGTGCGATTCAAAATGAATTCCAAACATTTCAACCAGCTCTTCTTTCTCTTTCTTTATGTCTGACATTTCTTCTTAAAAAGGGTTATACAAAGGTAGTCCGTTTTCTTTTTCCAGCATTAATCCCCTTAACAAACATTTAACGAAATTTAATGTAAAATCATCAATATCAATTAAATAATCCTAAGAAAACATCTGCTTAACACGTCGAAATAGAATATTCTTTTATACATAAATCTATTTCAAATTTGTAAAATCAAGAACATCAAAATCCTGCTAATCTCTTATCAGGAGTGGAGAGGCATTCTTTTTCGAACAATCTTACCTATTCTCCTAAAATTTTGTGCAAAGATAATACTTGGTTCGACAACAACCGAACCAACCGAACTAAAGTTTTTGTTAAATGTTTGTTAAGAAATATTACGAAAACGTTATAGTGAAAGACTTTATGGATTTACTATGCTCACAGGGATTACAAATGTCTTTTTTGAAGTAAATGAAAATTCTTAAACAGATAAAAAGATCATTGCTTTATATAGTGTATATCATTGTTTTTAGATTAGCGATAATCCGCTCGATCCGTGTCATCCGCGTTCCATTGAACCACCCCGGCTTTCAGCCACCCCTCCAAAGGAGGGGAATAGCTTCACTCAGAATGCATTCAACATTAAAAAATTAAGATTTATTAAATACTTAAAGCGAAGTATTGTTTATAAAGAATAACTACTTAAAATATCGTCTATAATCATATCAGCATGAACGCGCGAATTTTCTATAAACCATTTATGGGTTTCCATTCCGCCACATACTACTCCGGCAAGGTAAAGTCCTTTTATATTGGTTTCCATAGTATCAGGGTTGTACTGAGGGGTTCGGGTAGCTTCATTACTAATTGCTATTCTTATATTTTGTAAAAACTCAAGGTTTGGCCTATAACCGGTAAGCGCGAGTACAAAATCATTCTCTAGCGTAACAGCACCATCTGGCGTAAGAATGTCAACCTCGTTTTCTCTTATTGCAGTAATTTCAGAGTAATAGTAGGCTTTAATGCTGCCTTCGGCAATACGGTTCTCTACATCGGGTTTAACCCAATATTTTACACGGTCATTAATTTCACCTTTACGAATAAGCATAGTTACATCGGCACCTTTGCGCCAGCATTCTAATGCAGCATCTACCGATGAGTTGTTTGCTCCTACTACAATTATTTTACGAAAAGCAAACTCATGCCCTTCCTTGTAGTAATGACGAACCTTTGGGAGGTTTTCACCTGGCACATTCAAATAAATAGGAATATCATAAAACCCGGTGGCAATTACCACCTTTTTTGCTGAGTAACCCACTTTATTGGTTTTAATAGTAAAAAGTTCATCGGGTTGTTTTTCAACCGTTGTTACCTGCTCAAACAAATTAATCTTCAGGTTAAAATACTTGTGGATATTCCTATAATACTCCAATGCCTCCTGCCTGCCTGGCTTTGGGGCAATACAGCTAAACGGAATATTACCAATTTCTAACCGCTCGGCAGTAGAGAAAAACGTCATGTATAACGGATAGTTAAACAGACTATTAACCAATGCCCCTTTTTCGAGTATAAGGTAACTTAGTCCTTTCTTTTGAGCTGCAATACCACAGGCCATACCTATAGGTCCTCCGCCAATTATAATCAGGTCGTAGGTTTTTACTTCTGCCATAACTTAAACGGATTATTGCTTAATTGCGAGTTATAATAACGCTCGTCGCCCGTTACTTCTTTGCCCAACCATAGTGGTTTTTCAAAAGCTTCATTCTCGTCCGATAGCTCAATCTCCGCAACAGTAAGTCCTTCGTTATCACCAAAAAACTCATCAACTTCAAAAGTATGAATGCCCGATTTTATTTCATGCCTCACTTTATCTATCGCGCCTTTTTCGCAAAGTGTAAGTAACTGCTCGGCATCGGTAAGCGAAATTTCTTTTTCCCATTCCATACGTATGGTTCCGGCATCATTGCTTTTGCCCTTAATAGTTAAAAATCCCTGGTCTCCTTTTATCCGAACACGCACAGTACGCTCCGGATTAGAGTTCAGGTAGCCCTGTACAATTCTTTTTTGTACAGTCGCCTCCTTTTTGTAACTATCTGACAGTACGAGGAATTTACGTTCAATCTCAATCATAATTCATTTGCTAATTCTAATGGCAAGTTACGGATTTATAAGAATTGATTAGTGTTTTTTTACGGTATACATATTCCTCTGAAGGCTACAATTTGTTTAGTATACACTCCATTAAACCACCCCGGTTTTCAGCCACCCCTCCAAAGGAGGGGAAGTAGCTTCACGCAAAATAGGCATAAGAGTAAGCTTCCCCTCCTGTGGAGGGGTGCCCATAGGGCGGGGTGGTTCAACCTTCAAAATTGTTTAATTTCGATTTGTATTTCTCCGACACACCCCTAACCCCTCTCAAGAGGGGAACACTCTAGCCTATTAAATCGTAAAGACCATACGAGTGTAGCTAGTTCCCCTCTTGAGAGGGGTTAGGGGTGTGTTTATTAGTAGGTTGAAATTGTAATAATCACTTACAAACATTTCACCTCACCAAACTCAAAGGCATACTCTCATAATCATTTATTAAATATAGTATATTCTATGGCTGTTTAAATTTCGATTTGTATTTTTACAAAACACCTCCCCCGACAATTGCTTATGAAATTTAAAAAGACTAAAACAAAAGTTACTCTCGCAGAGTTCTTTAAAATTAATTTTGACGAAAATAACCTGTGGGAATATAAAGCCGAAGATGTAGAACTGCTTGCAGAGCTGGTAAACATTATACGCCCTAAAAACCTAAATACCATACTATCGGTAGATCTTACCGAACTTATACAATTGCTTGACGAAAACGATCATTATCGCGAAAGCCTGGCACTTTATCTTAAGGAAATACTCAAAAACAAAAAATTCAGTAATATACTTACCGATGCAGGTATCCTGACCGATTCTGATTTTATTTTTGAGGTTAAAAAACGTCTTTTCGCTAAACTTATACCCGACCAGCCCGGAAAAGACACTATGGAATATGTGCTTAATCAGGTATTCTTTGTGAAAACAGATCCGTTTTGGATAAAAACCATTCCGCAAGAGCAGCGGGAAAACCTTTTTGGTCTTTTAAATTTCAGGGATATTTATGCCACCACTACAAATGGAAGTCCGCTTGCCGAACTACTTTTTGCCATGGAAGTCATTATCCATCGTATTTCGGGACGTGCTTTGGAGTCCGAGGTAATAAAAATGGTTCCCGAGTACGAAAACCTCGAGAGTCCGTTTCTGGAATTTCAAAAGGAGTTTGCCCTTATAACCGAAAAACTGCTGGAACAGGACCCGAACTTTATTACTACCGAAGATCTTGGCTACAAACAGCTATTGATATTACATAAACAGTGTATGGACTATGTACAGAATGCTTTTCGCAATAGCGAAAAATATGGCATCTCACTGCGTGTTAATCAAAACCTGTTGCGTATCAGGCAGCAACTGGAACGCCTGGAAACTCTTATGCCTTTATTAGTACTCACAGGTTCAAAAGATGCTAAAAAAAATAGTTTAAAACTGGGCATAGACCTTATTACCTATAACTGCAACAAAACCAATGTTCGTAAGCTTATAAACGAAAGCACACAACTGTTATCGTATGAGGTAACACAGCATACCGCAAAAACCGGCGAGCATTATATAACCAAAGACCGTAAAGAATATTTTAGGATGTTTTGGACGGCCGCAGGCGGAGGTATAATAGTTGCCATATTGTGTATCATCAAGGTATTCCTTTCTAAAATGGATACCAGTGCCTTTGGTCATGCCTTTTTTTACAGCCTTAACTACTCACTTGGTTTTATTACCATTTATGTATTAGGTTTTACCCTTGCTACAAAACAGCCTGCCATGACGGCATCGGCACTTATAAGTGCCCTTGAGGCCGACCGTAAAAACAAAAACGCCGACGAGAACGAAAAACACCAGGCATTCGCCGAATTTTTTGCCCGTGTATTCCGTTCGCAGTTTATTGCATTTGTAGGAAACGTTATTGTTGCGTTTCCGGTAGCATTACTGGGCATATGGTTAATTGATATTTGTTTTCATTATAACCTTGCACTTACCAAATGGTACACCCTTATAAACGATCTTAGCCCGGTTAATTCGTTAGCCATACTACACGCCGCTATAGCGGGGGTTTTTCTATTCCTTTCGGGAATTATTGCCGGTAGCGTAGCCAACCGCGACAAGCACCAAAATATTTACTATCGTATACAGGAACATCCGTTGCTTAAAATGAGCTTTGGCCGTGTGCGCACTCAAAAGCTTGCCAAGCTGTACGAAAATAAATGGGCGGGTATTATATCTAACTTTTGGTTTGGTGTATTTATGGGTACTACCGGAACGATAGGCGTATTCCTTGGGCTTAACATCGATATCCGACATATCACTTTTGCCAGTGGTAACCTCGCTTTAGGGCTATATGGCGCCAACTTTAATGTATCTAACGAAATGCTGTTTTGGGGGATATTTGGAATCGGGATTATAGGTTTGGTCAATTTCCTTGTGAGCTTTGGGCTTTCAATGGGGCTGGCATTCCGCTCCCGGAACATTCCGTTATCCGAAATGCGTATCGTAGCCGGTTCAATCTGGAGGCATTTTAAACGCAAACCAGGCTCCTTCTTTTTCCCAAATTTCAGGGCACAGAGTAAGGATTAAAACAGATAACTGGCTATTATTAACCACCCTCCAAAGGAAAGGCATAACGAACTAAATGTTTAAGGATCTTCCCTTCTCTTAGAAGGATATGTTTGTAAGGTTGCTGTCATTCTGAATGAAGTGCAACAGAATGAAGAATCTCATAAAAAGGTATTACGCCTCTTTCCCTATTTTCTCGATCTTGTCAGACGGCACAATTATTTCAGGATAAGGATTGTTGGCCAGCCATACCAATGCCTTAGCAATAGTTTGTGCTTTAATGCTTTTATATTTTACCGCTTTTCCAAAAAGAAACGGATTGATCAATCTCATAAATCCGGCGGCAACATTTTCCATAAAACGGGACTCCCTTCGGTTGGCCACAATGAGCGAAGGCTCAAGTATATGTGTTTTGGGGATATTTTGGCTTATTACAGCTTCTTCCATTTCTCCCTTCGTATGATTATAAAAAACAGAACTGTTTTTATTCGCACCAATGGCAGATATTACTAAAAATGTAGGGATATTATTTTGTTTGGCCAGCTTGGCCGCAGTTACCGGAATACCATAATCAATCTTATAATATTTTTCTTCATCCGGAGTCTTCGCTTTTGTAGTGCCAATACAGCAATATACTTCGTCGGCAATAAATAAATTAGCATGTTTTTCCAGATCAAGTACATCAATAATATGCTCTTCAAATTTTGTATGCATAATATTGGTAATGCTTTTTCGAGAAAATAATATTACTTTCTCATATCGGCTGTCTGCCAGCAAGAGCTTAAGTAGCTCATAACCCGTAGCACCGGTAGCACCCAGTAGTATAGCGGTTTTTGGCATAACATCGATTTTTATAAATGAGGGCTCAAATTACAACAAAACAACCTGATAGTTAAGGCTTTTCACAAAGTTTTAAGATGATTTAACATATCAAAAAAATCTGCCTTTTTGAAAGAATACTGTCTTTTTAAACACTATCAATATTATTAACCACCCCTCCAAAGAAGGGAAGACACATCAAACTCCTTTCGGTTTCATTTCGTTCAAAATAACTGCATATAATTTCGACTTTATGTCTTTTGTCTTTCAACTTAAATCAACTGCTTTTACTTAATTTTACAGAATGGAACCTAACCCGGTTTTACGAAAAATAATCCATGTAGATATGGATGCCTTCTACGCATCTGTAGAGCAGCTGGATAACCCGGAACTGCGCGGTAAACCTATTGCCGTAGGCGGAGGTGAAACCCGTGGCGTAGTATCTGCTGCAAGCTATGAAGCTCGTAAATTTGGAGTACGCAGTGCCATGAGCGGTTTTCTTGCTAAGAAAAAATGCCCTCAGCTTATTTTTGTTCGCCCAAGGTTTGACCGCTATACCGAAATATCCCGCCGCATACGCCAGGTATTCCATGAATATACCGATCTGGTAGAGCCTTTATCTTTAGATGAAGCCTACCTGGATGTTACCCAAAACAAAAAAGGCAACCCAAGCGCTACACTTATTGCTTCAGAAATCAGACAACGTATTTTGGAAGTGACCGGACTCACCGCATCGGCAGGAATATCTATTAATAAATTTATTGCCAAAGTTGCCAGCGATTATAACAAGCCTAACGGACAAAAAACAGTAAATCCGGACGAAGTTCTATCCTTTCTTGAAAATTTGGATATTGGCAAATTTTATGGCGTAGGCAAGGTAACCGAAGAAAAAATGTACCAATTGGGTATTTTTACGGGTGCCGATCTGAAGCTTAAATCTATCGAATACCTTACAGAGCATTTTGGCAAATCAGGAGCCTATTACTACTACGTAGTACGAGGTATCCATAATAGCGAAGTAAAGCCCGACAGAACCGTAAAATCAGTAGGAACAGAACATACTTTTAATGAAAATTTATCATCGGAAATTTTCATGGAAGAAAAGCTTGAGATCATTGCCAATGAATTGGAACGTCGTCTTAAAAAAAATAAAATTGCCGGTAAAACAGTCACCCTTAAAATAAAATACAGCGATTTCACGGTTCAGACCCGCAGTAAAACCCTGCCCTACTTTATAGCCGATAAAAGCCTTATTATGGAAACCATCCGCGAGTTGCTTTACCAGGAAACGCTTAAAGACTCTGTGAGGCTTTTAGGTATCTCTTTGGCATCACTTAATAATGAAGCCGCAGGAGTTAAAAAAACAGTTGCTGTACAGCTTAAATTCGATTTTTGATCTCAGAACAAAACAAAAAGGCCGCCCATACCGGACAGCCTTTATATATAATTTACAATCAGAAATTAGTCTCTGCTTGATATTTTAGCCAATAGTCTTAAAAACTCTACATATAGCCATACAAGGGTAACCATTAAACCCATTGCGCTAAACCACTCCATGTATTTAGGCATACGTCTTTTAGAACCCTGCTCAATTAAATCGAAATCAAGAAACAGGTTTAATGCAGCAATTACAATTACAAATACACTAATACCTATGCTCATTGGCGAAGCGTCTGTAACAGAACGGCCCACCATTTCGAAATTAAATATCCATGCAGCAAGCATCGAAATAATATAATAAGTAGCAATAGCTAAAGTTGCAGCTATTACAACCGATTTGAATTTTTCTGTTACCTGTACAACTTTAAAGCGGTATAATGCAAAACAAACTGCAAACGTAACAAACGTACCAGCTACAGCCTGTACAACAATACCAGGATACATTGTTTCGAACAAAGCAGAAATACCACCAATAAACAGTCCTTCAAAAACTGCATAAGCAGGCGCAAGGTAACTTGAATATTGTGGTTTAAAGCTCGCTACAAGAACAGCAATAAAACCAAGTATACCTCCTGCTGCCATTGGTATTATAGGGTTAGATCCGTTTATGATCATATACCAGGTAACAAAAGCACCTGTTAATAATAAAAACAGCAGGATAAAACTTTTGTTTATCGAGCCATTAACGGTCATAGTATTGTTATAGTCAATAATGTCAACCGGTCTTCCATCAGCATCATATGCCGTGGTTGCTGTTTTTGTAAATGACTTGTTGCTTAAAAAAGGGTTTTTTGATTTGAATTCCATAGAAGATGATTTTTAACTAGTCCAAATATATAAAAATTAATCAGATTGCCTGTAGCGACTGATCGTTCGAAGGGATTTTTTTTTGATTCTTTTAGCGAAAAGTATTACCTGAATTCAGAATCGCAGAAATTTATTTTATTTCGCTACTTCAAGTGAAACTTTAATTTCGCCATGATTTTTGTTGTCGGTAATTTCCATAAAAGCTTTTTTAGAGAGATCGATATCTCTTCCTGCCGAAAATGGCCCGCGATCGTTAATTGTAACCACAACAGATTTGTTATTGGCTATGTTCGTTACTTTTACTTTTGTACCAAACGGAAGTTTTTTGTGGGCAGCAGTTAATTTACTGTTACTGAATTTTTCTCCACTTGCAGTTTTTCTGCCGTTAAACTTATCATGGTAATAAGAAGCCGTGGCTTTTTTATCGTAGGTACTAAACGAACCCTTGGACGATGAACAGCTTACAAGTACAGTAATTACAAGAAATAAGAGGGCGACGCGTTTTATCATTCAGCAGGTTCTATTATCTCTATTTTAACCTTAAATGTCCCAGCTCCTTTTTCAGAAACAATGTCCATAAAAGCTTTTTTGGTAAGATCTATTTCGAGTTTTTTGCTAAAAGGCCCGCGATCATTTACTTTAACATCTACCCATTTTCCATTGTTTTCATTGGTTACCCTAAGCATGGTGCCAAAAGGCAGTTTCATATGGGCTGCAGTGTATTTTTGATTATGAAAACGCTCTCCGCTTGAAGTTTTTCTACCATTAAACTTATCGTGATAGTAAGTTGCAAGTGCGTCTTTTTTGTAAAGGGTAAGTTTTGGCTCGTCTGCTTTAGTTTCGGTCGAATCAACAACTTTAGCAGGAGTAATCGTAATTTTATTTTCAGTTTTGTTTAGTTCGGGAGCAATTGTAGCGCTCGTCGAAAAGCCCGTTATTATTAACAATAATAATGAAACACTAAAAATGATAATACTATTCTTCATAATATAAAATTTTCTATTGTTTAACAAATAACATGCCATAGACACGAAAAGCCCCTAAAGGCTTTTGTTTGCGGTTAGTTTATAACCATTGACTCCACGGAATCCTGCTTAAAAGCAGTACCAGACCTATGACATAAAATATTCCTATTTTTTTAAATTTTGTGGTGCTGTCTGCCGTTCTTTTATGGGTAGACCATCCTATCGTTATGAAAACTATAGCTATCAAATTGATAACCGGATGTTCTATTACCATTTTCCTTAATTCGGCATTTTTCATTACTTCTCCCATGCCAACCTGTTTTGCTGTTTCCATGTATGGAGAAACAAAAAGAAGGATCAGTCCTATTACAAATTGTACATGTGTAAAGATTAGTGCAAGCATTGATATCTGCCTGTCTTTAGGCAGAAAGGCTCTTTTAGCAGATAAGCCAATAAAGGCATTTAAAATAGCTAATAATAAGAATACAAGTACTGCATAAGCCCAATAAGAATGCAAGTCTAAAACACCTTTGTACATAATTTTTATTTTTTTAGAACAGCAAATATAAAGAATTGCCCCTATAAAACAGCCGTTGTAAAGTTGTTAATTAACATTTTTCGCTTGTTTAGAACCTGTCTAAGAACATCTTAACCTTTTTACACCCTGAAACCCAGTGGGTTTATAGACTATATATTAGGCAGAATTGTAATACATAAATTAAATATGAAGACACGATTTTTAGAACCGAAGACCCTTCCCCTCCCGTGGAGGGGTGGCTGAAAGCCGAGGTGGTTCATTGTATCGCTATGTCATTTTGACGAAGGAAGAATCTCCCTTCTCTTATTAGATTCTTCACTTCATTGTATTTCGTTCAGAATGACAAAACATTTACATATATAAAAACCCCAAAGATTATCCTTGGGGTTGTATTATGTACCGAAATTAAGCGGACTATTTCCCTAAAAACTTATGTAGTAAAAAAGTAGTAGAGCTATCGTGTGCCTTTACATTACCTGTATTTATCTCATCAAGGATCGAGTTTGCCAATTGCTTGCCTAGCTCAACACCCCACTGGTCATAACTAAAAATATTCCAGATAACACCCTGTACAAATATCTTGTGCTCATACAACGCTACAAGCGATCCAAGCGTTTCCGGAGTAAGTTTTTTAATCAGTAATGTATTTGTTGGCTTGTTGCCATTAAACACCTTAAACGGGCGCAAATAATCTGCCTTCTCGCCTGTTACCCCTTGCTTATCAAACTCTGTCTGCACCTGTTCTTCGGTCTTGCCGTTAAGCAGGGCTTCGGTCTGAGCAAAAAAGTTCGACATTAATTTGTCGTGGTGATCTTTATTGCCATGAAGCGGCTGTATGTATCCAATAAAATCTGTAGGTATTAATTTAGTACCCTGGTGAATTAACTGGAAGAAAGCATGCTGTGAGTTGGTACCCGGCTCACCCCAAATAATAGTTCCCGTTTGGTAATTAACGGCTTTACCGTCACGCCCTACACTTTTACCGTTACTTTCCATAATACCCTGCTGAAGGTAAGGCGCCAGCTTTTGCAGGTATTGGGTGTAAGGAATAAGCGCTTCGCTTTCTGCACCAAAAAAGTTATTGTACCAAATGCTTAGCAATGCCAGTACAACCGGTATGTTCTTATCGTGAGGCGCAGTAGCAAAATGGTTATCCATTTCGTTTGCACCTTTAAGCAGCTTGTCAAAATTATCAAAACCTACAGCCAAGGCAATGGTTAAACCTACTGCACTCCATAAAGAGAAACGGCCACCTACCCAGTCCCACATCGGGAAAATATTGTTTTGGTCAATCCCAAACTCGGTTACCTTTTGTATGTTGGTCGATACAGCAACAAAGTGCTTTGCCACATCTTCCTGTTTTGCCGTTTTAAGGAACCATGCCCTTGCTGTTTCAGCATTGGTTAACGTTTCCTGAGTCGTAAAGGTTTTAGATGCTATTACGAACAACGTAGTTTCCGGATCAAGTCCTTTAAGGCTTTCCATAACATGGTCACCATCTACATTAGATATAAAACGAACATTAAGCTGATTCTTGTAGAATTTTAATGACTCAACCACCATTGCAGGACCAAGGTCGGACCCTCCAATACCAATATTTACCACATCGGTAAATGCTTTGCCAGTGTATCCTTTTTGGCTTCCGCCGATGATAGCATCGCAAAACTGCTTCATTTTATTTTTAACCGAATAAATTTCGGCCATTACATTAACGCCATCTATCTTAACATTGGCGCTTGATGGCGCTCTTAAAGCAGTATGCAATACAGCGCGCCCTTCGGTACGGTTTATCGTATCGCCGCCAAAATAGCTTTCTATCGCTCCGGCAAGTCCTGCTTGTTTTGCAAGATCCTGTAATAACGATAAGGTTTTTTCGGTAATGATGTTCTTGGAATAGTCTACTATAAAATCATTCCACTGAATGTTGAATTTTTCGGTCCTATCTTTGTCAGAAGCGAACAGGTCTTTCATGGATGCATACTGCATCTCATTAAAATGACGCTGCAACTCCTGCCAGGCAGTGGTACCGGACGGATTGATGTTTTGTAATGCCATTGCAAATGTGAATTTATTTTGTGAATTTGATGTTCGAAATGCTGTCCAGCTCTTTTTTAAGCGGAGTCATATACGCTATAAAACGCGGCTTTTCGGCAGCGCTCATAGGTTCAGAGCTTGGTAGTTTTTGCCTAAGGGCATCTACCTGTACACCGTTTTTCCAAAAACGATAACATACGTGAGGACCGGTAGCAAGACCTGTACTTCCCACTTTACCTATGATATCCCCCTGAGATACTCTTTGTCCCTGCCTAACTAATATTTTAGACATGTGCAGGTAC
>RCUH01001820.1_pt1 | contig 14450 bp, 12 predicted proteins | sample 2166191 | NCBI WGS metagenome assembly RCUH01 (sample SAMN09932848, study PRJNA488358) | compost metagenome | feature: garden; material: soil; isolation source: compost soil in an enriched community after 214 h of incubation | place: Germany: Experimental Botanical Garden Goettingen | collected...
TAAGAATGATATCATTGAACAATATAAGAATGATATCATTGAACAATATAAGAATGATATCATTCAATTTATATATTCTTATGTATATACATATACATGTATTCTATAATAAATAAAAAGTATTAAATAAGTTTTTCTAAAATGGAAGAGTTAACAAATCTTATGGCATCATCATTTACTGATAATGCTTCGATAATTATGGAGGAGATTAAGAAGATAGATCCTCATTGGAATATCATGATTGAACTCTGTAAGCATGATATGAAAACAAAAATTATGGGACAAACAGATAATAAAACAGGTAAATTTTTAAATATCCTTCAACTTCTTGATATTCCTCTCATTAATTGTAACGTAAATTTATTGCATGGTTATACATATCTTAAATGTCCTCGACAATGTTCTGATACTAAGAAATTATTTGATAGTACCGGATGTAAATATGACTTTGTAGATGGATTCGTTAGAATAGAAAATAATTTATTTGAAGAATTAATGTCATGGTACATCAGTATAAATCCCGAATTAGACTTTTCTCCCAACTTCGTTCCATCTAAATTTTATTTTAATAAACGTAATCTTTTCATGTCTGTTTCTACTTCACTATATCTTGATAGATTAAGATCATTTAAGGATATGCATTCTACAACAGCATACAAAGATTTAATACGAAGAGATCCTTCATTCAATCTTAATCTCATTCTAAATAAGAAGAAATATTTTAACAGACAACTTCAATTGATACCAAAAGATATTTGGATTTTATCTGAAATCTTATATAATGCGTCATCTACCGTCCAACATAAAAGTTCTGATGCTTATATAATATTATATACAGGTCCCTGTCATTTTAATTTTACATCATCATTTTGTAAAGTTCATCTTCAAGATACAAGGATAATACTTGAATTTAATGATTTATATGAAAAGAAAGAGTTCACTAGAATGTTATATTTAACTTCGATATGGTATGATCCATATCATAAAGCAAAATTTATTTCAGGGAATGAATATTAATTTAAAGATTGAATGTTGTTAAACAACATTCAATGTTATCTACATTGACATACAAATTTCACCATTTTATCTGTATGCACTAGGATTCAAAAAATTTTACAATCCAAAAAATTTATGTAATTTTTGATAAAATTTTTTCATAAATTCCCATGTATACAGGGTATAAAAATTGGTATGAAAAAGCGTTCTACTACCTACAACGATAAAAATAGAATTTTCATTAAACTTTTTAAGTTTAATGGAGTTAAGGTATCATAAATATAACTTTCATCCAAAACTTATTTTTTGTGTCGTGGGTAGTAGCCTAAGAACGCTTTTTCATTGATATTTTTATACTGTCTGTGCGTGGGGATTTGTGGAAAATTTTTATCAAAAATTATATAAATTTTTGGATTGTAAAAATTTTTAAGTTCAATGAAAACGAGTTAAATTATCGAAAAATTGATGTCATCTACATTGACATCAATTTTTCGATCCTATTGACATCAATAATATATACTTATCTTCTGATACGTAAATATGATATATCAATAAAATGATATATCAGAATATTATATGAAGTAAAACTTTTAAATTTCATATAATATAGTATGAACAATTTTAATTTCAGAGAGATGAAGTTAGTATAACATTCTCTTCAAGAATATTCCATAAACGTAGATGTATATACATCTATGTTTATAAACGTAGACGTTAAAGATAATCATATTTATACGGATTGATATGATCTTTATTTTCATACAAAGAAAATGAAAGATAGCGATATAATACTTTTGGCTAGAAAATGTCTTGAACAAAATCCAAATCATAGCTTCTATAGAGATTATCTCATATCATATTATAAGTCTTGGGCAATTAATAGTAAATATTATCAATTAATAAACTTTTGTTCACAATATTCAATTACAATTAGATATAATCAATCGATTGGAAGATCATTGGCATCCGAGCTTCATTTTTTATGTCAAAATCCAATTCCAACAGTACTTGAGAAACTTATAAATGAAGTATTTGAGATAGGATATGTAAATTTCAATGATCCAAGAGATGTTATCCACCATATAACTGAAGAATGTTTAACAAGTAGAGGAGTCAAAAGTCCATGGATTACCTTGAATGTAAAATATGTTGGACATACGAATTTTAGAGGCATTTATATACAAAATGCATTTGTTCCAGCTCATGATACTTATATGGGTCATACTTATAAGCTAGACGATAAATCGTCTGGAGATGCAGGAAGTGTATCTCCAGTATTGTATAGACTTTTCAATGAAGATAAATTTCTTCCTAGAGTTAATAGACATAAGCCTATTTCAACGAAAATAGGTAATGATTCATTTTCTATTTCATTAAATCAACATGAAAAATTATTTATCGTATCGGGAGAAGAACATCATTACAAGTTTTTATTTTATAATAAATGTTTCAATGTTAAACGAAGAATCCATTCTCCTATCTATAATGTTGTTTCAAAACGAGAATCTATGGTAACAGGTTTTAGGGCTAGAAACTATATTATCCCTGAACATGATACAAATATATCTACGATCTTATTTAGTTTATACGAAACTCCTCTTCATGATAATTCTATCGTAAATATAAATGAATATTACGAGATGAGAGATAAATGTATATCAATTAATAATTATGAAGATAAATGTATATCAATTAATAATTATGAAGATAAATGTATATCAGTTGAAGATTATGAAGATAAATGTATATCAGTTGAAGATTATAAAGATAAATGTATATCAGTTGAAGATAACTTAATATATGATATGTATAGACCATATCTCAATAATTTGTATGTAGAACCAACTCAAACTATACAAAATGTAGATGATAATTCTTCTTATGAATATAAAAAGAAAGAGTATAATGAAGAATACATTCTTAGTATAATTAAGGATATAATCAACATAGATAGTACATATAATCTCATAGATATCATTAAATATGAAACAATTAGACGTAACAAATGGAACAAACTTCTGGGAACTCCTCAATATAAATTATGGAATAGATTGAATAAACTATGTTATTCATATGTTTTATCTTTTGAAAGTAATGGATGTATAACATTGGATATCCAATCTCCTATAGACGTTTCATTATTTCTACCTGATGTAACAAATGTAGTCTCGCAGGATAGCTCATTTCAAGTTCGTTTTAAAGTAGATCATTCTAAGAATTTCATTGCATATATAAATGATCTTGAAATTATCAATGATGATATAAATTATATGTTATAAAAATGATTAAATCATGCTTTGCATGATTTAATAGGTAATTCAATTATGTTTTTCATTATTCAATTATTATGAAATTATAATTTCATAATAATTGAATTATAATTTCATAATAATTGAATTATAATTTCATAATAATTCAATTATAATTTCATAATAATTCAATAAGTAATTATGTTTTTCATAATTCAATAAGTAATTATGTTTTTCATAATTCAATAAGTAATTATGTTTTTCATAATTCAATAAGTAATTATGTTTTTCATAATTCAATAAGTAATTATGTTTTTCATAATTACTTATATATTCATTTAAAGTAAACTATCACATCTATATAATCTAGCTAATCTAATGAACTCTGAATTTCCTTTCAAATCTTCTCTGAATGATAATATATTTCTGATATTATCTATTTTACGATTATCAAATAGATGATTTAAAGTTGATATATCAACTTTAGATGAAAAAAGTTCGATAACATGGATATTGTTTGTCAAAACTACAATACAGTTTTTAATCAATTCATAGTCGATATGATTATATAAACTGGAAATTAGATATAAATTATTAACAAATCGATGACTACAACTACTTATCATAAGATTAATGTGTTTCAGATTACTCTCAATAATTTCAATTAAATCATCATCGCTAACTGAAGATAATTTAACTAGATGCTGTATATATAACAAATTCATTTGAAAGTTGAATGTTAGATGTTTAAATAGAAGTCGAAATATACGCCATGATGTAGAATATTTCATATATACGTTTGATATATTGACATCTAATTGTAAGAAATATTCTAGGAATTTCTCTTTACCTCTTTTGATACACATATTAACACATTGTCTATATTGATATACTAACGTCCAGTCACTATAAGAATAAAGTTTCATATGTTCTACAAGAAACTTTAAAATGTCTAAATTGTTAGACATTTTGATACAATAGAATATGAGTTCCATTTTATAACTTTTTCCTAAAGTACAAACTAAAGGTTTTATTAATTCGATCTTATCATCTTTAATCAAAAGTTTGATACAATTAATATATTCTTTCTTACATTCCGTATACCGTGATACATAAATCATGCTCTTATACCATCCTTTCATACAACATTTTTCCATATATCCTTGTAATGATAATCTTTGTTTACATATATCTTGTAAATCTCTTGTACATTGACTTAATTTTCCAATTTCAATTGGATTTAAGAACGGGAGAATTACATAAAATATATCCAATGCAATGATCATTTTATGTCATAGATGTAAAAGTTGAGATAATAGTTTAAATGAAACTATTATGTATATACGTTTCATATATGTATATATGTCACATCTCATATGATATAGATATATAGATAGATATACGTTTCATATATCTATATACGTTTCATATAGATATATGTATATAGACATAAATAAATGATATACCCACTTGATACTTTTAATTATATCCTCAAATATCTTTGTAATCATGATATCTTAATATGTTCTCTATGTTGTAAAGATTTATATTTGAAAAGCAAAGATCATATAAACTATGTTTATATGATATGGATATTTATGAAACATTTACGTTTACGTAAATGTAACATCAATGCTATACGCTACTTTCTTGATATCGATAATGAAGCATTCTTAGAAGAAATAACAAAGCATAGATATCAAATTAGGGATCCAAATATCATTCCTATTTTATACATGTATAAACGACAAGAAATAATATTTATGAATAGTGATCTAGTGATTGATAGAAGTATATCGAGATATACTTCTCTAAATGCATTGTTAGAGTATGAACTGGATGTTCATCTCAATTCAATTGAAAATGGCCATGTTACTATCATTAATGATTTTATCATGAAACATAAGTTTATCTGTTATACTATACATACAAAGTATATATCGGTATCATGGTATAGTATATATAAGGAATGTATAAGATTCGATCCTAAATCCTTTCTTAGAGTACTGGATATGTTTGGATCAGATAAATATTTATATAAATGTATAATCAAGGAAATGAAGAATATCGTCAATATAAATATCGTTCTTCTCATTGAATATTTAAAATGTAAAATGTTAGAAGTACAATCTAAGAATCCTATCATGAAATTTAAAAAGAAATTTTACATAACTAAGATTCTTCGTAAAATTATGAAAATATATACTACTTCAGTATCAAATAGATTGTCTCCTAGAGGTACTGATCGAAAGTTTCATTCCTCATATATCGAAAAATATTTATACATTATCGCTCATAATTCTACGCACACAAAATTTCCAGATGAATACAATAATGTTATATTATATGGGGTGAGTCGTGGGCATCATGATTATATATTATCTTCTAATTCAATCAATTATTATTCAAATACATTGAATATCATGTATAATAACGAGGATTTAGGTTTACATCTTTGTTATAAATCCTTATCAAAAGATTTTGGTAATCTATATTGTGTAGATAAATATAAATATTATTTTAATTGCGGATTTTATAACTCTGACGATCTATTTGAAAAATATTATGATATGATTTTCGATATAGATAACGAGTTGTCTATAAATTATCTCAAAAGTTTCAGTTTTGACACTGATAAACTTGATTATAATTTTACAGTTAAATGTTCGATTCAAAGATTTATTAAAATTCGTTGTGACTAATCATCCCATACATCTTTTACTAAACTCAGAAAGTTTAGTAAAATTAAATGAAACATGTATATCATCACAAATACTTTAAAATATATATTCCACATCAATAATCACTTTAGTTGCTTAGATTAATATGTAAATATGGAATTATTATCACAAAGACTTCAAGGTGAAGATTATAAGTTATACACCGGAATATCAAACTTATATTTAGAAATAGGAAGCTCAGATTCATTAAAGTTTATTCAATCATTTGAGAATGTAATAAAATGCAAGTCTATATTTCATGATCGAATGTGTTATCGAGTTATTTTAGGAAAACATTTAATGATGATTATGTCTGAATCAAGTAATAGGATATTATTGAAAGGAAAGGATGTAAAACTATTATCATTGTTATCGTAGATATAAATATATCATTGTTATCGTAGATATAAATATATCATTGTTATCGTAGATATAAATATGTAGATATATTTATGTAGATATAATAAGTATGCTTGATGTCGATTTTCGACATCAAGAATGTTTAAGTAGAAACCCATGGATTAGGTTCTGTTGGTCTAGGTTCTAGAGATGGAGCAAACGTTTGGATAATTGAACTAAAGATTGTATAGAATGTATCATCATCTTCTGAATATACAAGTTCAATCATACTTCCAATAGGAATATTCAATTGAGTATTACCAGGTGAAGTTGTAGTAACAAATCTTGTGATACCTGTAGCTAATACGATAATGATACCAGCAGTAGCATTCACAATTTTGATACGCTTACCTAAAGTTTTAGAATCATTATAAATATTAATTTGAGTTACACCTGGTGAAGCATAAATTGTATCATCTACAGGTCTAACATCGTAAATTGTTGCAGTTGTATCAATATAATTATTACCGAGACCTGCACTAGCTAATACTCCATATCTCGTTGTTTGAGTTCCCAATACTTGACTTGTAAACTGAATTGTAGTATTGCTATGATTGAGATTTGATATAAAGTTTCTTGTGATACTACTTGATGTAAGTCCTTGTTGAAATGGAATAGAGATAACTGTATCATTAGATATTTTTGCATTTCCAAGTACGAATGTAACAATACCTACACCAGATGCTTGTGAAAATGAAACTATATCTCCGCTTATATCAAAAGATCCGCCATACAATTGTAATGTACCTCCACTTAGAACAGTCCCTGTAAACCTATAGAAATTATCAGATATAGTTACAATATTTCCTCCCAATGTATCATGGATTATTTTAGCAGCATCTACTAGAACGATGTTATATATACAACTCTTAATTGTAACAGTCGAACCATCTCCATATATAAATAGATTTGGAATGATACCAGCGAAAGTAGAATTGATAACTGAATTTACAATTGAATTTGTTCCAAGTAATGTTCTACCGAGATCGGGGACATTTAATGTACATGATTCTATATCAATACCGCTATTCATATTCTCAGGAAGAGTTAATGTAATATTTCTACATACAATCATCTGAATTTGATCAACTGTGATATCAAGAGTTACATCAGAATCAAATAAAGTTTGACTTGAAAATGTTAATATTCCTGTTGCTACTACATTCAATGTATATAAACTAGGTGCTTCTGATTTCCATAATATAATATTTCCAGTTCCAGCTAATGCTGCAACAGCTGCATCAACTGTCTGAAATGGAAATTGAAGATCTCCAACAGTCCCTGTTATATCGCTCCCTAAATCATTTGAAACTGCTACCACATTGACATTTGTTGGCGTATCAGAAGAGCCACTTGGTCCCGTTATTCCTTGAGGGCCAGTTGGTCCTGTTGGCCCTCTAAGTCCTACTATTCCTCTTGGTCCTTGCACTCCTGTACTCATTTTATATAATTATTCATATAAATGTTTTAGTCGATATGTTTTAATGCTTCATATTAAAACATGTAAAATTTATACTTTGCATCAAAATATAAATTTTTATAACAAATACCCAATGTAATATATATTATAAAATATATATTATAACAAATACCTAATGTATAATATATTTTATAATATATATTACAACAAATACTCAATGTAAAATATATATTATAACAAATACCTAATGTAAAATATATATATTATACAACAAATATTCAATGTAAAATAAATTTTATAAAATTTATATTTTACATGTTTGTATCAAAACATTTACATTTTTATAGTATTATTTCCATGATACTATAAAATGAGTACAGGACCACAAGGACCAAAAGGTTTAACGGGTGCTACTGGACCAACAGGACCAACAGGACTTCAGGGTCCTACGGGAGCAATCGGTATAGCAAGCGCTCCAACAAGTGATGATATAGTATTTGTTTCAGATACACATGGAGATGATGGAACTGGTGCTGTAGGTAATATGGGTACTCCATTCAAGACAGTTGATGCGGCTGTTGCAGCATTACCAGCAGATGGTATAGTATGTATTTGGTGGTCAAGCGTTATCTACACATTGAATGTAGCCCCGACTAATATTATAACATACGTGGGATTTGGTGGACAATCTCAGTTGAGTGTCAATGCTACACAGGTAACTGAATTTAAATTAAAAGATTTATATATAACTTCATTACCTAGTACAGTAGGTCTTGGAGTAACAATCGAAAGATGTATCATCGATGCAACAAGTGTTATTACATTTGGTGTAAATATAGTATTTATCAAATCAATATTTAATACATTTGAAAATTCATTTAGTTATTTAGAGGATATGAATGCTGTGGTTAAAAATTGTATCTTTAATATACAGATACAATCCATTGGAGGAACAGTAATTATACATAACTATGATGATTCTTCCACAGGAATGAAATATTTTACCAATAATTTTTACAATTATTTGGGAGTAGGAAATGTAACAATACTTGTTCATAATGAAAATCAAGTTACTCCAAGAGTCGTAAGTGAAGGTGAAGTTCATAGAGTTTCAGGTTCATCAAATGTTACATTGACCAATAGTGTAGCTCCTAGTATAATCTCTAATTCAAGTATCTTAAATAATGGAGCTGTACAATCGGCCTATGTACCAAAACCTGGAACAACTGCTATGGGAAATAATATGAATGATCAGAAAGACATTGTTACTCATCCTATAGGTAACTTTAATGTTTACGGATCTCAAACAACAAGATATGGAGTATTTGCAAGTTCAGGACTCAGTAATAACGCTGTTGCTGCTACAGGAGTAACATATGATGCAGCTCCTGTTGATGATACAATTGTACTTGCTACTGGATCTACAACCACAACAGTGAATCTATATGATGATAATAAAGTTTTAGGTAAACGTACTAGAATTTTGAATTACTCTCTTAATCCTGTTGATATCGTTGCTTCTGGAACCACAACTATCGCAGGTAATTCAGGCATTATTTTACCGATCAATAGTTCTGTTGAATTAGTTTATCATAATGATAAGTTTAATGTAATTCATTCAACTATTCTTCCACTCATAACTGGAATTGATGTCTTTATGCCAACAGAACCTAATCCATGGTCTGGAGGTTAATGTTATATAATGAAATGATGCATAGCATCATTTCACTCCTGTATAAATGAAATGATGCATAGCATCATTTCACTCCTGTATATATTAATTACCAATCCAAGGATTGGGTTCAAAGATCACAACACCAGCTAATGAAGTTGTTGCAACGAAGGTATCAACGTAAATTACTTCAAAACTTCCATTTCTAAAATATAATTCGACTGCTCTACCTGTAGAAACAGCTATTGTTGAAGTTGCTCCTCCACTATCTGAACTAATAATTAGAGTGCCAGATGTAGTCACTATATTGATCGTTGTACCACTGATATTGATAAATCTGAGACGCTTTCCTTGAAGTTTATTATCATTATATATACTGAATATCGTAGAACCAGCCAATGCAATGACAGTATCATCTATAGGTCTAACATTGTAAGGACTCGTAGTTACTTTTACAATATTATTACTGAGACCTGCACTAGCAAATACTCCATATTTAGTAGCTTGAGTTCCAAATACTTGATCTGGAACATCACCTGTTTCTTGGACAAAGTTTGAATCATGACTTAAAGTTGAAACAAAAGATATATCTGTAGGATTAGGGTGATTATTTGTATCAAATGAATCTAAACCTAAAACAGTTGGATTACTTATTTTACCAAGTGATGATACAGTCATGAAAGAAAATAAAACATTACTAGCTTCCGTGAAATCAAATGTATCTCCTACAGACGTTACATCTCCGTTAAACATAGTTAATGTGTATGATACCATAGATGCATCACTAAACTGATATGTATTATCTTGAAATAAAGCATCTGTAGCATCTGGAAGATCATGGAATGTTTTATCGAGTCCTCCTGTTGAATTGATATTCATACGAATTATATTATTTTTGAATATAATTATACTTCCGGTATCATAACCAAAGATTTCAGGAGGTTCATCTTCATGTGTTATATCAAATGTACAATCAATTATTCCAATTGAACCTCCAAATGTTGTTTTAACATTCGTTACATCTATATTACAATCTATGAAATCTACGCCTCCGCTCATGATTGCAGGTAGCGTAAGTACCACATCTTTACAAATAAATAAAACAGTTTGATCAGTAGTGATATTCAAGACTGGAGCATTAGGAGAACCCATATATTCGATACCACTTCCATTTTGTCCAATCACTGTTACACCTGATGTTGCTGCAATATTTAAAGAGTAAGTATTTAAACCATCTGTACTCCATAATACTAAAGTACCGCCTCCTCCTAATGCTGTTAAAGCAGCATCTACTGTTTGAAACGGCTTGCTTAAATTTTCAATTTCTCCAGTTAAGTCATCTCCCAATTGAGATGATACTGCTACCATATTGAGACCCATCATAACTGTTCCTGCTCCACTTGGTCCCACTGGGCCTGTTGGTCCCGTTGGTCCAGTAGGCCCTGTATCTCCAGATGGTCCTATCGGTCCTTGCGGTCCTGGTAATGGCATTTTATATGTAATATATACAATATATTACATATAAATTGAATTATGCTTCATGAAATTCAATTTATTTTGTACATTTCACATACAATTTATTTTGTACATTTCACATACAAAATAAATTGAATTACATTTCGTGTACAATTTATTTTAAATTACACTTCGTGTACAATTTATTTTAAATTACACTTCACATATAAATAACATTAAAATGTTAAATACTAATGTAATAATTCTTGAAATTAGTACATTTCTGATATGAATATAAAATGAATATTTCATTAGATGTTATAGAACATAACATTATTCCTTTCTTAATGAACAATGATATCGCAAAGTTGAGTATGACACATCAAGAATATATACCTTTACTATGTAACGTCAAATATGAAGATAAAGGATTTTCAATTTTAGAGTTTGTAGTATTTAATAATGAACCATACATTGTTGAAAGTATACTTAAGTATATTATCGATAATAATTTGATGATCACATATTGTGAGGAATTGGGAATGATATTTAATTATATCATTGTAGAACATTTAGAATTAAAGTATAGGTACGAAGTGTATAATCTATTTGTTCAATATAAGATGCCATTTAGACATGTATGTTATATCCATGGTTATCAAAAGATAAGACATATATTATATAATTTGATCAATGTTGATAATATTGATATAAGCTTTCTAAAACATATACTTGATTCAGATATAATGGAATATGGATTATTTGATTCAACATTTATTAAACGTTTACTATCACATAAAATGTATGAACATGCAAGAATAATCATGCATCATGGTACTTATCCACAAGAAGCTTCATATAATCTCTTACTTGAAGAGGCATTTTATACAAAAGAATTTATGCAATTGTATTGTAATACAAAATCATGTGATATCACAACGAATGGAATGTTACATACCAACATTCAACAAGGAGATATGATATCATGTATGAATCCTTCATATCAATATTATGATTTATTCGATATAAATCATATTTCTACTTATAACCCAATGTATATTCTTACAGCTTTATCTCTTCCAGATGTTATAATAACAGATACTGTTTTACAAGCACTACTAAGAAGATTACCGTTACCAGTATTTCAAAGTTTAGTTAGGTATGAAAGAATCAATTGGAATAATATATTAAATGTAATTTTAACATATCCATTTGTAACATCGTTAGATTGTCTGAAACTTTTGTATGATAATGCTGATAAAATTAGTGATATATGTACAGTATCATATACGATACTCTACTATTTGAATAGTTGTGAAAACGTGGATAATATCATTAAATTTATACTTGATAAGAATCATTTGACTAAAATTCAAATAAAAAATCTTCAATTTAATTCATCTAGGTATCATGCTATATTTGATATATACCTATGATGTAATAAATTAGATGTGTATTTCATATTATTATAATATGAAATACATTATATAATACGTATTTCAAATTATATAATGCATATATAATACGTATTTCAAATTATATATGTTGCGCTACTGTATAATAATATCGAATGATTATATTTCATGATACATTATGAAATGTTGATTCCAAAAGATACATTTCATATTATATTCCAATACACCAATAATTCAAGTATTTTAAATGTATGTAAAGCTTATGTAAGTCTCATATCACTATGTAAGGATAAGATTAATTATGATCCTAATTTTTTATGTAATATGATTGTTGAAGAAAATTATACAATGATAGATATTTATCTTAATTTATATCCAATCGATATCAACGATCCAATGTATAATTCATATCTTAAATGTTGTATGTCTTTGGATATGTTCAAATATATTTATCAAAATTCATATAATATCGATTATATTCAGTATCTGAATGATATAATAGAAGGTAACGGTGATAATAATTTTAAAAGACATCCAATGTGTCCTATAATGAAAGTGAGATACGGACTCAATTTTAATTATACTTTGAATTCACATAGACTATTAAAATGTTCTAAATCTATCCTAGAATATCTTGATATTTCAAATATAAATGATATTGAAGCAATATCTGAAGATATAAATAATATTGAAGCAATATCTGAAGATATAAATAATATTGAAGCAATATCTGAAATATCAAGATATTGAAGCAATATCTGAAGATATAAATGATATTGAAGCAATATCTGAAGATATAAATAATATTGAAGCAATATCTGAAGATATAAATCCTTATAACTTTAATGATATAGATATTACATTGTGATATAAATCCTTATAACTTTAATGATATAGATATTACATTGTGATATAAATCCTTATAACTTTAATGATATAGATATTACATTGTGATATAAATCCTTATAACTTTAATATTATTTCATTGTAAAGATTTAATTGTTGCAAAGCAACAATTAAATAATTATGAATTTAATTTCTGATATAAATTCCACGTTGATATAAATTTTCTTATACTTTCTGATAAAGCATCTACGATAATATTCGATTCTAAAATCGATATATTTATATTTAAAATAGATTTCAATTCTTCAATCAAAGTATAATACCAAATCCATCCTAAATCTATTATTACATTCTCATTAATATCAAATGTTGTATACGATAGAATTGTAAAACAAGTTATAGAGATAACTTTATCTCTACATCTTCGAATCTTTTCAAAATGTTTCATTATATTATCTAATGAAGTTATTCTATTTGTATTTGATCCGTTCAATATCAAATATCGTTTTCGAATTATCGTTTGTATGGTTTCGATCCATATTCCAAAATCTTCATTTATTATATCCTCGATAATTCTTGTTTTAATTGTAACCTTCAAGTTTCCAAACTTTTCTAATCCAATACTGTGATGACGTGTACTAATAGATATAAGTTCTTTGATATAATTCATACTACCAGATATTTCATGAATATTTCTATGTTCAGAAAGTGTTTCATCACTCAAAGAACCTTCTGAGATAGAAGATATATATGACCACATATTTAATATATGTATATGTATATCTTTGTACTGTTCATATACATATTACAATAGCTTTTATATAAGACTTATTTTATACAAATCATTGTTTTGTAATGAAAACGTTTTCATTACAAACATAAGAAAATGATATCGATACTTTGAGCTGATATATCATTAATATGAAAGTAGAAAATTTATGTCATCTACATTGACATCCTTATTTAAAGAAATTAACCCTGTATTCCAAGACTCAAAAATTTTTACAAAGTTAAAATTTATGTAATTTTTGATAAAAATTTTTTCAAAATTCCCTCGTATACACAGTATAAAAATGTCTCTGAAAAAGCGTTCGTAGGCTACTACCTACGACGTAAAAAATAAGTTTTTCATTAAACTTAAAAAGTTTAATGAAACTAAAAATCCATAAAAATAAGTTTCATTCAAAACTTATTTTTATCGTTGTAGGTAGTAGCCTTACAACGCTTTTTCAGAGACATTTTTATACTGTCTGTACTAGGAGAAAAGTGAAAATTTTT
>RCUH01001825.1_pt1 | contig 14398 bp, 10 predicted proteins | sample 2166191 | NCBI WGS metagenome assembly RCUH01 (sample SAMN09932848, study PRJNA488358) | compost metagenome | feature: garden; material: soil; isolation source: compost soil in an enriched community after 214 h of incubation | place: Germany: Experimental Botanical Garden Goettingen | collected...
TGGCGCGGCCCGCCGTGGTGAAGGGCCTGGGCATTCCGAAGCGGGGCTGAGGCCCTCTCGATCGGGCCTCTGCCGGAGCCGTCGCCTGCATCGGCGGCGGCCGTACCGAGCCCGTTGCTCGAGCGACTCCCTCGTTTGTGGGATTCCTGACCCTTCCGGCGACTGGAACAGTCCCTCTGCGTTGTTGCGGGGGCTGACGAAAATTGCGCGATCGCACACTTGCGGCGATACGGCGCACGCTTCCCCTCCTCCACGCACGAAACCGGATTCGACATCCACGTGGAACCACAAGGAGGAAGCCATGAAGAATGCAAGCATCCTGCGCACGGCGGCCGTCGTGCTGGTGCAGGCCTGCGCTTTTGCGAACGCCGCCGACGACCAAGGCGTCAACGACTACGCGAAGGCGCACTGGAGCATCGCCAATTCCTGCGTCCCGTTCGTCAGGAAATACCAATCGGTGTGCGGCAACGATTTCTCCGCAGACACAGATGCTCAGGCCTATGACATTCGGGCCACTGGCGAGAGATGTAGTGCGGTCACACAGAACCAGCACCCCGCCATACAAAAGGGCGACGTGATCACGGTTCATCTGAGCCAGGTTTTCATCAACGAGTTCGTCGAGCGCGGTGCCAGTCTGCTCGGCTTCAAGAAGCGCGGCGAGATCGCCATCGTTGCGCGCATCGCAGAGCAAGACGCCCAGACCGATTTCGATTTCAGTGTTGCCGGAAGGGATCGTGGCCGCCTCATCTACTACTCGGAAGGCGTCGCGCCTGGGCAGTACCTGAATTTCAGCCAGTTGCCCATCTACGGGCCCATCGAATACCACGGCAAGCCCCTGCTCCTGGAGTTCTACATCATGGAGCTCGACATCAAGGAGAACACGGAGATCTCGGGCCTGCTCACCGCAGCGGCCAGCCTGGGCGCCGTGGCCTATCCACCGGCATCGCCAGTGCTGAAGGTGCTCGACACGATCGGCGGCGGCTTGCTCAAAGCCAACAAGAGCGACATCGAGTTCAAGTACCACGCCTCGTTGCTCCCGGGCGCGGAGCAGATCAATTCACTGCATTCCGGTCGGCTGGAATACGGCAACTACGCGTTCGTGCGCATGCCATTCGCGGACTCGGGTGGCTCTGGGAGCAGTTCAACGCATCCCTGGACACGCTGGTGGTTCAACCAGAAAAATGGGCGAATCTACGAAGACGCGACATGCAATTCAGTGCTGAAGAATCGCACCTACCTCACGGTGCAGATCAATCGCGCCAAGGAGGAGGCCACGCTCGACCCCGCCAACACCTTCGCTGCATTTACCGCCAAACTCTCTTCCGAGGCCCAGGCCTCCACCGCCGAGCGCGTCGCGGTCATCGATGCGCTGAAAGCCAGCGTCAACAAGAACCAGCGCTATCGAGACGCGAAGAAGTTGATCGATTTCGCACAGAGCGTGAAATGGCCCGACGGCACCAAGAGTGACAAGAAGGCCCTGGATGCGGGGACCGTCAATGCGCTCGCCGCGGTTGCAACCAAGATCGAAACATCCTCGACTCAATTGCGTGACCCCCAGCAGCGCGACAAGGCGGACTTCGATGAATCGCAGATACAGGTGCTCGTCGATGCACTGTCGCGGCTCTCCGGCAAGCGCTACTCACCGCAAACCTTCAAGGCGAGCGATCTGAAGTTGGAGCTCGAGAAAACCTGACGCTGGCACTCCACGCCAGCGTCCCCAGGAACCGAAATCAGTTCGCGCTCAAGTCCATGAGCATCCGCGACAGCAGATAAAGCCGCGGCACCACGCTCTCGACCTCGGCGTATTCCTCCGGCGTGTGGATGCCGCCGCCCACGATGCCGAAGCCGTCGAGCACGGGCACGCCGACACCGGCCACGAGGCTGGCGTCGGCGGCGCCGCCGCTGCTCTCGATGGTGAGCTTCTTGCCGATCTCGCCGTAGATGCCCTCGGCCATGCGCACCAGCTTGTCCGATGCGGGCGAGCGCGGCATCGGCGGCAGGCCGCGCACGAGGCGCACGCGCACCTCTGTCTCGGGGATGAGCTTGTTCTGCGCGATGCGCGTGAGGTCCTTCTCGACGCGGTCGAGCTCCTCGGGCGTGGCGGCGCGCACGTCGCCCTTGGCGCTGGCCGACGCGGGGATCACGTTGGTCGGGCCGTTGGCCGTGAGCACCGTGAAGTTGACCGTGGTCTTCTTCGCCGCATCGGCCACCTTCGACAGTTGCAGCACCTGGTGCGCGACTTCCATCGCGGCGTTGCGGCCCGCCTCGGGCGCGACGCCCGCGTGCGACGCGAGCCCCTTCACCTCGATGAGCGCCGTGGCCGAGCCCTTGCGCTCGACCACGAGGCCGTCGGCCGGGCGGCCCGGCTCGAGGTTCAGCGCCACGTCGTGCTGCTTGGCCACGCGCTCGATGAGCGCGCTGGTGCCGACCGAGCCCGTCTCTTCGTTGGTGTCGATCAGGAAGGTGATCTGGCCGTAGTCCTTGAAACCGATCTTCTGCAGGATCTTCAGCGCCTGCAGGCCGGCCACGACGCCGCCCTTGTTGTCCATCACGCCGGGGCCGTAGGCGCGCCCGTCCTTGATGTAGAAGGGCTTGGCCGCGGCCGTGCCGTCCTTGAACACGGTGTCGATGTGGGCCAGGATGAGGATCTTCTTCTTGCCCTGCCCCGTCAGCGTCGCGACCAGGTTGGTGCCCGGGTGCGGCTCGGCGGGAAAGCTCTCGATGCGCGCGTCGAGCTTGCGCAGTTCGTCCGCCACCATCTCGCGCACCTTGGCCAGGCCCTCGGTGTTGGTCGAGCCCGAATCGATGTTGACCATGCGCTCCAGCAGCTGCAGCGTCTCGTCCTTTTGCTGCGTGGCGGCGTCGAGCACGCCCTGGTGCGGCTTCTGGGCCATGGCGTTGACGGCGAGCAAGGCACTGGCCAGAACGGCGCCCTGGCAGGCGGCGCGCGTCCATGAACGCGGGGTGGAGCGAAGGTGCATGAGGAAGCCTGTTCTTTCTGTTGTGGAGGTTCGTTCGAAGCGAACCCCACACTAGCACCCGCTTCGCGAACGGGTCAAGCCGCGAGGCTCGGCGCCGGCGCCTCGGTGGCTTGCGCGATGCGCCCGGCCTTCATGTGGACGATGCGGTCGGCCACATGAAAGTAGCGGTCGTCGTGCGAGATGACCACCAGCGAGTGCCCCTTGGCGCGCAGCTCGGGCAGCAGCTCGGTGTAGAACAGATGGCGAAAGGCCGGGTCCTGGTCGGCGGCCCATTCGTCGAACACCAGCACCGGCCGGCCTTCGAGGTACGCATGCACCAGCGCCAGCCGCTTGCGCTGGCCGGTCGACAGGTCGGTGGTGCTGAAGGCGCCGTCTTTCACCGACACCTTGTGCGCGATCTCCAGCCGTTGCAGGTAGGGCAAGGCGGTTTCGGGCAGCGCCTGGTGGCCGCCCTCTTCGCCGGCCACGAGGTCTTCGAACAGGTAGAAGTCCGAGAACACGGTGGTGAAGAGCTGGCGGTAGTCGTCGCGCGTCTGCGGCGTCACGGCCTTGCCGTCGAGCAGCAGCTCGCCATCCACCGGCGCGTACAGGCCCAACAGCAGCTTGATGAGCGTGGTCTTTCCCGAGCCGTTGTCGCCGACGACGAAGACGATCTCGCGCCGCCCGATGCGCAAATCCACCGGGCCGAGCACGAAGGGCTCCGCGCCCTCCACCGCCGGGAACGCATAGCGCGCGCCGCGCAGCTCGATGGCGTCGTGCAGCACCGGCGTGGCGGGCGGCGCGTGCAGGTCCAGGTGCGGTTCGGGCGTGGCGAAGCGGGCCGACAGGTCACCGATGCGCTCGAAGGCCACCTTCGCGCGCCCCAGGTGCGGCAGCGCCGCCACCACCTGGTCGAGCGGCCCCTTCAAAAACAGCAGCACCAGCACGAAGCCGCTGAGCACGACCGGCGCGGTGTCGCGGAATGCGGCCCAGCCGAGGATGAGTGCAATCAGCAGAAAGAACAGCGCCGAGCCGAAGGACGAGGCCAGCACGAAGATGTTGATGGCGCGGCGGTTGATGTCGTGGATGCGCTCGACCGTGTGCGCCACCTGCTGCTCGTACACCTTGGCGCGGCGCGCGCGGTGCATGCGCAGCTCCTTCGCGCCTTCGCTGATACCGCGGTAGGCCTTGTGCAGCGCCTCTTCCTGCTCGCGCGCCTTGAAGAAACCCGAGATGCCGCGCGCATGCGCCAGGCTCTGCACGGTGATGCCCACGAGCAGCGCCGCCAGCAGCAGGCCGAACAGCGGCGGCGAAAGCCACGCCAGGTAACCCAGGCAACCAAGGGAAACGGCCAGCGCGATCATGGTCGAGGCCAGCATGAAGGCCACGTCGCTGATCATGTCGACGTCCTGCGTGAGCACGGGCATCAGGCGGTGCATGCGGTAACGCTCGAGCGCATCGATCGGCGCCGCGAGGATCTTCAGCGCCAGGCTCTTGCGCACTTGCGCCACGAGCCGCTGGCCGACCACGTTGTTCGACATGTCGGAGGTGGCGCGCCCGACCAGCGCCACCACGCACAGGCCGATGAAGGTCAGCAGCAGCCCGCCGGCCAGGCCGCCGGGGCGATGCAGCACCTGGTTGATGGTCGCCAGCAGCGCGACGGTCGCGATGCCCGCGCCGATGCCGGTCACGGTCGACAGCGCGATCCACGGGAAGTAGGGCCGCAACAGCCGGACGAGTTCGGACGCGGGGGCGCTGGCGGGTGTGAGGTTCATGCGGCGGACGGTTCGTTGCAAAGGGAGACGGGCTCCCTGCAATGACGTTCGGCGCGCCTGCTTGTTTAGCAGGAAGGCGCGGCGCCTATTGCAGCAGCGGCTGCGCCCCCGCCTCGCGCGCGGCCTCCACCACCGAGGCGCCCGCCAGCGCCCACAGCGTCAGGGCCTCGTCGAGCGCGCGCACGTGGCCCGGGTCCTGGCCGAGCCAGGCCACGAGCTGCTCGGCGCGCTCGGGCGACGGCGCATCGTGCAGCTCGCGAAAAAGCCGCCAGGCCATGCTGAAGGCCGGATCGGAGGGACGGTGTCTCGGGAAGCTCATGGGGATTCGCACGCCTGCACTGCTGTCGATGAGTGAGTAGACGCTCCGTGGGGCAGGCTGTTTAGGCGCGGGGCCTGCGCAGACTAAATTTCCGGCCCGCCGGCGCGTCTTCTGCTGCATGCCTGTGCGCCTTCTTCTTCACGCCACCTTCGGCCCCGCCCCGTGATCCCGCTGCTCGCGCCGATCTTCCAGGGCGAGTGGGCGCCCTACGGCGAAACGCTGGCCTGCGCCCCGCACCCGCCGCCCGACGCCGTGCGCGTGGCCGACCTGCTGGCCGACCCGCCGCGCCTGCTGGCGCTGCTGCGCCTGAAGGCGCGCACGCTGAACATGCCGGAGCGCGACCTGCGCGCGGTCGCGTCCGCCTGGAGCATGAACTACCTGCACGCACTGCTGCCGCCCGTGGCCGCTGCGGCGAGCCTGCTGCAGCACGGCTTTCCGGTCACGCCCGAACAGGTGTGGGTGTCGCTCGACGACGCAGACGGCGACCCGGAGTGCTTCCACATCGTCGAACTCGGCACGCCGCGCCCCGGCACCGATACGGCCGCGCGCTACGACGTGCTGCTGTGGGAACACTTGGCCCCGCTGTTCGCACTGCTGACGCAACTCACACGGCTGGCACCCAAGATCCTCTGGGGCAACGCCGTGCGCTACCTCGAGCCGGTGCTGGAAGAAGGCCTGCGCATGAGCGGCCAGGCGCCCGCCGTGGCCGCCGACCTCGAGCACCTGCTGCACCGCCCGACCTGGCCGCAGCCGTGCGGCGAGGCGCGCGACAACCCGATGTTCATGCCCGCGCGCCGCGGCGTGCGCGTGGCCGATCGCAGCGCGCCGCCGGTCACGCTGCACCGCCAGTGCTGCCTCTACTACCTCGTGCCGCGGCTGGGCTACTGCGGCGCGTGCCCGCTCTCGCCCGAGTTCGAACGGGAGCGCTGTGCAAGCACCGCCGACTAAACATCCGGCCGCAGCCCGCGTCTTCCTTCTGCATCCCACACACATCGACCACACCCCGGAGGTTTTGCTTGACCGCCCACGACACTGCATGGCGCTTTCACGCGCATCCCGAAGGCCGGGTGCTGGACGTCCGGCTGGAAGGCACCGCGCTCAAGGTCACGCCGCTCGACGGCGACCGCCACGGCAGCACCTGGGCCCTGCGCGCGCAGCCCGGCACGCCGCGTCTCGAATGGCTGGGCGCCTGCGCGGGCGAGCCTGACGAAGCGCACCTGCTGGCGGCGATCGAGGCGGCCTTCCAGCGCCACCCGGCCGCGCGGCAGCTCGCGCTGCAATCGCCGCTGCCGACCGGCACGCGGCTGGTGGACGCGGGCATCGTCACACCGGTCGAGGGCGCGCTGCCCACGGTCGCGCGCGAGGCCTTCTGGCAATGGCCGCGCGCCTGGCTGCCGCAGCCGCGCGAGCCCTTCGCGCAGCGCTTCGTCGTCACGCAGGGCAAGCGCCATCCGCTGCGCCCCGCCAAGCCGCAGGGCACGGTGTACCGCCGCCACATCCCGTGGCTGAACCAGACGCTCACGCTCGACACGGTCGACATCGAACGCGACCTGCCCGCCTTCCATCGCTGGATGAACGATCCCGTGGTCGCCCATTTCTGGGAAGAGGAAGGCGACCTCGCGCGCCACCGCCAGTACCTGGAAGGCATCGCGGCCGACCCGCGCGTGACCGGCCTCGTCGGCCGCTTCGACGGCGAGCCCTTCGGCTACTTCGAGGCCTACTGGGCCAAGGAAGACCGCATCGCGCCTTTCTACGACGCGGCCGACCACGACCGCGGCTGGCATGCGCTGGTGGGCGAGGCGCGCTTTCGCGGCAAGCCCTTTCTCACGGCCTGGATGCCGTCGGTGTCGCACTACCTCTTCCTGGACGACCCGCGCACGCAGCGCCTGGTGATCGAGCCGCGCGCCGACAACGAAAAAATGATCCGGAGCCTGGGCCGCTGCGGCTACGCCCATGTGAAGGAGTTCGACTTTCCGCACAAGCGCGCCCTGCTGGGCGTGCTGTGGCGCGAGCGTTTCTTCGGCGAGGCGCTGTGGATTCCGCGCGCCGACCCCACCGCCGCTTCGCCGGCCCCGGCTCGTCGACACGAGCCATCCCTGGAGGACATCCATGCAAATCCATGACCTGATCGGCGTCGGCTTCGGCCCGTCCAACATCGCACTGGCCATCGCGCTCGACGAGAAGCGCCAGAAGGGCCACTTCGTCGATGCGCTGTTCATCGAGAAGCAGCCGGGCTTCGTCTGGCACCGCAACATGCTGCTGGACAACGCGCACATGCAGATCTCGTTCCTGAAGGACCTGGCCACGCTGCGCAATCCGTCCAGCCGCTTCACCTTCCTGAACTACCTGCACGAAAAGCAGCGCCTGCAGGACTTCATCAACCTCAAGACCTTCTTCCCGAGCCGCCACGAGTTCAACGACTACCTGGGCTGGGCCGCGGCGCAGTTCGAAGACCGCTGCGCCTACGGCGAGGCCGTGTTCGAGGTGGTGCCCGAGATGAAGGGCAACGAGGTCTCGCTGCTGCGCGTGCGCTCGCGCGACGCCAACGGCGCGGTGCGCGAGCGCCTGGCGCGCAACCTGGTGGTGAGCGTGGGCGGCGTGGCCAACATCCCGGCGCGCTTCCAGCCCCTGCGCGACGACGGCCGCGTGTTCCATTCGAGCACCTACCTGGAGGCCATTGCCCGCCACCCCGGCGCCGACCGCATCGCCATCGTGGGCGCGGGCCAGAGCGCGGCCGAGATCTTCATGGACCTGCAGTCGCACCCCGCGAAGCCGCAGGTCGACCTGATCATGCGGGCGCGCTCCATCAAGCCCTCGGACGACAGCCCGTTCGTGAACGAGATCTTCAACACCGACTTCACCGACTTCGTGTTCAACCGCTCGGTGAACGAGCGCGCCGAGCTGCTCGAGGAGTTCTGGCACACCAACTACGCCGCGCCCGACCTGGAGCTGATCCAGCAGATCTTCAACGTGTTCTACCGCCAGCGCGTGGCCGGCTCGACGCGCCACAGCTTCCTGCGGCGGCACGAGGTGTCGGCCGTGCGCGCCGCGCAGGACGGCATCCACCTGTCGCTGCACGACCTGAACACCGGCGCGCGCCACGACAAGGCCTACGACGCCGTGGTGCTCGCCACCGGCTACGCCCGCGACGCGCACCGCACGCTGCTGGCGCCGCTGGCGCCCTACCTGGGCGATTTCTCGGTCGACCGCGACTACCGCGTGCAGGGCACGCCGGCGCTGCGCCCGGGCATCTTCCTGCAGGGCGCCTGCGAGACCAGCCACGGCCTGAGCGACACGCTGCTGTCGGTCACCGCCATCCGCTCCGACGAGATCGGCCAGGCGCTGCTGAACGCCACGCCGCGGCACATGGCGCAGGCGCCCGCCGCGGAGCGCCCCGCCCACGCCGCGCCCGTGGTCTAGCCACGGAAACGCAAGGCTTCGGTGCTACACTCAATAAGAATAGTTCTTATTCACCCCATCCCCGGGGTCACCGAAGCCAGCGCCCTCGCCTCCTCTTCACCGGCGCGCACCAGCCATCGGCCCAGGGGTCCTTTGTCGATGCTTGCGAGAAGGCGACCGGATGCGCGACCTCGTCCAGGAACTTGTGTCTCACTACGCGGACTTGCGCCGGCAGCTCACGCGCGACCTGCGCGACCCGCACCATGCGGCCGACATCGCGCAGTCCAGCTTCGAGCGCGTGTACACGCACACCCTCGGCCTGCGTGACGGCGCCGCCATCGAGTCGCCGCGCGCCCTGCTGTTCCGCGTGGCGCGCAACCTGTGCATCGACGAAGCCCGCCACCGCAAGGTGGCGCAGGAGTGGGCCGTCTCGCATGCCGTCGTGGGCACGCACCTCACGGCCCCCTCGTCCGAATACGTCGTGGCCCAGCACCGCGTGCTGCGCCGCGTGGTGGAAACCATGGAACAGCTGCCGCCGCGCCGGCGCGAGGTGTTCCTGCTGTTCCGCGCCTACGGCCACTCGCGCGCCGAGATCGCGCAGCGCCTGGGCATCACCGAGATGGCGGTCGCCAAGCACCTGCTGCGCGCCACCATCGACTGCTCGCGCGTGTTCGCCGAGCTGCGCCATGAACTGATCGAGCCGCAGGCGGTGAACAGCCACGCCGGTTTCGACACCGCACTGGCCGAAGACTTTTCATGAGCCGTGCGGCCACAGCGGTCGTTCCGCGTGAACGGCTGATCGAACGCGCGCTCGCGCTCATCGTCGAGGACGAGATCGCGCCGCCGAGCCCGGCCGCCAACAGCGCCCGGCTCGCGCTCGACCAGTGGCGCACCCGCTCGCCCGAACACGCCGCCGCCGTGCGCGAGGCGCGCGAGCGCTGGAACGCCCTGGGCGGCATGGCCGACGACCTGCGCGCGCACTTCGACGAGCCCGTGCCCGCACCGGCCCCGCGCAACCCCTCGCGCCGCAAGATGCTGCTGTCGGTCGCCGGGCTGCTCGGCGCCGGCGTGGTCGCGGGGCGCGGCGTGCAGTGGTACTGGCAGCAGCCCGTGTTCCAGGCGACGTACCGCACGCCGAACGCGCGGATGCTCAAGGTCACGCTGGCCGATGCCGCCGATGCCTCGGCCGGCAGCCGCCTCGACCTCGCGCCCCAGAGCGCCGTCGACGTCACGCTCTACCGCCGCCGCCGCATGATCGACATGGCGCGCGGCGAGGTCCGCTTCGACGTCGCCCCCGACGCCGAGCGGCCCTTCGTGGTGCGCACGCGCGAGGCGATCATCGAAGTGGTCGGCACCGCCTTCACCGTGCGCGACCGCGGCGGCCCGATCACCGTGGGCGTCGAGCACGGCCATGTGCGCGTGCAGGTGCTGCGCCACGCCGGCACCGAACGCAGCGGCGAAGTGGTCGACCTGCGCGCCGGCGACATGCTCGAGGTGCGCGACGGCCACGCCGACCCGGTGCGCCAGGCCGACACCGCCGCCCTCTCGGCCTGGCGCGACGGCTGGCTGGTGTTCGACAACACGCCGCTGGGCGACGCGCTGGCCGCGGTCAACAGCTACCGCAGCGCGCCCATCGTCGGCGCCGACGCCCGCATCGACGCGATGCGGCTCTCGGGGCGCTTTCGCACCAACGACTCGGCCGGCCTGCTCGACGCGCTGCCCGCCATCCTGCCGCTGGTGGCGGTGGCCCGGCCCGACGGCAGCGTGCGCCTGCAGGCGCGCTGACCCGGGTGCGCCCGCCGGCGCGCCTCTCCTTTTCCCGCTCGTTTTTCGCCCCGCATCGACGCGGCGGCCGATGCCTTGTCACGGGCCTGTCTCTCTTTTTCGAGTTCAAACGTCTTACATCCAGAAGCACCCCGCATCCGATCGACGGCTGCGGCGCGCCCCCGTTTCATGCCGCACCGATTTATTTGTCTGGAGCCTTCACCCATGCGTTTCTCGCCTCGCCACCGACTCCTGAGCGCCGCGCTTGCCGCCGCCTTCGGAACCGCCCTTGCCAGCTGGAGCGGCCTCGCCGCCGCCCAGGGCGCCGACCAGGCCGCTGCACAAGCACGCGACATCAACGTCCCCGCCCAGCCGCTGGGCGCCGCGCTCAACGAGCTGTCGCGCCAGACCGGCGTGCAGGTGCTCGCCGCCGGTGACGTGGTCTCGGGCCTGGCCGCACCGGCCGTGTCGGGCCGCCTGAGCTTCCAGCAGGCGCTCGACCGCCTGCTGGCCGGCAGCGGCCTCGTGGCGGTGCGCAACGGCCCCACGCGCGTCACCATCCAGCGCCAGAGCACGGCCGGCGCGTCCACGCTGCCGGCCGTGACCGTGGCCGCGCAGGCCGCCACCGACGGCACCACCGAAGGCACGGGCTCGTACACCACGCGCGCCGCCGCCGGCGCCACGCGCATGGACCTGTCGCTGCGCGAGACGCCGCAGTCGGTCAGCGTCATCGGCCGCCAGCAGATCGACGACCAGAACCTCGTCACCCTCGAGGACGTGCTGCGCCAGACGCCCGGCATCGTGGCCGACCGCAACGACGAGCGCGTGACCTTCTCCTCGCGCGGCTTCGCCCTGAGCACCATGATCGACGGCGTGCCCACGCTGGGCTTCAACAGCGTGGCCGGCGAGTCGAGCATGATCAGCACCGCCTTCTACGACCGCGTCGAGGTGATCCGCGGCGCGGCCGGCCTGCTCAACGGCGTGGGCTCGCCCGGCGGCGCCATCAACCTCGTGCGCAAGCGCCCGACCTCCGAATTCGCCGGCCACATCTCGGGCGGCATCGGCAGCTGGAGCCGCTACAACGCAGAGATCGACGTGGGCGGCCCCCTCAACGCCGACGGCACCGTGCGCGGCCGCTTCATGGCCTCGCGCACCGACGGCAAGAGCTTCATCGAGAACAAGAAGCGCAGCGAAGACGCGCTGTACGGCATTCTCGAAGTCGACCTCGCGGCGGGCTCGCGCCTGTCGGTGGGCTTCGAGCACCAGAAGACCGCCATCGATGGCGCCAACTACGGCCAGAGCCCGCTGTTCTTCAGCAACGGCCAGCGCACCAACCTGCCGCGCTCGTTCAACTCCAGCGCGCCGTGGAGCTACTGGGACATGTACAGCGACAAGCTGTTCGCCAACCTCGACCAGCGCCTGGGCGCGGGCTGGCAGCTCAAGGTGGACGCCAGCTACCTCAAGAGCAAGCGCGAGCGCGCCTCGGGCGACCTGAGCATCTACCGCGCGATCAACGCGCGCACCGGCGCCTCCACCATCGACATCCGCGAGAACCCCGCCGAAGGCGCCAACAAGGCCCTCGACGTGCACCTGAAGGGCCCGTTCGAGGCCTTCGGCCAGACGCACGAGGCCGTGGTGGGCATGAGCTACAACACCTACGACGCCACGGTCTACACGCGTGGCGCCGTGCCGCGCATGATCGACCGCCGGCCGCTGAACTTCTACCAGCTGCAGAGCTTCCCCGAGCCGACCTCCTTCTCGTACCCGCTGTACACGGCGCCGCTGAACACCACCGAGAAAGCCATCTACGCCTCGACCCGGCTGAAGCTGGCCGAGCCGCTGTCGCTCATCGTCGGCGCGCGCGGCACCTGGTACAAGTCCGATGCGTCCACGCTCGACTGGACCACCTGGCGGCGCACCGGCGTGAGTTCGATGCGCGAGAACGGCGTGGTCACGCCCTACCTGGGCGTGGTGTTCGACGTGAGCAAGGAACTCTCGCTGTACGGCAGCTACACCGACATCTTCCAGCCCAACACGGTGCGCGACCGCAACAACTCGCTCATCGCACCGCAGCGCGGCAAGAACATCGAGCTGGGCCTGAAGGGCGAGCACTTCGGCGGCAAGCTCAACACCAGCGCCGCGATCTTCAAGACGCGCGAGACCAACCTGGCCGTGATCGACACCGGCGCCGGCTCGCTGCTGCCCGACGGCGGCATTCCGTACCGCGCGGTGCAGGGCGCCAAGAGCAAGGGCTTCGAGCTCACCGCCGCCGGCGAAGTGCTGCCGGGCCTGCAGATGCTCGCGGGCTACACCTACCACGCCAAGCGCGACGCCGACGGCGTGCTGCTGAACCCGCAGTACCCGCGCCGCCTGTTCCGGGTGGCCACCAGCTACCGCCTGCCGGGCGAGTGGAGCAAGCTCACCATCGGCGGCAGCATGAGCTACCAGAGCGGCATCTACTACGACGAGTTCAACGAACTCGGCCGCGCCTCGCAAGGCGGCCTGACGCTGTTCGGCCTGATGGCGCGCTACGACATCAACAACCGCCTGAGCGCCTCGCTGCACATCGAGAACCTCGGCGACAAGCGCTACTACAACGGCCTGGGCGCCTACAACGGCTACACGCAGGGCAACCCGCGCAACGCCTGGCTGAAGCTCAGCTACAAGCTCTGACACGCACCAACGAAATGAAATAGGGCGGCACCGGCAGAAGGGTGCCCTTGACGCACGACCCGGCTTCCGGGTCGTGCGTTTTTTTATGCCCGGGCCTCAGGCCGCGAGGGCTTCGGCCTCGCCCAGTCGCTCGCCCAGTTGCGCCAGCAACACCGGGCTGCGCAGGATCGCATGGTGGTCCTCGTCGAGCGCCGCAGCGCTCGCGAGGTCCGGCCGTCCCAGTTGCAGCGCGAGCGCGGCGCGGTCCGCCGCCGGGCGCCGCGCGATCCACCAGCACTCGGCGTGGCAACGCAGCGGCACGAGCGCCTCGGTCTCGATCGCCTTCAGTTGCTGGCTCACGAGGAAGATGCGGGCCAGCTCGTCGTCGGGCAGGTTCGCGTGCGCCGGCATCTCCAGTGCATCGCCACGGGCCTGCGCCTTGGCACGCGCCTGGGCGATCAGCGCGGCCACCGTCGCCTCGTCGCAGACGAAGTCGTCGATGTCGAGCAGCCCGTCCAGGCGCGCCGCCGGCCAGGCCGAGGCGACGAAGTCGGCGAAGTCTCGGCGGCCGTCGTCGTCCACCGTCTGCAGGGGCGCGTCGGGCTCGGGCACGTAGGGATCGACCAGGCCGAGGAACGCCACGGCCTGCCCTTCGGCCTCGAGCCGCGCCGCCACCGCCGCCGCGAGCGCACCGCCGAGCGACCAGCCCAGCAGGTGGTACGGCCCCTGCGGCTGCACGCCACGGAGCATGCGGGCGTAGTCGTCGGCCATGCGCGCCAGCGACACGTCGCGGTGCGCGGGGTCGGCGAGCATGCGGCACGGCAGGCCGTACACGGTGCGCACGCCCTGCAGGCGGCGCGCCAGCGGCGCGTAGTCGTACACCGTGCCCAGCGCGGCGTGCAGGCAGAACAGCGGCGCCGCACCCGGCACCACGGCATTCAGCGCGACCAGCGACGGCGCCTCGGCACGCCCGCCCAGCAGCCCCGCGATGGTCGGCGCGCGCAGGAAGTCGTGCAGCTTCAGATCGAGCGCCGGCAGGCCCAGGCGGCGTGCCTGCGCCATCACCTTCAGGCTCAGCAGCGAATCGCCGCCGAGTTCGAAGAAGTTGTCGTCGCGGCCCACGCGTGCCACGCCCAGCACCTCGGACCAGATGCGCGCGAGCGCCTGCTCGGCACTGCCGCGCGGCGCGTCGTAGCCGTCACCGCCGGCGAACACCGGCGCCGGCAGCGCATGGCGATCGACCTTGCCGCTCATGTTGAGCGGCAGCGTGTCGAGCACGACGATGGCGGCCGGCACCATGTACTCGGGCAGCAGCGCCGCGAGGCTGGCACGCAGCCGCGCCGGCTCGATGCGCTCGCCCGCCAACGGCGACACATACGCCACCAGCCGCGCGCCGCCCGCGCCCTGGCTGGCGACGACCACGGCCTCGCGCACCTGCGGCAGCGCCAGCAACTGCGCCTCGATCTCGCCGAGTTCGATGCGAAAGCCGCGGATCTTCACCTGGTGGTCGATGCGTCCCAGGTAGGCCA
>RCUH01001841.1_pt1 | contig 14279 bp, 11 predicted proteins | sample 2166191 | NCBI WGS metagenome assembly RCUH01 (sample SAMN09932848, study PRJNA488358) | compost metagenome | feature: garden; material: soil; isolation source: compost soil in an enriched community after 214 h of incubation | place: Germany: Experimental Botanical Garden Goettingen | collected...
TGCTTTGCCAGTCGGCTTTTAGCCTCGAGTCTCCTAACGTCGAAATGACAGAACGTAATAAAAAATTACTTTTGAGACAACCTCATTTTTATATCTCAAATTAATTAAGATATAATCCTCAATCTTCTCAGCTGATTTTTACACCCATATTAAGCTATCGTAAATCGGTTAACTTAAATTTTACCATTAACAAACATCAAGACACTTCATCTTAATGGTACTTTGTTATTGGGTTAATACTTCCATAAACTATAACATGGACTTTTGTAGCACTATTAAAACCAATACAAAACAACATGTTAAACAACTACGCAAAAAAAGGATTGATGTTATTTGCCATTGGCATGATAACGCAATTCTCGGGAGCCCAGACTCTGGTCCACTACTGGAATTTTAATGATAGTAGCAGTGAAGCTGCTATTACAACACCTTCGCACTCTGCTGTTGCAGGCGCAGGACTTACTGCTATTGCAGGTGGCACAAGCCTTATTGACTTTGCATCTGGCACAGGTCAAAACTTTCAGCTTTTAAACCTTAACACACGTAATCAGGACCCTTCTGGTACTCATTTACGTTTTAACAACCCAATTGGCGGCGCATTAGAATTTTCTTTACCTACAACAGGTTTTGAAAACATTATAGTAAACTTTGCTACAAAACGCTCAGGTTCTGGCGCAGGAAATCAGTTATGGTCATATTCTACGGACGGAACTACGTTTGTTCCATTTACTACTATTGCTCCTATAGACGGAGATCCTGCATTGGCAACTTTAGATTTTTCAACAATTACTGCTGCTAATAACAATGCAAATTTTAAACTAAAAGTAGAATTCGAACAAGGTTCGGGTGGTGCTGTAGGTAACAATCGTTTTGATAACTTTACCGTTGATGGTGGTACTTTGGGCGGAGGGGACATTACTGCACCCGTTACTGCATTTACTCCAGCTAACAATACTATAAATGTTGCTGTATCAGCAATCCCTACTATCGCATTTAACGAAGCAGTAAGGCTTGCAAATGATGATGCTATAAACAATACAAATATAGATGCTGTTGTTGAGCTACGTTTAAACAGTGCTAATGGAACTGTAGTTCCGTTCGATGCTACTTACACAGACAATACCATTACAATTGCTCCAACTACGGCTTTACTTAACAACCAACAGTATTATGTAGCACTTTTACCAAACACCATAGAAGATCTGAGTGGTAATGCTATTGAAGATACTAAATCGGCTGGTTTTACTACAATCGCAGTACAATCGGCTATTGCTGCCGGTGATATGGCTTTTGTAGGATACAGGATGAATGCTTCATCTACTGAAGATGAAGTTGCCCTTGTAACATTCGTAAACATTGCACCGGGTACTTTTATTACCCTTACCGATGGTAAATATACTACCAATGCCCAAGCACAATGTGCCGGAGGTATTACATGGACTGCTACTGACTGTGTTCCGGCAGGATCTGTTATTACGATACAAACATCTGCATTAGTTGCTAATACAGGTACGGTTACAGGATCTGGTTTCGGATTAAGTTCAGGTGGTGACCAGGTAATTGTTTACAGTGGTGCAGCTGCGGCTCCAAACTACATTACAGCCCTTACATCAAACGGATGGGCTGCTGCCAACACAGACTGCAGCGGAAGCATTTCGATGAAGCCTGCGCCTCTTACAGATGGCACAAGCGCTGCCAACCTAAGTACTGCCCCAGGTAATATTGATGGTAATACGGTTAATGCTTTTTATAACGGCACACAAACAGGAAATCCTGCAAATCTTAAAGCTGCTATCCTTAACCCTGCAAACTGGACAGGTGTAGCTGCTGGTACTGTAGCGCAAACATGGCCTACATGGGCTTTCCCAAGCGCACCAAACGTACAAAATGCAGTAGCTGCTACCAATACAACTATTGTATTAACATTCAACAATGCACTACAGGAAGCATCTGCTACTACAGTGGCAAACTATACTGGTATCCCAGGATTAACTTCTGCTACACTTAATGGTAATACAGTAACCCTTACTTATACAACTCCATTTACAGCAGGTACAAACTACACACTTACTGTAGATAATGTTTTAGATGCTACAGGTCTTGAAATGTCTTGTGCTTACAACTTTACTTTCAGTTATAACACTACTGTTTCTTTCGAGAAAGATTTTGTAGTTGTAAACGAAAATGCAGGAACATTAAACTTTATAATTAAATTAGAAAGCCCTGCAGCAGGAACAGTAGATCTTGTTGTTAAAGGAGCTCCTTTTAGCACTGCAGATGCAGCAGACTTTACACTTGCTACACAAACACTTACTTTCACAGGTAACAGCCCATTAACACATACTATCACTATTCCTATTATAGATGATACTATCGAAGAGCAACAAGCTGAGTATTTCGTATTAAGTCTTGAAAATGCAGTAGGCTTAGCTGTTACAGGAGAACCAATGGCTACAATTTATATTAAAGATAACGACAGGCTTGCTCCTGTTCCTAATAAGGATATCGAGCTTACTTACGTTAGAAGTTTTGATCCATCGGGTACAAATTCAAGTACGTGTGAGATAGTAGTATACGATCCAACAAGTAAAAAACTATTTACAACAAGTGCAGTAGCAGGTTTCCTTGATGTTATCGATTTCTCTGATCCTACAGAACCGGAAGTAATACATTCAATAGACATGAACAGTTATGGTGGTGTTACCAGTGTAGCAGTTAAAAATGGTATCGTAGCAGTAGCTTCTCCAAATGCAGATGAACATCTTGACGGATCGGTTGTGTTTTTCAACACCGATGGTACATTCATCAAACAAGTAACTGTTGGCGCTCTTCCTGATAATATCTCTTTTACTCTGGACGGAACAAAAATACTTACTGCTAATGAAGGCCAACCAAACAGTGATTACACTATAGACCCGGAAGGTTCTGTAAGTATTATCGATATAACAGGTGGTGTTGCTAACCTGACTCAGAATAATGTTACTACCCTATTATTTACAGCATATAATTCACAGGAAACTGCACTAATAGCTTCTGGTGTGAGGAAACTGAAGCTAAGCAGTACCCTGTCGAAGGATTTTGAACCGGAGTATATCACTACAAGTGCCGATTCTAAAAAAGCATGGGTTACTTTACAGGAAAACAATGCTATCGCAGAAATTAACCTGGAAAATAATTCTATAGCCGATGTTTGGGCTTTAGGAACCAAAGACATGAACGCGGTAGGTAATGGTTTTGATATTTCTGACAACAATGGCGAAATATTAATTGCCAACTGGCCAATAAAAACATATTATATGCCGGATGCTGTTGCTAATTACAGCATAAATGGCGTTAATTATATTGTTACTGCAAATGAAGGTGACGAAAAAGAATATACCGGATTTGTAGAAAGAACTACTGTAGGTGCTGCATCATACGAACTTGATGCTACAGCTTACCCACAGGCAGCTATACTTAAAAAAGCATATAATGCTGGTAGATTCAGGGTTACTTCTTTTGATGGTAAAAATGAAGCTGGAACAGCTTATAACCAAATGTATGCTGTAGGATCACGTTCATTCTCGATCTTTAATGCAGATACAAAAGAGATCGTATTTGACAGTGGAGATGATTTTGAAATGTATACTGCTTCTACTCCATCTATCAGTCCGTTATTTAACTCAGACCATGAAGATAACAGCCTTAAAAGCCGTAGCCGTGCTAAAGGTCCGGAACCGGAAGGTGTAACTGTAGCTGAAATTGCTGGCAGAACATTCGCTTTCATCAGCCTTGAGCGTGTAGGTGGTGTAATGGTATATGATGTTACTGATCCAACCAATGTTAAGTTTGTAGATTACAACAACAGCAGAAGTGTTTCGGCTTATGAAGGCGATCACGGACCGGAAGGCATTACGTACATTAAAGCAGCTGACAGTCCTAACGGAAAAGATTATATTATCGTAGCAAACGAAATAAGTGGAACACTTACCATTTTTGAAGTAGATACAACAAATTTATCTAATGAAGGATTCGAAATAGAGCCTAAAACATTTGTGGTATTCCCTAACCCATCGGTAAACGGAACAGCTTACTTTAACCGTGCTGCAGATATCGAAGTATACGATTATAGCGGAAAGCTGATACATTCAGCAAAACAGGCATTAACAATAGATACTTCAAGTATGGCATCAGGACTTTACCTGGTAAAAACATCTGAAGGATTAGTGAAAAAATTACTCGTTAAATAGGGTAATATTAGTTTCGTGTTTTTTAATTTTGAAAGTCCTGCCCCTAAAAAGGCAGGATTTTGTCTTTTATATAATTGGGACTACCTTTTAGTTTAGTTCTAAAAAATAACCCCCTGATATATCAGGGGGTTATTTTTTAGAATAGTAATAATCAATTAAAAATAATCGATCCAAAAACTACTGTCTTTTTAATTTATTTTCAAGGTATAAACCTACTTCTCCATTTATAAGAGAGTGCTCAACCGTTTTTTGTTGTTCCAGTCTGTCGGTAAACAAAACTCCCATCAGGTGGTCAATTTCATGCTGAAATATCACCGCTGTAAAACCTTCAACCATTTCGTCGTAAAATTTTCCATTACGATCGTAATAAGTAATTCGGATAGTATAGTTTCGTAATACATCACCACGCTGGTCGGCTATTGATAGACATCCCTCTTCCCCTTTTCGCAATAATGAAGATCGCCAGGTAATTTTAGGGTTCAGGTATACTTCAAACGGCTCACCTGCCTTATCAAAACGCTGTACCCATATAACATTACGATTAATCCCTACCTGCGGTGCAGCAATACCTACACCCGGGCTAGCAGGATCATTTACAGTGGTAAGCATCCTGTCTATCAGTAATGGCAGTGATTCATCTTTAAGGTTAACATCTGTTGATGATGCTTTAAGCACCTTTGAATCGGCAGGATCGGTAACCTGTAATACCCGCATCAGGTTTCCCTTACTGCCCGAGTTAACAAGACTGCGTTCGGCATCGGTAAACTTTTGCCCTTGTGCTGTAACAAACAGTACCAGAGTTAATGATGTGAGTACTAATTTTTTCATGGTTATATTCCGGCTACTGCCTTAATTTCGTCAATTATCCTTACGGCCAATGCATCAGCTTTATCCTGTGTTACTGCTTCGGTATAAATCCTGATAATAGGTTCTGTATTCGATTTTCTAAGATGTACCCACTCTTCTGCAAAATCAATTTTCACACCGTCGATAGTCGAAATATCTTCCGATTTATATTTATCAGTCATAGCAACAAGAATAGCATCCACATCAATCTGAGGGGTAAGCTCTATTTTGTTTTTACTCATATAGTATTGCGGGTACGATGCTCTTAACGCAGCCACCGACATTTTCTTTTCAGCCAGGTAAGTTAGGAACAAAGCTACACCTACCAACGAGTCACGACCATAGTGTAGTTCAGGGTAAATAATTCCGCCATTACCTTCACCACCTATAATAGCATTATTTTTTTTCATCATCTCTACCACGTTTACTTCCCCTACAGCACTAGCTTCGTAACTACCACCATGCTTTTGGGTGATATCACGCAACGCACGCGAAGACGACATATTAGATACTGTGTTACCAGATGTTTTACTCAATACATAATCAGCACAGGCAACAAGTGTATATTCCTCGCCAAACATTTCGCCATCATCCGATATAAATGCCAAACGATCCACATCCGGATCTACAACAATACCAAAATCAGCTTTTTCTTTAACCACCAGTTCGCATATATCGCCAAGGTGTTCCTTAAGAGGCTCAGGATTATGAGGGAAATGACCTGTAGGTTCACAGTAAAGTTTCACAACTTCCACACCCATCTGTTCCAGTAATTTAGGAATAATAATACCCCCCGATGAATTAACACCATCAACCACTACTTTAAAACCTGCTTTTTTAACTGCTTCGGCATCCACTAAAGGTAAATCCAATACCTCATCAATATGGATGTCCATGTAAGCATCGTTTACAGTGATCTCTCCAAGATTATCAACATCAGCAAAATCAAAAGCTTCGCTATCTGCAATTTCTAATATTTTAGCACCATCGGAACCACTTAAAAATTCACCTTTTTCATTCAATAACTTAAGTGCATTCCATTGTTTCGGGTTATGGCTTGCAGTAAGTATAATTCCACCATCAGCTTTTTCCATTGGTACGGCAACCTCAACAGTAGGCGTTGTAGAAAGACCAAGATCAATTATATCTATCCCCAACCCTACAAGGGTATTCATTACAAGAGTATGTATCATCGGACCCGAAATACGGGCATCACGACCTATTACAACAGTAAGTTTATTTTTACCTGAATGTTGTTTCAACCAGGTTCCGTATGCAGAAGCAAATTTTACAGCATCGACAGGTGTAAGGTTATCGCCAGTTTTACCGCCTATAGTTCCTCTTATACCTGATATTGATTTTATTAATGTCATTTTGGTTAGTTTTTTATGGTAGGCAAATATAAGTTATCTCCTATATCTAAACATTTAAGTAATTCATAAATTTTGCGATTAATACACTTGTCACAGTCACAAAAGGCTTTGTATCTACAAAACTTATCACTAAATTGTGCCTATGAACTTTTTAGCACACATATACCTTTCGGGCGACAATGACCTGATCAAAATTGGTAATTTCATGGCAGACGGCATTCATGGCAAACCGGAAGATTTTCCGAAAGATGTGCAAAAAGGCATTATCCTGCATCGCCATATCGATACCTATACAGATGCTCATCCTATTTTCAGGCAGGGTACCAAGCGGCTTCATCCCCGATACCATCATTACGCAGGAGTAATTATGGATATTTACTACGATCATTTTCTTGCAAAAAACTGGGCTAATTATAGTGATGTTCCTCTGGAAAAATATACACTTGCTTTTTATAAAGCTTTGGAAGATAATTACGAGATTCTTACCGAACGTACAAAAGGATTAATGCCCTATATGACGAAAGAGAACTGGCTTGCCAGTTATGCCACTACAGATGGTATTACACACATACTCCAACAAATGGACAACCGAACAAAAAACAAATCAGGAATGCGTACATCAGTTGATGAACTGATCGAGTTTTATGATGAATTTGAAAGGGAATTTACTTTGTTTTTTGAAGATTTAAAAGGTTTTGTAAAAGAAAAAATGGAGGAATTATAGCTTCCAACTATTAAAAATTTAATAATTGTCAGGTAATATTTTTTAAATAAAGTAACTTAGCGTTTTATTCAAAATTTATCAATTTTTCATCACCAAAATGTCAAATCGCAAAGTTTCAAAGTTCCGATTGTTTTTCAGGAATAACCTGCGTCGCCTTGAAACGCTATTCTTTCTATTAAAAAGCCTGCTCTCAGAAAGGCATTTTATTTATCTATCCTGCATTGTTGTTTCTATATCTACAGCATTTGCCGTTATAATTCTTAAAAGCTTTGCACACAATGTTTTTTTGCTCGCTAACTATGTAAACGGTTACTTAAAATTACCTTATATCAATAGTATACTTCCTGTTGTAGGTATATTACTTACTGTGCTTGTTGTAAAAAGGTTACTAGATAACAAAATAGAAAAAGGAAGTTCACGTATACTATATGCCGTTGCAAAAAAAGGAGGTATAATGCCCCGTAAGCAAATGTATGCGCAAATAATAACGAGTTCACTTACGGTTGGTTTAGGAGGATCGGCAGGACTTGAGTCACCTATTACGGTTACGGGAGCTGCATTCGGATCTAACTTTGCCCAAAAATATAAGCTTTCACAAAAAGACAGGATATTACTATTAGCCTGTGGGGTTGCTGCAGGTATTGCTGCTGCCTTTAATGCCCCTATTGCCGGAGTTTTATTTGCTATTGAAGTAGTACTGACAGACCTAACCATTACCGCCTTTATTCCTATCATAATATCCGCTGCTACAGGAGCATTGGTATCGAACATACTACTTAATGAAGAAGTATTGCTTTCCTTTAAGCAGGAACAAGTATTTGATTACCATAATATTCCTTACTACATTTTAATTGGATTGCTAGCCGGATTTGTTTCCATATACCACGCCCGAACCTTCCAAAAAATAGAAGGGCATTTTGCCCGATTAAAAATAAGCGGCTACCGCAAAGCATTATATGGCGCAATACCACTGGCATTTTTAATATTCCTGTTCCCTACCCTTTTTGGTGAGGGTTACGAAACCATCAAAATATTATCTACAGCCAATCCCGAAGTACTTTTAAACAATACCTTACTTGAAGGTTTTAAAGACAACGGATGGGTATTACTGCTATTCATTGGCTTAACAATGCTTGTAAAAGCCTACGCTACCGGACTTACATTATCCAGTGGAGGTAATGGAGGTAACTTTGCTCCTTCCCTATTTGTTGGATCTTATTTAGGGTTTTTCGTGGCTAAATTTTTTACGCTTTTAGGAGTTTCAAACTTACCAACCGGTAATTTTACCATTGTAGGTATGGCGGGTATATTAAGCGGACTTTTCCATGCGCCGTTAACAGCCATCTTCCTAATAGGTGAAATAACCGGAGGCTATAATCTTATGGTACCGTTAATGATTGTTTCATCCATAAGCTTTGCAGTATCCAAACAATTCGAAAAACACTCTATGGATGTAAAACACCTTGCTGCAAAAGGCGATGTATTTACTACAGATAAAGACAAGAATATCCTTTCCGGGATCGATATACTTACTGTTATTGATACCGATCTTAAAACCCTGCTACCAACACAAAAGGCCGAAGATGTAATAGGATTGCTTGCGAGCACTAAACAATCTGTGTTTGCCGTTGTAGATGAAAAAAACAAACTGGTAGGCATTATTGACTTTAATAAATCAAGACATATTATTTTTAATCAGTTCCAGGTAAAATATACCGGATTGGCTGAAATGATGACCGTTCCGACCGAAATTGCCTCAATAGAAGATTCTATAGAAACCATTATGGAAAAGTTTGAACTGGCTGATATCGATTACCTTCCATTACTTAAAGAAGGCCGCTACTATGGCTTTATTTATAAAGCAAAAGTACTGGAAGCATACAGAAACAAACTGAAAGAAATGATTATTGAGTAATAATCAAACATACCAATATAAAAAACGGACTGCTTAAAAAGCAGTCCGTTTTGTTTGGTTTATACCTGATTGGTATATTATTTATTTCCTTTTTCGAAATCAGCTACAAATTGTGCAAGACCAATATCCGTAAGTGGGTGTTTTAATAAACCTGTAATAGCAGAAAGAGGTCCTGTCATTACATCTGCACCAATTTTAGCGCAGTTTACAATGTGCATTGTGTGACGTACTGATGCAGCTAATATTTCTGTCTCATAACCGTAGTTATCATAAATAAGACGGATCTCTTCGATAAGTGCAAGACCATCAGTAGAAACATCATCCAAACGACCTATAAATGGAGATACATAACTAGCACCTGCTTTTGCCGCTAATAATGCCTGACCAGCAGAAAACACAAGAGTAACATTGGTTTTGATACCTCTGTCAGAAAAATATTTTGCAGCTTTAACACCATCTTTAGTCATCGGTAGTTTTACTACGATCTGCTCATGCAGTTCGGCAAGCTCCTCACCTTCTTTAACCATTCCTTCAAAATCCAGAGCATTAACCTCTGCACTTACATCACCATCAACAATATTACAAATGTCAACATAATGTTTAAGGATATTGTTTTTTCCAGTAATACCTTCTTTAGCCATTAACGAAGGATTAGTTGTTACACCATCAAGAACACCTAGTTCCTGAGCTTCTTTAATTTGTGCCAAATTGGCTGTGTCTATAAAAAATTTCATGAGTATGTAATTATGTTGTTTCTATTTTATTAAAATCTATAGCTTGCCACAATGCCCATATCCAGCTTTGCAAGACTTTCCGCATTTTCGCTATCTAATTTTACAGTTTCACTGTAACCATCAGGACCTGTAAGATCTACTTTTTTTAATGCTCCTCCTGTAAATCCTAATTTAGGACCAATTGAAAAATTCTCAAAAGCCATATATTGATAGCTTATCGACATTGATGCTCCAAATGTACTTCCTTTAAATGTATAATCGCCTAAAGCATAGGCATCATTCTTATATCCCATATATCCTAAAGCAACTTCCATGTTAACTACGTGCTTGTTTCCAGGCTCAAGAAGATTATAAATAGCTCCCACTCCGTAAAAAGATATGGTTACGTCATCTGATAAATTTCCAAATCCGCTTTGTCCATTAGGTGCAATAATGTCTGCATCATCAATTCTTTCAGAAGAATTAAAAGAATTAAACTTTAAACCCACTCCAATAAAATCGGTTACCATATAATAAGCGCTTATATCATAGCTTAATCCTGATTTAAGGTTTTTAAGATATTGCCTTTGAATATCACTATACGATTTATCAATTTTTTCTACTCTATAAGCGTAATTAAAATTTGCCGAAACAATAAATTTAGGGTCATTGTCAACAGTAAATGTTGCTGTTGTAATATCTTGTGCATAAAGGCCGCAAGTACTTAATAATAAGAACAGCATGCCGGTTAAAGATAATTTCATTTAAGGATATAAGTAAGGTTAAATTTGTGCCGCAAAACTACAACTTATAATGATTCATTAAAAGTTTCTCATAGGTTTTATCAGGTAAAATACGCTTTAAAACAATAGAGAATTTCTGCATAAAAGCCCCTACTTTATAATGCACATTAGGGTTAGGTGTTTTCATGATAGCATATACCGCTTCGGCCATTTCAAGAGGATTGCTTCCGGCATCTACGTGGTCGTTCATTGTTGCCAATACAGTACCGTATACCTTTTCATAAGCAGATCCTTTTACCAATGGTGCATGATAACGCCCTGCTGCTATATTGGTAGCAAAATCACCGGGGGCAACAGTAGTAATGTTAATTCCGAAAGATTTCACCTCCATGCGCAAAGCTTCACTAATTAGTTCTAATGCGCCTTTAGATGCCGAATATACACTTCTGTAAGGAAGTCCCATATAACCTGCAATAGAAGTTACATTGATGATAAGTCCGCTCTTTTGGTTACGCATATGTGGCAATACCGCTTTCATAACCTCTATCGGTCCAAAAAGATTAGTCTCAAAGTTGTTTTTTATTTCTTCGGCAGGTATCTCTTCCAATGGTCCGGTAATACCCACTCCCGCATTGTTAACCAATACATCTATAGTACCACTTTTGGATATTACTTCTGCAACAGCGCTTTTAATACTATCAGTATTACGAACATCAAGTGCTACTAATGGAAATACAGAATCTGTTATACGCTCCGGATTTCGGCTTGTACCATATACAATATAGCCTTTCGCATGAAGAAATTCGCCTATAGATTTGCCTATACCCGATGAACCACCGGTAATTAAGATTACTTTACCCATTTTTTTAATTTATCAGAGTTACTGAAAATGAATGGCGAAATTACTTTTTTTGATTCTAACTACATAAATTTCACGAATGAAATCCATAATCAAAGAGGTAATTTTAAAATCTTTGAGTTTAAAGTATATGAAAACGGAAGTGTCTAAAAAACAAAAAATCTCCGCAAAGGAGATAATAATGTAATCTTAAAAAAGAAAAAAATGGCAAGCGACCTACATCGCACCGCTCAACCACATACCTTTGCTGTGTTCCCACCCTGGAGGAGTCAGCAGGAGCTGGTCGTGTAGGACTTGCCGGCGCAAATATACAATCTTTTTGTATTTTTGCAAAGCAATTGCAGTTTATAAAATACAATTGTATATTGTCACTATTATTTTTAAAACCATGAAAAAACATAACTTATTAGCATTCATTTTATTGGGTGTAGCTGTAGTATCGTGTGGGACGTCTGAAGCTGATAAAAAAAATTTATTCAGCATTGATACTACCAACCTAAAACAGCAATATCAATCACAAGAAACACTTCCTTTATCGGTTACAAATGCCAAAGAAAAGGCAATTGACTCTGTAGTTTACTTTATTAACAATAAAAATATAGGTACTGCTGTCAATAACAAAAAGATCGATTTTGCACTTAAAAATCAAAAATTCGGGTATCAGGAAATAAAAGCATTGATATATTTTGAAGGCGATAATGTAGAAACTACAGCCCGAATCGAAATGGTTTCTAATGTTAAAACCAAACAACTCAAATACGAAGTTGTAAATACCTTTAAACACGATGTAACATCCTATACTCAGGGACTTGAGTTTTACCGTGATACGTTATTTGAAGGAACTGGCCAATACAGGGAATCTAAACTACGCAAGATAAACTATAAAACAGGTGAAGTTTATAAGAGTATCGATCTGGAACCACGCTATTTTGGAGAAGGTATAACCATACTTAATAATAAAGTATACCAACTTACATGGAAAGAGAAAACCGGATTTGTATACAATGCGGATAATTTAAAAAAGGAAAAAGATTTTACTTACTTTAAAGATATTGAAGGCTGGGGACTTACCAACGATGGTAAAAACCTGTACATGAGCGATGGGTCTGAAAAAATATGGGTGCTAGATCCTGAAACAATGAAAGAAGTAGATTACGTAAATGTATATACCCAAGGCACAAAAATAAAAGCAGTAAACGAATTAGAATGGGTAGACGGTAAAATATATGGCAACATTTACCAAATGAGTGCTATTGCAGTTATAGACCCTAAAACTGGCGCTGTAGAAGGTGTGCTTGACCTTGCTGATCTGGATAAAAAAGTAACCAACCCAGGCAGGGATGTACTTAACGGCATTGCTTACAACCCAAAAACTAAAACCTTTTTTGTAACCGGTAAAGACTGGGACACTATGTTTGAGATCAGAATAAAAGAATAATTAATATAGCCTATAAATTAAAAAGCTCCTACATTAAAATGTAGGAGTTTTTTTTATCTAACACAAAGCTTCAAATTTCTTATTTATGCATTAATACCGTATCTATTACATGTATTACGCCATTAGATTGATTAACATCAGCAATGGTAACTTTAGCTTTCCCTCCTTTTTCGTCCTGAATCCAAAGGTCTTTACCATTCATCATAAACCAAAGTTTCCCACCCTGTACTGTAGCGACCTCAGCTTTACCGCCACCTTTTTTAATAGCTGTAGCAACATCGGCAGCACTCCATTTACCTGAGACTACGTGATAAGTAAGGATACCTTGTAACATCTTTTTATTTTCGGGTTTAAGCAGCGTTTCAACAGTTCCTTTAGGTAGCTTATCAAATGCAGCATTCGTTGGCGCAAAAACGGTAAAAGGGCCTTTACCTTCTAATGTCTCTACTAATCCGGCAGCTTTAACTGCAGCTACAAGCGTGGTATGATCTTTAGAGTTTACTGCGTTCTCTATAATATTTTTTGTTGGATACATTGCAGCACCGCCCACCATTTTGGTTTTTTGAGCAAAAGCAGCTGTTCCTAACATTAATGTAAATGCCATTACGACTGTCAATAAAATTCTTGAAATTTTCATGATCGGTTTTTGTTTTAAAGTTATAGTAGCAGATACGCCATAAACCCAGTCATGGTTTTTATAGAATGTAATTTTCATAAAAAATTAACTTTCTATAAGCAAAAAGTCCCCTGATTACTCAGAGGACTTTTATATTTAAAGAGGATAAGGATTATTTGTTTTCTCCTTTTTCCATTCTTTCTTTTAATTCAGCTAATACATCAAGATCACCTAAAGTGCTTCTTTCTGCATTGTTGTTAGAAGAAGAATTGTTATTGTTGTTAGATTCGTTGTTGTTTCTAACATTTTTCTCTTCTTCATCACGGAATGTAGCAGTATGTGAAGCTACAACTCTTTTGAATTCTTTGTTAAATTCAATTACTTTGAATTCAGCAGATTCTCCTTTTTTAAGTTTTTTTCCGTCTTCTTTTTCAAGATGTCTTGTAGGAATGAAAGCAACGATATCATCACCAAATTCTACAGTAGCACCTTTGTCAACGATCTCAGCGATCTCACCTGTATGAACAGTACCTACAGCAAATCCCTCTTCATATTTATCCCAAGGATTAGCAGTAGTTTGTTTGTGACCAAGAGATAGTTTACGTCCATCAACATCAAGTTCAAGAACAACTACATCAAGTTTATCACCTACATTTACAAATTCAGATGGGTGTTTGATCTTCTTAGTCCAAGAAAGGTCAGAGATGTAGATCAATCCGTCGATACCTTCTTCAAGTTCAACGAAAATACCAAAGTTTGTAAAGTTTCTAACGATACCTGTATGTTTAGAACCTACTGGGTATTTAGAAGTGATATCAGTCCA
>RCUH01001854.1_pt1 | contig 14197 bp, 14 predicted proteins | sample 2166191 | NCBI WGS metagenome assembly RCUH01 (sample SAMN09932848, study PRJNA488358) | compost metagenome | feature: garden; material: soil; isolation source: compost soil in an enriched community after 214 h of incubation | place: Germany: Experimental Botanical Garden Goettingen | collected...
GTATTGTATAGGGCTCCATTGAATTTCTTTAAACCTTAAGCCAAACTGCATGCCGTGTGTATGACCGCTAAACATGGCATCAATTTGCGGATATTTTTGCAGTACCTCGCCGCGCCAATGTGAGGGATCGTGGCTCAGTAATAGTTTCACAGGTAAGTCGTCGGTGTTTTTAATTGCGAGTTCCATTTTACCATATTTCGGAAAACGGCCCATTCCCCAGTTTTCGACCCCTAAAATCCCGATTTCTTCGCCATCAACCTTTAATCTGCGGTTATCGTTCATCAGCAGGTCGTAACCCATAATCTTGTGCACATCAACCATATCTTTCAGGTTTTTTACCTTAGCTGGCGATGATTCCTTACCAAAAAAATAGTCGCCATAATCGTGGTTCCCGAGCGACGAATAAACGCCCAGTGGTGCTTTTACTTTCGAGAAAATATCCTGGTAATCGCGTACTTCGTTGGTGAGGTTGTTTACCAAATCGCCTGTGAAAAAGATAAAGTCAGGTTTTTCGCCCAGCAGCATTTCTACACCGCCTTTTACAGCAGTTTTATTATAGAAACTTCCCGAGTGGATATCTGAAATCTGCCCCATGGTAATGCCGTCGAAAGCTTTTGGCAGGTTAGGCAATACTAAATTCACCCTTCTTACCTGATAATCGTATGCACCGGAAATAATGCCCCAGCTTAAAGAAGTTAAGGGAACTGCGGCGGTAACCAGTCCGGCTTTAACCAAAAACGCCGAACGCGAAATTTTATCGTCTTCGTGAGTGCTTGTAGCTGTTACGGGTGCAGCTGTGCTTGTTTTTTTTCTGCTTAGCTTAATCCATAGCCTGCGCAAATCATCGAGCACGAGGAAGGGCAGCATGGCCAGTTTGCAGGCTACTGTTAAAAAGAAAGAAACCAGAATGATTGCACGTAGGGTTAGAAACAAATTGAGGTAAATGCCACAAAAAACGCCAAAAATCAATAAGGCACTATAGCCCCAGTATGCAATGGCAAATACTTTTTTAGTGTTGGGTTTCCATTTGTTAAAAACAGATGTAATGGCTTTGAAACAATAAATATCAAAAGCGATAATAAAAATGCAGGCGGCAATGATGAAAGGTAATCTTCCCATTTCTGGTGAGTTGAGTAATTTATTAAACAAAAAGGCAGGTATTTTGCCTGCCTAAATTAAAGAAATTATAATGTTTTATTATCTGAAATCGTCTTCATCTTCTTCCTCGTCAAATTCGGCATTAAATAAACTGCCAAACATATCGCTAAAGCCAAAGCCACCGGTTAAGTAATTTTTACTCAGCTGAGAGTATTCGGCTAAGCCATGCAATACAAATTCCATCAACAACAAGGTTTGGTTTTCGCTTAACTTGGGATGGAATTTTTTAACTGTATCGTATAAGCCGGGCACCAGCATCAATGCTTTTTTGTATTGAACACTGGTTAAAAGATCTGTTAAATCTACATTATTGCCTTCAGTAAACCATTCGGTTATTTCGGTATAAGGATTGGCTGTTTTGCTTTTTTTAGCTTTTTCCGGATCCGGGAAATAACGGGCAAACAAAGTTTTAACCGCTTTGCCGATTAAGGTTGTGGCCACATGTGCCGGTCCTTCCAGCTCGCCTTCGTAAACCAGCTCTATTTTACCGGTTATGGCCGGGATAATCCCCGCTAAATCTGATAAACGCACAAAAGTGTTTTTTTCGCCCGAGATCAGCATCCTTCTTTCGGCGGTACTGATTAAATTTTCGTAAGCTGAAATGGTTAATCTGGCCGATACGCCTGATTTCTGGTCGATGTACTCACTTTTACGAGCCTCGAAAGCAATTTGCTCAATTAAATCTTTTAGCAAACCATCGGCTTCGATACTGGCTTTTTGTTCGGGAGTAAGTTTAGCTTCCTGAAAAGTAATTTTACGCGAAATTTCGATGCTTTTTGGATAGTGGGTTAAAATCTGGCTTTCAATCCTGTCTTTCAATGGGGTAACAATGCTTCCACGGTTGGTGTAATCTTCAGGGTTTGCAGTAAATACAAACTGGATATCTAAAGGCAAACGCAATTTAAAACCGCGAATCTGAATATCTTTTTCCTGCAGCATGTTAAATAAGGCTACCTGGATACGTGCCTGTAAATCGGGCAGTTCGTTGATTACGAAAATGCTGCGGTGTGCACGCGGAATTAAGCCAAAGTGGATAACTCTTTCATCATTGTAGGTTAGTTTCAGCGTGGCTGCTTTTATAGGGTCAATATCGCCAATTAAATCGGCTACGGTAACATCAGGTGTAGCCAGCTTTTCGGTATATCGTTCGCTGCGGTGTAACCAGGCAATTTCAGTAGCATCACCTTTGGTGGCAATTTCATTTTTTGCATACCATGAAATCGGGTTTAACGGATCGTCGAAAATTTCACTTCCGGCTACGTAGGGTACGTACTCATCCAATAAATTAACCATTAAACGGGCAATGCGTGTTTTGGCTTGACCGCGTAAGCCCAGAAGTAGAATATTATGGCGCGATAGAATGGCCGTCTGCAACTCAGGGATTACCGTTTCATCATAACCAATAATACCCTCAAACTCGGTTTTCTTATCACGGAGAACTTTAATCAGGTTTTCCCTTAATTCTTCCTTAACGCTTCTTGATTTATAACTGGTAGCCTTTAACTGGCCTAATGTAGTATTTTGCATTTCTTGGTTTAAATGTTGTAAAGTTAATCAGGTTGAAAGGTTATGTATAAAACCGCTCAACCTTCACTTGCTTTAAATGGAGTTTAAGGTGTAAGGTCTGCAAAATGGGCAAACCAGATACATAAATCTATCCCTTTTTAATGTTTTTATGGTTGATTAAGGTAGTAGTAGCGATGGTTTTACCTTAAACCCTCTGCCTTAATACCATCCACCTTATTTAACTGTTTTTCTTCTGTTTTTAATGTAATCTTCAAAAATGTATTCGCCCAGGCCATTTAATGAGCTGTAAAAAGCCCGGCCGCCGTTTATCTCGGTAAACTGGCGTACAAACTGCTGCAGGTAAGGATCTTTGGCAATCATAAAAGTCGTAATCGGGATCCTTAAGCGTTTGCACTGCGCGGCCATATTTAACGTTTTGTTAATCACCTTCCTATCCAGCCCCATGCTGTTTTTATAGTACTTACCATTTTCTTTCAAACAGGTAGGTTTACCATCGGTAATCATGAAAATCTGTTTGTTGTGTGTTTTCCTTCTGCGGAGCAAATCTGCCGCAAGTTCTAAGCCGGCATAGGTATTGGTATGGTAGGGGCCAACTTGTAAATAAGGTAAATCTTTTACGGTTATGGGCCAGGCATCGTTACCAAAAACCACAATGTCCAAAGTATCTTTAGGGTATTTCGTTTTAATGAGTTCGGCCAGGGCCATGGCTACTTTTTTTGCCGGGGTAATCCGGTCTTCGCCGTACAAAATCATCGAGTGTGAAATATCAATCATCAGTACAGTAGATGTTAAGGTTTTGAAATCTTTTTCTTCTACTTCCAGATCGCGGTCGGTGAGTGTAAAATCGTTAATGCCGTGGTTAATTTGTGCGTTTTGAATAGAAGCAGTCATATCGATCTGATCTAAACTATCACCAAAATTATATTCTCGTCTGTCGGCATTTTTTTCTTCGCCAATGCCCGATTGGTTGCTGTTGTGATTGCCCCGGCCACTTTTTTTCAGTTTCCCGAAAATTTCATCAAGGGCCGATTTGCGAATTGTTTGTTCTGTTTTGGCAGTAATTTTAAATTCTCCCGATTGGTTATCTTCGGTGAGATAGCCTTTATCTTTCAAATCATCTATAAAATTACCAATACCATAATCGTTATTGGTGAGCTTATATTGCTTATCAAGTTCATTTAACCAGCTTAGGGCCTCGGCTGCATCACCTGCTGTATAATTCAGCAGTTCGCTAAATAATTTTAGCAATTCATCAAAGCCACCTTTGGGCGTATCGCCGGGCTTGTAATCAGAAAAACGAAAACCTCTCATGTGCTTTTATAAACGGATTATCGAAGATAAAAGTTTCGCTTTGTATTAATTTAAGCGGGGTGTCATATTTGAGTGGAGCCGAAAGACCAAAGCGGAAAGCAGTTGAACAGAAAATTGTCACTATAGTCCTCGTTTGTAACGAGGATTACGGAGAGTTGCATTGTAATGCACATAACGGAAACAATATACAGCGATAAAATCGCTTTTCTCATTCATCCTCGTTACAAACGAGAACGATGGTATAGGCAGACCTTATAGGTTTTGAAACCTATAAGGTCTTAAAAAAATTAAAGCGCCATGTGGTAAATCTTTTTATTGTAATCGGGGTTGGCTCCAACCTGCGAAGCAACGAAAGCTCCAACTTTACAGGCGTTATCCAGGGTAGTTTCCATGGGGTAGCCTTGCAGGTAACAGGCAATAAAGGTAGCCAGAAAAGCATCGCCTGCACCAACGGTATCGGCAACCTGTACTTTGTATCCCGGGTGTTTAAACAGCTTTCCGTCTTTTAAAACACAGGCTCCTTTGTCGCCCAGCGTTAGGCAGATGATATCGATATTAAATTGGCGTGCAAGTTGTTTCAGCAGTTGTTCGTCGGTATTGCCGGTTAAGCCGAAAGTATTTTTTACCCAAATAATTTCATCCTCGTTTATTTTTAAAATATTGGCATAGTTTAAAAGATCGCCAATTAAAGCTTTTTCGTAAAAGGGGCTTCTCAGGTTGATATCGAAAATTTTTGTTTTAGCATTTTCCAGTAAGCCCATAATGGCTTTTTTAGAGCGTTCATCGCGACAGGTTAAACTGCAATATACCAGCGCATCGGCCTGTTTTACTGCTGCAATATTTTCGTCGGTTAGCTGGATATCATCCCAGGCAACAGGTTGTTTGATGGTGTAGGTGGCCTGGTGGTTGGCATCGAGCTGCACCACAACGGTACTGGTAGGTAATTCGGTATTTACCTGAATCAGGTTTGTTGCAAAATGATTGCTGTTTAAAAAATCCAGTAATTCGTGGCCATTATCGTCGTTACCAACTGCGCTGATAAAACTGCTCGTTATATTTTGTTTATGCAGGTTAAGCGCAACATTCATACTCGAACCGCCAGCTTTCTTCCCCTCTGGAAAAACATCCCAAAGTATTTCGCCAATTGTAATTACTTTATTTTGCATAGGTGATTTTATAAAAATGTAAAGAAACAATTTTTAGCGGTGGAACAAAATAATTTGTTTCCTATCTTTAAGTTTTACCCAATTATCCTAAAACATGAAAAAAATACTTCTTGCTGTACTGCTGTTAATTTCGTTCGGAAGCTTTGCCCAAAATGCAAAAGATAAGCAGGCTATACTTAATTTATTGGAGAAACAGCGTACCGATTGGAATAAAGGCGATGTAGAAGCTTTTATGGAAGGCTACGAAAAGTCTGACAGTTTGCTTTTCGTAGGTAAAAGCGGACCCACATACGGCTGGCAAAAAACGCTAGATAATTACAAAAAGGGCTATCCCGATAAATCAGCCATGGGACATTTGGTATTCGGTATTAAGAAGGTAGATTTTTTAAAATCTGATTTGGCTTTTGTACTGGGCAGCTGGAATGTGAAACGTGAAAAGGATGAGCTGAAAGGTTATTTTACACTACTTATTAAAAAGATAAAAGGGGAGTGGAAGGTTGTTGCAGATCATAGCAGCTAAAGGATGGAAGATGGGAGAGGGAATTGATGTGATTTAATTTAGGGCGATAAAATCGCCGTTCCCGCCTGTCCCCGTTGTAAACGGGGACGATGGTTATTTATTCGCCCAATTTAAAATCTTTGTAATAGAAATCCTTGTCGGCATCTGTTAACTGGCGGATAACCCTGCAGGGATTGCCTGCTGCAAAAACATTATCGGGGATATCTCTGGTAACAATACTGCCTGAGCCAATTACCACATTCGAACCAATTTTTACTCCCGGGTTAATTACCACATTGCCACCAATCCAAACGCTGTTACCGATGGTGATTTCCTGCGCCCATTCATATTCCTGATCGCGCAAGTGTGCGTGTATAGGGTGCCCGGCAGTATAAATGGCTACGTTTGGTGCTATAAACACATTGTTGCCAATACTAACTTTTGCACAATCTAAAATTACCAGGTTAAAGTTGGCGTAAAAGTTATCGCCAATTTCGATGTTGTAACCATAATCGCAACGGAAAGGAGGTTCTACATAAAACATCTTTTCGGTTTTACCGAATAGTCTTTTTAGCAGTTCTTTGCGTTGTTTGATGAATTTCGGGGCAAGGTTGTTAAATTCGAAAACAATTTCCCTGGCTTTTAATCTTTCTTTTGCCAGTTCCGCATCGCCTGCCTGATAGGCTTTTCCAGCCAGCATTTTTTGTTTTTCGGTAAGTATATTGTTTTCCATCTGATTCTGAATGATAATGAAGTTTTGAACGCAATAATAACAAAAACGGGGCTGTCGTAAACGATGCCCCGCTGTATTTTAATTATCAGTACTTTATGGTCTGCCTTTGGCTAAAGCCCTTTCGGCAATTTTAACTGCCTTTTTCTCTCTCCAATGAGCGTATTTTTCTTTGAAAGTCATTTTAATTAAGCTATCTATTGCTCCGTGGGTAAACAAGCTCCAAACGCTGGCCACTTTACGGCTAATCGATTGGTCCCAGGCGCGTAAACTTAAAGAGAACGATCCATCAACATATTTCATCCAGTGCCACATGCCGGTTGGCATAAACAAAGTATCGCCATGTTCTAAGAAAACTTCGTATCCTTCAACACCATTTAAAGCAGGGAATTTTTTGAAATCAGGGTTGGCAACATCATAATCTTCGAGTGCATAAGTGGCGTTTGGCAGGCAATATAACCTGTCTTTCCACTTGTAATCGAACAGGATAATGTGTTTTCTGCCTCCAAAATGCGTATGGAAAATATGTGGTAAATCGATATCGTAGTGCAGGAATGTTACCGAATTTGAACCGCCAAAAAACATAGCAGGCATACTTTCAATAAAGCCACCCATTAAATCTTTAGGGATTTTAATATCGTTAATCAGGCTTGGCACTTTTTTAAACAGGTTGAAAAAGAAAATTCTCAACTCGGTTGGCTCACGCTTAATTAGATCAAGGTAATCGCCAAATTTCATGTGTGCAGTAGCTGCGTTAATCGGTTTCGATGGGTCAGCTTTAGAGTTATCGTAAAGCGGAACTTCCAGGTCGCCGCCAATTTCTTTTAAATATTCAGTTGTCCATTTTTCTCTAGCAGGCCAGTCTTTAGTAAGGCCCCTGATTACTAACGGACGTTTAGTTTTCAGGTAATTTTTCTTAAAATCTTCGGGAGTAATGCTCTCAACGATGTCAACAGGTTTTAAAATGAAACTCATGCGCTTAAAATCGGTTATTTGTGCCGAACAACAAATGTGTAAATTTTATTTTAGAAAATTGATGTCCGCAAGTAAATGTGACTAAAATCACGTAATCTAAATTAGTAAATAGTTAACAATTTAATAACTAAGCTTCCACTTTCTGTTTAACTATTTCGGTATAGGCTGCATTCCAGAGATCGATTCTTTTCTGCAGGGCTTGTTTGGTTGTAGTTTCTGCCTGTTCCCAAAAAGCTTCATCTTTTTCGCATAACTTCTCGGTCATAGATAGGGCTAAATGGCTGTGGTGGTCGCCATCTACTTCGATATGACGTTCCAGATAGTATTTAAAAATGGAAACCTGATCGGGCTGGGAGCTGTTCAAATCGTTAACCATGCTAAAAAACATGTTCGGAATCAGGTCTTCGCGACCGAAGGTAAAACTTGCAGCCTGCAAATGTGTTTGGCCACTGTTTATGGTTTCGAATGTTGTATTAACGAAATCTCTTGCTGCCAAAGGTACTTCGGCAATTTCGAAAGCTTCGTCAAAACTTTTACCGTTTTGCAATGCACTTATAAACGTGTTTATAGGTTTAGTATCGGCACCACATTGTTCCATGGCATCTAAATAAAGCTCGAAATGACTTTTGATCTTGCCATCTGCATCTACATCCGATTCTTCGCCGGCTACAATTTCATTAATCAACTGCCTCGTAACCGGATCGCCAACGGGAAACCAGGGCAAGGTTGTACAAGTTAAATTAATCTGTAAAGCCTTAAGCAACGACATAAAATCCCACACTGCAAAAATATGGTGCTCCATAAAAATCTGCAGCTCTTCGAGCTCGCTTATGGCGGTGTACACTTTATGGTTAATTATTTGCTGTCTTAAAGGCTCAATTTTTTCTTGTATTTTTATAATATTTGGATGCATATCTGAATGGGGGTTCCGGAGTTTTGAATATAAACTCCATCATCCTGTTTTAATCGTTTATTGTTATTCTTTTTACTCTGTTTAAAGCCCGCAAATTTACGCTGTAAGGTTAAGTTATACAAACCTTTGCAATAGTCAGTTGGCTTTTTTTGATTGTACCTAGTCATTTTTAAGCCATAATTTTCAAGCATCAGTGGTATGCTAATTAAACATGCCTTGCTTATTCTCGAAACCGGATTTGAATAAAAAACGCTCTTACTTTTAGGCAAGAACGTTAATTTTGAAATCACACGGAACGTGAGCATATTAATCAGGATATCTTTCGATTTAAACGATATACGTTAAACAGAGTGTAATGGTTTTTATAACAAAAACGATCTGACCGTAGCCAGATCGTTTAATGTAGATCATAAGGATTTATAAATACTATTTAGGCATTAAAACGGTGTCAACTACGTGTATAACGCCATTTTTTTGATAAACATCGGCAATGGTTACTGTGCTCATACCGCCTTTTTCGTCTTTTAAAACCAGTTTTTTGCCATCCATCCAGGCCCAAAGTTTACCACCCTGAACTGTTGTTAGCTCTGCTTTGCCACCACCTGCTTTAATTGCTTTTGCAATGGCTTTGCTATCCATTTTACCTGCAACAACATGGTAAGTTAAAATGCCGGTAAGTGTTGCTTTGTTTTCTGGTTTTACTAAAGTTTCTACCGTACCGGCAGGAAGTTTTTCAAAAGCTGCATTTGTTGGTGCAAAAACAGTAAAAGGGCCAGCACTTTTTAAAGTCTCTACCAGGCCAGCCGCTTTAACCGCCGCAACCAAAGTGGTGTGGTCTTTAGAATTCACTGCATTATCTACAATATCTTTGGTAGGGTACATAGCTGCTCCCCCAACCATTGGATTTTTTTGAGCGTAAACTTGTGTTGTAAAAGCCATCATGATAACAGCAAATACGGATAAGATTAAGTTTTTCATTATTTCTATTTTTTAAGTTTCTGTTGTTTGATTCCATGTACGATGGTTTACAGATGCTTGGTTTTTAGAAATGAAAATAAAATCTTAATTGGTTGATTTTTAGTTGTTTAATTTATTGTTTTTAGAATTGGAATGCTGTTGGGAAAACTCAGAGCCTTTAAAACTTACGGAGCTTATGGTATCTTTTTTAAATCAGAAACTGACCTGAAATCTTATCGTTAATTTACTTTGGCTGTCCTTATTTTTTTTGAAAAAAACTTAGGAAAAAAACGCTTTAACAGTACGGCTTTGGTCTCCTTACCACCTATATAAACTTCTTCTTTTTTATTGCGTACGGCTTCTGTAATTTGTTTGGCACAATCAACAGGGCTCATCGCATTTTCGTGCGCATCGCCCATTTTATTCAAGGGTTTTCCATCAGCAGTAAGCGCATTGTAAGTAACCTGTGTTTTGATAAAGCCAGGGCAGATAATCGTAATATCGATGTTCTGATCATAAATTTCCGACCGGAGCGAATCGAAATAGCCATGAAGTGCGTGTTTGGAAGCGGCGTATGTAGAACGGAATTTTGTGCCAAATTTGCCAACCAAACTGCTTATTACCACAATTTGTCCGCCACCGTTGGCGATCATCAATGGTAAAACCGCCTTGCTTAGTACAACAGTTCCCCAAAAATTGGTATTCATAATCTGCTGTTCCGTTTTCAGGTTGGTTTCCAGCGCTAAACTCCGCTGACTCACGCCACCACTATTAATCAGTAAATCAATCTTTCCAAAAATGCGGATGGCATCGGCAGCTTTACTTTCCAAAGTTTCGGTTTCGCTTAAATCGAATGGTAAAACATGCACGTTAAACGAGTTTTGGCAGTTTCCTTTAACACGGAAAAGTTCATCGCGGTTTCTTCCTGAAATAATCAGTTTATTGCCAGCTTTAAAATATTCGTAAACCAGGGCTTCGCCAATACCGGATGATGCGCCTGTGATCCATACAATTTTCGACATATACTTTTAATTAATGATTAAGTTGTTGAATTATAGATTGATCGACTTGCTGATAGCACAATGTTTAGCATTCAATCATTCGAAATCTGGTCATTCTCTCTTAATTTTCTACTATAAATAACTCCGAAGCAATATGGTCGGCAAAGAGCTTTCCTGTTTCGGTTAAACGAATTTTTGCCCCATCTCTTACCAGCCAGTCCTTATCGTCGAAATTTTTAAGGTTGTATTGGGTTTCTTCTAAAAAATCTTTCCCAAAATCGGCATTTATTTTTTCGAGGTCTGTTCCCCACATGGTCCGTAAAGAGGTCATCATGTACTCATTAAACCTATCGTTCAGGCTCAGCTCTTCTATAATTTCCGGTAGTTTGTTATCGGCCAGGGTTGCTATAAACAAAGCATTGTTTGCCGGGTTCATGTAGCGGTTCTGTCCATCAAAACCATGTGCCGAAGGCCCAATGCCAATATAATCAACACCCCTCCAATAATTAGTATTGTGCACCGCATAGTGACCGGGTTTGGCAAAATTAGAAATTTCGTAATGTTCAAATCCGGCTTTAACCAGTTTTTCCATTAAAATCACAAATTGGGAGGCACTTTGGTTATCGCTAACGGGAGCCTGCTTTTTGTTTTTAATGGCATGTGCCAAAGCTGTTCTCGGCTCAACGGTTAAAGCATAGGCTGAAACATGAGGCACTTCCAATTCGATGGCTTTTTGGATATTACTCAACCACTTTTGATCGGTCAGTAAAGGATATCCATAAATCAGATCGAGTGTTAGGTTTTCGAATCCTGCATCCTGACTTCTCCTGATACAATCTTCAGCTTCCATGGCTTTGTGTGCACGGTTCATCCAAATCAGGTCTTCATCGAAAAACGATTGTATGCCTACGCTAAAGCGGTTAACCGGCAGCTGTTTAATTTCTTTTAGCTTTTGGCTGGTTAAATCGTCAGGGTTGGTTTCGATGGTAATTTCTGCATTAGCATCGACCGAAAAAGTGTGGTTAATGGTGTCAAAAATCTTTTGCAGTGCCTGTTGTGATAGGATGGAAGGCGTTCCGCCACCCAGATAAATGCTGCCTACCTGTCCGCTAATCCGATCCTTTTTCATTTTAATTTCCTTACAAATCGCTTCAACCATTTCATCGGCATACTTTAATGAAGTGCTGAAATGAAAGTCGCAATAGTGACAGGCCTTTTTACAAAAGGGAATATGAATATAGATACCAGACATTGCTGCAAAGATACAGCATATTCTAAATCCATTTATTTTCTTTAGGTAAACAATGATTATTCGACTACTTTTGCATTCTTAAGTTTTGATTTACAGCATGCCGAGATTCATTTTCATTTTGTTCGTGTTTTTATGTTCTGCAAATTTTCTTGCAGCGCAGCAAATTCCTGTGCAAACAGATAGTACCGCTGTAATTCCGGTTCAGTACAAGCGATATCGACCCGATTCGGCTACATTGGCCAGGCAGCGCTTCGTAACCGATTCTGTTATGCGTCATACCTGGGTATTGGCTGATAGTCAGATTAATAAAAACGCGCTGACGGATACCATCGAAAAGGAGTATCTTTTCCCAAAACTGGATTTACTGGCCTGGCAAAAAAAATACCAGCACCTTAAGAAAAAGGCAAATCCATATCAGCTGGGTACCAAAATACCTAAAGGAAACCTGGGCTTGCTGGGCTTTATTTTTGGCATGCTCATTATTTTTGCCATTTTAAAAAATGCATTTTATAAGCAGTTATCGGCTATTGTACAATCGTTTTTTAGCAACAGGATTTTAAATAATATCAACAAGGAAGATAACCTGTTTAGTTCCTGGCCTTTTTTGCTGCTTTTTGTACAGTTTGGCTTTGTGTTTGGTATGTTCTTTTTTCTGGTAGCCCAGTGGAACGATATGTACCAGGCTAAAGATGGCTTTAAATTTTTCTTTAGCATATCCATAACGATTATTGTTTTTTATGCGCTGAAACTGGTTATTCTACGTTTTTTAGGCTATCTGTTTAACGTACAGAAACCTGTGGGCGAATATATCTCTATTTTATACCTCAGTTATTTCAATGCCTCGCTACTTTTTATCCCCCTTGTGATTGCATTTGCACTCACTCCGCTTAAATACGGCGAAGTGTATATTGGGTTGGCATTCTTACTGTTAGGCATCATTTTTGCGTTTCAACTGTTAAGGGCGGGCATAACGATACTTTCTAACAATAAGTTTTCTAGAATGCATTTAATTTTGTACTTTTGCGCCCTCGAAATATGTCCTATCCTAATACTAATTAAAACGATAGGGCTGTAGCAGGAAAAAGGAAAATGCAAGAAAAGAACGACTCTAGAATCCGCAAAGTAAAAAGTATTTTGGTTACTTTACCAAAACCTGAAACTGAAAAATCTCCTTATTACGATTTGGCTAAAAAGCACAACCTAAAAGTCGATTTTAGGTCATTCATCCATGTTGAAGGCGTACCTGCCAGAGACTTTAGGAAGGATAAAGTTAACCTGGCCGATTTCACTGCGGTAATTTTTACCAGCCGCAATGCAGCAGATCATTTTTTCAGAATATGTGAAGAAATGCGTTACGAAGTGCCGGCAGAATTGAAATATTTCTGTCTGTCTGAAACCATTGCACTCTATCTTCAAAAGTATATCCAGTACAGAAAACGTAAGATCTTTTTTGGCAAGCAAACTGCAGCTGATTTGGCTGAAGTGCTTAAAAAACACGCAAACGAGAAGTTTTTATACCCTTGTTCTGATGTGGCTACTGAGGATACCATGAAGTTTTTGGAGAAAAGCGGCTATAACTTTACCCCTGCTGTTTTGTTTAGAACAGTGGTGAGTGATTTGTCTGACCTTGCAGAGGTTTTTTACGATGTTATCGCCTTTTTCAGTCCCTCAAGTATTCAGTCGTTGTTTAAAAATTTCCCCGATTTTAAGCAGAATAATACCCGGATTGCAGCCTTTGGTACCAACACCAGTAAGGCCTGTACCGATATGGATCTTATTGTAGATATTGCTGCACCAACTCCAGGTGTTCCATCTATGACTATGGCTATTGAGAACTATATCAAAATATCTAATAAATAATACGTTTAATAATTTATTTTAAGTCAATACAATAAATGCGTAACTTTGCTGTTATTAAGAGAGTTACGCATTTTTTGTGCAATAAAGATTAGGTGCGGGTGAACTGTTAATCTAACTTTAATTGCCTTTGCGCAATGATTTAATGTAAAATATTTGCTTTTGTTGATAATTTCAGTGATTTTTGATAAAATTGCTCCCTTATCGTGCTTAGCACACTATAAAAAATATGAAGAAAATTTACCTTCTAACTATTGTAGGTATATCATTAATGTTAGCGAGTTGCGGTCACGGTGGCCAGGGCGAGCTTGTTGGTGCTTATAACCGGAAATTTAAAAACGATAGAATCCCGTTAGGAATGGTATATATACCGCCAGGGCATACGCCACTGGGAGGGTCTGATGAGGATATTACGTTCTCTCAGAATGGCCCGAGCAGGATGGTAACCATCAGTGCATTCTTCATGGATCAGACCGAAATTTCGAACGCAGAATATCGTCAGTTTACCAACTGGGTACGCGATTCGATTGCCATTGCCATGATGGGCAACCCACAACAGTTTATGATGACACCAAGAGGAAATGCAGCTGCAGCCGTTGGTGGCGATAGATTTATCGACTGGAGGAAGGTTGGACCAAATGGTGCCAATATCTGGAAAAACAGGGGAAGAGGTGGAGCAGGAGCACAGGCGAGTCAGTTGGATGGCATGTACTATTCGGGCTTGGATGCACTTCCGGGAAGAAAAGAATTTGATGTGCGTAAGTTTGAGTACACCTACGCAGAGTTAAATATGGAAAAAGCTGCTTTAGGGCATAAAGATCCAAACAGCAAACGTCAGGATTATATAGACC
>RCUH01001856.1_pt1 | contig 14157 bp, 6 predicted proteins | sample 2166191 | NCBI WGS metagenome assembly RCUH01 (sample SAMN09932848, study PRJNA488358) | compost metagenome | feature: garden; material: soil; isolation source: compost soil in an enriched community after 214 h of incubation | place: Germany: Experimental Botanical Garden Goettingen | collected...
GGCTTACGTTTTTTAACCTCAATCGGGTTTATCTGTTATTGATGCTCGTATTGAGTTTTAGCATTCCTGCGCTAACGATAGAAAGCCAGCGCGAAGTGCTGAGGAACAATCAGGAGGTTCCAACTAAAATCGGATATACGAATGATGGTTTTACAGAGCAGGATACCGAAGCTGAAGGAGCTATTACCAGCACAACGATTAGCTGGAATGAGGTGATAACTTATGTTTACTGTTCCTTTCTTGCCTTTTTTATTTTAAGGATGTTTTTTATGATGGTGCGGATTCGGCTTCAGTTGCGCAAACATGTTACCAATAGAAACGGAGCCATTCTTTTAGTTGATCGCCATTCGGACATTAAAAACTGCTCTTTTTTTAACCAGATTATTGTCGATTCATCATTGCCATTTGAAGAAAAGAAACTGGTTATTAAGCACGAATCGGTACATGTAAAGCAGTTACATATTTTAGATAAGCTTTTGGCTAATGTGGTAACAGCTGTCCTGTGGTTTAACCCTGTTGTTTATTTCTGGCGCAATGCCATTGATCATAACCACGAATTTCTGGCCGATAGGGAAACATCGCGTGTAGCCGATAAAAAAGTGTATGCCTCGCTGCTTTTAAATCTGGCAATGCCTTGTCAAAACCTTGCTGTTAACAGTTTCAGTAAGTTACCCTTAAAAAATAGAATTATGATGTTGTACAAAGAACCAAATGCAAAGCTGAAAAGGCTGGCTTATTTAGCCGTTGCGCCTGTATTGTTGATCTGCTGCATGGCATTTATCAACCGCAAAGAAATTATTGTCGAAAAAACATTGGCTACGAATCAGGCTTCTGCCGATGCGCCCCAAAAACCGAATGTTTATGCGCTGAACTATTTAAAGAGCAGTATAGTCGTTAATTCGAAAGCACGTCCTGGTTTTATTGAAGTAGAACCTGTATTGGTAATTGATGCCGGGCATGGTGGTAAAGATGCTGCAGCAACGGCTTTAAACGGGCAAAAAGAAAAAGACCTGAATTTACGTGTGGTTAAAATCTTAAAAGAAGAAGCCTCACGCAGGGGGATAAAAGTATTGCTCACCAGAGATAAGGATGAATATCTTGCTCTTCACGATCGCTTGCCTCAACAGCCTGTAACAGCGTTTATATCTGTTCACCATAGCGCTGGTGTAAAAACTGGCGGGCAGGTTCCGTTTAATGGTGTGGAGGTGTATGTTTCTAAATTGAACAAAAATATTAAGGTTGCAGAAGAATTTGGCGCAGGTATTTTAGGCAAGCTGAATAAACTGGAAGGTTTGCCGGTTAGGGGAGCTTTAAAAGAAGCCAATCTCTATTTGCTGCGCGAATCGAAAGCGCCTGCGGTAGTGATCGAAATGGGGAATATAGCCGATGCGAAAAGCCTCGAATATATCAGTCAGGAAAATAATATCCGCAGGATGAGTAACCTGATCCTGGATGGATTTGTAGATTTTTCACAACGTGGCTGCTAAATCAGGGTTATGGAATGGTTAACCTATCTGCTTAAAGTTACTGCCTGCACGGTATTATTCTTTGGGTTTTATGTGGTTATTTTAAGAAAGCTCACTTTCTTTAAAATTAACCGTTTTTACCTGCTGGCTACTTTATTGCTCAGTTTTGTTATTCCGGCTTTGCAATTTGAAGTTAAGCGCGAAATAACCGTGGTAGAAACAGAAATCCCGGCCAACGTACCCGAATTAAAACCGGTAAGTCTTGCTCCCGCTCAGCTTATCCAGCCGGTAATGCTGGAGTACGATCAAAAAGCGGAGGCTAAAATGGATTGGTCGATGCTGATATCTTACGCTTATGCAGGCATAGCTTCGCTTTTATTGTTAAGCTGTTTATGGCGATTATTTAGCTTATTGAGGCATACCAAAGGTTCAATTAAAAACAAGGAGGGCTTAAAGCTGGTACCCAAAACAAAGGGCTTTACCAATTGCTCTTTTTTTAGCTATGTTTTTATCGATGCCGATAAATTGAGCGATGTTGATTTTGCGGTTTTGCTTAAACACGAACAGGTGCACGCCAGGCAATACCATTCTGTAGATAAAATTATCCTGATGGTTTTTAAATCTCTTTTATGGTTTAATCCTATTGTTTACCTCTATGATAAAGCTTTAGAGCAAGTACACGAGTATGAAGCCGATGAAATTACCTCAGCCGATTTTGGAAACCAGGCCTATGCCAGTTTATTACTGAAACTGGCGGTAAGCAAAAGCGATATCCCACTGATCCATAATTTTGTAAAAAGCCCGGTTAAAGATCGGATTAAAATGTTGTTTAATCAAAAAACCGCCAGTATGAAGAAGTTAAGCTATTTGTTAGCACTGCCACTTGGGTTGCTGTTAATTTGGGGTTTTACCATTAAAGTAACCCCTGTTTTCCTGGAAGAAAAGATGCAGGAAAAGACATTCACCTTGGTTATTGATGCCACTCACGGCGGAGCAGACCAAGGCGCAATAGTTGGAGACAAAAAAGAGAAAGAATTAACCCTGGCCATTGCTAAGGAAATTAAAATAGCCGCAGAAGCCAAAGGCTTAAAAGTAATACTTACCCGTACTGCCGATCAAAATCCAAATATAGAGGAAAGGGCTGCTGTAAATGGTGATTTTTTGATTTCCTTACAATTAGGTGCGGATCGGGATACTGCTAAAAATGGATTGAAATTTCTCACTTCCGGTACTTATGAACGAGATTTTAAATTGCCCAAGGCTAATTCCATGACCTACTATATTTATAAAAGTATTAAAAACATTGAGGGAATAAACGTAAGTAATAAGCCACAATCGACAAAAAATGTACTAATAGACGGCAGTGTTAAACCAGGTATTGTTATTGTGTTGGGGTATTTAACCAATAAATCTGATTTTAATTTTATTACGGATAATGGTAAACAGACTTTACTTGCCGGTAAGATTGTTGAAGGCATTATGCAGTATAAAAAATATACACCTTCAGACGAGGTACGTGCAGCACGACAAAAAGAAGCCGATTCGTTTGGGAGAAGATATGAGGCATGGTTAATGTCAGAAAAGTATAGCACATTAAAAATAAAAGCAGCTAAAATAGGAAAACGAACCATCTCGGGTAAGATAGAGAGCCTACACAGCTTTGGGATGGTTAGCCCGCGGGTTGATGGTTTTATCCTTAATGCCAAGGGAACCAAATACCGGGTATATATTAACCCTGCAATTATGAAAAGAACAGCTTATAAAGCAGGAGATGATTTTGTTGCAAAAATAAATAAAGCTGAAGTTTGGTTTGATTCGGATTATCTTGTTTTACAGCCTGATGTTAAGACCTTAGAAATCAAAACCGACGGAGCAACGCTGAATAAAGCAGTAGTCCCCAGAATTATTTCCTTTTCTAAAATTACAGGCAATGCAAAGCAGAAAGTTTCCATCATGGAGAATGCGGAAATTGATATCAACAATAACAAGTTAAAAGCTAAATATGTTGAACTGGATGAAATAAACGGTACAATGGTAGCAAAAAATGCTTCTTTTACAAATTCAAAGGATAATTACCGGTTGGAATCTAATCTCATTACTTTTAATCTAAAAAAAGGTGGCTTTAGTTTCGATAGTGGTAATGGAGAAATGAAGACTTTCAATGATCTTGATGAATTGATCAGTTCGATTTCCGGGAAGGATTATAATGATGATGTAAAAGTACATTATAGTGCGCAAGATTCTGTTAAGATGAGTCGCGATAAATCTGTTGTATCCTTATTCGGAAATGCTAAAATGATATATAAGGACGTTGTTTTATCGGGAGATAAAATTGTTTACAACAAGCATAACAATTCGGTAATGGTGCATAAGGCAACTATGTCGGGTGAAAATATGGTTATTAAAGCTGATAGTTTATTTTTCAATTTAACAACAGCAAAGACCAGATTGTATGGCGCTGGTTCTAAACACTAGATGTTGAGATTTCTTTTCTTTTTGTTTGCACTATGTTCTGTTTTACCCTCCCGCGCTCAGTTTAGTATTTCAGGCAAAGTGGCAGGTCAGGATTTTAAAGCTTTGCCTTTTATTACCGTTAAAATTTTCGGACCTCAAAACCGGATAAACTATACGCAGACAGATAGTTTGGGTATTTACCATTTTAGAAAACTGAATAGCGGTCAGTATTCGGTTAGTTTTTCGGCGATTAATTTTAAAACTGTCAACAGGAATTTAAATTTATCGGCCGATACCGCGATTAATATACAGCTTTTTGCCGCTGAGGAAACACTTGCCGAAATTCGGGTTGCAGCAAAGCAGGTATTATTAGAAAGGAAGGCTGATAGGATAGTTTTCAATGCCGAACATAGCATTGCTGCTGTTGGAAGCAATGCACTCGAGCTGCTATCAAAAGTTCCTGGAGTAAGGGTATTAAATGATAAGGTTTCGCTGGTAGGAAAGGGGGGCGTAAGTGTGCTGATCGATGATAAGCTGATACAACTATCAGGCGATGATTTATCAAACTATTTAAAATCAATTTCATCAGATAACATTGCCAAAATCGAAATTATTACCAATCCGCCGGCTAAGTACGATGCACAGGGAAATAACGGACTGATTAATATTGTATTGAAAAAAGTTAATGCTGAGGGTTTTAAGGGCGCGTTAAATGGATCGCTTACCAAAGCTGCTTATTTCACCGGAGCTGTTGGGGGAAATCTCGGTTTTCGGAAAAACCGTATTGCGGTAAATACAAACGTTAACCTCAGAAAAGGATCTATTGTACCCTTTGAGCAGAGCAATGTTTTTTATCCGGCGCAAACCTGGAACATTGTGAATAAAGACCGGAATTTTAGAACAGTACCCAGCGGATCAATTGCACTGGATTATCAGTTTGCTAAAAAAGTCTGGCTGGGCGCATCCTATAGCGGAGGTTTAACCAATTTCCATTCAGAAGAAAATATTAAGACCAATATTTATAACCAAACAGGCAATTTAGATTCGGTTTTGAACTCGGATGCCAATGCCCAAATCAGGTCGCATTACCACTCGGCTAACCTATACTTCAAACAGGTTTTGGATTCGACGGGGAAGCAGCTCATCATTAATGCCGATTGGTTTAAGTACGGTGATGATAAGGACAGGTTTTTTAACAATACCAGCTTTTTTCGGGATGGTGAGCTTATTCCAAATTCATTTGCCGAATATTTGTCGGGAAGTAAACAGGGTATTAATTTATATACCTTAACTGCTGATGCAGATTTACCTTATAAAACCTTTAAATTAGCACTAGGGGCAAAACTCAGCTTTATCGAAAATCAGAGCGATCTGGCTTTCTATAAAGTACGTAATGGAGCCTATCAAATTGATGAGGCTCAAAGCAACCGCTTCAACTACCGCGAAAACACGCAGGCTATATATGTTAATTTCAATAAAAGCATCAAAAAATGGGATTTTCAGGCTGGTTTGAGGGGAGAGTATACCAATATTGAAGGGGTTTCGGTTAATGAGCAAAACGAGAATAGTTATTTCAGGCTTTTCCCAACGCTTTATATTACTTACCGGGCAAACGATAAAAACACGTTTTCGATTAATTACGGCCGCCGCATTAACCGGCCTGCTTACCGGAAATTAAACCCTTTCCGCTGGTACAGTAATCAGTATGCTTATGCGCAAGGTAATCCATTTCTGCAGCCATCTTATAACGATAACATCGAGCTTTCCTATACGCATCATCGGTACAGCACTTCGTTGTCTTTCAGCAAAACCTCAAATGGGTTTAATGATGTTAACTTTATTGATGCCTCCACGAACATCCAGGCTTCCAAACCGGTTAATTTTATAACAGGCTATCATTACCAATTGAGTAATGCTGTTACCCTTAATGTGGTGAAGAGCTGGGAAAGTATCAATCAGTTAGATGTTTTTTACAATACATCTCATTCCAGCATTGTACAAACCTTAAATAACCTGAACGGATTTGGGGCTTATTTCTCAACCCTTAACCAGTTTGTTTTTAACAAATCGAAAACCATTTTGGGTGAGCTAAGTTTCTGGTACCAGTTTCCAACAATCGATGGGCTGAATAAAAATAAGAGCCAATATAATCTTGATCTGGGCATTAAAACTTTATTGCTTAATAAAAAGATACAGTTGGGCATTACCGCCAGCGATGTTTTAAAAACAAACCGTTATCGTTTTAGCAGCCTCGTTAACAACATCAGTCAGGAATACAATAACTATTACGATAGCCGCCAGTTGCGCATTACTTTCCGTTATAATTTTGGTAACGAAAAAATTAAGCAACAGGATAGAAAAATGGGGAATGAGGAGGAAAGGAGAAGGAATAATTAAGGAAGATGTAACATGTAAGAGGTGAGATGGAAGATGTACGATGTGAGATTGGGGAGGTGAATTCAGTGTTTTCTGTACCTCCGTGGCTCAATATTCATCATGACAAGATAATCCCATCATCCATTTCCCATTATCCCTTTTCCATTATCCATGTTACATCTTCCATCACTTAAAACGCTTCCGCTAAACTGATGTAAAACCCACTTTGGCGTTTTTCATTTGCTAGTTTTTCGCCTATGCCATAATCGAGCCTAACACTGAGGCCTTTTGCCGGATCGAAAAAATAGCGGCCTCCAACACCGTAGTTTGGCTTTAGACCGTCGCCGTTAAATTGCCCATTGGTAAATACTTTGCCCGTACCTGCGAATGCTACAATACCAAAACGGTTCATAAAGCGATAGCGAATTTCGGCCTGTGCAGCCATTAAATTTTCGTCGCGGTAACGGCCACTATAATAACCCCGCATCATTTGGTCGTTTCCTAACTGCTGCAATAAATAGAATGGTGTGCCTTTACTTTGTATGGTATAATATATTCCCTGTACACCCAGAACCACTTTAGGGGCTAAACTAAAGAAACCCCGAAGGTCGAGCTTAATCTGTGAGCCATCGAAACTTTTCCCGCCAAAAAAATCTGGTGCATATTGATAGGTTGCCCTCCCAAAAAAACCTTTGGTTGGGTAATTGTTGCTGTTGCGGGTGTCGTAACTCTGTGATGCTCCGATCCATGCTACCGAACCTCCTTCTTTATCCAAAATCCGTGGATTTGTGGTGAAAATGCCACCAGCTTCCTTATCGATAAAATGGTAATTCTCAAAACCTAATGAAATGCCTGTATAAGCTTTGGGTAAGGTATTCATTTCTGCATCGAAAAGTGTTTTAAAAACCCTTTGATCCAATTTATCCTCGTCTGACTTTTTAGCGTTGTTGCCGATACCGTAAAAATTAAATGGCTGGTTTTTAAAACGGATATCACCAATGAAGTGGTATTTGTTCCCCTTTGTCCAGCTATCGCCCTTAAGCATAAAATTTGCGGTCTTTTTGGTAGAGTAGGTCGTATTCAAGGCAAAATTGGAACTGCGGTTTAGCGTATCCTTACGGTCTATATAAAATGAATAAATAGCGCCAACACCAAACTCAAATCCGGTTTCCTGACTATAGCCAAAAGCGGGTAGAGGTAAAAAACTAGCTTTACGTGTAGTATCTTTTTCGTTAGAGAGCATTTTCCTGATCAGTTTCATTTGTGCAAAAGCACTTCCCGAAACGAACGCCAGTAAAATAATTAGATAATATTTTTTCATCAGTGCAAAGAAAAGGAAATTTAGTATATGTTGGTTAACTAACTCATAACTCCAACCTCCCAATTCCAAACTGGTTAGTTCACTGGTTTATTAGTCATTAGTTCATTAATACTGCAAACTGCCTATTGCAAACTGGCTAGTTCATTGGTGGCTGCAAATCGGTTAACTGGCTCTAAACTCCAACCTCTTAACTCCAAACTGGTTAGTTCACTGGTGCTTGATTATTCTATATATATAAGGTATACCTAATAATATGTATTGCTTTAAAAGATCCTTCGGCTTCGCTCAGGATGACGATCACGAGTGAGATCGGTTAATGAGGACTGAAATTCTAATAAACATAATGTAAGAATTCTTTTGTGCCTTCGTGCCTTTGTGTAAAAGATAAGGAAGGGACTCGGGCGGGGCAGTGATAGGCTATTTATATCAGTCAACAAACGCCAAGCGCAGCCCGCAAAACGCTAAACACATTTACGTTTTAACCTTTCGGCCTAAATACCTATTTTTGCGGCAAACAATACAGAACGAAATGAGCAATACTAGAGGACCAATATCTCAGTTTATGGAGCGCAATTATCTCCATTTTAATGCTGCAGCAATGATGGATGCGGCTAAAGGATACGAAACGCATTTAGACGAGGGTGGCAAAATGATGATCACACTTGCCGGTGCAATGAGTACTGCAGAATTGGGTATTTCGCTTGCAGAGATGATCCGTCAGGATAAAGTGGCGATTATTTCTTGTACAGGAGCCAATTTAGAAGAGGATATTATGAACCTGGTTGCGCATTCTCACTATAAACGCGTACCAAACTACCGCGATTTGAGCCCACAGGATGAGTGGGACTTATTAGAGAACCATTACAACCGCGTTACCGATACCTGTATTCCGGAAGAAGAAGCTTTCCGTCGTTTACAGAAACACATCCACAAAATCTGGAAAGATGCAGATACAGCTGGTGAAAGATATTTCCCACATGAGTTCATGTACAAAATGCTTTTAAGCGGCGATTTGGAGCAATACTATGAAATTGATCCTAAAAACTCGTGGATGCTGGCTGCGGCTGAAAAGAATTTACCAATCGTAGTACCTGGATGGGAAGATTCTACAATGGGTAACATTTTCGCCTCTTATGTAATGAAAAATGAACTAAAGGCAACTACCATGAAAAGTGGTATTGAATATATGGGCTGGCTTGCTGATTGGTATATTGCCAACAGTGGCGGTAAAGGAATTGGTTTCTTCCAGATTGGTGGAGGTATTGCCGGCGATTTTCCGATTTGCGTAGTACCAATGTTGTATCAGGATATGGAAATGGAAAACATTCCCTTCTGGAGCTACTTCTGCCAGATCTCAGATTCGACCACTTCTTACGGCTCGTATTCGGGCGCAGTGCCGAACGAAAAAATTACCTGGGGTAAACTGGATATTCACACACCTAAATTTATTGTAGAAAGCGACGCAACAATTGTAGCACCATTAATGTTTGCGTGGATATTAAAACAATAATTGCAAGAAATAAATAAACCAAATTGGTTTTTGGTATGCCCATTTGAGATTAGGTATCAAAAATGGGCATTTTTATTGCCTGAATGGCTCAAATCAGCATTTGTTTAGAATGATTATAAATTGTATTTCCAGTCACTATTATGTCATGGGATTTATTAATAAGTTATACTTTTGTTCAAGTTTTGATGGGGCTATCTGGGTTCAAGCATCAATTTCACAACAAAAAGTAAATTAAATAAGTATAAAGTGTTCATTATGAGAGATATCTCGATGATTTTAAAGAATGTTTGGAAGTCGTTATTCGTATTTTCAGCAGTTTCCGTAATAGCGGTTTCTACCGTAAATGCGCAAGATGCTAAAGAGGGAAGAACGCTTTTCAAAGCAAAATGTACGTCGTGCCACGCATTAGATCAGAAAATGGTAGGTCCTGCCTTAACAGGAGTATCGGATCGTCACTCTGAAGAGTTCCTTTTAAAATGGATTCCAAATTCGCAAGGCTTGGTAGCTTCTGGTAACCCTGAGGCTGTTAAACTTTTTAACGATCACGGAAAAGTTCCAATGACATCTTTTCCTGAGTTAGACGAAACAAAAGTAAAAGATATCTTAGCTTACATTAAAGAAGGCGAGCCTAAAGCTGCTAAAACTGAAGGTGGTGCTGCCGCTAAAGACGAATCTACTTCAGGTTTATCAATTGCAGGTATCGTAGCCATTGTAATTGTAGCTATTGTTATCCTTGTAATTTTAGGTCGCGCATCTAAATTATTAGAGCGTTTGATTCTACAGAAACAAGGTATCGAAATTGAAGAAGATGTGCCATTGAAAGTAGGTGTGCGCAAGATGTTCAAAAACAAGAAATTTGTGATGTTCTTCATCTTGTGTTTAATTATCTGCTTAGGTTCGTTCGGTTGGATGGGCATGTGGGAAACCGGTGTTCACACAGGTTATCAGCCAGTTCAGCCCATTAAATTCTCTCACGAGCTGCACGCAGGTATCAATCAGATCGATTGTCAGTACTGCCACTCTGGAGCATTTAAATCTAAAAATGCATCTATTCCATCATTAAACGTTTGTATGAACTGCCACAAAGCGGTACAGGCAAGAGATAAATATGATGGCGAGATTTCTCCTGAGATCAAAAAAATCTACAGTGCTTTAGGTTACGATCCTGAAACACAGAAGTATGACGAGAGCAAATCGAAACCAATGGAGTGGGTACGTGTACACAATCTACCTGATTTTGCTTACTTCAACCACTCTCAACACGTGGTAGTTGCAGAAGATGCAATTCGTAAAGCAAAAGGATTACAGCCAACTGAACCTGTTTGTTTCGCTTGTCACGGTCCGGTTAATACAATGGAAGAAATTTATCAATATTCTCCATTAACCATGAAATGGTGTATTAACTGCCATAAGGAAACAGATATTTCTGGTCAGAAAAACAATGCTTTCTACGCTAAGGTTATCGAAGCGCACGAAAAAATTAAAAAAGGCGAGAAAATTACACCAGCGTTATTGGGTGGTTTAGAGTGTGGTAAGTGCCACTATTAATAGATTAGAGTTTAGTAAGAACGTTCGATAAACAGTAATATAGCTTAAATGGAAAGCAATAAAAAATACTGGAAAGGCTTAGAGGAGTATAACAATACACCGGATTTTGTTAAAAATAACAAAAACGAATTCGCCGAGCCACTTCCAATAGAAGATGTTTTAAATGAAGCAGGGTTAAGTACCGTTACCCCACGCCGCGACTTTTTAAAGGCGTTAGGTTTTGGTTTAGGTGCGGTTACATTAGCTGCCTGCCAAAGTACACCGTTAAAAAAATCAATCCCTTATCTGGTAAAACCTGAAGAGGTTACTCCAGGTATTCCTAACTTTTATACTTCTAGCTTCAATGGCCAGAGTATCTTAGTTAAAACAAGAGAGGGACGCCCAATTAAAATTGAACCGAATCCAAATGCAGGTTTATACAATTGCGGTACCGATGCAAGAGCGCAAGCTTCAGTTTTAGATTTATACGATGTATCTAAACTAAAAGCACCAGCTTTAGTAAAAGGTGGTCAGACTGAAGAAACTACCTGGGCAAAAATCGACAGCTTTGTAAAAGGCGAGTTGGCAAAAGCACAGGCTTCAGCTAAAAAAATCCGTATCGTTGCATCAACAGTAAACAGCCCGTCAACTAACGCAGCTATTGCAACTTTTGTTGCTAAATATCCTGCAGCTAAACTGGTTCAGTACGATGCTGTTTCATATACAGGTATTATTCAGGCTAACCAAAATAGTTTTGGTAAAGCTGTTTTACCAAAGTATAACTTCGATAAAGCCGATTTAATTGTTAGTTTCAGTGCCGATTTCTTAGGTACCTGGATCAGTGGTGAAGAGTTTACTGCTCAGTATACTGCTAACCGTAACTACAAATCGTTAGAAAATAAAAAAATGAGCCGCCACATTCAGTTCGAAGGTGGTATGAGCTTAACTGGTACTAACGCCGATACCCGTGTTCCTATTAAATTATCGGAAGAAGGTCCTGCATTAATCGCTTTATACAATGCAATTACTGGTCAGGCTTTACCAGGCGGAACATTAGGTAATAATGCTACAGCTGATAAAGTAATTAAATTAGTTGCTAAAGAATTATTACAGAATAAAGGTAAAGGTTTAGTAGTTTGTGGTTCGAACGATGTTTCTACACAAATTTTAGTAAATGCTATTAACGCCGCTATCGGAAGTTATGGTACTACTATCGATTTAGATAACCCTTGCTACTTATATGCTGGTAACGATGCCGAATTTAATGGCTTAGTTGCTGAAATGGGTCGTGGCGAAGTTGGTGCAGTTTTATTCTTAAACAGCAACCCGGCTTACGATGCTGCAAATCCAAAAGCATTTACTGATGCTTTAGCTAAAGTTCCGGCAAAAATTTCATTCTCAGACCGTGCTGATGAAACAGCTACGCTTTGCGATGCAATTGCTATTAACCACAACTACTTAGAATCGTGGGGTGATGCGAATGCTTACGAAGGATATTATTCTATCGTTCAGCCAACCATTAACCCGGTTTTCAATAGCCGTCAGGCAGAAGAGAGTTTATTAACCTGGGCTGATGCTCCTGTTAAAGACTACTATCAGTTTGTACGCAGCAACTGGGAAGCTAAAGTATTGCCAGCTGCAGGTTTGAAATGGGAAGAGGTGTTAGAGAAAGGTGTAGTTACAACAGCTGCTAAAGCTGCTGCTGCTTACAGCTTCACTTTATCGTTAGCTGCAGTAGCTACTTCAATTACCAACAGCAGCAAAGCTTTGGCTAAAGAAGTAGAGTTACAGGTTTACGAAAACATCCCGATGCGTGATGGTAAAAATGCAAACAACGCATTCTTACAAGAGTTACCTGATCCGGTTTCTAAAGTAACCTGGGATAACTTTGTTGCCATTGCTCCGAAATTCGCAGAAAAATTAAAAGTTAAAGAATTTGATGTTGTAACTGTAAAAGGTAGCAACGGATATTCGGTAGACCTTCCGGTATTGATCCAACCAGGACAAGCACAAGGAACTGCATCTATCGCATTAGGTTACGGCCGTACCAAAACTGGTAAAGCTGGTAACGATGTAGGTAAAAATGCTTTCCCTTTTGTTTCTTTTGTTAACGGAACAATGCAATATGCTACTTCGGTAACCATTACCCCAACAGGCGGTTACTACGAACTGGCACAAACACAAACCCACCACTCTTTCGAGGGCCGTGCAGTAATTAAAGAAGCTACTTTTAAGGAATACTTAAAAAATGCTGGTGCCGGTAACGAAAAAGGCGAGCACAAAGATTACGATCTTTGGGATCAATACGAAAAACCAGGTAACAACTGGGTAATGGCAATCGATTTGAATGCTTGTACTGGTTGTGGTTCTTGTGTTGTTGCCTGTAACGTAGAAAACAATATTCCGGTTGTAGGCCGTGATGAGGTTCGTCGTCGTCGTGAAATGCACTGGATCCGTATCGACCGTTACTATAGCTATGAAACTAAAGATGGCGATGTAACGAGAGAGAAGGAAATTGCAAAATTAGAAGACTTAGATCACGTTTCAGTTGTTCACCAACCAATGTTGTGCCAACACTGTGATCACGCACCTTGCGAAACTGTATGTCCGGTATTGGCAACAGTACACTCAAGTGATGGTTTAAACCACATGGCTTATAACCGTTGCGTAGGTACACGTTACTGTGCAAACAACTGTCCATACAAAGTACGTCGTTTCAACTGGTTCAACTACTGGAACGATTCTCGTTTCGATAACTATTTAAATAACGAGTTTACCCAATTGGTTTTAAATCCTGATGTAACTACACGTTCAAGAGGGGTTATGGAAAAATGCTCAATGTGTATTCAACGTATACAAGGTGGCAAATTACAAGCTAAACTGGAGAAACGTCCATTAAAAGATGGCGATATTAGAATGGCTTGTCAGGAAGCTTGTTCAGCAAATGCAATCGTATTTGGTGATGCAAACGATCCAAATTCAGAGGTTTCAAAAGCATTGCGTTCTGAGCGTATCTACTACGTATTAGAAGAAATCAATGTGAAACCAGGTATCGGCTACATGACAAAAATTAGAAATACAGATACAACAGTACAAGCGTAAGCTTTAGTATAAAGAAAATACAAATTATGTCAGGACATAACGAATCAATACTTAGAGAACCATTAATTACCGGCGATAATATCACGTATGCAAAAATTACGGACGATATTTTGATGCCAGTAGAAAATAAGCCAAACAAAGCTTGGTGGATTGGTTTCATCGTTGCCTCATTAGGTGCTTTACTTTGGGTAGTAGCTGTAAGTTACACCTTCTGGAACGGTATCGGAGCATGGGGTTTAAATAAAACAGTAGGTTGGGCTTGGGATATCACCGGTTTCGTATGGTGGGTAGGTATTGGTCACGCCGGAACACTAATCTCGGCTGTACTATTACTTTTCCGTCAGAACTGGCGTAACTCAATCAACCGTTCGGCAGAGGCGATGACGATCTTCGCCGTAATC
>RCUH01001858.1_pt1 | contig 14155 bp, 11 predicted proteins | sample 2166191 | NCBI WGS metagenome assembly RCUH01 (sample SAMN09932848, study PRJNA488358) | compost metagenome | feature: garden; material: soil; isolation source: compost soil in an enriched community after 214 h of incubation | place: Germany: Experimental Botanical Garden Goettingen | collected...
TTCAGATTCCCATCGCCCATGGTTGCGGTAACGACCAGCTGCTTGGTGAATCCCGCCGCCAAGGTTACGGTTGCCGGCGTTACGGCTATGCTCTTAATCTCTGTCGCTGGATTCTTAGCTACCGTTACAATTGTTGTCGATTGGAGTGTCTGATTCTTGGCCGTGATCACCACCGTACCCGCACTAGCGTACTTCGGAATGGTGACGTTACCCTCTGCATCCACCACCGCACGATCGGTGTTGCTGCTTATATATGTTGTTCCTTCAGTACTGTGTGTTACATCTTTCGTATTCCCGTCTCCCATGGTTGCAGTAACTGTTAACTGCTTGGTGTCTTCAGGCGCCAAGGTTACCGTTCCTGGGGTGACTGCAATACCCTTCATTTCTGTCGCGGGGTCTTTCCCTACTGTCAATACTGCTGTCGTCTGGGAAATCCCATTCTTGACTGAAATGGTAACTGTGCCCAAAGTCGCGTTAGGAGGAATCGTGATTAGACCTTCCGCATCTACTATAGCCCGAGCGATGTTACTGCTTGTATACACTGTGTTTTCTTTGCTACTAGTTATATCTTTCCGAGTGTCATCACCCATAATAGCAGTGACAGTCAATTGCTGTGTATCCCCTAATTTGAGGGTTACGTTTGCAGGATTAACCTCTATAGATTTTATTTCGTTTGGAGCGCTCTTTAAAATAGTTAATACGACTGTTCTCTGGAACGTTTTATTCTTAACCGAGATGGTGGCAGTACCGGCTCCAGCATACTTTGGAATCGTAATTTCACCCTCTGCATTCACAACAGCTCGGTCTGTGTTGCTGCTCGTGTAAGTTGTTCCTGTACTGCTTGCCGTAATATCTTCCAGTCTATCATCTCCCATTGTAGCCGTTACCTTCAGCTGCTGAATTTCTTCAGGCTTCATTGTTAAGGCTTCTGGATTAACAGCTATAGACTGAATTACATTCGTGATATCTTTTACCACATTTAGAACTGCAGTCGTCTGGAAAGCTTCAAATTTAGCCGTAATTACAGCTGTACCAAGGGTTGCATCAGCTGGAACCGTAATTTCTCCATCGGCGCTTATAGCTGCGCGAACTGGATTACTGCTCGTATATACAACTCCTGAGCTGCCGGCTGTTATATCCTTGGTTGTATTATTAGAGTACTTCGCAACAACCTTAAGCTTCTTCGTGCCTCCAGGAGAAGCAGCCGGGGATTCAGGAATAATCTCAATCCCGGTAAGCTCGGGGTTGCCATCTATGGTTAGGACAGTCTGAGCCACTAAATTATTATTAATAGCCTTAATGGTAACCTTACCGCTAATAGCATTTGCCGGGATAATGACTAATCCATCAGCATCAACGGTAGCTCTCTTGGGATCAGATGAGGTATATTTGGTACCCTCCGACCCGCTGGTCACATCTTTGGTAGTTCCATCCGACATAAAGGCTTTTAACACCAATTGAAGCTTATTATTGCTTAACGAAAGGGTCTCCTCAAGCGGTGAAATGGACAATGACTTGACCACAGGCCTGGATATTTTGACCGTAGTCTTGGCCGTGAGTCCTTTGTAAGTCACATTAATATAGTATGTGCCCTGCAATTCGTCCGAAACGGCGTTAATCAATCCATCTGGAGTTACCGTTACAATGGAAGGGTTACTACTTGTATAAGTAATGCCGCTCGATGAATTGGTAATATCCTTCCTTGCTCCATCATTAATCTCGACAACTTTTATCTGTTCCGATTGTCCCGCATGCATGGTGACAAGGAGAGGAGATACTTCCAGATAGGTATCCGTCTTACCGCCATTAATTTTGATTTCAGCTGTCTTTCTAACATTCCCGTAGGTTACCTCGATCGTGGCATACCCTGAGCTTGCATTGTCAGGAACTTGAATAAAGCCTTGACTATTGACGGTTAAAAGTGCTGGATTCGATGAAGTGTATTTCGTTAAAGGATCATTGGTGATATCCGCTTCTTCGATCGAAGCATTACTGTATCCTAACATCGGCTTTAACTGATAGGTCTGGCCTTTACTGAGCTCTGCCGGAGCATCAAATGTTATATGGTTAGGAGTACCTGGGGTAATGGTAATTTTACCTAATACGTTGAAATTGAACTCCGATAAAAGGTTAACACCTAGTTTATCTGGCTTTGTATAATTTCCGACAGCATCACGGACCGATAAACCTGACAATACCCATTCACCAAGTTCATCGTATTTATCAATCAGAATGGATGTTGAATATTGATTGCTGCTGATCTTTGTAAAGCTTAAGTTTAAGGACCTTCCGCTTGGCTTTTTATAAACTCCTGTAAGCGTTCCATTTGCGACGCCTGATAGGCGATCCTCAATTCCAACCGAAAGAATTACTTCCGCTTGTACATTAGAAATTTGCCGAACACTAATAGCTCCCGCTGTAAATTCTGGACCTTCCCAATCAGGAGTTGTACCCGTAACTTCTACTGTACATTGTACAAAATCCTTGGTATTGCCGCCAGCATCCACATAACTGGTTACTGTCTGGTTATTTCCTAATGCATCACTCATGTATACTGCGGTTAATGTACGGTTACCGCGTTCTTCGTACTGGCCGACTGTAACCGATCCCACGAATTGGCCTGTACTGTTCTTATACAAATCAATATTGCTCGTGCTTCCATTAGGTTTCTTATAAGTAACCCTTACGCTTGCAACGCCGGATTCATTATCTGTAACCTCTGCGCGCACTTCAATCTTCTCGTTAGGATGTACTAATTGTGAAGTTACTGAAATATCCCGTAAAACAGGGGCTTCTTTATCAACTATGGTGCCACTTACAGTAACAAGACAATTGCTGTAATTCACGGTGTTATTATTGCTGTCCAGATAACTGGTATATGTCTTGGAATTCCCCGTCTTATCTCGGGTAGAAACGGACACCAGGGTCCAGTCCCCACTTTCATCATATTTCCCTATGGTGTAAGAGCCAACAAATTGTCCTGCGGTATTGGAAGTCAGAGAAATGGATTTCGTTGCACCGCTAGGCTTTCTGTAGTTGGCAGTTACAGAGTATACTCCCGATTCATCGTCTGTGACATCTGCGGTTAATTGAAGCTTATCATTTATTGTTAGCTGCTTGGCACTAACTTGAATGGAATGAAGAACCGGTGCCAGCTTATCGGTTGGCTCAGGTGCTGGTGTAATTCCTGTTACATTCAATGCCAGTGGAGTAAAGTCAATCTTCTCCCCGTTGGATTGAGCAGCCATATGACTTAAATAAACTTCGTTATTTTTTTTATCTTTGAGGTATATTGTTGTAACCTTCCAAGTGCCCGCTACCCCTGTACTGGCAACGGTAACCGTTGCTTCATACTGATTAGTGGTTGTATTTAGCACAAAAGGAACATTGATGGTTTGATTGTTGGGCTTGGTGTATGTAATATAACCATCACTAAACCCCGATAGTTCGTCTGTTATATCTGCTATGACCTTCACAGGCGATGTTGGAGTTAGCTCATTACTTGATACACTTATACTTTCAATTATTGGTGCGATCAAGTCTGGTGTTGGATTCTCAATCACCACATCTGTCGCATAGGCAACAGATTGTGATATTAATAGAAGGCAAAGCAGTACCGCTGTAACCTTACTGAATATTTTTTTTGCCATGTGGTAAACTCCCTCCATTTGAGATAATAGGTTGCAAAACCTGTCAAACCTAGGTCTAAAAAAATAGACTCCAGAACTTCTGGAGTCTATTTGTTCGGTCTAAAATCAGCTGGAGATTAACGAAGCAATTGCAGAACGCCTTGTGGCTGTTGGTTAGCTTGAGCAAGCATAGCTTGAGCAGCTTGAGCAAGGATATTGTTCTTAGTTTGCTCCATCATTTCTTTCGCCATGTCTACGTCACGAACACGAGACTCAGCAGCTGACAGGTTCTCGGAAGAAGTTCCCAAGTTGTTAATTGTGTGCTCTAGACGGTTCTGAACAGCACCGAGCTTCGCACGCTCTGCAGATACGTTCTGGATTGCATCATCAAGTGTCGAGATTGCTGCAGTAGCACCAGTTTGTGTAGAGATATCAACTTTGTTAATGTGCAGATCTGCGGTCTTCATGGATTCAACGCCTACACCAATTGTTTGGTTAGAGTTGGAACCGATTTGGAAGTTCAGTGCATTAGTTGTACCACCAGTGCTGTTTTGCTCTTGACGTGTAACCAAAGTAAAGGAATCGCCAACTTTAACCTTTGTAGTATCCATTGTAACAGTCAATCCGCCTAAAGTAGCAGCTGATCCAACAGTATCAGTAGCGGAGCCACCAGCAGTAAAGGTTGCAGCAGCACTTTCTGTTCCAGTAGATTCTGGAGTGATTGTATAGGAGTAAGTGTTCGTATTCGCGTTAAATGCTGTAACCTTTACAACAAATGTGTCATCCGCTGTAACAACTTTGGCAGTTGTCGCGTCTCCGTCTGAAAGGTTTGTACCCGAAACGGCCACTGCAAAGTCACCAGTCTTACTTGCAACAACTGCAGACTCATCTTTATAAGCTTTAGCAGACAAGTCACCGTTCAACAATTTCTTTGTATTGAACTCAGTGTTGTTCGCAATCCGGTCTACTTCTTCTTTCAACTGCGATACTTCTTTTTGCAGTTCTTTACGGTCAGAAGCCGTGTTCGTATCACTGGATGATTGAACAGCCAGCTCACGAATACGTTGCAGAATGCTGTGAGTTTCGTTCAATGCACCCTCAGCTGTTTGGATCAAAGAGATACCGTCTTGTGCGTTCTTAGTAGCCATGTCCAAACCGCGGATTTGACCACGCATTTTCTCGGAAATTGCCAAGCCAGCTGCATCGTCACCTGCACGGTTAATACGAAGACCGGAAGACAGCTTCTCGATGTTCTTGCTAGTATTAGCAGTGTTGATAGACAACTGACGGTGTGTGTTCATCGCAGTAATATTGTGGTTGATAATCATTGTGTATTTCCTCCCTGAAATTAAGTTAGTTCCACATCCATGTGGTAAACACTGACTCGTTAAGGTCGGCCGCCCTGCCGAATCAGCGTCTAATACATATATCGACAGGGTCCGTCACACAGTTTATAGCATTTTATAATTTTTTTTAATTTTTCTTGTGTCCTCGCAGACGCTCCATTAACACCTCAAGATTGCCAGGAGCTGGAGCCGCTGATTCCCGGTTGCTCTCTTGAATAGACAAATAGACTTCCTTACGGAATATATCGATATGAGGAGGCGCTGAAATCCCCACTCGTACGGTATCCCCCTCGACACTAAGAATAGTCAGCTCGATTTGGTCTTGAATAACAATCGATTCACCTTTCTTCCGGGATAGTACCAACATCTCTATTCACCTGCCTTTACAGATGCTTGACTCTTGTCCTCGGACCACAACAGATGCCTTGTCTCATATGCCGAGTTATGAAGAACCATTTGTTTGCCTATCTGCTTCTCAGGGTTAAGGATGACCGGTGCAAGCAAGTTGATCGTGGATTGCTCTACTCTCTCCTTCAAAGAAATGATAGAGCGTACGATAACTTGATTCACAATCTGCAATTCTTCCTTATCCGAAGTGGGAAGTTCAAATTCATACTCAGGGTAGTAGTCAAATGGATCCACAAGCAGGAACGCAAGTTCAGGCTCCTTCGTGGATTGCAAATAAGTAAATATACCCTCCTCAACTGAAACCAAAGCAAATTCCGTCTCTTCTTCAAAACCCGGAATTCCTTTGGGGAAATGATAGACTTGGTCCTCCGCAATCTCAAGCTCTCCCCAAGAAGCCGTGTGTATCAACATCGTTATTCACTCCTTATAAGTTCTAGAAATAAAGAAAACTATAGATTGCGGTCTGCAAAGCGCATCTATAGTCATCGTACAATATCAACCTTGTATATCCACCTCAGGCGGAATAAACTGTACTGTCGCATATTGTTTCATATACATATCTAGTTTCCCCCGGGTATATTGGATCTCCGGACGATGGACCTCTACTTGTATATCCGTATGAGCCTTGCGAAATGAAATATCCGGAGGTGTCACATCAAAATGGATATCCACATTATCTATTGAGGCTGGAGTGCGAAATTCCGGGAAAGGAATCGGCTGCCAATCCTCACCATAAATATTAGGAATAGTGTTATCCGGTATATAAATGGCTGCTGCACGATTCCCCTCTTCAACCCGTCTGGCAATGCCCTGGAGATAGATATCCTGGAAGCCCGAATAGATACGGGCATTCATGTCGAGAAAGTTCCCCCCGGTCAATGCCGAACGAGCCGCGGAGGAATCTACATTCAACTTAGGTTGAACCTGATGAATCTCCAGTTCAGACGGTTGAGTATTCATAATCATCTCAGCCTTCGGCTGCTGAATAGAATATTGACCCGGATCAGCATCAAAGTTCAATATAGCAGGTGTTTGACGAATCTGAAGAATAGGCTGCATCGATACGGCCTCCCTCTACTATCTTAGGAAATCAACCAAAGAAGGCTGAATAATCTTGGACCCTGCAGATAGAGAGGCATTGTAGATATTCTCCTGCACCTTGGATCTCATGATCAGTTCCGCGTAATCCGCATCCTCCGTCTTGGATTGAAGATCTGTCAGATTTGTATTGAGATCCCCTAGCCTACTCTGCATCAGTTCAATCCGGTTAGTCTTGGCACCGAGATCGGCACGTGAAGTTAGAACAGTCTCCATCCGTTGGTCAATTTGGTCCAGATGGGCCGAGATCCCTGCGGCATTTCCCGATGTTAATGCAGCCGATAATGTATCCATAATATTAAATATATTAGTTGAATCTGTTCCCTTACCAAAGACATCAGTCCCCGTAAGGTTTATTGGCATCTGTACACTGTCACCCACGCTATAATTAATTAACCCTGTATCTGTGGTCAGCGTACTTAGGCTGGATGTATCCGAAGTCCCATCGGTATTCTTAGGGAAATCGTATGGCATGCGATCAAATGCCTCACCGTTAAAAATATATTTCCCGTTCAGCTTGCTGTTGGCAATATCAATCATCTGCTCTTTCAACTGACCGACTTCTTTATTAATACTGTCCAATGCGGACTGTGGATTACTTCCTGTAGCGGCCTGCACGGTCAGTTCACGCAGACGTTGAATCACACTTCCAGTCTGTTCCAGTACAGTGTCGTTAAAGTCCAACCAAGACAACGCACTATCCACGTTCTTGGTATATTGCTCATTAGACGCGAGTTCCCCTCTATATCGAAGGGAGTAGGTAATTCCGACCGGATCGTCGGAGGGCTTGTTCAACTTGCGCCCTGTAGCCAGCTGATTCTGCGTATTATTCATGGCTTGAGCATTCCGGTTCAAATTGAGCATCATCTGCGAGTTCATCATATTTGAAGTGATTCTTAACATTTGGCTTAACCTCCTTTACCTAACTATCTGCCTACAACCCCTGTAGAGTTAATTAATTTATCAAGCAATTGGTCAAAAGTTGTCATAAACCGCGAAGCTGCACTGTATGCATGCTGAAATTTAATCAGATTGGACATCTCCTCATCCAGGGATACACCACTAACTGATTGACGCTGGCTCTCTACCTGTTGTACCAAAATCGACGAGTTCGCTGTCTGGCGCTGTGCTTCCTGCGACTGAACACCGAGCTGACCCACAGCTGAGTTATAGAAACCATCAATGGTGGTCGTCCTTGAACCGTTTGCCGCGACAAAATCAGTCTGCTTCAGATTAGCCAGGAGCAGGGCAAGCGTATTATTCCCTCTGATCACAGCTTCCGATGTTCCCGTTCCTTCTGTACGCATTGAAGTCGCAATGAGGTTCTCGTTATCGGCAATCTTGGAGTTAAGGCTGATGTTCGCCGCCGTAATATCTCCGCCGCCCTTGGCCTCAAAGAACGGCAAGCCGCCCGTAGTGGTTCCGTCCATCGTATAACCCAGCTGGTGAAGGCCATTTAGACCTTTTACCGTCACTACTGTATCCACGGTCACATTCCGGCCTGTTACACCAGCGACGGTTACGCCATCTGGAAGCACCGTTCCCTTTGGAAGGGTAATCTGGATGTCACCATTGGCCAGGGTATTAGCCATGTTATCCAGCTGCTTCTGATAGTCTTTGACATAATTCTCGCGTGAAGCGATCATGCCGTATACTTCGCCGCCGTTCAAGTTGCCGGAGGCATAAGCCGCTTCGAGGAATGCACCTTTGTCATCCGGACCTGTTCCATCTAAGTCCACCTGAACCTCGCTGCCTTCAATCAAGGTCTGTCCGCCCATAGAGACCGTGTAGCCCTGATCCGTCTCCTGAACATTGATGTTAATAATCTGGGACAGCTTATCGGTTAGTAAATCCCGCTGATCCCGAAGGTCATTGGCCTGGTCGCCAAGGCCCTCAATACGGGTAATAGAATCGTTAAGGTTGGCAATCGAGGTCAGATAATTCTGAACTTCGCTGGCCTTAACACCTACGTTGGTTGTCAAATCCTGACTTAACTTGGTAAGCTGTCCGCTCATGTAATTCATTGCATCCGTCAACGCAGAAGCATTCTCCTTGACGACTTTGCGTGCAGCAGCGCTTTCCGGGTCTTTACTAAGGTTGGACCAAGAACTCCAGAAGTTATTAAGCACCTTACTGATTCCGGTATCGGAAGGTTCATTGAAAATTCCTTCAAGCTTATCCAGCGTATCCGCTTTGATATTCCAGCTGCCGCTTGCGTTGTTCTCGCTGCGATACTGGCTGTCCAGAAAGCCTTGTCTTATTCGTTCAATCGCCTGATACTCTACCCCTGTACCTAACTGTCCTGGAGTGTTGGAACGATTAAGCCCATATGCTTCTATGGAAAGAGAAGGCTTCATCTTCACCGTCTGACGGGAATAGCCTTCTGTATTAGCATTTGAAATGTTATGTCCTGTTGTATTTAACGCCGCTGTCTGTGTGAATAGACTTCGCTTGGCAGTTTCTATTGAATGAAATGTGGATGTCATGACCTTACTTCCTCCTCAAATGAGCCTTAGGCGCGTGTATCAAAAAGTCCGGGACGGCCGCGGCCGCCGCTCTTGTCAGCTGGATGCTGGTATGTCGCTGCCTGCTCAGGTTCACCGACCAGCAAATCAAGTGAATAATCGAGAAAAGTAAGCGACTGCTCAATCAGCTTCTGATTTAGATCGTTCAGTTCCTTGAGTCTGTACAGCGTATTAGAGAGCTTCTTCTGCATGTCCAATAACGCCTTCTTCTCTTCGGGATCAAATACAAGCCTCGAAAGCTCCGTAATCGTCAGATTCAGCTGCGATTTAACGCCTCTCTCTTGCAGGAACGCATAGCATGCAGTCATGCGAGCATCTTCAAGCTTCTCAATCTGCTTAACGATACGGGACTCCTGATTCAAAATACCGATCAGCTCTTCTACATTGTTCTTCATGATGGCGTCCCGCTTCTTCTCCGCCCACTCCAGCATAGTCAAGTGTGCATCTTCAAGTTGACTCAGTGAGTCTATTAATGATTGTACTGCCATGGTCTCCCCCTATACGTATGAACTAAAGAAATGAACACACGATTATTCGTATTCACTTATGAACCATCAAGACGTTGGCAGTCTTTAGTTCAGTCCGTCTAGTTACTATTCTAAGACTTGAAGTACGGAGCTAGCTTGTCAGCAAGCTTACCTGCATCCACCTTGTAGGTTCCTGCTGCCACTTGTGCCTTCAAATCCTGAATACGCTGAATACGGGCCGGATCGGAGGCCTTCTCATTCGCCTGAGCTTGCAGGAGCTCCTGTGCTGCATTTGAAATAGAAACTTCATCTTTGCGTTTGGTCTTCTTGTCAGTCAGCTGCCGCTGATTATCTAGTTGGCGTTGATACGAATTTATCGACCCAATTCGTCCGGTCTCGTTAATTTTCATAACCTACACCTTCCTCTCAAAAATAAAAATACCGATAATCTCTACTAAGTTTATCGGCATCAAATGAAACATTTTTTATAGTTCGGGGGAATGAACTTTCTTGGAGAAGCGCTATTCATAAGGTCACAGACTGCAAAATTTTATTAGTTCAAATTGTACAAACGTCTCGTTCTCTAGTCCTTACGAAGCCGATCTAACGTCTTATATGCCGTATTATTCGGGTTATGTCCTGATTCCCGTGCCAGTGCTTCTTCCCTTGCTGCAGCCGTAAGATCACGGGTCAATCGTGTACGGCAACCGTCACACATATTCCCTTCCCGGATCAGAATTCCGCACACCTCACAGGGATACATCATATTCGGATTATTCTCAACCGAAATCCGGCCCTCTTTAATAAATTTAGTAATCTGCTTGATGGACACCTCAGTTGCTTCGGAAAGCTGATGGATGGTTGATCCTTTATTCTCGCGCAGATATTTGAAACATAAATCATATTCTTCTTCAATCGCCTTAATACAGGCGGAGCATATATTCTTGAAGTTCTTGGCGTACAGCTTGCCGCAGCGAGGACAATTGTCTAAATTCATGGAAATTACCTCTTTCATTTCATTCTACTGTAAAATACCGTGCCTAACAAATCCCAAATAGTTCTATAAACAAAAAGAAAGAACAAAGGAAAACCTAGAGAAAACGCCTGTTTCTTCTACAGATTACCTTAAAATTACAACACACGTCTATGCTTAATCCTAAAAAGATAGCAATAAAAAAGCCCCACCAGCATCTCCAGTAGGGTAAGCAGCTTCTCAAAGTAAACCAGTGGCTACTTCTTTAGCAAGAGTTTCGGATATAACATATATCGGCAAAATAATCTAATAATTAATGATGATCGCATCAATTTTAATCCCAATTTCAAAAAAGTGTGAGCAGTTCAACGGTACAGCTACAGTTCAATTTGCGTATGTTCTTCTAATCTTTCAATACGGCGGAGGATCTGATTGAGGTCAGTCTCCATCCCTGCAACATACCTGGCACTGAGAATGGAGCTCGTCACGGATATGATCATATTGGTCGTAAGCCGATCGAGCTTCTTCTCGATCGTATCAAGTGTTGCGACCTTTTGATTCATTTGATTCATCCTATGATCCATGCGGGTCATTCTCTGATCAATCTTGAGTTCCATGTTATCCACCTTGGCCAGCTTATTATTCTCATCAACCATTTGAATCCGTTGTGTAAGCATTTCATACTGTTGTTGTACTAATGTCTCCATGTCCATTTTTCATACAACTCCATTTCTTGATAATCAACACAGTCCCGTCCATATATAGTTGAACTCCATTATAGCGAAGTAAAATAATTGCGTATATTTGGCCCACCATGTGCCTCTTGCCTATCGTGTGCCTCTATGTTTAATTAGCTGAACGTATGTTTCTATTCCCATTCTTTATGATTCCTGACAACATCCGGGCTCTATGCTTATCAGGACGGATATGCCGTCTGCTTAGCGGACACTGCGGGTGTCAATCCACGGAATAGCCTCTTTCATATTGATTTTCCCTGGTTCACGACCTCGCCCAGGTCAGGCAGTAAATTTCTACAGGTATTCCCGCCTCACGGCAGGTACCCAGAAGAGCTTCTGAGCAGAATCCAACCGTACTTCCCGTTGTATAAATATCATCCACCAGCAGGAGTCTGAGCAGAGAGTTCTGTGGTGATGAATTCTGGCTCCTTCTCTTATGTATTATGGACAATAGAAGCTCTTCTGTCTGCGGCAGCGTGCGGAACACGCCTTGCATACTACGCAGTCTCTGTCCCCTGCCCTTGAGACTCATCTTCTCGGTATCACGGGACCGCTCGAGCAGGGCGATGAGCGGTACCCGGGCCGCGGCGGCTGCACCTGAACCCAGCAGCTCCGCCTGATTGAAGCCGCGGTCAGCCAGCCTCTGGCTGCTTAGCGGCACACAGGTCACGGCGTCGATCCTCCAAGACTGGCCCAGCCCCTGGGCAGATGAGATCTCCGACGCCAGGGTCTTGTAGGCTTGGCCCATCATTCGGGCCAGCACAGGGGCATAAGCTTCGTGGCCGCGGTATTTATACTGCGCGAGCCATTCACGCATCCTTGAGTCGTAAGCTACCGCGCTGCGATTCAGGATGAACGGCCGCCTCTCTGCGCCCGGACGGGTACAGTCCGGACAACCAATATGACGGCCGCACAGCGGGCAGCGGGGATGACGAATCCAAGGGATACCCGCAGCGCACTCTCGGCAAATCTCCGGATGTTCTCTAGCCCCGCTCTGCATATGCTTACCGCAGGCTAGGCAGTTCGTTCCTGATGGTGTGAGAAGTCCGTGCAATGGAGCAAGCAGCTGTGTCCAATTCATAACCATCACTCCTGGTTCGAGATATCTGTATTCGATGAATGCAAATAACCATTATGTCTTGCTATTCTATTCATCTGCTTGATCTGGCGGATTGCCCCGCGCTGGGAGGCCGTCCACTGCGGCGAGGCGAAGATGACATTTCCATTCGGGTCCTCCTTAGACCTTCCCGCCCTGCCAGCCATCTGCACGAGCGAAGCTTCATCGAAGAGTCCACTGTCCGCATCAAGAATAAATACATCACTTCGCGGAACCGTGACACCCCGCTCCAGAATTGTGGTGGTCAGCAGCACACGAATTTGGCCTGAGCGGAAAGCGAGGACTTTGTCAGATCGGTATACATCCTGGGAAGACGTCCCTTCCACCGGAATTCCGCTGCCCAAGGCTGCTTGAATTACGGCTGCCAAGGGTTCGATATGACGAATCCGTGAGACAAACACAAATACTTGAGCGCCTCGCCCCACAGATTGCCTAAGTGCCTTAAGAAGCTGCGAAGGCAGATGCCTCTTGTTTAAGCAGCGCTCGACTGGTTCCGCCTCCACATGCCTGGGTACCGGAAGGGGATGACCATGAAAGCGTGCAGGTACTTTAGCATGCGGCAGTCTACCTGAGGCAGCCGCGCGCTGCAGCGGCTTTGGCGGTGTTGCCGACAGGAAGATGAAGCTTCCATCCGGCTTACAGCTGTGCTCGGCAGCATAAGCCAGCATAGGGTCATTGTGGTAAGGGAAAGCATCCAGCTCGTCGATGATGACAAGATCAAATGCCCTATAATAGCGGAGCAGCTGATGCGTCGTCGCCAGAACCAGTCGGCTTTCTTCCCATCTCTGGGTGCTTCCTCCATAGAGGACGGCCAAGGGCTCATCCGGGAAAGCCTTGGCGATCCGCGGCGCCAATTCCAGCACCACGTCACGCCTTGGCGTAGCTACCAGGGCCCGGCCGCCCTGGTCCAGCACATAGCGCAGCAGTGGAAAGATCATTTCTGTCTTGCCTGCGCCGGTAACGGCCCAGAGCAGGAACCTCGGCGGCGTACCAACCCGCCACCGCTCCCTCGCCTGGCGGCTGTCTGCAGGCCTAGCCGCCGCTCGGAGCCTCGGCGGCCCTTCGTCCCGCCGCCACGTCCCCGTCCGGCCGCCCCCGGCAGGCCGCTCGGCCAAGAACCGCAGCGCGGCTGAAGCCGCCTCGCGCTGCGCAGGGCTCAGTCCCCACCGGTCCAGCTGGACATCGGTGGGGACTTCACGGCCGGCCGCGCGGATACCCGCGGCCGTCTCTGGCGCGCCGCGCAGCAGCAGCGCGCAAGCCCGGCTGCGCCCGAGCGCGAGGCAGGCCTCGCAGTAGGCGCAGGCTTCGCTGCCGCACGAGGCGCAGGGCGCCGCGGTGAGTGCGGCGCTTCCGCAGCGGCGGCAGCGCGGCGGTTGCTCGCGGCGCAGCAGGCTGCGGCGGCCGGCCGGAGCCACGCCGGCCGTGAGCTGCACTTCGCCGTGCAGATGCGCCAGCTGCGCGGCGGCGCGCCAGCCGCCTGCGAGCTGCGGCAGGCGGCTCTCCAGCAGCTGCTTCAGCTCCGGCAGAAGCAGCGAGCGCCCCTGAACCGCCTGGGCGAACTGCCCGGCGGCTTCGAGGGCTATTCCCCAATCCTTCTCCTGGTTAGAATCTCCCCTCTGGCACAGGCTTCTTCCTGCGGGGCTGTGTCCCTGCCCTTTCATCCATAACCAGGTGGGCTGGATTTGGTCTTTCATTTGAGTCCTGCCGAACTCTCCATCCCTGTCTATCCTCATGCTATGGACTGACTTCCCTCTCCTTCCCTTTCCCCTGCCCCTCATTCTCGCCTCTATACGCTCCAGACAAGCTATCCACTCTGATGCCTTATAGCTGTCCATATCCGCATGAAACTCTATAC
>RCUH01001860.1_pt1 | contig 14148 bp, 14 predicted proteins | sample 2166191 | NCBI WGS metagenome assembly RCUH01 (sample SAMN09932848, study PRJNA488358) | compost metagenome | feature: garden; material: soil; isolation source: compost soil in an enriched community after 214 h of incubation | place: Germany: Experimental Botanical Garden Goettingen | collected...
CATAGAAACGAAGAACCCCTACTCGTTGGGTGTCCAACTTTCGGGGTTCACTTCACAGGGTTGCGGCTTTTTGTTTGCGCCTGTCCGGGCCAAGTGCCTCAGCGCTTGCGCAGCAGTCGCAGAGCGTTGGCCGTCACCAGGGCGGTGGCGCCGGTATCGGCGAGCACGGCAATCCACAGACCCGTGATGCCGAGCAGGCTGGTGACCAGGAAGATGGCCTTGAGCCCCAGCGCCAGGGCTATGTTCTGGTGGATGTTGGCGAGCGCGGCGCGGGACAACCGGATCATGGCGGCCAGGCCGCCGAGCTGGTTGTGGGTCAGGGCCGCATCGGCGGTCTCCAGCGCCACGTCTGTGCCGCCCCCCATGGCGATGCCGATGCTGGCACGCTTCATGGCGGGGGCGTCGTTGATGCCATCCCCTATCATGGCCACCTTGCGGGTCTTTGCGAGCCTGGCTATCTCCTCCACCTTGCCCTCAGGCAACAGGCTGGCCCGCCACTCCATGCCGAGCTCACCGGCGATGGCCTCGGCGGCGCGCGGGTTGTCCCCGGTCAGCATCATGCTGCCAAGCCCCAGCGCCTTGAGCTCGCGCAGCGCCGCCGCGGCCTCTGGCCGGATCTGATCCCGCAGCGCCAGCAGGGCGCTGGGCGCCTCTCCCATCCGGCAGAGTAAAATCACCGTCTTGCCCTGGCGCTCCAGGGCGGCGATCTGCCCCTCGAGCGCCTCGCCCAGAGCGGGAACCCGGCTCGGGGCCAGCAGTTGCCAGAGGGCGCCGTCGATGCGCCCCTCCACCCCCATGCCGGGCAGGGCGCGCAGATCCCGGGCGTTGGCCAGGGTCAGCCCCTGCTCGCTCGCGGCAGCCACCACGGCGCGGGCCAGGGGGTGATGGGAACCCTGCTCTATGGCGGCGGCCAGGGCCAGCAGTTCGGCCTCCGGTCGGCCATCCAGGCTTGTCAGCTCGGTCAGCAGGGGCTTGCCCAGGGTCAGGGTGCCTGTCTTGTCAAACGCGACTGTGTCTATATGGGCCAGTCGCTCCAGGGCCGCACCGCCCTTGATCAGGGCCCCCTGCCGGGTTGCCGCCGCCAGCGCCGAGGTAACCGCCGCCGGAGTGGAGATCACCAGGGCGCAGGGGCAGCCGATGAGCAGCAGCGCCAGGGCGCGGTAGATCCACTCGTCCCAGCTCTGGCCGAAGGCGAGCGGCGGAACCAGCATCACCAGCAGGGCGACCAGCATCATGGCCGGGGTGTACCAGCGGCTGAAGCGGTCGATGAAGCGCTCTATGGGGGCGCGCTGGCTCTCGGCCTCCTCGATGAGGTGCAGGATGCGGTCGATGGCGTTGTTGCCGGGCTCGGAGACCACCTCGAGGCGCAGCACCCGATCCGCGGCCAGACTGCCGGCGGGCACCTTGTCACCCTGGCGGCGTTCCACCGGGATGGACTCGCCGGTCAGGGCGCTCTCATCAAAGGCGCCGAGGGGATCCAGCAAACGAGCGTCCGCAGGCAGACGGGCGCCGGGGGCGATTTCGATGATGTCGCCCGGGCGCAGCGCGTCGGCGGCCACCTCTTCCCGTCTTTCACCTTCTGCGGTGGTACGAATGCGCAGCGCCTGGTCGGGCACCAGGGCCATCAGGGCGGTGACGCCGGCGCGGGCACGACCGGCGGCATAGGCCTCCAGGTGTTCCCCCAGCATGAAGAGCAGAAGCACCATGGCCGCCTCGGCGGTCTCGCCGAGGAAGAGGGCGCCGAGCGCCGCCACCGTCATCAGGGTCTCGATGGCGAAGGGGGAGCCGCTTCTGGTCAATGCCCAGGCCTTGCGAGCGACGGGCCAGAGCCCCCAGAGTGTCGCCAGGGTAAAGAGCGGCTGGCCGAACTGGGCCGGCAGCAGGGCCGCCACCAACATCAGGGCGGCCAGGGAGAGGGGTTGCCCATATTTGCCGAACAAGTTGCCCAGTGTCGTCAGCCAGGGGCTGCGATGCTTGTCATCGGCGGCCTTGGCACTGGCCTCGCCCTTGAGCCGGAAGCCCGCGGCCAGCACGGCTGCGGTGACGGGGTCGGGGGAGAGGCCGGGGGCGAGATCCACCACCAGCTTCTCGGTGGCGAACAGCACTCGCGCCTGGGTGACGCCCTCGACGCGGCTGACGGCTGTCTCTATCTTGCGGGCGCAGCTGGGGCAATCCATCCCCAGCACCTGCCAGCTATGGCGGCGACTGTTCTGAGTCGGCGAAGCCAGGGGTTCGGGGCTGTCGGCGACCGACTGATGATTATGACCAGCATGGTCGCTATGGTCATGAGCCGGCTGCGAGTCACAGCAACCCTGACTCTGGCAACTTCCTCTGGGGGGCTCTTCATCCCCCGGTGATTCGTTTACCCCCTGCTCCTGATGGGCATGGGAGGCCGTACCGGCGCTGCAGCTGACCGGGGCCGCATTGTCGCAGCAGTGGCTGTCGTGCCCGTGTTCGTGTTGATGGGGGGCGGCCTTGCCGATGGCCTTGATGGGGGCGGCATGGGAATGGCTGCAGCAGGATTTGCTCATGATGAGTCCCTCTTGAGTGGATCCCGCCCCTGCGGGATCCCTAATGTCTGAGCCCAGTGTAAACCTTGGTGTTAAGTCCAAGGTCAAGCCCCTCTTTGCACCATCTCAGCGGGACGGGCGAGACAGGGCGGCATCAAATCCCTCTTGTTAGCGGGTGTTTGTCCCCTGCCGCTGGGCCTATACTGGGAACCCTGGATCCCCCATCGATAATCAAGGACCTAACATGAGCAATACCGTCACCCTGCAAGGCAACCCCGTCTCCGTCTCCGGCCACTTCCCCGTTGCCGGTGAGCAGGCCAAGCCCTTCTCCCTGGTTGCTGGCGATCTGTCCGATGCGACCCTGGCGACCTTCGCCGGAAAGCGCAAGATCCTGAACATCTTCCCGAGCGTCGATACCCCGACCTGCGCCACCTCAGTGCGCAAGTTCAACGAGCAGGCCAGCGCCCTGAACAACACAGTGGTGCTGTGCATCTCCGCCGATCTGCCGTTCGCCCAGGCCCGCTTCTGCGGCGCCGAAGGCCTGGACAAGGTGGTGAACCTCTCCACCCTGCGTGGCGTCTCCTTCCTGCAGGACTACGGTGTGGCCTTCTCCTCCGGTCCCCTGGTGGGCCTGGCTGCCCGTGCCATCGTGGTGCTGGATGAGCACGACAAGGTGCTGCACAGCGAGCTGGTGGCCGAAGTGGCCGACGAGCCGAACTACGCCGCCGCCCTGGCCGCCCTGTAAGTTTCGTCTTGCCCTGATTGCCGACGGCCTGCTGATGCAGGCCGTTTTTATTACGGGCGCCGTGGCCCTTGAGGTTGAGGTGAACAGACTCGCTTGCCCATATACCCCCACTTCTTCTCACCGGCCTTTTACTTATGGGGTCAGGCTGGCTAGACTTCGCCTCCCACTTCTTCCTGCCGCGTAGCCCCATGACTTTTAACGAACTCCACCTCGATCCCGCCCTGCTGGCCGCCTTGCCTGCCGAATTGCACACCCCGACCCGCATCCAGCAGCTTGCCATTCCGGCGGCGCTGAAGGGCCAGGATCTGCTGGCGCTGGCCCAGACCGGCAGCGGCAAGACACTGGCGTTCGGCCTGCCGCTGCTGCAGGGGCTGGACTCGGCCTCCGATCGGGTGCAGGGGCTGGTGCTGGTGCCGACCCGGGAGCTGGCGACCCAGGTGAGCGCCGCGCTGCAGGGCGGTGCCGAGGCGTTGGGGCTGCGTCTCCTGACCCTGTGCGGCGGCGTGGCCCAGGAGCAGCAACAGAGCGAGCTGGCCCTGGGGCCGCAACTGCTGGTGGCGACCCCGGGGCGGCTGCGGGACTTGCTGGCCCAGCGGCTGCTGGGACTGAGCCACCTGCGCACCCTTGTGCTGGATGAGGCGGATCGCCTGCTGGAGATGGGCTTCTGGCCCGATATCCAGTGGCTGATGAACGCCATGCCTGCCGAGCGGCAGAACCTGCTCTTCTCCGCCACCCTGCCAACCGAGCTCGAGACCCTGGCCACCGGCCTGCTGACGAACCCGGTGCGCATCGAGGCAACCCCCCTCAACAGCCTGGTGAGCGAGATTGAGGAGCGGCTCCATCTGGTCAACAAGAGCAGCAAGGTGCCGGCGCTGATCGGCTTGCTGAAAGAGCAGGATTGGCCTCAGGTGCTGGTGTTTATCAGCGCGCGGGACGATGCCGATGGGGTGGCCAGAAAGCTCGCCAAGGCGGGCATAGCGGTGGCGGCCCTGCACGGGGAGAAGGATCAGGTGGTGCGGGAGCAGGCACTTGCCGATTTCAAGGCGGGCAGGGTGCGGGTGCTGGTGGCCACGGATCTGATGGCGCGCGGCATCCACGTGGAGGCGCTGCCTGTGGTGATCAACCTGGACTTGCCCGCCAATGCCCCCGTCTATGTGCATCGCATCGGCCGCACCGCCCGCGCCGGGCGCAAGGGCCTCGCCCTCTCCCTGGTCTGCCATGGGGAGGCCGAGACCCTCGCCGCCATCCGCACCCTGACTGGTCGTGCACTGCCGCTGGCCGAGCTTGAAGGCTTCCCGGTCACCGACCAGCCTGCGAGCGGGGAAGGCAAGCGAGCCCCCAGGGACAAGCAGGCGAATCGCCGCACCGCCAACAAGCGCAGCGTCAAGCAGTTCAAGGGCAAGGCCTGACGAACTGACCTCTTCCATGAGCCGATAGCGATCCCGGCTCATGAGGGCTCACTCAGCGCAGGTCCTGCTCCTGGCCGAAGAAATCCCGTCGCCACTGGCCGAGCACCGCCGCCCTGTGCTGCTGCCAGCGTGCGGCGCCCATGGTGTCCCGGCTTGCCGCCAACTGCTGCTCCAGCTCGGCCAACTGCTGCTGATAGCGGGCACCTTGCTCCGCTGGCAGCCACTGCGCCATGCTGACCTCGGCCTGCTGGAAGTGGCGGCTCAGGCTTCCCCGCCACGCCTCTTCCCACCCTTGCCATACCCCGCCGGGAGAGGGCTCCTGCCAGGTCAGATGGAGCAGCAACAGCATACTCAGCAGGGCGGCATAACCGAGAGGCTTGGGCATCATGAGATCCTTGTCGAGGCTCGCCGGGAGCTGGGGAACGGGATCCATTCACCCAGATTTTCGTGACAAGGAGATGAAGGGGTCAGCGGCGTGTCGGGAGGGGAAAGGGCAGCGCGTCCAGAGACGCGCCAGGCTACACGGGGGCAAGCTCAGTCGTGGAACTGATTGATCAGGCGGGAGAGGTTTTGCAGCCGCTCCACCAGCAGGGTGATGCCATCGAGGGCCTGCCTGCTGTTGTCGGCTGTGTGGCTGGCCAGCTGATGGATCTGGTGAATGCCCTGGTCCAGGGTGCTGGTCACATCCGCCTGCTGGCTGACGGCCTGGGCTATCTCGTCACTGGTGTGAGTCACCTGGGCCAGCATCTGGTTGATCTGGTCGAGTACCTCGGCGGTGGCGCCCATGTGCTGCTGGCAGAGGACAGAGGTCTGGGCCCCCTGGGTCATGCTGTCGGAGAGCTGCCGGGTACTCTGCTGCAGCGCCCCTATCATGTCGCTGATCTCGCCGGTGGAGCTGCGGGTCTTCTGGGCCAGCGCCCGGATCTCGTCTGCCACCACCGCAAAGCCGCGCCCCTGCTCGCCGGCCCGTGCCGCCTCTATGGCCGCGTTGAGGGAGAGCAGGTTGGTCTGATCCGCGATCTGCCCGATCACCTCCAGGATCCCGCTGATCTTCTGGCTGTCCTGGGTCAGGCGCGCCAACACCCCCTGACTGGCATCCAGCTCCTGGTGTAGCCGGTTGACCGAGGCACGGGTGGTCGCCAGCGCCTGCTGGCCGCTGGCTGACACCTGCTGCACCTCGCTCACCAGGGCGTTGGCCTGATGGGCGTTGTCGGCCACGTCGCGGATCGACTGGCTCATCTGGGTGATGGCGGCGGCCAGCTGCTCGCTCTGGGCCCGCTGCTGCTGCAGGTGGGTGTCTATGGTCTGAATATGTCCCCTGTCATCTTCCGCCGCCTGCAGTATCTGCTGGTTGGTATCTGCACTGCGCCCCACCACTGCCCTGAGCTCCGCCTTCTTCATGCGCAGCAAGAGTTCGATGGCCGCCAGGCTGTCCCGCCGCCTGGCATAGAGCACCTGACAGAGGGGCGTGCCCAGCTCCTCCCCCGCCATGGCCAGCAGCCGGGCCAGCCGCTGTTGCAGGTGCCAGCCATGCCCCATCTGGGCCAGCAGGCAGAGCAGGGTGAGCCCGCCCCAGGCGGCCTGGCCCGTCATCAGGTTGGCCCCCATGCCGACCAGGGCGGTGCCCGAGAGCAGCAGGCTGAGTTGCCCCGGCTCCAGGGTGAAGCGACTCTGCCAGGGCAGTGCCTTGCCCGCCCGGATCCGGGCATAGAGCCGCTCCGCCCAGGCTATGTCGTGATCCTGAGGGCGGGTGCGCACCGACTGGTACTCGATGATCTGCTGCCGTTCGTTGAGGATGGGGGTGACGTAGGCATTGACCCAGTAGAACTGGCCACTCTTGGCGCGGTTCTTCACCAGCCCCATCCAGCTCTTGCCTTGCTGCAGCCGCTGCCACATGTCGGCGAAGGCGGCCTTGGGCATGTCGGGGTGGCGTACCAGGTTGTGGGGAACCCCTTCCATCTCGGTGGTGCTGTAGCCGGCCACGTCGCAGAAGTGCTGGTTGGCATAGGTGATGTGGCTGCTGGGGTCCGTGGTCGAAATCAATGATATGTGATCGGGGAAACGGATCTCCCCTTCTTGCCGGGTGGTGGTCATGTGCGCATCCTGAATGAGCCAAGTAACTGATAAATTTGTTTTTATTGTGTGTTGTTGTTACGGCTTCATTGTAGGGGCGACCCAAGTGGCCATCTTGGCTTGGGTCAATAAATCAACACTATGACGACTGAAAAAAGTAGTAGATGAAGGGCGACTTCAGGGCGGGCTCAACTGCGGGGGGTGAAGTCGTGGATCTCCCCCGTCCGGGGCTTGAAGCGAGGATCCTGGCTCTGATCGCGGGAGACCCAGGCCATGGCCTGGCAGAAGCTCTCCTGCTTGGCGAACTCGTCACGGGCCTGATCGATGGCTCGCTCGGCATTGCGCCGCTCCATCTTGCTGGCCTTGCGATCGCTGAACTGCTTCTGCTGGCTCAGCATCCATTCGAGGAAGGCCTGGCGGCATTGGCTTTCATCGGCGGCCTTGGCGGGGAGGGCAAACAACAGGGCAAGCAGGAGCAGACAACGCATAGGGAGATCTATCTAACGGACTGATGGACGAAGAGAGGCGGCATTTTATGCCGGGAACTTGAATGGGTACAGTGCGAAGAGGGGGCCAGCCGGGCTGGCCCCCGAGGGATCAGTGTTTGACCAGGTAGAGCTGGCGGCTGTAGGCCACGTCTTCCGGGTTGTTGATGGGATAGCCCTTGAGCCAGGGCTTGATCAGACGGGCGTTGGTGTACTGGTAGATGGGGGCGATGGGCGCCTCCTCCTGCAGTATGGCCTCGGCCTCGTCGAACAGGCGTGCCCGCTCGGCGGGATCCTGGCTGCTGGCCGCCCGGGTCAGCAGGGCGTCGTAACCGGGATTGGCGAAGCGGGCCATGTTGCCGCTGTGGTGGGATCCCCACAGACCGAGGAAGGCGGAAGGGTCGTTGTAATCGGCGACCCAGGAGGAGCGGATCACCTCGAACTGGCCGCTCTGGCGGCTGTCGAGGTAGGTTTTCCACTCCTGATTGGTGAGCTCGACCCGGGCCCCCAGCTTCTGCTTCCACAGGTTGGCGATGGCCAGCGCCATCTTCTTGTGAATTTCAGCCGTGTTGTAGAGCAGGGTGAGCTTGAGGGGCTTGTCCGGGCCATAGCCCGCCTCTGTCAGCAGCGTCCTGGCCTTCTCGTCCAGTGCCTGCTGGCTGCTGGTGGAGAGCAGGTTGGGCTTGGGGACGAAGCCTGCGGTCACATCCGGGGTGAAGTGGTAGGCGGGTTTTTCACCCGTGCCCAGCACCTTGTCGGCGATGAGCGCCCGATCGATGGTGTAGGAGAGCGCCTGACGCACCCGCACGTCGTTCAGGGGAGCCCGCTGGGTGTTGAAGGCGTAGTAATAGGTGCCGAGCTGCTCCGGGGTATAAACCTCCCCCGGGATCTGCTTCATCAGCTTCTGGTACTGCTCCTTGGGGAAGGATTCGGTGATGTGCAGATCCCCCGCCAGATAGCGGTTGGTGGCGGCACTCTCCTGATTGATGGGGACGAAGGTGACCCGGGTCAGCACCGTATGGGCGCGATCCCAGTAATAGGGATTCGGGGTCAGCTCCAGCTTCTCGTTCACCACCCTGTGGCTCAGGACGAAGGCGCCGTTGCCGACCAGCTTGCCCGGCTGGGTCCACTGGTTGCCATATTGCTCCATGCTGGCCCTGTGCAGGGGGGAGAGGCTGGGGTGGGTCAGCAGGCTCAGGAAGTAGGGCACCGGCTGGGAGAGGGTCACCTGCAGGGTGTGGTCATCCAGGGCTTGCACCCCGAGCGCCTCGGGAGGCAGCTTGCCCTCGACTATCTCGTCCACCTTGTCGAAGTGGGCCAGCTGGGCAAACCAGGCGAAGGTGGCCGCCTCTTTGGGATCCACCAGCTTGCGCCAGCCATAGACGAAGTCGCTGGCGCGTACCGGATCCCCGTTGGACCAGCGGGCATCCGGCCGCAGGTGGAAGGTGAATTTCTGATTCCCCTCGTTCTCCCAGCTCGCCGCCACACCGGGCAGCACCTTGCCGTCCACCCCCTGGGTCAAGAGCCCCTCATAGAGATCTCTGAGCACTTGCAGCTCGGGCAGCCCGACCAGTTTGAGCGGGCTCAGGCTGGCCGGTTCGTCCTTGAGATGACGCACGACGGCCTGTTCGGCGGCGAGTTGGGTACCGGCCGGCACATCGGCGGCCTGGACACAGACACAGCCCAGCAGGGCCAGCAGGGGGCTCCATCCTTTCATGGCGAATCCTTCAAATTGTGTGAAGCGAGGAGAAAACTCGGCGAGAATTCATCGCCGGCAGACGGGGAATCATGATATCCCCTTTGCTGGTCAGACCGCCAGCGTGAGTCCCATGATATCCGGGGCTGCAACCCTATGTACGCCCGCCTGAGCGCGGGCAAGAGGAGCAAACGATGAGAGTATGGATGTTATTGGCCTGTGTGCTGAGCCAGGGTGCCTGGGCTCTGGCCCCTTGCGAGAAGACCAGTCAGGTGGGGAGCTGGTGCGAGGTGAGCATAGATCAACTGCATCCGACTCAGGGCGGGGTGGGGCAGTTGCAGGTTGACACCACAGTGGCTGAACTGGCGGACAAGAGCGAGAAGCAACTCGACAAGCTGATGAAAAAGAAAGAGATACCCATCGTCATCGCCCCCGATGGCGGCTACTGGCTGGTGGACAGGCACCACCTGACCAAGGCGCTGTGGCAACAGGGGGTGAAGGAGGCGAGGGTCAAGGTGATCGCCCGCTTGCAGGACAGGGCCAGTTTCTGGAGCCAGATGCAGAACAACCATTGGGCCTGGCTCAAGGATGAGCGGGGCCAGCCGCTCACCCCGGAACAGCTGCCCGGCCACATCAGGGAGCTGCCGGATTATCCCTACCGCACCCTGGCGGGCCTGCTGCAGGATGCGGGCTACTTCAGCAAGCAGGATCAGGTCTACTTCGTCGAGTTCGCCTGGGCCAGCTGGCTCGGCCAGCAGATGGCGTGGCAGCCGGTCAATGCCGCCAATCTGGCGGAGCGCCTCGCCGAGGCCAAGCGCCTGGCCTGCAACAGCAAGGCCAGTGCCTTGCCCGGCTATCCCGGCAAGCAGTGTCGCCTCAACCCGCCACGCAGTGGCAGCTGACGCGGGAGAAAGAAGGGGCGCCCAGGCGCCCCCTAGTCACAATCCCTGACTGGCACCTTGCCAGCGGGCGGCGGCCTGTTCCAGCAGCGCCACCTCTCCTTGCTGGATCAGTGGCAGCAGGGCCTGCACCTTGTCATCCGGCCAATCCCACCAGGCGAGCGCCTGCAGCCGGGCAATATCATCGTCGCCAAAGCGCATCCGCACCACCCTGGCCGGGGTGCCCGCCACCATGGCATAGGGCGGCACATCCTGATTGACCAGGGCCCGGGCGGCTATGATGGCGCCATCCCCTATGGTGACGCCCGGCATTATCATGGCTTCCATGCCGATCCAGACGTCATTGCCGATGCGGGTATCGCCAGCGGGTCTGTAGCTGCGCTTGAGCGCCGCCACCTCGGCGAACGGATAGGTGCTGATGAAGTCGGTGTTGTGGGTGTGGTTGCCCCCCATGATGATCTTCACCCCGGCGGCTATCTGCACGTAGTCGCCGAGATGGAGCCTGTCTATGTGCCAGAGCGGCTCCCAGCCGGTCTCTGGGCTGCGGCTGAAGCTGTCGCCGTACAGGTAGCGCACGGCTTCCTCTTCGAAGGGGCCGTCCCAGGCGCCCGAGTAGTAGCTGTGTCGCCCCTTGAGGCAGATGTTGGGATTGGTCACCGTCAGGTGCAGGTACTCGACCTGCGACCAATGTTGGCAGATGGTCATGGCTATGTTCCTCGTTGAATGGATAGGTATTGGATGCGCGGTTCGGCGCAGCTAATAGATCCAGACCAGCAGGCGGGGCACGCACAGGGTGGAGCAGCCCGGCGCCTGGGATGAACGGGGTCGTTGCATGAGGAAGGGCTCCCGACAGAAGAGGCCAGATGGTAAGGGATGGGGAGGGCGATGCCAAGGAGCAGGGGAAGGGGTTGGTCAAAACCTGCACAAAGGGTCTGGTTGATATTTATTCTCGATTAGCCATGATACAGGCTCCACTCGTATCGGCAGGAGAGAGGACAATGACGAATCGGAACTGGCAGCGTTACATGCTGGAGGCGGAGAATGCCCTTGGCATGGGGGCACTGGGCACGGCCATCTGCCTCTATCAGCAGGCCCTGGGAGAGGTGTATGAGCTGGCGTCCGGGGATCTGGACGAACTGGCCAGCATGCGGGTCGCCACCTGTCACCGCATGGCCGACTTCTGGCGCGCCATGGAAGAGCCCGCCTATGAGCTGCGCTACCTCAAGCTCGCCTCCGAGCTGGTCACCGCCCTGGTGCCCCAGTGCCCGAACCGGGAGTGCGAGTCTCTCATCAGCGAGCTGGGCTGCTGCCGCGCCGCCCTGCTCTCCTTCTTGAAGCGCCACCCCAACCCCGAGATCGCCAGGTTGATCCAGGTGCAGGACAAGGTGCAGGGCTGCGAGTTGATAGGCCGCTTCCGCCTCAACTAGCGGTTGTGCGCCCGAGCCGCCGTGCGATGCGGCTCTGGGCTTCCTCCCCTTGCAGGGCGAGGGAGAAGGCGCGGGCCTCCAGATCGATGACGAAATGCACCGCCTGCCTGAGCTCCTGCTTGAGCAGCGCCTTGCTCTTTTGCAATGCCTTGGGCGGCTTGGCCGCGAGCTTCACCCCCTGGGCCCGGGCGAAGGGGAGCAGTTCCTCCACCGCCAGCACCCGGTTGGCCAGCCCGAGCCGCAGCGCCTCCCCGGCGTCTATGGCCTCCGCCAGCAACAGCAGCTCTGTCGCCTTCAGGTGACCCACGGCGCGGGGCAGCAGCAGGCTGGAGGCAAACTCCGGCACCAGCCCCAGCTCGACGAAGGGCAGTTGCAGCCGGGCGTTTTCCCCCAGATAGACCAGATCGCAGTGCAGCAGCAGTGTGGTGCCTATGCCCACCGCCGGGCCGCCCACGGCGGCGATCACCGGCTTGGGGAAGTCGGCCAGGGTGTGGAGGAACTGCAAGATGGGGTCATCCGCTTCCAGACTGCTCTTGCCCATGAAGTCCGCGAGATCATTGCCCGCGGTGAAGCACTCCTGCTGCCCTTGCAGCAACACCACATGCACGCTCTCGTCCAGGGCGGCCTGCTGAAAGGCCAGGGTGAGGGCCAGGTACATCTCGGTGTTGAGGGCATTGCGCTTGTCCGGCCGGTTGAGGGTCAGGAGGAGCAAGCCATCCTGCTGCTCGGCCAGAATTGTGAGGGCCATGTCTGAATCCTTGTGTTCGGGGGCTGCCAAAAGCTTGCCACAGGGGTAAGCTTTGCTTCGTTTAACAACATCATAAAAGGATTTCAACCATGTTTAAACGTGCGTTTTATTCCAGCCTGGCCCTGCTCCTGGCTGCTCCCGCACTGGCCAAGGTCGAGGCCGTCGACGGTTATGTGCGCCTGCTCCCCCCTGGGTCGCCCAACACGGCGGCCTTCATGGTGCTCAAGAATGACGCGGACAAACCTGTGACCCTGACTGCTGCAGCCTCCCCTGACGCGGGCCGTGCCGAGCTGCACACCCATCTGCACGAGAACGGCGTCATGAAGATGCGCCAGGTGGAGAGCATCGAAATCCCGGCCAGGGGGGAAGCTGTCCTCAAACCCGGCAGCCTCCACATCATGCTGTTCGAGGTGGGGGCTCTCTCAGAGGACAAACCCTTCCCCCTGACCCTGACCCTGGACGATGGTCAAACCCTGAGCCTGAGCCTGCCGGTGAAGCCGGTCGAGCCGATGAAGGGCATGCAGCACTGACATTAATGGACGCTTGTTCAGCTTTTTACTCTAGGTATTCCTTGCTCACCGGGTAAAATGATGGTCTTTCCAGTCCATAATGGAGCTATGTAATGAAGAAGACCCTGATTGCCGGCACCCTGATTGCCCTGTTCAGCCATGCAGCCATGGCCGCCGATGACTGGCGTTTCGCGGCGGGTGCCGATATGTGGAACTCCCAGGGGGGCGGCCAGGTCAGCGGCGTCGGTGCCGATGGCAGCTACGACGACAACTACAACTGGAGCGGCTACCTGCAACTGGAACACGGCATCTTCCTGCTGCCGAACGCCAAGTTCGAGATGTCCGATTTCAGCACCAGCGGCGGCTCCTTCAGCAACGATCTGCTGGCCTATGATCTGAGCCTCTACTACCGCCTGATGAACAACGATCTGTTCCAGCTCGATCTGGGTCTGACCGGTCGTCGCTACGATGGCGATTTCAACACCCAGCACTACTCCTACGACAAGGATGTGCTGATGGCCTACACCGGTGGTGAAGTGCGCATCCCGGGTACCGGCTTTGCCGCCTTTGGTGATCTGCGGGTGCAGGATGCCGACAACTATGACTACCGCCTGGGCGGTTCCTACAAGTTCTCCACAGTGCCGCTCAAGATCCGTGCCGGCTGGCGTGAAGCCGAGATGGACTTCGACCGCGTCGACCAGACCATCGACGGCTGGTTCATCGGTGGCGAATTCACCTTCTAATCTGACGAAGGGTGGCGATGCGCCACCCGGGCGTGTTTGACGGGCAAGGGTGAGGAAGGAGAGATAATGGGCCATATCATAGTGACTGGCGCGGGCTCCGGCCTTGGGCGCGCTCTGACAATCGGACTGGTTGAGCGCGGCCATAAAGTCTCCATGATGGGGCGCCGTTATCACAAGTTGCAGGAGCAGGAGCAGCGGCTCGGCAGCGCCGTGGTCGGCATCGCCGCCGATCTGGCCCACCACGAAGAGGTGGAGATGGCCTTCGGTGCCGCCGTGGCCTGGGGCGGCTTGCCTTCCCTTGTGATCCACTGTGCCGGCGTCGGGGAATTCGGCCCTGTCGGTGTCTACACCGCCGAGCAGGTGCGCCGGGTGGTGGAGAGCAATCTGGTCTCTACCATACTGGTGGCCCAGCAGACGGTGCGCCTCATCGGCGAACAAGGCGGGGTGCTGGCCAATGTGCTTTCCTCCGCTGCCCAGACCGGCAAGGCCAACGAGAGCCTCTACTGCGCCTCCAAATGGGGGATGCGCGGCTTTCTGGAGTCCCTGCGGGCCGAGCTCAAGGGCTCGCCCCTGCGGCTGGTGAACCTCTACCCGAGCGGGATCCGCAGCGAATTCTGGGACAACTCGGATCATGTGGACCCGAGCAGCTTCATGACCCCGGAAGACGCGGCGGCCTACATGCTGGATGCACTGGAAGCGAGAAGCAGCTGCCACGTGACCGATCTCTTTATCGGTCGCAACGCCTGAGGCAGTGTCCTGCCATCCGGCTCCCGTCGTTCACGAAAGCAGAAACAAAAAGCGCGCCATCAGGCGCGCTTTTTTATGGTGGCAAGGGAGTGGAATTAACGGCCCAGCTTGGCCTTGAGCATGGCGATAATCTCTTTGATCGCTACTTCCTGTTTCT
>RCUH01001861.1_pt1 | contig 14147 bp, 13 predicted proteins | sample 2166191 | NCBI WGS metagenome assembly RCUH01 (sample SAMN09932848, study PRJNA488358) | compost metagenome | feature: garden; material: soil; isolation source: compost soil in an enriched community after 214 h of incubation | place: Germany: Experimental Botanical Garden Goettingen | collected...
CCGGACTGCATTACAACCGGCACCGGTACTATGATCCGGAGATCGGAAGGTTTATTGCGAAGGATCCGATCGGGTTTGCGGGCGGGTTGAATGTCTATCAGTATGCGGATAATCCTGTGGAGTGGATTGATCCACTTGGCCTCGCTGGGAAAAAAGGAAATTCCTCGGGAACGCCGAAGCAGGCGCAGGCTAAGGTAGCCAAAGGGCAGGCACCTTCGGATATAACGCGTATCGATGGCCCCGAGGCAAGTGTTCCCAATAGCCAATGGCATGCCCATTGTAAGTGCGGCTCAGGGCTGAATCTCGATGGATCGATTCACGATAAAGGAAGGGGTGATGTGACTTTTTCCAGAAAAACAATCGAGTGGTTGCGCGATCATGGTTGGGAGTCTTTGAAATAATGAAACTATCAGATGTTTACATTAAATTAATACAGGAAGAACCTTATGAGGATCTGCGTGTATTCGAATGTGACTACGACAGCTATGAGGAATACCCTATTGTCTCAAGATATAAAAAGGTAGAGTACCTTAAAAATAGTCTTAGCCCGGGCGGGGTGTTTGGAATTTTAATATCATTGGCATGCTTTGTTTTAAATGTTGCTATTATTTCATCCAAAGAGCGTGTGCCGCGCCGGGACGTCCTATTAGGTATCTCATTTACTGATTTTGATGATTATTCAGATAATCTATTTGTGACTCCAAGAATCTTTGTATTCCCCGGAAGTCAGGGGGAGGAGTTTCTGCAAAAATTGATAGAAAAGAACAATAACGATATTGAATCGCCTGAGATGAAAATGATCAAAAATAACTTCGCAGCCGCCGGTGTCTTTCTTAATTTCAATTTTTACGAAAGTAGATTTTTTGATGACGCGTGTGCTGAGGAGATTATTAATATCTACGCCATTCCGGTAAGTCGTTAGGCGTTGTTGGATGCATGGAGGGGGCTGCTTCCCGTCTCAATGGTCGGATGATCCAAAGAGCGCGCTGCAGATCAGCCATCAGATCACGCATTCCTGTACAAGCAGGGTAGCTTAGTATCGCGGGCGCAAGCGAATCAGCAAGAATCTGGTGCTGCTGCATCAGCAGCAGGGCTCGGCGGGCGGCTATGACAGCGAGCACGACGCGCTATGGACGACGCCGCGCGAGCCGGATCCGTCACGCATTGGCATACATCACTGCCATAGCCTTGGGCAGGAGTGGATGCGGTCGCGGGCGCGCTCGTTGAGTTCAAGGATGCGGGGGCAGAACTGCTCTCGATGCACCCCGCGAGGAGGAGGACTAGGTCATGGCAACCGATTTGTCTAATGGAAAACCTTCGGAAAATGGGGGCTGTCATCGCGGCAACGTTGCTTATGCGGGATCGCGACATAGGCCGGATCGAAAATTTTTAGAAGATATCCAATAATGGTGAAGCCGGGTGCAGACGATTTCAGAATTGAGCTATCCGCAGCGCTAAAGAACTGCGGTTTGGGAGATCAGCAGGCGAGCGACAGCGTGGCATTGCTGGAAAAAATTCAAAAGAAATTTGTCGTTGGAAATCCGCGTGCTTGGTGGACCGGATTGAAAAATGCAAATGTCTTAAGTTTTGAGGGCGATAGTGGATATCTACGTATTGCGAAACTTGCTCCTCCCTCGGTCACGCATGTGTGGTTTGTGGTGGACGAATGTAACGAGGAGGAGTTCATTTTTAATGTTCCAATCCATGCGGTTTCGCAAATCATCAAGGAATGCCGTTACTTCGAATATTACGTCGTGTCTCCTGACTTTTATTGGTTGCTAGCCGAAAACGATCATGGAGATTTGTTGCTTGTTACTGACGCTGAACATCTGTGCCCCCTCCTGCGGAGATCTAACGGGCTGCCGAAACACCGACCAGTCGTACGCGATGCGACGCCGCCATCCCGGGGCGTGGGGTGGTTTGCGTTGAGGAAGAGCCGCAGGCCATGGGCACGAACGTCATCGCATGACGCATGCGCAACGCGAGGAAGAGAACCCTCGGCTGTACCGCGCGCTAGGATACGGAGCGACGTCAACGGGTGGGACGGCTACAGCCGGGGCGAGGGGAACTGCGACGATCGGACTATGCAGACGTGTTTGGCATCAGACCCGGTATGAACGGGGTCGCCTCAGCTGGCTCCCGAGGACGGATCCGCAGCCCGCCTTCGTGGGTACCTTTGATCAAGCGATTGCCGTGAAAAGGTCCAGCCGATTTATTATTATTTTAATTTCGCTGAACGCTTGAAACAGGGTGGTGCCCGAGACCGGAATCGAACCGGTACGGCCGCGAGGCCGAGGGATTTTCTTACCACTTCGGCTTTCGCCGCCAGCGGGGTGCGCTGTTCGTGGTCTGGAGCACGCCTTCACCATAGCCTTCCGGCCTTAGGTGCCCGCCGTCTGCTCTCTACACCTTCCCCGCTTTTTCAAGCAGGGCTTGGCTCGGTGTTAGCGCGGAACGGGTCCAGGGCCTTCGCCGAGTTTGACGGGCTACACCTTTGAGGTTTCCCTCAAAGGGCTCAAATTAGTTTAAGTCCCTTGTGTCTACCAATTTCACCACTCGGGCGTTGCGCGGCCCATGCGGAGCCGGCAGCGGGCGTGACTATACCATTTTGGGCGCAGGGAAATTCACTGGCTATCCGGCATACGGGGGGCACGGGGCGGATTGCACGAAGGGCGCGTGAGTGGCGCCTGGCCGTCAGGCCGTTCGGCTGCGCCTATCTGCAGCCGAACCGGCCGTCTGGCTGCATCTATCTACGGCCGAACAGGCGGCTGAGAAATCCGCGCGGGGCGGCCGCGGCTTCTTCCGCCGCCAGCGCATTCTGCATGGATAGCTCCTGAAACTGGGGCTTGCCGTTCTGCTGGTACGAGGCCGATGCCTGGCGGAAGGCCATGGCCGATTCCGCATGGCGCTTCATGTGCCCGTAGATCTCTCCGCGCGAAAACAAGGCCCAGCTACGGTAGTCCGGATCCAGCGCGATGAGACGGTCGCAGGCCGAGAGCGCGGCGTCGTACTGGCCGGCGGCGATCAGGGCGTTGACGCGTTCGGCATGCAAGGGACCGCTGTCAGGCCAGCGCGCCATGGCCCGGTCCGCGTCGGCCACGGCTTCCGCCCCACGGCCCAGGCGCGTCAGGGCCTCGATACGGGCGCGCCGCCATTTGAGCCAGTCCGGATCCAGTGAGATAGCCACTTCCGACAAGGGCAGGGCTTCATCGTAGCGTTCCAGCCGGTTCAGCATGTCGGCGGCATTGCCGGGCAGGAAGTCGTCGTTGGGCGCAATTTCATAGCCGCGCAGGTAATAGGCCAACGCCGCTTCCCAGTTGCGCTGGTCGCGCTGGGCGTTGCCGGCCACGAACAGCAACTGGGCGTCGCCGCTGGTCAGCGGGTCCAGGCCTTGCAGAGCCTGTTCCGCCAATTCGGGATCGCCGCTGCGCACGTACTCGCGGGCCTGCTCCTTGCGGCCTTCCCAGCCATTGTCCGACAGCGCGTCCAGACGCCGCCAGAGGGGCGCGGCCTCGTCCGCCCGGCCCAGTCGGTGCAGCGAGCGCGCCTTGCCTTCCAGGGGCCAGTCCCAGTCGGGCTCTCGGCGCAGCAGGCTGGTCCATTCTTCCACCGCGTCTTCATGGCGCTCCAGCGCCTGCAGGCACGAGGCCCGATTGTGCTGGATGGCGTTTTCCTCGCCCAGGATGGCGCGGGCGCGGTCGAACATTGCGATGGCGTTGTTCAGGTCGCCCAGGCGGCGGTAGTTGTTGCCGGCGTCGTACAGGAAGCCGCCATTGCCGGGCGCCAGCGCCACGGCACGCTGATGGTAGGGCAGGGCGTCGTGGTACCGGCCCGCGTTGTGCAAGTTCGACCCGATATAGCAGTGCGGCGCGGCGGCGGAAGGGCGTATTTGCGAAGCGCGGGTCCAGCTTGCAATGGCGCTGTCCAGTTGGCGGTCATTGATCAGCAGATAGGCCTCGGACATCAGCAGTCCGAAGTGCGACGGCGCGCGTTGCAGGGCGTCGCGCAGGACACGCCAGGCTTCCTGCTGGTTTCCCGCATCGTAGAGCGCGGTGGCGCGCACGCGGATGGCGTCGCTGCATTGCGGATCCAGGGTCAGCGCACGGGCGAGATCTGCGTCCCGCTGCGCATGTGCCTGGCGCTTGTCGTGGTAGCGGGCACGCAGGGCCCACATGACGGGGGAAGCGGGCTGTTCGCGCAGCCCCTGTTCGCACAAGGCGAGCATTTGGGTGAGGTCGTTGCCGTCGTCGGCGCGGTGAATGGACTCGATCAGGCTGGACATGCGGGGGTTCCGGTCTCAGAAATAGGGCTAGCGCGCCAGGGCGCCGGCTTCGTGACGGCAGCTATAGGGCCGATCCGCGCGGGGGATGTCGTCGCTGCCGCACTGCCAGCGGCGCACGCCGCCGCCTTTCTTCTCCGAGCGCAGTTCGGGCAGATAGACCAGATGCTTGCCGCCCAGGGAGGGCGCGTCCGCCGTGGCCGGTTCGCCGGCGATGGTGAAGCGCAGCACGCCGTTGACGGGATTCATCTCCAGCTTGCTGAAGCCGCTGGTCTTGAGCGATTCCTGCGTGACGCCGAGGGCGGCCATATCGGGGGCGAACGTCCTGGTGCGCTGGTAATAGCCTTCGGCCAGCATGCGCACGGGATCCGACACCAGGTCCAGATGGATGACCTCGGTGCGCAGGGGATTGTCGCCTTCGTCCTTGTCCAGGGCGATCACGCCGATCACCATGCCGACCAGGACCAGCGCCGCGACGCCGAACACGACGAACAGGAATCTGCCGGCTCCCGTGACGGCGCGGGTCTGGGCCACCGCAGGCAGCACCGCTCGCGGATCGGCATGGCTGGACACGACATGGGTGCCGGCCAAGGAGTTGTGCATGGCGCGTTCGCCAAAGATGGTCTGCTGTATGTGGTGGAAGATGCCGGGCAGGACCACGTTCAACGTGTACTTCAGGGTATGCCGCCAGACCGAGCGCAGCAGCCCCGGCGAGCCGCCCTTGCGCGTCACGACCCGCATTTTCAAGAGGCGCTTGCCAGGGGAGCCGCTGCCCCAGGCGTCCATGAAGGCGGGCAGCAGCCAGCCGATCAGTCCTGCGGCGATGGCCAGCAGCACTGGGCCGGCCTCTCCGGTCAGCCCTTGATAGGTGTAAGACGCAGCCATGGCCAGGCCGGCCGTCGCCACTGCCATGAAGATCGCGTCAATCGCGGTGGCCCCCAGCCGTGGCCAGATGCTGGGGAACACCCGGGCAGTGCCGGTCTTGGCGGCGCGCTGGACGGGCGCCTTGGCCGCTTTGACGGGCAGGGGGGCGTTGCAGCTAAAGCAGAGCTTGTTGGCGGCCGGGTTTTGCCAGTTGCAGCGAGGGCATTGCATGGGAGGTGAGGTCTGAAGGCGGGGGCCGGGCGGGCGGCGGGAGTGCGGATGATACCCATGTCGCCTCGATGAGGCGAATGGGCCCCAGCCTGAGCTGCCGCGTCCCTGCGAATCCGGCGCGCTCGGGAAAACCCCGATGCCTTCGGAGGCGGCCAAAGCACGACACTTTGCGCCATGAAGCCGCTTCCGCCAACCCCGCCGTCCCGCGATATCGATCCAGTTTCCCTGCGCCTTTTCCTTGCCGCGCTCGAGGAGGGAAGCCTGGCGCGCGCCGCGGCGCGAGAGAACATCGTGCCTTCCGCCGTCAGCAAGCGCATGTCGGAAATGGAGGAGGCCTTTGGCGTGCCGTTGCTGGAGCGCGGCGTCAAGGGCGTGCAACCCACTCCCGCCGGCAACGCCCTGGCCGCGCATGTGCGCCGCGTGCTTCAGGACATGGACCGCATGCATCGCGACATGGCCGGCTTCGCGACCGGCGTGCGCGGGCACATTCGGCTGGCGGTCAGCGTGGCGGCGCTATCCGGCGAATTGCCGGCGCAGATCCAGTCGTTCCGGCGCGCCTATCCGCAAATCGATATCTCGCTGGAAGAAGACACGACGCAGGCCGCGTTCCGCGCCGTGCTTGAGGGCCAGGCGGACGTGGCGGCGGGATCGGATTTCGGCCACGACGGCCTGCAGGTGTTTCCATGCGGCCATTGCGAGTTGGCGGCGGTGGTGCCGGGCCAGCACCTGCTTGCTGACCGCGAGGCAATGGACTATGCGCAACTGCTGCCATTCGAGCAGATCGAGCTGAACCGCGACAACGGCATCAGCAGCGTGTTCGAACAGGCGGCGCGCGACGCGGGCATGACGCGCCGGATCAGCGCGCGGGTCAGCTCGCACGAGACGATCTGCATGCTGGTGGCGCGCGGCATGGGGGTGGCCGTGGTGCCGCATTACCTGAAGCCCCGCCACGCGCATCTGGATATCCGTTTCATTCCTCTTTCGGGCCCCTGGTCCAGCACGCCCCTATGCATCGCAGTGCGGGACCCGGCAGCGCTGTCGCCTGCCGCGCGCGCCCTGCTGGCGCATCTGGGGGTGTTGCCCGCGGCGCACGCCTGATGCGCCGGTCCGGGTCAGGGCTTACCCGGACGTTCCCAACCGAGAATGCCCCCGTGCTGAAAGACCGCTACCCGCAGCCCGCGCAGGGCCGCGATCATGGATTCTTTGCGGCGCGGCAGGCCGGACTTTCCGGGCCAGGCGCCGCTCCGATTCCCAGGCAGGCAAGAGGAAACTTGATGACCGCAGCACCGGCTTCACCCTTTATGGATAGTTCCGAACTGCCCTTGCGCGGCATCAAGGTCCTGGAACTGTCCCATATGATCATGGGGCCGGCCGCCGGCCTGTCGCTGGCGGATCTGGGGGCGGACGTGATCAAGGTGGAACCCATGGACGGCGACCGCACGCGTCGGCTGAAGGGATCGGGCAGCGGCTATTTCCCCGTCTTCAACCGCAACAAGCAGAGCCTGGCGATCGACCTGAAATCCCCGGAGGGACAGGAGATCGTGCGCAAGCTGGCCCTGCGGACCGATATGGTGGTGGAGAATTTCCGCGACGGCAGCCTGGCGCAATATGGGCTGGACTACGAATCGTTGTCCGCCGAGAATCCCGGGCTGATCTACGTGTCGCTCAAGGGCTTTCTCTCGGGCCCGTACAAGCACCGTACGGCATTGGACGAAGTGGTGCAGATGATGGGTGGACTGGCCTATATCAATGGCGGCGCCGATACGCCGCAGCGGGTGGCCGCATCCGTCAACGACATCCTGGGCGGCACCTTTGGCGTGGTGGGCGCATTGGCCGCGCTACATGACCGCCACGCCACCGGCCGCGGGCGCCATGTGCGGTCGGGCCTGTTTGAAAACAACCTGCTGCTGGTGGCCCAGTTCATCGCGCAGTACCAATTGACGGGCACGGCGCCCAAGCCCATGGGCGCGGAGCGCAAGCCGCCATGGGGCGTGTACGACGTATTCGAAACCGCCGACGGCCGGGTGTTCGTCGCGGTGGTGGGCGATGCGCAATGGCGCAACTTCGCGCAAAAGTTCCTGCCGCCCGAATGGGCCGCCGATCCGCGCCTGGCCACGGCCGTCGACCGCGAGGCCGCGCGTTCCTGGCTGGTGCCCGGCGTGGGCGAAATCCTGAAAACCTGGAAGACCGGCGAACTTTGCGCGGCGCTGGAAGAGGCCAATCTTTCCTACGGGCCGATCCGCCAGCCGCACGACCTGCTGGACGACGCGCACCTGAACGCGGGCGGCGCCCTGCTCAAGACCCGGCTGCCGGACGGCAGCGAGATATCGGCCGCCGCGTTGCCCATCGAGTTCGACGGCCGCAAGGCGGGCAAGCGGTCCGATCCCCCTACCCAAGGCGGACAGACGCTCGCCATTCTGCAGGGCCTGGGCCTGGATGCCGCGCGCATCGACGCCCTGCGCACTGCGGGAGTCATTGCATGACCAAGCCCTAGCGCTTGAGCCCTGTCGAGGCGGCGCAGACCGCCAAGACGTCCATCAAAGAGGAGACAACCCGATGATCCGCAAACTAATCGCGCTGGCCACATTGGCCTTCGCATGCTCGGCGCACGCGCAGGATTACCCCAGCAAGCCCATCCGCATCATCATCCCGTCCACGCCGGGTGGCGGCACCGATTACATCGGCCGCCTGATGAGCACCAAGCTGCATGAACTGAACGGCTGGGCGGTGGTGCCGGAGAACAAGCCGGGCGCGGGAACGGCGCTGGGCCTGGCCGAGGCGGCACGGTCGCCCGCGCAGGGCTATGACCTGGTGATCGGCCAATCCGATAACGTCACGCTGATTCCGCTCTTGATGAAGGTGGCCTACGACCCGGTCCAGGACCTGGCGCCGGTGGCGCTGGTGGCTACCACGCCGATGGTGCTGCTGGTCGCCGAGGCCTCGCCCTACAAGACGCTGCCGGAAGTGATCGAGGCCGCCAAGAAGGAGCCCAACAAGATCTCCTATGGCACCTCCGGTACCGGCGGCGGCGTGCATATCGCGATGGAGATGCTGCAGCACGAGGCCGGATTCAAGATGCAGCACGTGCCGTACAAGGGATCGGCGCCGGCTCTGGCGGACCTGATGGGCGGACATCTGCAATTCGCCGGCTCGTCGATCTCTTCGGCGGCAACCCTCATCAAGTCGGGCAAGGTGCGCGCCCTGGCGGTGACTTCGCCCAAGCGCAACCCCGCGCTGCCCGATGTGCCGACCGTGGCGGAGCTGGGATACAAGGATTTCAGCGTGGTGACCTACTACGGGGTGCTGGCTCCGGCGAAGACACCGGCCGCCATTGTTTCGCGGCTGAACACCGACTTCAACAAACTACTGGCGCGCCAGGACGTGCGGGAGGCGCTGGCGGCCCAGGGACTGGAGACCGACCCGGTGTCCAGCGAACAATTCGCCGCGCTGATCGCGTCGGATATCGGCAAGGCGCGCCAGACCATCAAGAGCGCGGGCATCGTCATCCAGCAGTGAACCGGACAAGGACGGCAGGACAGCACATGAACCAGGAAGTCAGGCTTTGCGAAGTGGGGCCGCGCGACGGGCTGCAAATGGCCAAGGGCATGATGCCCGGGGCCGACAAGCTGCGCTGGATACGGCAATTGGCCGACTCGGGCCTGCGGGAGATCGAGGTGGGCAGCTTCGTGTCGCCAAGGCTGGTGCCGCAGATGGCGGACACGGGCTCGATTCTGCCCGAGGTCCTGAAGATCGACGGGCTCACCGTCTGCGCGCTGGCCTGCAACCTGAAGGGGGCAATCGCGGCTTATGAGGCGGGCGCGCATGTGCTGTCGTTTCCGATCTCGGTCAGCGACACGCACAGCCACGCGAATGTCGGCAAGGGTACGGACGCGCAGGTGGAGATGATGGCGTCCATCGTCGACTGGCTGCGGGCGCAGCCGCGACGCATGCGGATCGACGCCGCGGTGGCCACGGCGTTCGGCTGTTCGATGGAAGGCGCGGTGCCGGTGCGGCGCGTGGCGCAAGTGGCCGCGGCGGTGGCTCGCACGGGTGTCGACGAAATCGCCCTGGCCGATACCGTGGGCTATGCCCACCCGGCGCTGGTGCGCGAGGCGGTGCGCGCCACGCAGGACGCGGTGGGCGGCCAACTGACCAAGCTGCATCTGCACGACACGATGGGGCTGGGGCTGGCCAACGCCCTGGCGGGGCTGGACGAGGGCATCCGGGGATTCGATTCCTGCCTGGGCGGCCTGGGCGGCTGCCCCTTCGCGCCGGGCGCGTCGGGCAACATCGTCACCGAGGATCTGGTCTTCATGCTGGAGAGCATGGGCTACCGGACGGGTGTAGACCTGTCCAGGTTGTTGGCGGCGCGGACGTTGCTGGCGAATGCGCTGCCCGGGGAACGCCTGCGCAGCGGCGTCGCCGCCGCGGGCATCCCCAGAACGTTTCATCCTGAAGCCCAGGCCGCCGGGTGACGCGCCGCGTCCGGACCGGGATTTTTCGCTAGCGGTAGACGAGCACCGGCAAGGTGGAGTGCGCCAGCACTTTTTGGGTCTGGCTGCCTAACAGCAGCGCGGCCATGCCGCTGCGTCCGTGCGAGGACATGGCGATGAGGTCGCAGCCCTTCGTCATCGCAACGTCCACGATGATCTGGTAGGGGGAGTCGCTTTCGCGCAATTCGGTGGTGCAGGCAACGCCGGCCGCGCTCGCCTTACCGGCGGCTTCAGACAAGTAGGAGCTCGCCAATTCCTTCGCCTGGTGTTCGTACACCTGGCGCACACCTTCGAGCTGCACGGTCTCGATGGAGGGCATCTGGAAAGGGCTGTATACCGTCAGTACCGTCACGCTGGCATCGAGCTTGCGCGCCAGCGCCAGCCCTTGTTCCAGGCCTGAATTGGCCAGGCTGGAACCGTCGATGGGGATGAGTATGTGCTTGTACATGGCTGCCTCCAGGGGAATCTGCGTACATACTACCCCTGAAGGAAGCGCTTGGCGGTGGCAGGGCAGCCACGGCCATGGTCCGGAAGTCCCCGTCAATCTCCTTGCATCGGCGTGGCATGCTCCTCATCCGTCAGCGACGGACACGAAGCAAAAACGGCAGCCAATACGAAACAGATGCTGAGCGTCATGGCGAGTGGAATCAGTTCCATTAAATTGATTCCGCCCCAACGCGCAAGAAACAGCAGTACCAAAAACGAAAGAAAGAACACCGCGACCTGTTTGCCGTTGCACATCAGGATTTCTCCTCATATCAAAGCCGGCTCGCATCTTGGGCATGTTCAATATGGCGTTCGCGCCATTGAGCAGTGACTGCTCAGCGTTGATACTAGGTCAGGGGGGCGCACGTGTAATTCCGCCTTTTGGATTACTCCGTCGAGGTGGATATCAGTCTTTGGATGAGGTGGGCGCCAGAGAGCCGCGGCCCGGCTTTGCGGGCTGCGCGAGGTGGGATCACCAGGGTCTGCAGGGAACGGCGTTGAGCTTGGCGACAGCGCTCAGCGCGCGCGAAGGCCGCGCGCTGCGTGGGGCCCGGGCGCCCATCGCGGATGGTATCCAGGGGCAGTTCAAACAATGGGGGCGCCCCAGGACCTGGCGAACGCGGTCCACGTGTTTCGGGGCTTCGGCCGCCGTGGGCCGCTGTGACGGTCAAGGTTTGCGCGGCGCCCACCTGGGGGCACCTGCAACCAATTGGTTTTATTGTTCTTTTGGCGGAAGCGGTGAGATTCGAACTCACGAACGGTTGCCCGTTGCCGGTTTTCAAGACCGGTGCAATCGACCACTCTGCCACGCTTCCGGGGGTATTGCTGGGTATTGATGCAGTGCTGCCTGGCATTCCGGCCGTCTGGCAAACATTCTGCCCGAACGAAAACGCGATCTGCCGTAAAGGGCGCAATAATAATCCATTTGCTGCAAAGGAGGCACGCGATGCACGCTGTAGAAATCTCTCGCCCCGGTGGTCCCGAAGTTCTGGTCCCTACCGAGCGCCCCGCGCCCGAGCCCGGCGCCGGTGAAGTCCTGATCAAAGTGAGCGCCGCGGGCATCAACCGTCCCGACGTGTTTCAACGCAAGGGCAACTACGCCCCGCCGCGCGGCGCGTCCGACCTGCCGGGCCTGGAAGTCGCGGGCGAGATCGTGGGCGGCGACGTGGCCGGCAGCGGCTTTGCCGTGGGCGACAAGGTTTGCGCGCTGGTGGCGGGCGGCGGTTACGCCGAGTACTGCGTCGCGCCCGTTGCGCAATGTCTGCCCATCCCCAAGGGTCTGTCCGATATCGAGGCCGCCGGCCTGCCGGAAACCTATTTCACGGTCTGGAGCAATGTGTTCGACCGCGGCCGTCTGTCCGAGGGCGAGGCTTTGCTGGTGCATGGCGGCGCCAGCGGCATCGGCACCACGGCGATCCAGCTCGCCCGCGCCCTGGGCCACAAAGTCTATGCAACGGTCGGCAGCGATGACCGCGCCCGTGCCGTCGAAGCGCTGGGCGCCGACAAGGGCATCAACTACAAGACCCAGGACTTCGTGAAGGAAGTCCTGGATGCCACCGGCGGGCGCGGCGTGGATGTGATCCTGGATATGGTGGCCGGCGACTACATCGCCCGCGACATGCAATGCCTGGCTGACGACGGCCGCATCGTCATCATCGCCCAACTGGGCGGCTCGCACGCCAATGTGGATACGTCCCAGGTCATGCGCCGCCGCCTGACGATCACGGGGTCCACCTTGCGTCCCCGTCCCGTGGCCTTCAAGGGCGCCATCGCGCGCGCCCTGCGCGAGCAGGCCTGGCCCTTGCTGGAAAAGGGAGCCATCAAGCCGATCGTCCATGCCACCTTCCCGTTGGCCGAGGCCTCCAAGGCGCACGCCATGATGGAAGGTGGTGAAAATATCGGCAAAATCATCCTGACCATGTAAGAAACGCGCGGCGTTCGGCGTAGCGCCGCGCAACAGGATACAATCTCGGGTTTCGCCTGGAATTTTTTCCAGGCAGGCCTGTGGGCGGTTGCCGCATTAGGTCCCTATGCAGGGCCTTGAACCTGGGGGCCTTCTGCCCTGGGAGCCTTAAACCCGGGGGCCTTCTACCCCGCCTTACCCACTTCAGACAAATTCGCCATGACTTCAGTCGAAAACCGCGCCCGCCTAGTGCTGGGCAACTGGAAGATGCACGGCAACCTGGCCGAAAACGCCGCGTTGCTGACCGAGCTTCGTGCCGCGGATGCTGCGGGCCACTGCGAAATCGGTATCTGTGTTCCGTTTCCGTACCTGGCGCAAGCCGCGTCGGCCCTGACCGGCAGCAGCGTGTCCTGGGGCGCGCAAGACGTCAGCGCGCACGACAAGGGCGCCTACACCGGTGAGGTATCGGGCGCCATGCTGAAGGAATTCGGCTGCCGCTGGGCGCTGGCCGGCCACTCCGAGCGGCGCGTGCTGCACGGTGAAACCGACGAAGCCGTGGCCGCCAAGGCGCAGGCCGCGCTGGCCGCCGGCCTGACGCCCGTGGTCTGCGTGGGCGAGTCTCTGGCTGACCGCGAAGCCGGCAACACGCTGGCCGTCATCGAGCGCCAACTGAAGCCCGTGCTGGCCCTGGGCGCCGACGCCGTGTCGCGCATGGTTCTGGCTTACGAGCCGGTCTGGGCCATCGGCACCGGCCGCACCGCCAGCCCGGAGCAGGCTCAGGAAGTCCACGGCGCCATCCGCGCCGCCCTGCGCGCGCTCGGCGCCGCGCAGGTGCAAGTGTTGTACGGCGGCAGCGTGAAAGCTGCCAACGCCGCCAGTTTGTTCGCCATGACTGATATCGACGGAGCCCTGGTCGGCGGCGCGTCGCTCGTGGCCGAAGAATTTTTGCGAATTGCCGCCATCTAAGTTTCCGTTCCGGAGTCTGTAATGCCCTTGATGCTCAAAATTCTGCTGGCCGTCCAAGTGATCTCGGCGCTGGCTATCATCGTCCTGGTCCTGCTTCAACAGGGCAAAGGCGCCGACATGGGCTCCGCTTTCGGTAGCGGCTCGTCCGGCAGCCTGTTTGGCGCCACCGGTGCGGCCAACTTCCTGTCGCGCGCCACGAAGTGGGCCGCCGTTGTCTTCTTCGCGTCCACCGCCGGCCTGGCTTATGTCAGCCACAAGGGAACCAGCGGCCCCGCCGTCGATTCTGGCGTGATGCAAAGCTTCCCGGCTGACCGTTCGGTCCCGCAGGCGCCGGGTTCGGTGCCCGCCGCTCCGGGCGCTTCGTCGGTTCCTGGCGCCTCGTCGGTTCCCGGCGCGGCTCCGGCTCCCGCCGCCAAGCCCGATGCGTCGGTCCCGGCAGCGCCCGCAGCGCCGGCCGCAGGCGAAAGCAAGCCCGCCGAAACGCCCGCGGCGCCAGCGAAGTAAGCGGCACCAAGGGAAAAGGCCGGCGCATGCCGGCCTTTTTTTCGCCGTATTGCGGTACGGGCAGGCAATGAGAGCGCGTTGGGAAAGTGTGCGATGCCGCCGAGGAAGGCGCCGCGGCACTTCGAGTGCGATGACGGGGTACACGAGCTTTACGCGCCGATACCCGCGCGCCGAGCGAAAACCGGGACACATTTCCCGGTCCGCGATTTACGTGATAGAATGCTCGACTTTCCAGGAAGGCATGCCTTCCCGGGGTTGGTAAAGCCGACGTGGTGAAATTGGTAGACACGCTATCTTGAGGGGGTAGTGGCGAAAGCTGTGCGAGTTCGAGTCTCGCCGTCGGCACCAAGAATTTGTCCAGGAATACCTGGAATTGAAAAAAGCCTGTAAGAATCAATGTCTTACGGGCTTTTTTTCGTCT